>SPJK01071658.1_pt1 | contig 35197 bp, 28 predicted proteins | sample 3741771 | NCBI WGS metagenome assembly SPJK01 (sample SAMN10925997, study PRJNA522277) | cold seep metagenome | isolation source: Elba SIP-enriched marine methane seep metagenome, extraction at timepoint T2 | place: Italy: coast of Elba, Mediterranean Sea
ATGAAGGCGGGTGCTCTGTCTGCTTTCTTCCCCTCGAGCGTTATCCGCGGATTGCTTGCGGCTATCGGTGTTATTCTGATCCTCAAACAGATCCCTCACCTTGTTGGCCATGATAGCGTGGCAGTTGGTGACGATGCCTTTGAACAGAAAGATGGCCATAATCCATTCAGCGAACTGATGACCGTTTTTGAAGGCGACCTTCACTACGGAGCTGCCTTGGTCGGTGTCGTATGTTTTGGATTGTTGCTTGTCTGGGGCAGATCAAAATGGCTTCAAAAGACTCAGATCCCGGCGCCACTTGTTGTCGTGATTCTCGGCGTTGTCATGAAGCTGTTCATGGATAGTTCTTCCGAGATGTGGGCCATTGGCTCGAACCATCTTGTGAATTTGCCAAAAGGGGATACCCTTCGTGAATTCTTGACCTTCCCCGATTTCAGCCGAGAGCTACTTTTTAGTTCCAAGCTGTATATCGCAGGGATTACTGTCGCAATTGTCGCGTCACTCGAAACGTTACTTAACCTCGAAGCGGTCGACAAGATTGATACTGAAAAGCGTGACTCGCCCGGAAGCCGCGAGTTGATCGCCCAAGGGGTTGGTAACATCTGCTCAGGCATGATCGGTGGTTTGCCAATGACTTCGGTCATTATCCGCAGCTCAGTGAATGTGAACTCGGGAGCAAAGACCAAGCGTTCGGCGATTTTCCACGGCTTTCTTTTGGTGCTTTGTGTTGCTCTGATTCCAACTTATTTGGAAATGATTCCCCTCGCGGCTTTGGCAGCGATCCTACTCAATACAGGATTCAAACTAGCGAGCCCTGTGCTCTTTAAGCAAATGATTAAAGAGGGTCCTTACCAAGCTATTCCATTCTTCGTAACGCTTCTTTCAATTGTCTTCACGGACTTGTTAATTGGTATTCTTATTGGGCTTGCTGTTAGCATTGTTTTCATTCTCAGAAGTAACTTGCGTCGTCCGATCCGCCGTATTGTCGAAACGCATCTCGACGGAGAGATTCTTCATGTTGAACTTCCCAATCAAGTCAGCTTCCTTAACCGAGCTTCACTCGACAGGTTATTTACCGAAGCGAAACCTGGTACACACATGTTGATTGATGCTTCCAGCTCTCACTATATGGATCCGGACGTACTCGGCTTGATCCGTGAGTTCAAAGAAATTCGAGGACCTGCCAACGAAGTGCAGGTTAGTCTCCGAGGATTCCGTGAAAAGTATCAAATGAATGACGAGATTCAGTTTGCTGATTATTCCTCGCGTGAACTGCAGGATCGGGCTACGCCGAAGCAAGTATTGAATATCCTCCGTGAGGGTAACAAACGATTCCAATCCGGGGCTCGTCTTACACGGGACTATAGCAAGCAAGTTTGCGCAACTGCGGGTGGTCAAAATCCACTAGCTGCTGTACTGAGTTGTATTGACTCACGTGTACCAACCGAGATGGTCTTTGACCTAGGAATTGGAGATATCTTTAGCATTCGTGTGGCTGGTAATATTGCTGGCACCAAGTCGCTTGGAAGCATGGAATATGCAGTCGCTGTAGCAGGCGTAAAGCTTGTCTTGGTTCTTGGCCATACTCGCTGCGGGGCGGTTACTGCTTCGGTCGATTTCTTAGGCAGTGATACATCGGTTGATGAGGCAACCGGCTGTAAGCACTTGCCTGCGATTGTGGAGGAGATCCAAAAAGTGATGGATCCATCCGATGCCGCTCGCTATGCCGAGACGTCCGACGAAGAAAAGCCAATCTTTGTGGATGAAGCTGCCAAGCAGAATGTTATCCGCACCATGCAAGAGATCGTGCGTCAAAGCGACGCCATCCGCGGTGCTGTCGAGTCAGGCCAAGTTATCGTTGTTGGTGCTCTCTATGACGTTGCTACCGGTGCGATTGAGTTCTACGAAGACGCAACCGTTTCTCAGGAAGCACCCGTTGCTTAAGGTAGAATCAATGCCGGAAGTGTCTTCGGCCCGTGAAGATCATTGGCATGTGACATTCGTTACACGCGTCGATCACTTCCTGGTCACGGCGTGAACCGCCCGGTTGAATCACGGCTGCGACGCCCGCTTCGTTGGCGGACTTAATCGAATCATCAAACGGGAAGAAAGCGTCGGACGCCAGAACCGATCCGTTCACACGCACCCCCGCCTTGCGGATGGCGATTTCAACGGAGTCGACCCGACTCATCTGTCCCGCTCCGACGCCGACGAGCGCTAAGTCACGTGCTAAAACGATGGCGTTCGACTTCACGTGTCGGCAAGCAGCCCACGCAAAACGAAGCTCGTCCATTTGTTCGGGAGTTGGTTGGGCTTCGGTAACAACCTCCCAACTGACAGTGTCATCGGCACCATCATCAGCGGTTTGGGCAAGATAGCCGCCACTGATAGAACGCAAGAAGGTTTGGCTCTGACCGACCTCATCCGCACCAACTTCGACAAGTCGAACATTGGCTTTCCATTTTGGTTTGGTCTTGAGAATTTCAAGTGCTTCAGGCGTGAAGCTTGGAGCAGCGATTGCTTCGACAAATTTCCCCGGCTCGGCAAGGCATTCGGCTGCTTCGGCATCGACGGGGACGTTGAATCCGAGGATCGATCCAAAGGCACTCAGCGGGTCACCTTCCCAAGCACGTCGAGTTGCTTCTCCAACGCTGTTGCCAGTCGCTGCGCCACAAGGGTTGTTGTGCTTGAGGACTGCGACGCCTGGTGTCGGAAGGGACTTTGCACAAGCCCACGCTGCGTCGAGGTCAAGCAGATTGTTATAGGAGAGAGCTTTCCCGTTTAGCTGCTTGCCATTCACGAGCGCACTACTAGGGGCATTCTCCAAAGAATAGAGAGCTGCTTGCTGGTGAGGGTTTTCACCATAGCGAAGCACCTCTTTGCGGATGAGCGAGACATCGAGACGTTCAGGAAGTGATTCGTTGATAGAATCTTCCGTCGAAGGATCATCTTGATTCAGCTTATCGAAGTAGGCTGCAATTGCGCGATCGTAGGCAGCTGTCTGGGCAAAAGCAGCGCCAGCAAGTTCACGACGTTGCTCCAAGCTAGTACAGCCATCAGCTTCAATCGCTTCGACGATGGTATCGTATTGGCTTGGATTACTGGCAATGGTTACATAGGCATGGTTCTTTGAAGCTGAACGAACCATCGAAGGGCCGCCAATATCTATTTGCTCAATTGCCTCCTCTGGGGTAACTCCCTCACGGGCGATTGTCTGTTCAAAGGGATACAGGTTCACCACGACAAGATCGAAAGGCAATATGCCATGCTCATTGGCCGACGCCATGTCCGAGTCATTGTCACGACGGCAAAGCAGACCACCATGCACACGTGGATGAAGCGTCTTAACGCGACCACCCATCATTTCTGGAAAGCCGGTGTAGGTGGCAACATCTTGGACCGTGAGGCCAGCATCTTCGAGGGCTGCCCGCGTTCCACCGGTGCTGAAAAGTTCAACTCCGCAAGCTGCAAGTCGTTTGGCAAAATCGACAAGTCCCGATTTATCACTAACGCTTAGAAGTGCTCTTTCAATCTTTGGTGAAGCCATCAAATCTGCGGGGGTTAGGCCAACGGCGTAAAAGGTTGGCATCTCAAAGCGGTTGGGAGGTCAGACAGCTTGGCCTGCAAGCACTGACTAAAGCCTGAGACGATAGCAAGCATTGTCGGTTGGTTCAACGACCGCCCAAGCCATATCACTATTTACGAAGGGTTTATTTGATGCTGTCGTTCATATCATTTTACGTTTTGTTGCGAACCGTAGCGTCCTGCCTCGCGTAGATGGGCGTGAGCAGATGAAGAGGATTCATTTGCCTCTTTTCAGAGATTAATAACTATCCGCCTGGTGCTCGGAAGCCCCAGATCTTTTGGTAAGGAAGCTATTCGCAAATTCGATCGCAAGGTGAACCCAAGGGGCACCATTCTAGCGGTCGCACATCGGCTAATCCGACCAACCGGAACCGTTAGCTGCCGTACAGATCCGTTGTATCGATTGTATGGCCTAGGTAATCGAGATCTCTTAGAAAACTTGTTCACCAATTTTTTGACAGACTTGTTTTTGTGATCTATATTTCGGTGGCCTGATTGTTTGTCCGCATTTCGACGTATGTAGGCAAGCATTCATGAACGGATTCGGAAGAGCGTGAATGAAGAGGCACCCTTGGGTGTTTTCTTCTGTCTCTAAGACCACGTTAGCTGGGATGCGACCCGACTCCTCGGCCCCCCATTCGCACGCCCTCCCATCAGTTGCGAACGCATCCCCTGCTCAACGGCATGTGATGTCTTGCAACAACTAAGGCTTGCGGATTTCGCCTCAAGGATCTCTGTGATCATTTGAGAATGTCCCAGCGAGACGGAACGAGCCAACTTATGCTTCAAAGTTTAAATTCAAAGATAGCAAGCAGAGCCACGCTACCAGTGTTGCTAACACTGGTTGTCTCTTCGTCGCTTGCCTTTGCTCAGTCAAGTGTCATTCCGCCAATTCCTTCTGCGCCAGCAGGCAGCGTTCAGCCAGCGGTTCAGCGCGGGGACACGATCGAAATTGCTACCGAGGCAATGCCCGCAGGTGTAGATAACGCCTTGGCAAAAGGTCGTGAACTTGAACTTCAAGGCAAGTGGGCGGATGCCGTTGCTCATTATGAGAAGGCGATGCGTGAAGCTCCCGGTGAAAAGCGCCTGGAGCGTCGGCATGATATTGCTCGACTTCACAACAGTTTGGATCGACGATATAGCGATACAAGCTTTTATAATACCGTTCGCTCTTTGGACGGACGTAAATCATCCGAGTTATATTCTGAGTTGCTTGCAAAAATAGAATCGCATTACGTGGTTACTCCTCCTTGGCAGTCAATTGCCCACCGAGGAGCTACGGCGGTATTAATTGCAGCGAGTGATAAACAATTTGCTTCTAAGCATGGGCTTCGTTTGTCGGATGCTCAGGTCAAAGCATTTTCAACCGAGCTTCGCAAGCAAGTTTCAACGCAAGGCGCAATTCGGTCACGTCAAGAAGTAACACGGCTTGCAGGTAACCTAGCAAGACTCGCCGAGTTCCGTCTTGGTGCTCCCGTGGCTGCTTGGATGCTCGAATTCACCACTGCTGCGGCTGGTGGATTAGACAACTACTCGTCTTTTCTTACCCCTGGTCAGTTGAAAGATGTTTATTCACAAATCGAGGGTAACTTTGTTGGTTTGGGTGTTGAGCTCAAAGCGGACGAAGGGGCGTTGCTGATTGTCCGTACGATCAGTGGAAGTCCTGCTGACCGAGCCGGAATTGTTGCCGGTGATCGAATCATTGCTGTGGATGGTAAGCCAACAGTAAAGTTCTCAACTGACGAAGCAGCCGCCATGCTTTCGGGTGAAGAAGGTTCGACGGTCTATGTAACTTTGGCAACTAGTAGCAAAACCACCATTCAAGTGGCTAAATCGCATAACGGAGTTCAAACCGCTGCGAAGCCTGTTACTCAGGGTCCTCGTGTCTTAGCTATTCGACGTGAACATGTTGAAGTACCAAGCCTTGAAGAATCACGTATTGTCGATGCCGACTATGGTGTCGCTTATGTGAAGGTTCCTGTTTTTCAGAAGACGACGAGCCGAGATTTGGAAGCAGCCCTTTGGGATTTACATCGCCAAGGGATGCGAAGTTTGATTATTGATCTGCGTGGTAACCCTGGCGGTTTGCTGACCGCAAGTGTGGAGCTGGCAGATAAATTCGTTGCCCAAGGGAATTTAGTTTCGACCCGCGGACGCAGCGAAGGGGAAGACTTTGATTATCGAGCTCACCGTGCTGGCACTTGGCGTGTGCCGCTGGTGGTGTTGATCGATGGCGATTCTGCCTCAGCGAGCGAGATCTTTGCCGCGGCTATCCGGGATAATCGCCGTGGCACGATCGTCGGACTCCGCTCGTATGGCAAGGGCTCGGTTCAAGGTATCTTCCCCATGACTCAGTCGGGTGCAGGCATCCGCCTCACTACGGCAAAGTTTTTCTCGCCCAACGGTCAACCAATCAGCAAGGTCGGGGTGAATCCCGATATCGTCGTACGACCTGCTAAGAGCATGGCCGAAGGGCAAGCGAAGTCACAAACCAGTGGTTATCGCGGAATCGAGATTGCCGGCGATTTGGCCCTTAATCGAGCTGTCGAAGCCGCTCGTTCGCAGGTAGCCATGCGGTAATCAGATAGATGAAACTTTAAAACTGGGTAAAGTCCGCGGTTGACGAACCCTCCGCAGCAGTTGATAATCGTGCCATCGATTGGAGGGGGGATATCTGTGTCTCTCAGATCTTCAAACGAGTGGTAGCCTTAGACGTTACTGGGCGTTCTTAGATAAGACGAGAATGCCAGCTGATATTTCCTGCTTCTGATATGTTCTCCTTGATTAGCCTAGCAGGGCTATATTATTAGAGTTCGATCAGTAGCCGTCAGGAAGCAAAGCCAATTTTTCTGTGGCGATTTCTTGTCCTTTAGGAAGCTACAACCTTTCGTCAATTGAAAGTGTGTTAGTGTTGCCAGCTAAGGATGAAAGTCGTCGATCAAATTTGTTGCTTAGTTGAGTGAATATAATCTGCCGAGATCAGGTTTTTCTGCGAAGCAACTAGACCCTAAACAGCCCCGCTAAGTCGGGACTTTCCCATGCCGAAGCCACGCGACGAAGAAGAAGATTTGTTCCACGACGTGGACGACCTCGATTTCGTAGATGACGAAGACGAGGATGAAAAGCCTAAGAAAAAGAAGGCTGCTAAGAAGACCGCAAAAAAGAAGGTCGCTAAAAAGAAGACTGCCAAGAAGAAGGTAGCAAAGAAAAAAACTGCTACTAAGAAAAAGACAGTCAAAAAGCGAGCTCCTAAGAAGGTCGAAGAAGAGGTCTCCGAAGAGGAACCGGTCTTCGCACAATCTTTGTTTGAAATGGATGAAGATCTTGATGAAGATCTCAAGCCACGTCGCAAAAAGAAACCTGGCCGAAAGAAGTCACGTAGTGACGATCCGGTAGAGGAAGCACCGGAAGATGACGTCTCCGCGGATGATGAAATTACTTCAAATGAGGAAAGCGTAGCGGAAGAAGTTCCGCCCGAGCCTGAAGTAGAAGCTAATTCGGTGGTTCATCTCTACGAATTTGGCCGTTTCAAGCGAACCGTCGAGCATGCTTTCACCGAAGAAGAGGCTGCTGCTTACGCTGTTGAGTATTCGCGAACTTCTGAAGTCTATGGCCGAAAAGCGGTCGCTTCGGACAAAGAAGCGGAACCAGCCGAGCAGATTTAGATAGCTCGGGACAATACCAAAGGAACTCTCAAACCGCCTGTGCCGTCATAATCGGCACAGGCGGTTTGTGCTGTCAGGTTTTCTCAAACGGTTCAAATCACTTTCCAAGCCTGATCTTCTCCTTAGTGGTACACTTCGGGAGTACATTCCCTAGTTCCAATTGGGGCAGGAATCGCTTCAAGAGCCGATTTTCCTGCACGTTGAGGTATTGATGAACATGCTCGATAAGACTTCTTTCATGGCAAGCAAACTACGTAATTTTGTTATCTTCACCTTGATTATGGGAGCTTCAACGCTCGCCTTTGCTCAAGATGACTTTGGATCGGCACAGAACGATGCTCAAGCAGCTCTTGAGAATGGTCAACAGCTATTCAAAGATGGCGATTACGAAGCTGCTGCTGATGCCTTCACCCAAGTCATCGATGCGACGGGTGGATTTCAACCAGCTCCACTGCTTATGCGTGCGAAGGCATATGCCCAGTTAGAAGAATATGAAGCTTCGCTTGAGGATCTCAAAAATGCTCTTACGTATGGTCAAGCTCAGACCGCGCTAGTGCCAGAGATTCTCAACACACGAGCAGAAGTTTATATGCTGTTAAATGCTTACCAACTGGCACTACCTGACCTTCAACAGGCTGTACAAGCGGACCGATCGCAGTCACAGTACCAATTCAACCTTGGTAAGACGCTGGCCAAGCTGGGTGGATTTGATCAGGCCGAAAAGGCACTGACTAAATATTTGGATTCCGAGCCCGAAGGTGAAGAAGAGCAAGTGGCAGAGGCTTTGGCTTACCGTGGACAAGCTTTTGGATTTATGGGTGATAAAGAAGAGTCTTTGTCTGATTTTGAAAAATCGCTTGAAATCAATCCTGAGAACCACGAGTGCTACTTCAACCGAGCTTTGGTTTATCTACAAGATAAAGAGTATGGCCCAGCAGAAGCTGACATGGCAAAAAGCATTCAGTTCTATGTGCCTGATGACGAGGATGATGAGAATCCATTTATCCAAGGATATTTAACTCTTGCTTCGATACAAGAAGAGCTTGGCAAGTCAATGGAAGACGAATCAGCCTCAAATGCTGCTTACGCACGCTGTGCTGAAACGTGCAGTAAGCTACTTGATGAACTTGACGAGGAAGATCCTCAGTTGGCTGCCTCACGAGCTGCTACTAACTTCCGTCTTGGAGTTGCTCAACGATTGATGGGACAGTATGGTCCCGCGGTTAATTCCATGAGCATCGCCCTGCAAGATAATCCCGCCATGGGCGAAGCCTATTTCCGTCGTGGTATTTGCTTCTTCTACCTTGGCGAAGAACGACTTGCAATTCGTGACTTCGAACAAGCGGCCAGCATCAACTTTGACAGCCCACGTTCCAACTTGTGGAAAGGCATGGCCTGGGCAAAGTTAGGTGATTTGAACGAGGCGATTCGAGCTTATGGAGAATCAATCTCGGTAAGTGATAGATATATTCACGCCTTTGTTAATCGTGGATTGGCTCACCTACAAAACGGTGATTTCCAAAAAGCGGCTGACGACTTCAACGAAGCCATTCGCCTTCAGCCTACCGAAGCGAATCACTTCTACCGTCGCGGCAGGGCCTATTCCTTGCTAGGCGACAGTGAAAAGTCGATCCGTTCGTTGATGATTGCCATTCAATTGGATGAAAATCTGGCAAAGGCTTATGAAGCGATAACAAAAGAACTAGCCGCTGATGGCCAATCGCAACTTGCTAATGAGTACCGCCGCCGTGCCGCGGATCTCGGTATTGAGCTCTGACTGATAAAATACTACCAATTAAATTTTAGACAGCCTGCCTTGAGTTAAATCTCTTGGTAGGCTGTTTTGGTTTTCGGACTTGCCACCTTTGTTCTCAGCGGTGATGGGCTAGCACAAGAGCGGACTGGTCGCTTTCTTCCGCAAGCTTCAAAGAACCGATGCCAATCTTTCTCATCCTCGCTTGCGGCGGAGCTAGGAACCGGCAATACTCATCTTAAAGGCAGATTTTGTCGACACTCTCTCTGGGTGCCTGCTTCTAGATCTGCCCCATTAAAGCCGCATTGAGAGCTCTTGCGGCAAGCATGTAAATTATAAAATTAGACGAGGTTGAAGTGGCTGAAGCTGAGCCAAGTTTCCTTGAGCGTAACGAATTTTTGATTCGACGCCTTCATTCGCTTTCAGGATTAATTCCTGTCGGCGCGTTCATGTGTGTTCATCTTGCTACGAATTCAAGCGTACTGAATGGACCAGAGACCTTTCAGAATTTTGTCTATGGCATCCACTCCCTCGGCAAGCTGCTAGTCCCCGTCGAGTGGGCATTCATATTCCTTCCTCTATTGTTCCATGCTTTGCTTGGGGTTTGGATCATAAAGGGTGGATTACCCAACACTAGCCAATATCGCTACGGCTCGAATATACGTTATACGTTGCAGCGTGCATCGGGCATGGTGGCTATGTTGTTTATTCTCTACCACGTTTTTCACATGCATGGTTGGTTCCACTTTGATTGGTGGCTTGCAATCATTGAGCCGCTTGGAGGTCATCAATTCCGACCTTACAACGCTCCTTCTACTGCAGGAGCTGCCCTGCAAAATCCTTTGATTGTAGTTTTCTACTTTGTTGGAATCGTCGCCTCGGTATTTCACTTAGCAAATGGTCTTTGGACCATGGGCATTACTTGGGGCGTTTGGACCAGCCCAACGGCGCAAAAAAATGCTCTCAAAGCATGCACGGTCTTTGGAGTCGGTTTGCTCTTTGTTGGCATTAGCGCGCTCTTTGGCATGATGGCTACGGGAAGTGGTGAAGCTTTTGAACAAGCCGAAAGAATCGAAAACCAAATGTACAAGGCGAGAGTTGAATCAGGTGCGGTTACTCCCAATCCTCACAAGCTCTCCCATAGTGAAGATGATCATTCGGATCATGCCGAGGGTGAAAACCCTGATGATCATTAAGCACACAGACTTGCATCCAGAACAACGGGTTTATCGAAATAATTAACAAGCATAAATCCATAGCCTAGAGTCATTAATATGTCAGAACAGCGTGTCTTAGTTGTCGGTGGTGGACTGGCCGGTTTAGCCTGCACGATGAAGTTAGCCGAATTGGGCGTTACGGTTGACTGCATGAGCTTGGTTCCTGTTAAGCGATCTCACAGTGCCTGCGCTCAGGGGGGCATCAATAGTGTCAACGATCTGACTCGTCAGCAGGGCGACGAAGAATGGAAGCACCTTGACGATACGGTCTATGGTGGCGACTTTCTACAGCATCAGCCTCCTGTGAAAGAGATGGCCTTTTGGGCGCCAAAAATTATCGATCTCATGGATCGATTGGGCGTTCCATTTAACCGCACCAAAGAAGGCTTCCGAGACCAACGTCGTTTTGGCGGCACGCTCTACAAACGAACCTCTTTTGCCGGTGCCACCACGGGTCAGCAGCTCTTGTACGCACTCGATGAGCAGGTGCGACGTCACAAGGCGGATGGCAAAGTTACGATGTACGAAGGTTGGGACTACCTAGGTCCTGTGCTTGATGATGACGGCCGCTGCCGTGGAGCATTAGCCCAAAACCTCGTGACAATGGAGATCCGCTCCTTCAAGGCAGACGCAGTGGTTGTCGCGTCGGGTGGGTGTGGCTTGCTCTATGGTCGAAGCACCATGTCGATGGCATGCAACGGCAGCGCTGCTAGTCGCACCGTCCAGGCAGGCGCTCGCTATGCGAATGGTGAGTTTATCCAGGTTCACCCAACCGCAATCCCAGGTGCCGACAAGTGTCGCCTCATGAGCGAATCGGCTCGCGGAGAGGGTGGCCGAGTTTGGGTGCCACGCACCCCTCACGATCCGCGTGCACCGGGCGACATTCCTGATTCTGAAAGATTCTACTTCCTCGAAGAACGTTACCCCACCTACGGCAACCTTGTCCCTCGTGACATTGCTACGCGTGAAATCTACGACGTCTGCGTAAGCGATGGTTTAAGCGTCGAAGCAGGCAAACAATGCGTTTACCTTGATCTAACCCACATCCCACGAGCAGAACTTGATCGCAAGTTGGGCGGGATTCTGAACATTTATGAAAAGTTCCAGGGAGAAGATCCTCGTGACTTCCCTATGAAGATTTTCCCCGCGGTACATTATTCCATGGGTGGGGTTTGGGCGGACTATGAACGGACGCTTGACGGAGGTCTTGATCCAGCAAACCCTCGTAATCAGCAGACCGATATTCCTAGTCTCTACGCTATTGGCGAATGTGATTATCACTATCACGGTGCCAATCGATTGGGTGCTAACTCCTTGCTCTCCTGCATTTTCACGGGTCTCTTTGTCGCACCTGGGATCGAAGCTTCTCTGAAGTCGCTTGGACAAGCCTCCACAGATGAAGCGTTTGATTCCTTGCACGAAAAAGCACTCGCTGATGAAAAAGCAAAAGAAGCTGCCTTGTTCAAGTCGGCAGCCGATACCGACTCAGGTGAGAATCCTTATGTGATCCATGAAGAACTAGGCAATGCCATGACCAAGGCGGCGTTGGTTGTCCGACGTAACGAACAAATCCAGGCAGGCCTCGACAAAGTGAATGAACTTTGTGAGCGAGCTCAGCGATGCTCACTTTCCGATACAGGAACATGGACGAACCAAAACGTGGTGTTCACGAAAGCGCTACGTGACATGTTCCCCCTTGCCAAAGCGTTGCTCAAAGGTGCTCTTGCCCGTGACGAGTGTCGAGGAGCCCACTATAAGCCAGACTTTACAATGCCTGGTCTCACGGCCAAGGATGAAGCTGAACGTCGTCAGCAAGCTAAAACTTGGTGTAATGAGTTTGAAGCGAAGAACAAAAAATGGCTCAAATCGACCATTGCTACCTTCGATGACCAAGGTGAACCAACGCTCAGTTACGAAGAAGTCGATACTTCTCTCATACCGCCGCGTCCAAGACTTTACGGCTTGGTTGGAGCTGAGATGATAGAAGAAGAGTGGAACAGCCGTCAGTCTGCCCAGCCAGCCGAACCAGTGCTTACGACCTAGAGAATATTACTCACGCAAATTATTACGAATAACTCCGCCGATCGGAGAGAGCCAAAGTGATTGCCCCCATCCAATCCCAACCGAAAACCTTTGATGTCCGTATTCAAAGACAGAATTCTCCCGATGAGTCACCTCGGTGGGAACGTTTTCGAATCGATTACGAACCAAACCTCAATGTGATTAGCGTCTTGCAGAAGATTGCCATGATGGGCAAGACTGCTAATGGCGAGGCAACCTCTCCTGTCGCCTGGGACAGTAATTGCCTTGAAGAAGTCTGTGGTTCTTGCACCATGGTCATCAATGGTAGAGTTCGCCAAAGTTGCTCGGCGCTGGTCGATAAGCTTCTTGAAGATCGCCCTGGTGAGATTGAACTTCGACCCATGTCGAAATTCCCTGTTTTGCGAGACTTGGTCGTAGATCGTCAAAGGATGTTTAACTCTCTTGAGAAGGTCAAAGCTTGGGTACCTGTCGATGACTATCTCGATCGTGGTGCTGGACCTAAGGAACCTCAGAAGGGCCAGGAACGCCGTTATCCACTTTCCGAGTGCATGACCTGTGGATGTTGTGTCGAAGCATGTCCGCAGTTCACGAAGATCGAACTGCAGCAAAAGTCAGGCGAATCGGACGAAGCCTTCGAGAAACGAAAGAAAGAAGAGTACGATACCAACTTCATTGGTCCGCAGGCGATCAGCCAAGCGATGCTCTTTAATGATCATGGCACCGGTAAGATGAATGCCGACGAGCGGATTGAAGCACTTACCCAGCCTGGCGGTATTCAGGTTTGCGGGAATGCTCAAAACTGCGTTGCGGTTTGTCCGAAAGAAATTCCGCTCACAACATCCATAGCCCGAGCAGGCCGTCAAGCAACGTTGTATTCGATCAAGAAATTCTTTGATCGGTAATCGAATCCAAAATCAATTTATAAAGAAACCCACAACGAGATAACTCGCTGTGGGTTTCTTCTTGCATTTGGCCAAAGAACGCAGTCTATCACCAGCCAACACCGAAGCTCACACCTCGGCCACCATAATAGAAGCCGCCACCACGATAGGGTGAGGAGTAGGGTGAACGATAATAGCTGTTGTAGACACGCGGTCCGTAGTAGCCACCACGATAGTAGCTATGGTAGCCACCACCGTAGCCTCCGAAGCCACCGCGATGACAACCGCGAGCTTCTGCTTCGGAAGAGGTACCGAGGCTGGCAAAACTGAATGCGGTCAGAAACGCCAGCGAGACTAAACCTCGCTTCAAAATCTTTTTCGCTTGCATAGAGATCTCCTGATTAGCTGGGGGAGGGAATCGTTGGGCTGGGTACGCCCAACGGCGGCCGCCAGGCCGCATCGCGCGATCAGCAAGGTAATCATTCGCACAAGCTATGCCATGGGAAAGTCTTAACGGTCTAAGTCGCATTCTGACAGTGACTTACGAAAAAAACAGTGATCTTGATAATCTGTGCGCAATGCCTAGAGGATGTCAATTCAACGACAAAAGAAGTAATAATGACATCATCTTGGCTAATAAGGCCACATATTTCTAGAACGATGTGTTATTTGGCACGCTCATTGCATTAACAAATACTTGTTAGCTGATCACGTTCCTGAGAAGACAACTCTTAGGATCGGAACAGAAGAGGCGCTGGGGTCGGCAACTAAAGAGGCAAAGAAGTTAATTGTCTTAGAAACTAAGGGATTTTAGGGTCTTTGACCCTACACGGAACATCCCGAAGAGGCATTTCTAAGATCATGCATCGAGCGAGGCAGGGCCGCAGGAACAGACGGCCTTGTCTCGCTTGTTGCATTTAGAGTGTATCAAAATTAAACACTGTTTGATAATTAAACAGGCATTTATCAACTTCTTGTCTGTTTCCGATTCCTTTTCAAGAAAATCCTGAATAAATCTTCTCCTCGGTGTTGGATATCCAATACCGTCCAGCTCGCATTACTGCCTAAACATTTGGGATAAAATACGAGCTAGCAGACGAAACTCTTCTTAAGCAAAAACCCAGCTGGATCTTATTGATGTTACTTCAGGCTGTGAGAGTAAATGCAAACTTTCGAATAGCTGGGCTGATGGTCTGTTTTTTAGGATTTGTAAGCGTTTGCCTAGGAGCCATTACCGAGGCTGCTTCTTCAGCTACGAAGTCATCTTCGAAACAGACGGTCTCCGATGCTCAGGTCGTAGAGACAATAAACCGTCTCTTGGCTTCTTCATGGAGCGAGGATGGAATAGTTCCATCGAGAGAAGCACCCGACGGAGCTTGGGCACGTCGCATTTATCTTGACCTTGTCGGTCGAGTTCCAACCATCGAAGAGTTAGAGGCGTTTGCCGAAGTCAAACGCAAAAGCCGTCGGACGTGGTTAATCGATCAATTACTAGGTAGCCAATATAGCGAAGAACGTGCCCGTTGGTTGGCCACACAATGGGCGAACACACTCATTGGCAGAACGGGAGGCAACAATCGTCAATCGTTAGCACAGCGTCCAGGCTTCATGCAATATCTGCGAGATTCGTTTGGTCAGAATCGACCGATGGATCAACTCATGACCGAACTTGTTACCGCCACGGGTAGTGTTCGTCCCGAGGATGAAGACTTCAATCCGGCATCCAATTTCTTAGCTGACAAAATGGAAGAGCGCGGCATCCAAGCAACCGCGATGACTTCACAAGTTTTTCTTGGTGTGTCCGTTCAATGCACCCAGTGTCATAACCACCCGTTCAATGAGAACAAGCAAAATCAGTTTTGGGAAATGAACGCCTTCTTCCGTCAAGCTCGCGTCGAGCGAATTAGGGAAGAAGACAACAATCGACGCTACGCTAGAATTGTTAATCGAAACTACTACGGCGAAGGCCGCAATCGGCCTGTTCCTGCCGAGCTTGTCTCCGTAGGAGCAGATCGTGCCGAGAGCTATTACGAGCTCCGTAATGGAAAGCTGAAGGTTGCTTATCCCGTTTTTCTTAATGGCACCTCGTTGGTTGATGTTTTTGCTGAGCGAGATGGAACAACAGGTGAACCAAAGCTTGGTCAGACGGTCCGAGAACGTGGCAATAGTGGTCGACTTTCGCAGGTTAACCGACGAGAAGAGCTGGCCGCTATGATTGCCGATTCGGATGAGTTTCCTCGTTCTTTGGTGAATCGGGAGTGGGAGCGTTACTTCGGTTATGGCTTCTCACGCCCCGCCATCGATATGGGACCGCACAATCCCCCTTCTCACCCCGAGCTGCTTGAGGAGCTTGCTAAGGCGTTCAGGGACACCGGTTTCGATATGAATCGCCTAACGCGTTGGATTGTTTCCAGCGAAGCGTACGGCTTAGACAGCCGTGCCAAGTCGGGTAACAAAAAAGATGATCCGACACTTGGTGTTGCTCCCATGTTCAGTCGTTACTACTTGCGACAGTTAACTGCTGAGCAGATATATGAATCGCTCATCACGGCAACCCAGGCCGACAAACAACTCAGCGAAGCTCGACGCGATCAAGCACGCAACCGTTGGCTTCGTCAATTCACGACCGCCTTTGGTAATGACGAAAACGGTGAATCGAATTCCTTTAACGGATCGATTCCTCAGGCTCTTGCCATGATGAATAGCGATTTAATGCGTCAAGCAACTTCGGTTGGTTCACGACGTGGTAGTGCCGATGATGACCAAGGTTTCTTGGCCTCGATTGCGAATGACGAATCTCTCGATAACCGAGAGCGTATTGAAAAGATTTATTTAGCAGCAGTTGCCAGAAAACCTGAGAAGGGTGAAATTCGACTTTGTAATCGATTGCTTGAAGCTCGCGAAGGAAATGCTGCAGAAGCATTACGAGACATCTGGTGGGCATTGCTTAATAGCAACGAATTTATCCTTCAACATTGATCCAGTAAATTAAAACTCCCCGGAGGAGCGAAATGACACAACGCATGAGCCGACTGTTCGAAGGAACTCCTGACGGAATGACCCGTCGACACTTTATGAATCATATGGCCAGTGCGGCTGCATTCGGTGCGACAGCATTTGCTTTTGGGAATACCGTTACGCAAGCCGCCGAGACTTTGCGCCGCAACCATAAGTCAGCCATTTTGCTCTGGATGGGTGGTGGTCCGCCTACGATTGATATTTGGGATTTGAAGCCGGGCATGGCTACAGGAGGACCTTCGCAGGCGATTTCAACAACCGGTTCGATGCAGATAAGTAGCCTGCTTCCCGAGACGGCCAAGCAAATGAAGCATCTGTCGGTGATCCGCTCCATGAGCACGCGTGAAGCGGACCACACGCGTGGTACTTACTATATGCACACAGGTTTTGTACCGAATCCCAACGTCAATCACCCAAGCTATGGTTCCGTTGTTGCGCGTGAAATGGAGAGCAAAATTTCAGGACTCGAAATTCCGCCGTTTGTTTCGATCGGAAGTGGAAGCATTGGACCAGGTTTCCTCGGTATGGCCTATGCTCCGTTTCAGGTGAACAACAGTGGCCGTGTACGAGACCTTGATCAGCTTGTTGAAAAGGAGCGACAACAAGAGAGGTTTGCTTTGCTAAACGAGATTGAAAACCGATTTATCAAGCAAGGACGCGGTCCGGCAGCGGGCGAGCACGCCAAAGTTCTGGAAAAGACTATCTCGCTGATGAGCAGCGAGCAGATGAAAGCGTTTGAAGTCGACTCGGAATCGACCATTGCCCGCGAAAAATATGGTGACACTGGTTTTGGAAGAAGTTGTTTGTTAGCACGCCGATTAGTCGAGTCGGGCGTTCCTTTTGTCGAAGTCGATTTTGGTGGCTGGGACCTTCACCAAAACTGCTTCGAACAACTTAATACTAAGCTCCCGCAAATGGACCAAGGCATGAGCGCATTGGTTAGCGACCTCGACGAGCGTGGTCTGCTTGAAAGTACGGTTATCATCTGGATGGGTGAATTTGGTCGCACTCCTCGTATCAATGGGAATGCTGGTCGAGACCACTATGCTAGGGCTTGGAGTGCCGTTGTTGGTGGTGGTGGTATCAAAGGTGGCTTTACCGTTGGTGCCACCAATGAAGACGGAACCCGTGTTATAACCGATCCCTATTCGTCAGAAGATTTGATGGCGACGGTTTGCCAAGCTTTGGGAATCTCACTCGGTAAAAACTACACTTCAAGCAACGGCCGACCAATGAAGATTGCCGGCGGTGGCACGCCGATTAGCGAACTTTTAGCCTAATTTCGCGTAAAGATAACGATAGACGAACATTTCCTCAATCAGAAAGTGAGGTCGGGAATGTCTGAGCAAATTAAAGAGTTGGCACTTCTAACATCGGTTCCAACCGAAACGGAGGCCTCGATTATCAAGGCAGCCATTGAGGCCGAAGGACTCCATTGCGCGGCAGTAGGTGGTTTTACTGCTGGGTTCATTGCTGAAGCTCCCGGTTGGGTAAAAATCATGGTCGCCAAGCGCGATCTTGATCAAGCGAAAAAAATTCTCCAGTCTCTCGAAGAGGAGGGATTGAACGAAGAAGTTGACTGGTCGGAAGTCGACTTTGGCGAGCCGGAAGAGTAAGCTGTGAGAAGCAATCAACCTTCTCACACTTATCAATTGGTCCCTGATGAATTCCTATATCTCACAATTTCCGATTTCACGCTTTGTTCTATCCGTTTTCATTTCTTCATTAGCGGCATCGCTTTCTGCTCAGGTTGAATACCTTCCTCCCGTTGAATGGGATGAACCCACTGTCGTGACGCCGGGCGATAAGCTAGGTGCACCTCCTTCCGACGCAGTTATTCTGTTTGATGGAAAGGATTTCTCTGCTTGGAAAGAAGGGCACTCTTGGAAAGTTCAAGATGGAATAGCGGTTTGTGGGGGAGGTGATCTGGTAACCAAACAGATGTTTGGAGATTGTCAGTTACATGTCGAATGGTCTTCGCCAGCCAAGGTTGAGAACGCAAGTGGCCAAGGCCTTAGTAACAGTGGCGTTTTCTTTCTGGAGTGGTATGAGATTCAAGTTCTAGATTCCTTTGAAAACAAAACTTATTCCGATGGCCAAGCAGGCGCGATCTACAAGCAACAACCGCCGCAAGTAAACGCGATGCGTCCACCGCTTGAATGGAATGTCTACGACTTGATTTGGACCTCACCACGTATGGAGGGGGGCAAGGTTGTGAAACCAGCCTCATTGACCGCCATTCACAATGGCGTTGTGATTCAAAACCACTTTGAGCTTGAAGGGATCACTTATTGGCATCAGCCACCCGTTTATGATTACCTTGATAACCGCGATGAGAACGGAGTGCCGATTGGATCGATCAAACTACAAGACCATGGCAATCCCGTTCGGTATCGAAACATTTGGGTTCGGCCATTAAGAAAGGCGACTGGTACGCCACGGCCAGCGATGTACAAAAATCACAGAACCAAAGAAGTTACCGCTAACCCGCCTGCGATAAATTAATCTTTTAGGGTGATTTCAAATCGGTAGTGAACTGTCAGCGGTGGTTTGTCGTTTGTCGTCGCGGCGACGACTTCGATACGGTTAGATCGATTGATCGTAGGTGCCTCGGCGTCTTGGACGTTAACACCTTCAACTTCGAATGGTTCAGTTTCACCCTTAAAAACTGTTCCGATAAGATTGACAGCCGACTTTGCCCGGCAGGCGATGTCGAGTGCATAGCCGCGGTCGATTGGTTCAACACTCATCGACCAATGCCGATCGTCGGATAAGCCGGATAGGAAAGTCAGTTCCTCTTGCTGGAGTAAATCGGCAAACACTGGTGTTTCAATCTGATCATCGATCGTTGCTGCGAGAATACCAGCATCGGATTGAAATTGAAATTCGTAACGATCTTGGTTCCAGGAGAACAAAATTGTTAGCCCAGCATTGGTTGTCGAAACGGATTCGGTATTGCTGACAGCCATCGATCAGTCCTCACCATTCTCTTCGACAGGCTGACCAGCACGCCAGCGAAGTACCGCATCCAAGAAGCCTTGGATATCTCCGTCAAGCACCGCGTGGAAGTTACCCTGCTGGTATTTTGTGCGAGTGTCTTTCACACGCTGGTCCGGATGCAAGAAGTAATTTCGAATCTGTGATCCAAAACCTGTTTTGGCTTGAGTATTGTATTTGGCGGCATCTTCCGCTTCGCGTTTCTCTTCCTCAAACCGTGCCATCCGAGCTCGAAGCATCTTCCAAGCGCTGGCACGATTCTTATGCTGCGAACGGTCGTTTTGGCACTGTACGACGATTCCTGTTGGCATGTGCGTCAGCCGAATTGCTGAGTCCGTTTTGTTCACGTGCTGACCACCAGCTCCACTTGCACGATAGGTGTCGGTTCGAACATCGGCTTCGTTGATTTCAATTTCGACGTTGTCAGCGATCTCAGGCGAAACATCGATTGCAGCGAAGCTGGTTTGACGTTTGCCCTCGGAATTGAAAGGGCTGATTCGGACCAAGCGATGGATGCCCGATTCGCCTCTTAGGTAGCCGTAAGCCATGGGACCCCGGATGGCAAATGTCGCGCTGTTGATGCCTGCTTCTTCGTTGTCGCTTCGGTCCATTAGCTCAGCGGAATAGTCCCCTTTGCTAGCCCATTGAAGATACATCCTTAGAAGCATCTCCGCCCAGTCGTTTGCATCGGTGCCACCGTCGCGGGCATTAATCGTGATGATTGCACCAGCACCGTCATTGGGTCCGGAAAGCAATGCCGACAGCTTTAGCTTTTCAAGCAGCGCTTCGATCCGTTCGATCTCTGTAGGAGCTTCCTCAGCAAAAGAAGGATCCTCTTCGGCCATTTCGATCATGGCGTCGAGATCTTCCGAAGCACTGATCGCTTCATCAAGTGGGCCGGTGATTGCGGTCAGGCCTTTTAGCTCGGCAATAATGACTTGGGCTTTTTCCTGATCGCCCCAGAAGCCAGGATCAGATTGCTCCTCTTCGATCTGCTTCATTCGCTCCTTCTTCGAGGCGTAGTCAAAGAGAGTCCCTGAGCTGGGTCAGGGCCTCGTGGATCGCAGTGGCGCGATCGATCCATTCCTTATCCATAGCGGTTTATACTCGGTAGACGCCCAGATTTTGGTGAAGCAGAAGACAAAGTTATAACGACCCGCTGACGCAAGCGGGAGGGTCCGCGTAAAGTAATAGCTAACAGACCGTTTATTCCTTGTTGTTTTTTGGTTTCTTAAGCAATCATGCGAATTGTTCTAGCCATGTCAGGCGGTGTCGATTCGAGCGTTGCGGCCCACTTGCTTCTTGAAGCAGGCCACGACGTCGTCGGAGTCTTCATGCGTCATGGCGAACAATCGCCAGCGGTCTGCTCAATCGATTCCAACGACGAACCATCAGGACTTCCACAGCTGCCTGTCGTTTCGAGGCTTGATCATAAGCAAGGTTGCTGCACTGCAGCGGACGCCGCCGATGCTCGTCGTGTCAGCGATCGGTTGGGTATGCCATTCTTCGCGATGGATCTCAATGCCGAGTTTGGCCAAATCATGGACTACTTCGTGCAGGAATACGCACGTGGGCGAACTCCAAATCCGTGCGTGCAGTGCAACAACTGGATTAAGTTCGGCAAACTGTTTGAGTATGCCGACTCGATCGGTGCCGAGTGTGTCGCAACAGGACACTATGCACGACTGGAGCAACGCGACGGAACACCCGTTTTGTTGCGGGGCGTCGATGCTGGTAAAGATCAGTCCTATGTGTTGGCTGGCATTAACAAGGAGTTGCTGCCGAGAATGATGTTGCCGGTGGGTAATTTTGAGAAGCCGAAGATTCGTGAACTAGCAACTAAAATTGGATTGGATGTAGCTCAGAAAAAAGATAGCCAGGAGATCTGTTTTGTCACCCAGAGCCGATACAACGAGTTCGTCAAACAACGGCTCGATAAAGATGGTTCCACTGCTGAAGAACGGGCAGGAGAATTTGTTGGTATCGATGGAGAAGTTCTAGGCCATCATCCTGGGATCGAAGGCTTTACCGTTGGACAACGGAAAGGATTGGGCATCGCGCTTGGCAAGCCAATGTTTGTCGTTCGGATTGAACCGGACACCAAACGCGTTGTGCTAGGAGAGCGGGATGATCTGAACCGTCACTCACTCACGGCCAGTGAATCCAATTGGTTGGTTGAAGTTCCCGTGGGAGAATCGATTCGATGTGAAGCACAGATCCGTTACAACACGACGGCTGCCCCGGCAAGCGTAACGCTCAAAGAGGATGCCAAATTTAATGTGGAGTTTGATTCCCCCCAAAAAGGGATAACCCCCGGTCAAGCAGTAGTTTGTTACGATGCTAACGAGCCATCGCGTGTGCTTGGCGGTGGTTGGATTGATTGAGGCAACTACTTGCCGAGATGTTCTTCGATACGCTCGGTTAGTTTCGCGACTTGAGTCTGAAGCCGTTTAATCTCACGCAAGTAGGTATTGCGACGCATTTCGTCCCAATACCAAATCTTTAGCATGGAGACGATTAAACCGGAATAGAGGAACCCAATCGACCAGCCTATTTGTGATTGGACAGTTTCCGCAATAAAAAAACGGTAGCCGCAGTAGAAAGTGAAGACTGCGACCACAAACGAAGAGATCCATACATAAACAACTGCCCACTTTCGACGTGTTCGAAAGGTTTGGATGACTTCTTCAATGATTCCTGGATCGTGATCGATATCCATGTGAGATTCTCCCTATGGGGACCTGCCGCCTAGATGGGAAGTTGATTTAATAGGATCCTCCCCTCTTTTATTATACGCATTATTTCTGCCCTTGTTTCGATGCCCAAAATGGTAAGCTTTAGGTAAGTGATTTCCTATTTAGCCAAATAATGCCTAAATAAACTTCCTTTTTAAGGTTCAAGAACCATCTTCCTATGCCCAACGCACTGGCTAACGAGTCTTCGCCCTATCTCCTTCAACATAAGGACAATCCCGTTAATTGGTATCCATGGGGAGACAAAGCGATCGAGCTTTCACGCGAACAGCAAAAGCCGATTTTTCTATCGATAGGCTACTCCGCATGCCATTGGTGTCATGTGATGGAGCATGAAAGCTTTGAAAATGAAGGCTTGGCTGACTATCTCAACAAGCATTTCATATCGATTAAGGTTGACCGAGAGGAACGTCCCGACCTTGATCAGATTTACATGAACGCGGTCCAGACAATGACTGGCCGGGGTGGTTGGCCGATGAGTGTATTTCTCACGCCTGATCTAAAACCTTTTTACGGTGGCACCTATTGGCCTCCGACCGCGGGCCGTGGCATGCCCGGTTTCGATCAAGTCTTGGCAGCCGTTAACGATGCTTGGCAGAATCGTCGAGAGCAGGCGCTCGAAACCGCTGATCAGCTGACGGGCCGTTTGGAACAACTGACCCAAGTTGCCGAACATCAACCACCGCTAGATCATTCCCTCATCCTTGAAGCAGCAAAGCAATTAGAAAGCTCCTTCGATCCTACCCATGGTGGATTCGGCAGTGCACCGAAGTTCCTCCACACGATGGATATGGAGCTCTTGCTCCGTTTGTGGAAATCGGACAAACGATCCGCTTGGATCGATATGGTTCGACACACGCTTGATCGGATGGCCGCTGGCGGCATCTATGACCATCTCGGTGGAGGTTTTGCTCGCTACAGTGTCGATGCTGAATGGCTTGTCCCGCACTTTGAAAAAATGCTTTATGACAATGCCTTGCTAGCCAAGTTGCTTGTCGATCTTTTTGCGGCGTTGCCAGAGTCCGATTCTTTCAAGCAAGAGGCAGCACGCATCGCGCGGGAAACGCTTGATTATGTCTTACGTGATATGACCCACTCCGAGGGATCCTTCTACAGCACCGAGGATGCCGACAGCTTGCCTTACGATGATCCGGAGGGTCATGCCGAAGAGGGACTCTTTTATACCTGGAAGTCGGAAGAGATCCGCAAAATAATTGGCGAAGAGGATTCAGACCTCTTCTGCGGTGTTTATGGCCTCTCGCCCATTGGAAACTTCGAAGGCCGCAACATTCTGCATCTTTCAAAATCGATCGAAGCTAACGCAAAGCAACTCGGCTTCGATCCTGTTGTGCTAGACAACAAACTAGAGCAGTGCCGAAAGAAACTTTTCGAAGCACGTACCTCTCGCCCACGTCCCGGCTTGGATGACAAGGTAATCACTTGCTGGAACGGTCTCATGATCGATGCGATGGCCAAGGCCGGAGTTGTTCTTGAAGATACGCGTTACCTTGCAGCAGCCGAACGAGCGGCAGACTTTCTATTAACCAAGATGCGCGATTCCCAGGGGAGATTGCAGCATACTTGGCGCAATGGTGTTGCCAAGATTGATGGTTTCCTAGACGACTATGCTGCTTTGGCAAACAGCCTGATCACGCTCTACGAATCAACTTTTAACGAAGCCCATCTCGATTCGGCAGCCGAGCTGTTAGACACTTTACTGGAAAAGTTCAACGATGACACTTCTGGTGGTTTCTTTTATGCTGAGGATCCGGAAGGTGAATTGATTGTCCGAAACAAGGAACTCACCGACAATGCGACTCCGGGTGGCAACTCGTTGGCGGCAACAGCGCTCGAACGATTGGGCAGCTTGCTTGGTGAGAATCGATATTTGGAAGCCGCTGACCGAACGCTCCAAGCGACCGCATCCTGGATGCAGCGAGCACCAGGCGCAATGGGGCAAATGCTCTGTTCATTGGATCGGCATTTGGGACCTAGTTACGAATTGGTGTTTGTTGGTGAGGGAGCAGCCGACCTTCTTTCAGAGATACGACGTTGCTATCTTCCTAGAACAGTATTGGTTGGTCCAAGAAAAGGGGATCACCAATCCGAACGCTTGAAGCCAATTCTACAGGGCAAGGTTGCAATCAACGGCCAGCCAACACTTTACCTTTGCGAAGGTAGCCAATGTCGAGAGCCGATTGTAGGAGCCAGTGCGATTCGCGAAGCGCTACTTACTTTGTGAGCTTCGCTGCTCTGCATCTTCAAGCAGTTCTTCCAGACGGTCTATCTGCTGTTGGCTTTGTTCGATCAACTGCTGCAAGAGGATCATCTTGTTGTCGATCGTGGCTGTGACCTCGCGCTTCATTTCGTGGAGCTCAACCTCTTTGCGGCTAAGCCGAGCGTCAGCGTCTTGATAAGCTCCGCTCCACGGAGTTTCTGGCCGAGGTTGTTCAGCGATTGGTCTGGTTGAAGACTTTCCTTTCCCTTTACGCAATCTCCGATAGGTAATTCGCAGGAAGATAGCAACCAAAATACCAACCCCTAGGGCAAGCATGGCTTGCTCGGTGAAAGCGGCTATTGGTGGTTGAAAGAAAGTGATCATGAAACGCTTCGCTTGTATGAAGATAGATCTCTTCTATCGATCTCGGCAAAATTCGGATTGGGCGGCCAGGGTAACCTCCGCGAAGGTGACTCCTGCCTGCTTGGCAAGCGCCTTGCAATCCTCATATTCGGACGAAAAGCGTTCGGATCCGTCAGGCAGCGTGGCGACAATGCCCGAAACCTCACCCCAAGGTGTTTTGACAACCGTTTTGCGTCTTGGCAGGACGACTCGCTCGATTAGTTGTTTTCGCAAACCGAGTGCCGTTGTGTGGCGAAAGATGAGGCTGGCAATTTCGTCGGTTTGTTCAACTCGGGCTTGGACCGATAGTAGCATCCCGGGGCGTTGTTTTTTCATCTGGATGGGTTGAACCGATGCATCGAGGACTCCTGCCTGCCAAAGTTGCTCCAGACAGTCTCCAAGCTGTTCGCCTGTGGTGTCGTCCAGGTTTGTTTCTAACAACATGATTGTGGTGGGAGGGTCGTTGTCAGATGAGATTACAGTTGTTTTCTCACCGACAAAAAGCCGAAGCAGATTCGCATGCTCAAAATCTTTTTGGCCTGCCCCGTAACCGATTGTTTCAATCGTCATGGCTGGCAAAGCCCCAAACTCGCTTGCCATTGTTTTTACGATGGCCGCCCCCGTAGGTGTGGTTAATTCCCCTTTCACTTCCTTACCGTCGGGGAATTCTGCCAAAGGAATCCCACGCAACAGGTCAGCCGTCGCAGGGGCAGGGATTGCACAACGTCCATGAGCGATCTGGATAAATCCAGTACCGGTTGGAATCGGCGAGCAGACGATCTTGTCCACTCCCAATAGATCCCAACCGATCGCCGAACCAACGATGTCGGCAATTGAATCGACCGCTCCTACTTCGTGGAAGTGAACCTTCTCGATTGAGGTACCATGAGCGCGAGCTTCAGCTTCGCCAAGATTCACAAAAATCTTAGCCGCCATCTCTTTTTGTGGATCGGTCAACGAACTGCCGTCGATCATCTTGCGGATATCGCTCAGATGGCGATGGGCGTGCTCTGGTTCGTGTTCGACAACGATCTGGGTTGCGCGAAATCCTCGTTTTTTCACTTCCGAGGCAACCAGTTTACAGCTTGGCAGACCAAGTGAATCGATGCCGGCTTGGATCGTCGGTAAATCGACGCCAGCATCAACCAAGGCACCAAGAGTCATATCGCCACTGATTCCGCTGGCACAATCGAGATAAGCAATCTTCATAATCTGTTCTTCGTATGGGAGAGATACTTAAGTCTTAATTGTAGGAGGGTGGTGACCCGTGACCATGGGTCATATCTCTAGTACCATAGGATTCAACTTCAGAAATCAATTGATTCAATTGAGGAATGCCTGCTTAGATGGATACTCAAAACGAACCTACCGACGATCAAACGACGGTCGCTGAGCTGCGAGGCTTAGTGGAAGATTTTGTAGCTGAGCGTGATTGGTCATGCTATCACTCTCCAAAAAATCTCGCGATGTCGATTGCTATGGAAGCTGCCGAGTTAATGGAGCACTTTCAGTGGATTGATACCGAGGAGTCAAGTGCGTTAGCAGACGACCCTGAGCGCCGCGAGGCAGCGGGTGAGGAACTCGCTGATGTTGTCGGTTACTGCTTCGCGATGGCTGGGGCGTTGAAGCTCGATCTTTCTCAGACGGTCCGCGACAAAATGCGAAAGAACCATCTGAAGTATCCTGCTGAAAAATATCGTGGTCGACCAAGCTACGATTGAGAGGTTTTCAATTGAAACGCATTGGGGTTATTGGTGCCAGCGCGCGTTCTGCTGCTCAGTCATTAAAGCGGGCAGGTTATACGCCGGTAGCAGCCGACCTCTTTGCTGATGTCGATCTATGCCGAATTGCGGAGGCCAAGCGCATCACGGATTATCCAAATCAGTTTTCTGGATGGATGAAGGAACAATCCTTAGATGCTTGGATCTATACCGGTGCGTTGGAAAATTATCCCGAGTTAGTTGATGAACTTGCCCAGATTGTACCGCTATGGGGAATCTCTGGCCAATTGCTTGGAGATTTGCGCGATCCGCTTTGGCTAGCAAAACAATGCGATCAACATGGTATTCCTTTTCCTGAAACTTTGATTGCCAAGAATCAACTTGAAGGAAGTTGGCTTGCCAAAAGCTATCGGCACAGTTCTGGTTTAGGTGTTCGTCAGCTGGCAACCGAAAGTGATTGGCAAGAAGCGGAGCGGAATAGTTGGTATGCTCAGCAAAGGGTAGGGGGGAGATCTTGCTCAGCAGCCTTTCGGATAGATGATGATGGATCGATTTTGCTGGGCTTTGCAATACACTTAGTGAACGACGAAAAAGAGTGGAGTTTTCGCGGGGCGGTGGTTACTAATCCCACTGCCGAACAACACAAAACTTTATGTAAGATTGGCGATTGGCTTTATGCGACCGGCGCTCGCGGAATAGTTGGGATAGATTTCATCGACTCAGGCGATGAACTTTGGCTCTTAGAAGTAAACCCTCGATATACTGCAACAATCGAGCTTTTTGAAAAGACCTATGATGCTTATTGTTTTGATAGGAACTCTTTCCAAAGTTACAAGGAGACTTCTGATCATTGGGGTAAGTTGATTTACTATTCTAAACAACCGGTAATCATCAAGAATGACCTTCACGAATGGATAGATAGTTTGACTGAAGATTGCTTTTGCGCTGACATTCCCCACATCAATGTGGTAATTGAAGAGGGGCAGCCATTAATGACACTTTTTGCCAAGATTCCAGCTGCCGACAGTTCCCCTGAATTATTTAAAACGGTGATTACCCCTTATGTCGATCAACTTGAGCAGCTGTTGTACGGAGAAAACTAATCATGCGATTAGGCATAATCAGTGACACTCATGGAGCAATCGAAAACACGCAACGTGCCGTTCGGATGCTTGAAAGCCTGGATGTTGATCACCTCCTGCATTGTGGAGATATAGGCACGCCCGAGATTGTTGAACTTCTTGCCCCTTGGCCGACGGAGTTTGTCTTCGGCAATTGTGATTACGACAAAGCTCCTTTACGCAAAGCAATGAAGGCGACCGCGCACCACACGTGTCACGAAGAGTTTGCTGACTTGCGGTTAGCCAACGTATCGATTGCCTTGTTACACAGCCATGACAAACGTCGATTTGATATGTTGAAACAGAACAACAAGCATCGGTTAGTCTGTTACGGCCATACGCACCTAGCAGCAATGGAACGAATCGATGAGACCTTAGTTCTTAACCCGGGCGCAATCTATCGAGCGAATCCTCACTCGATAGCCATTGTCGAATTGCCCCGCATTGAGGCGACAATCGTAGAGATTTAATCGCTTGCTTGGTTATCCAGCCATGCGATGCGAATCGCCGAGGGGGAAGATCATATCTACCGGATCCTCTTCATGGTGATACTGCATCAGATAAGCATCTTCGGGCGAATCGTCGTAGAAGCTACGAAGGACCGAAGTCGCTTTGAAGCCCGCTTCACGGAAAAAGAGTTGAGCAGCGAGGTTAGTCTCGCGAACTTCAAGCGAGATTCGATTACGACGTTGACTGCTTAGCTTGGTAACAAGCTTCTTCACCATTTGGCGACCAACGCCTTGGCGACGAGAGGTTGGATCGACAGCAAAATTCAGAATATGAAGTCGCGTCTTGTGCAATTCATAGATCATGAAGCCAAGCACTTCTTCGCCATGCTCAGCAACCATGCCGATGCAATTGCGCTTGCGCAGACAACGAATAAATTCGTCCTCTGACCAAGGAAACTCGAAACTCGAGGATTCGATCGAAAGAACTTGATCCATATCCCGACGTATCATCCAACGGATGTGTGCCAGCAGTTGATGGTCTTTGTCGGTTGTTGCCATATCAGCCTCCATGCAGCTTCTTGCCGTCTCAAAAGAGCTGACAAGATGTGTCGTGGTTTCTCAGTTGGGTTAGGGCAGCGATCTTCATGAACACACGCCCCGAGGCGGGAAGTTAACAGATGATAGGCCCTGTGCCAAGGCGAAACTAAATCATTGCTATTATTGGACTTGTGAGAAATAGCTGCTCTTGACGTACCAAGAAATTTCAGCTTGAGCATTTCTGACAATTTGCCGGTCGCGACATCAGACAACGATCGTAACGATGATCAAAGTGCGGATTCGGCAAGGAATGCCAATTCCGAAAAGCGTAGGGTCTTTTCTGCGTTGTAGGCTTGAGTGAACCAATCTGCGCGCTGTCTGAGACGGTGGGCTCTGATTGGACTTAGCCCCCGCCCTCAAGCTATCTGCCATGTCCCCCAGCATGCCCAACAAGCCGGAAAAACTGCTCAGCCTGCTGCTGCTAGCCGTGCTGTCGTTGGCTTGCGCTACCCCTTTGGCATTGAATCTGGCTGATCCCGATCTGTGGGGGCACGTGCTCTATGGCCGTGAGTGGATTGCCGACGGAGAGTTACCACGTACTGCCACTCATACTTATACGGCAGATGGTTACCGATGGATCAACCACGAGAATCTGGCTGAGTTGGCACTTGCCCATGGATTTGAAAACCTGGGCATACGAGGAATGCTAATTGCAAAATGTTTGCTTGGGCTTACGCTTTTGGGACTGATTGCCAACTCTGCTTTCAGAAATAAAGCTTCTTGGATAATCGTTTCCGCCATCACGCTGTTGGTTGCCAAGAATCTCGAAGCCTTTTTCCCACTCAGGCCACAGCTGCTTAGCTTTCTTTGCTGTGCTTTGCTGCTTTGGCTTGTTGATCGAGGGCTGCCTGACCGTGCTACTAATTCAAAATCACTCGATTGGCGATGGTTGCTACCCCTGCCACTGCTGATGATTGTTTGGATCAACTCCCATGGCGGCGTCCTTGCCGGCATGGCGATCCTTACGGCGTTGCTTCTCGGCAAAGCGGCGTTAGAGTGCTTTGCGGCTAAGAATTGGAATAATGGATTAGGGCTGATTGGTTTGCTAGCCGTTTGTTATGGCTCGCTAATGGTGAACCCCTACGGTTCCGAACTGATCCTTTGGTTTGCTGAATCGTTGGGAACCTCGCGTCCTGAGATTACCGAATGGGGGCCACCCCTGCCTGGTAACCCAGTCTTCATACCATTCGTTTTGCTTTGTAGCTTAGCTGCTGTTTCGTTGGCGTTTACTGAGAAGAAACGAGATTGGATTCGGATTGCAATCTTGTTGCTCGTAGGTTGGCAAGCTGCGAAGCACTTACGTCACATTGCCTTCTTTGCGCTACTGTGTGGATTTTGGTTACCTGTCCACATGCAATCCGTCTTTGAACGAATCAAACAAGCAATACCAACAAAGCCATCTTTGGAATTAGGTTGGCCACTGCGATCATCAATTGCCTTGCTCCTTTTGATAACGATTGGAATTCAATCGATTACGCTCGGTCGTCGGCTTAGCGATTTGCCGGTTTACCGATCCAACTATCCAGTTGATGCGATTCGCTGGATGCATGATCGCGAGATGACCGGCAAATTGGTTGTCTGTTTCAATTGGGCCCAGTATGCCATTGCCGCTCTCGAGCCACGGATGGCAGTCTCATTTGATGGCAGATTCCGAACTTGCTATCCGCAAGAGATCGTTGATATGAACTTCGATTTCTTGATGGGAGAACTTGTCCCTCGGACACGCAGTGCATCGTCGGGACCAATTGATGCAACCAAGGTGCTAAACCATGGCGCGCCCGACTATGTCCTTGTTGATCGTCGTTACCTGAATGCCGCCCAGGTGATGCAAGATATCAAAGCTACTGGCGGTGACGAATGGTCGCTCGTTTATCAAGATGCCGTTGCTCAGCTTTGGGGCCGGGCCTTGTTAGTCGATCAGTTGGATTCGATTCAGTATGTGGCTGAGTCGGATCGTTTGATTTCCAATCACTACTCCATGACCTCGGTCTCCTGGCCAGCTCTACCAGGCTCGCACGATTGGATTGGCGATCAAGCGGACCCAGTGATTAATAAGCAGACCAACAACAAACAATTAGCCAAACAAACCAAAAACAAGAATCCACAATCGGATGGATAAATAGGCAACTTGGTATTCAAAACCAAGTTGCTTTAACATTAAGGTGTTCTCATGAGTACTACGGAAGTAAAACCAGAAGATTCGGTCGAAGAGCAGCTCTCACCTGCGAATGTCACTACGACAAAGCAACCGATGCCAGGTTTGCGTTCGGTAGAAGAGATCGAAAAAACGCTATCCGATGCGGAAGCGGCGTTAGAACGCGCTCAGCAGATCGGTCAGTCTTCTCGCATCGATCCCAAAGATCGTCTTCGCTTGAAGGTTTCGATTCTCATGCCAGTCTTTAACGAAGAAGCAACCCTCGAAACGATCGTTGCCAAAGTACGCGAACAAGGAGTTCATGACGAACTAGTCATCGTCGATGATTGCAGCACCGATTCGACTCGTGATCTTCTGATCGAGATGAACCAAAAGTATGATGATATCAAAGTCTTCATGCACGGTTATAACAAGGGCAAGGGTGCCGCACTGAAGACCGCGCTCACTCATACACGGGGCGACATCGTGCTCGTCCAAGATGCTGATTTGGAATATGATCCTGCCGAGTATGCAAAACTAATCGAACCGATCCAAAAAGGCGAAGCCGACGTCGTGTACGGATCTCGCTATCTGGAAAACAATTCGCAAAACAGTTCCGGCATTCATCGTTTTGGCAATCGGATGCTAACCGAGCTATCGAATCTCACAACGGGTCTTCAACTCACCGACATGGAGACCTGTTACAAAGCGATCCGACGAGATTCTTTACGTGGCGTGCCGCTTCGTGAGAATCGCTTCGGCTTCGAACCTGAAATCACCGCTAAGCTCGCTCGCCGTGGTGCTCGCATTATCGAACTACCAATCAGCTATCACGCCCGTGGCTGGGACGAGGGCAAGAAGATAGGCATCCGAGACGGCCTAAGAGCCATCTGGTGCATCCTCCGCTATGCTTGGATCTGTTGATCGAATGACTTAATCGATAACTTCCTTGCAGACGGCAATGATTGGAAAAGGTGAACCGAATCGAGCCCAAATTGGTCTAAGGCAGGGTGTTTACCTCTTTGAAAAAGAGGGCTAAACTGTGGAGCTCGCTTGCTGATCAGGTTGGCCATAGGTAGCCCCTATCAGAAAGTCATGGCGGCATAGCTCAGTTGGTTAGAGCAGCGGAATCATAATCCGCGTGTCGGGGGTTCGAGTCCCTCTGCCGCTACTTTTAAGTGGGACAAGACGTGACTAATTACGTCAATCTCGGGTTTTATGGCCCTTTCATTTTTCTGAGTCCCACCTAGTCCCCCCTGATCCCGCACAGTCTGCAGCGCATAGTGCAGCGCTTTTTCAGTAGCGGCTTCAAAGTGATCATCTGTCACCTGCCAATAGTTCGTCTTGGCAATTTGTACGCTGTGACCAAGCCAAGCTGCTGCAACATGCCCAGGGAACCGTTCTGCTAGTTCAGTAGCTCTTGTTGCTCGAAGATTCTGGAATAGCTTTGGCCATGGCTTGAGGCCTGCCTTCTCAATAATTCTTGTGAGTTGCGTTCGAAGATTGGAGTTGTTGTCACGGCTTGACAGATTCATTACGTCATTGGATTAAGTACCTTAACCAATCACCTTGACTATTTGTTCATTGGTAGATTTTCAGTGATTTCAACTTGGAAATTGAATCGTCAATTATTCAATTATTATGTCAGGATTAGACCAAACAGAATTGAGACGTATTATCGGCCCCGTATTGTCTCGATCACTGATATCAACTGATATTATCTTGTCAATGCTTACCTTTAGGGTAATATTATTTTCGATGAGCAGACCAATTAGTGAGAAACTTCCTCCTTCAAAATTCATACCTTCAGTTTGAAACTCCACTCGTCCCTTTTTGTCTATTTGCTCGGAAAGAATCTCCAGCCAAAGACACTTGCCTGTGCAGATAGCACTTAAAATAGATTCCATGATCTCTTCTCTACGACCATCATCGATCGAACTAATATGCTGAATCGCTTCAATCATTGTTGCCTTTTCTTCTTGCAAACCGTCAGGCAATAATCGGAGTAGCGTTTGAATGGCTCTTTTCACTTTTCTTCTTCTACTAGTGCAATAAGGAAAGGCAGATATACTCGCATGCAGTAATAGTTCTCCAAGATCATCCGGGTTTGGTAGTAACTCATATGGGAATTTGCTCTTGTCTATTCGATAGCCACCATGTCTACCGTCGTAACAAAGAATTACCCCCGCAGATTTCAAGGTTTCTAGATCTCGAAAAACGGTTCTTTTGCTGACACTAAATTTTTTTGCGATATCAGCAGCACTTTTGTATTCTCCATTCCCTAGATAGCTGGCAAACGAGAATAATCGTTTAATTCTTTTTTCAACGGTAGGTCTTGTCTCTGTACGACTTCTTGTCTGTTGAATCATGGTCTCAACCAATCTCCACATTAACCTGGTTTGATTGATCGCCACTGCCATCGTCTGCGATAAAGATATCTATAGACTCCTCTTCGCCTGGATCTAATTGAACAAGTGCAGTGAAGTAACCTAATGAAGAGACGGAAGTCCTTTGGAATAGATTCCCCCCGACTAAGTTAATGATCATGCTTTCTAAATCGTTGTCACTGTCTGTTACCCAGCCTTCTATGATCCACGAATCTAAACCGACGTCTGTTGTGGTTACATTAATAATGCTTGGCACATCGTTCTGACGATCAACATCGACAATTAGGGTTGATTCAACACTTAGTCCACCTTGATCGGTTGCTCTAACCGTAATTTCAGATCGTCCAGAGGCGTTTGAAGTTGTGTTTAGAACAAGATTATCGGATAGAGAGTCGATTGAAACCAGATCGAATAGCGACGGATCTTCATTGTTTACTATTTGATAAACTAATTGCGAGTCGCTATCTTCATTATCCTCAAAGACACTGTGCAATGAAAATATGTGGTCGATCGTATCATCATCGATCTCGGCAGGATCAAATCCGATTGAAGTAGGCGCGTCATTTGTTACACCTTCTGGATCACCTGCAGGAAGAGTGTTCCATAGGTTTGCAAAGACTTCTTGCCAGTCGCTATTTTCGACCAGTCCATCTCCATCAACGTCAGAACTTGCTTGGTAAGACGCGTCTTGAGTATCTTCTCCTACAAGCATATAGATGGTAACCATGTTGTTGTAGTCGAGGATATTCGAATTCAATGTGTCACCCGGTAGGACATTGAATAAGAATTCGAAATCACCACCCGCTACTCCATTGCCGCTGGCTCCATAGGCGCTTACTGAATTAACCCATTCGCCATCCAATATATTTCCATCTAGGTCTGTTATTGGATCAGTACCATCAGCGTCCAGATCGAGCATTAATCGATCAGCTACTAGCGGAGAATCAAGTGTCCACGTGGCGGTAGCCGTTTCTGGGAAGTAAGAGAAATCTAGTATGCTGTAGTTGGTGGTGTTTGTACCGCTTATTGAGAGATCTTCCGCCTGGACATGAACATCTTCACTAAATGTTATATGGATCTGATTAATGTTGTTCCATGAGAGGGTCGCTTCTTGCGAAGCTGATCCATCGGGAATTTCATAGCCGTTAGCTCCTAATCCATTCGTGTCAAGATAGTCATAAAACGCTGTTGACCAATCTTCACTTGCCACAGCGATGCTATCTATCGTTGGCAAGGCAGCTGAAAGAACATATCTGTCTTCCAATCTTTCGTGATTTATTATTTTTGCTCTAAGCCCTCTAGTGAAATTCGCTAACGATTTCATGCTTCACCCCTATAAAAGTAATGAATTGGGGAGATGCGATGTCACACAGACGTCACTCCTCAATGATGTAGTCGAGGAGGAAATAGGAAGTGGCCAAAAAAAGAAAAATTATTTTGGTGCCGATTTGCGATGATCTAAAGAAAGAATACTATGGCTAAAGATGCCAAATATCACCGGAAAGATATTTACTTCTTACTTCCGAACTACACCAATCCAATGGATTCATATAGGACTTCGGCGCGTCTGGAGATATTTTTCTTGGCGTCTGGTCCAGTTCTGAGAAGCTTTCGTGTTTTTTATAGGTGTTGAAGAGTCTGCTCATATAGGCTTCAGCAGCCTCTTCTAAACCCATGTAAGCAACAAGCTGTCGGACATAAGGAAAGCCAATCTCTACTCTATAGCTATCTTCCAGGGGCATAATGTCAAGGAATCTCAGTGTTCTATAACAGCAACTGCGACACGCTTTTTCAACATCAAATAAGACCATGGATACTGAGTATGAAGTCGGTAGCGGTTGATTCTGATCAAAGTTGAGTGTCACGTGGTTCATCATGAGCATTTTGATTTTTTGATTGTTCGGTGCAGCCTTGTGGGCTTCTACTAGCAATCGTTCTATTTCAAGGCTTCTTTCACGATCATAACCACCTTTTATCATCACACTAAAATGTCTTCTAGCATAATTGTGATTTACGGCTACGTTGAAGAAGCCTTTTACACTATTAGCCAACTTATAAAGTAGTTCTGATGGATCTGGACCGTCGCAAAGATTGTAACAGTATCCGACCATTGCTGCATCAAGAGGATCGTTCGATTGTCGCCATGCGTTATTAAAAAGACCTTTGGCGGGTTCGAAATTTTTTTCTCTTAGATGAGAATATGCTAAAAGGCGAGTGGATCGTAAATCACTTGGGTGGTTTTCAACATAAGGTGTC
>SPJK01030969.1_pt1 | contig 35194 bp, 31 predicted proteins | sample 3741771 | NCBI WGS metagenome assembly SPJK01 (sample SAMN10925997, study PRJNA522277) | cold seep metagenome | isolation source: Elba SIP-enriched marine methane seep metagenome, extraction at timepoint T2 | place: Italy: coast of Elba, Mediterranean Sea
AGAACGCTGCCGAGTGACGCAAGCAGCAAAGGGCTCGTTCCTGCCGTGGCTTCAGCACCGATCGCTTGAAATGCCAAGGGAACCACCATGGGGACGATCAGCCCCATCGTTCCGAAGCTTGTTCCGGTACAGAACGCTACGACCGCAGAAAGCAAGAAGACGCCCGTTGGAAGCATGGCCAAGAACCAACGGCTTGGCTCTGCACCACCTCCTCCAAGCACGACGGCAGAAAGGTATTCGCCTGTGTAAAGTCGATGACTTGAGAATTCATAAGAGCTAACGCCCTCGACGATGGCGGTTGGCTGGCCTTCGACCGACTTGTTGCCTGTCATGCGAGACATCGCACCCGCAAACCAAAGGATGGCAACTGCCGGCAAGACCGCCATCACCCCGCGCATGATGGCACGCGTGGTGTCGCTAGGCGTTAGCAAATTTCGGAGCTTCACAATCAATAAAGCCGTGACGAGGCCGGAAACGCCGCCGTACATGAGCGACAAGCCTGAGCTTGCGGAGCCAAAAATATCACGCAGCTTAATCAGTGTTGAAGCATTCGGATCGAATTTCTCGCCTAGGTTCGAGACCCCGGTAATCCACAACAGGCTTGTTACGACCGCCAGCGTAACCGCAAGAGGAATAACCGCATTGCTCCAATGGGTCGCCTGCAAGTCTTCCGCATCGGCAGACTTTTGCTCAACAAGGTCTGTCTTTCTCGCGGCTTGCTCGGCTCTGAGCATAGGCCCAAACTCCCGCCCAAGAATCGCGAGGATTGGGACAAACAGCAGAGCCTGAATCACATAAAAACGGTAAGGCAAACAAGCAACAAACAGGCCAAAGGCACTGACCCCTTCGGCGGCGGGAACCGTTAAGTTTTCCAAGCCTTCTTCGACGTAGGCGATTTCAACCGCAATCCAAGTGGAGACCAGTGCCAAACCGGCAACGGGAGCAGCCGTGGAGTCGACGAGATAGGCCAGCTTTTCACGTGAGATCCGAAGTCGGTCAAAGATCGGACGGAGCGCTCCACCTAGCAACAACGTATTGGCATAGTCATCAAAGAAGACCATCAGACCAAGCAGCCAACCGGTGAGCTGACCCCGTCGAGGTGTTTTGGCAAGCGGTGTAACCAGTTTAACTAAGCCAAGCATTCCTCCTGCGGCATGGATGACACCAATGGTTGCCCCCATCGACATCGTGAAGCAAAACAGCCGAAGTTTGCTTTCTTGTATAAACGTAGGCCAGAGGTGCGTTTCGCAAGTGGCGACCAATGCCTCGATTGGGTTGCCGCTGCAAGTAAGCAAAGCTCCAGCAAAGAGTCCAACCAAGATCGACAACAGAATTCGTCGTGTCACAATTGCTAGCAGAACAGCAACAACCGGCGGAGCTAAGCTAAGCCAACCATAGGGATGATCCATTTTATCTTATCCCTTTGGACGACTAACGATTGAAATTCTGCATGATGTCAGCGATGCCGATGGTCCGAGGACTGGTCAGTAACTCGCCCGCTTCGAATCCGGCTGTTTGGCCATGGTAGCGATTCATCGATTCCACACGACCAAAAATGTGCTGCTTCTCGGGCGGAAATTGCGTCTTGTAGGCTCTGACCGAATCAAGCTTTTTCTCGAGTGTCGAACTAATATCGGAAACAAAGTGATTTCCAGGAGGACGGTCCTCAATCGAATAGAACGAAAGAGAGTAGTAAAGCTGGCCTTCGATGCGGTGAGTAGGTAATCCGTCAAAGTGCTCGTCCCACTTTGATAGCCGAGAATAAAAGACCGCTGCATCCGTAATCTGCATAGCCTGCCAATGGTCGGGCGATGCCAAGGGGGTACGATCACCCAAACCTAGGACTAACTTAGGCTTATATTGACGAAAAACCTTCGCAAGCGCTACTCGCTCATCAAATCCATCAAATAGCCGTCGATTCGGCAATGGTAACGTTTCCCGGTGGTGGATGCCAAGAATTCGTGCTGCCTGAGCCGCTTCGGCTAGTCGTTCTTCGGGGCCAGAAGACCCTGGCGTTGGCTCGCCGTCGGTCAGATCGACGATCCCGACCTTATAGCCTTGCTCGATAAGTCGAGCTAGCGTCCCTCCGCAGCCTATTTCTACATCGTCCGGGTGAGCTCCCACGGCGATGACATCGAGCGATGTTTCGGACATTGTCCCTCTGACGGCTAGTACCAAACGGCTTTGGCGAGTAATCTGTTATCCCTATCCGATTAGGAAGAATTAAGTAGAATTTTGGCAAGTCTCGCTGCCGATGGATACCCACCTGGGCAGTTGTGTCCCAGAGTAGGTGGTCTTCTGCACTGAAGATTCTGCCTTTTGCGAAATCCGATCTCCCCTCCCCGTAGCATTCATACCGCCATGTCCGAAGGTGACACCCTTAAACCCGAAGATGATCAAAACACCGAAGGCTCAAGCACGGAGGGTTCTTCGTACGATGATGATGATCAGTCTTCTGTTGATGGCTTTGGCGATGAGCTATTAGAAGATTCGATTCCCACTGAGGTTCCTGCCCCCTCGACCGATCCGTTTGACGACTTTGAAGACGATGATTTTGATGACGATTTCGACGATGACTTCGAAGAAGAATGGGATGATGTCGAAGAAGACGACGGATTTGGCCCTGAATTCCAGGATACCAAAGATGAAGAATTCGACGTAAACGCCGACCTCGATGGAAAAGGCGAAAGCGGCGGTAGTGCTTTCCAGGATGATAAAGACTTCGATGACTGATGGCATCGACTGATTTTTGACTTTTAAAGTGCCTAAGTCAGCCATTCTATTCCACTTGGTTATCGGCATCCCTCTCGGCTAAATGCCTTGAACCTGCTCTACTAGGGGGCTGTCAATTACGGTACGTGCCCAACGGGCTGCCATAAGATATTCCCATACAAACATTTCTGAATCCTCAGATGTTCAAGTCGGTCGACAACCAAGTTAGTTTCCCGAAACTCGAAGAATCAATCGTTGAGTTTTGGAAAGAGAATCAGATCTACCAAAAGTCATTGGATCGACGTGAAGGTGCCGAGCCGTTTGTCTTTTTCGAAGGCCCCCCAACCGCCAACGGTATGCCGCACCCTGGGCACTGTTTAACACGCGCTATTAAGGATGTCTTTCCACGTTATAAAACGATGCGAGGCTATCGTTGCGAACGGAAGGCGGGTTGGGATACGCATGGGCTGCCGGTCGAAGTCGAAGTCTGTAAAGAACTGGGCATTCATTCCAAAGAAGAGATCGAAGCCCATGGCGTGGAGCCCTTCATCCAAAAGTGCCAGCAGTCGGTCTGGCGATATATGCAAGAGTGGGAACGACTGACCGAACGTCTTGGCTTCTGGGTCAATCTTGAAGAAGCCTACGTCACTTATCACCAAAGCTACGTCGAATCGGTTTGGTGGAGCCTTAAAAAGCTATTCGATCAAGATTTGCTCTACCAAGGTCACAAAATTGTTTGGTGGTGGGCACAGGGCGGTACGGCTCTCTCGTCCGGCGAAGTTGGTCAAGGTTATCGCCAAGTTGCCGATCCAAGCGTCTTCGTCAAATTCCCGTTGCTCGACGACGGGCAAGTCACAAAGACTTCGCTCTTGGTTTGGACCACGACGCCTTGGACTTTGCCATCGAATCAATTCGCCGCGGTCCATCCCGATATCGAGTACGCCACGGTCGAAGATCCCGAGTCAGGCGATACCCTGATCATGGCCGCTGACTTGGTCGAAGCGATTGGCACCAAGCTAAAACGAGAACTCAAAGTTGAATCGACCTGCAAAGGAAGCGAACTTGTCGGTCGACGTTATCTGCCTCCGTTTGAATGCTATTACACACTCGACGCCGCTCAGCATCGATTGGCACTCAGCGAAAAAGCAGGCGACACTTCTGGCAAAGTTCCGTTTGCGTTAGGTGGAGCTCAGCGTGGGAAGCTAGCCGATGGCTCCGAGGAGTACCTCGCTTGGCGCGTCGTAGCGGCTGACTTTGTAACCACCGACAGTGGTTCAGGCGTTGTGCACCAAGCGCCCGCCTTCGGGGAAGTTGACTATGAAGTTCTCGTCGCTGAGCAAGATCGATTTGCCGCGGGCGAAGGACCAACCGTGATCAACTGCGTCGGACCCGATGGTAAGTTTACCGAGGAAGCCCCTGAATACGTTCGTGGACGTTGGGTGAAAGAGTGCGACAAAGAGATCACCCGTGATCTGAAAGAGCGTGGTCTGCTTTACTTCCAAGAACAGTATTTGCACGATTACCCCTTCTGTTGGCGGGCAGACGAAGATCCACTGATTCAGTACCCGCGCGAAAGTTGGTTCATCAAAACGACCGCCTTTAAGGATTCGATGCTGGATAACAATCAGCAAATCAATTGGTTGCCCGGGCATATCAAAGAAGGCCGATTCGGCAAGTTCCTCGAATCAAACGTCGATTGGGCGCTCAGCCGCGAACGCTACTGGGGTACGCCGCTTCCCATTTGGGAATGTGAGAAGACCGGTAAGCAATAAGCAATCTCCTGCTACGAAGAGTTGCTCGGCAAGCCTGGCGTTTCAGGAACCGACGTTTGGGAGAAGGCTAAGGCTGCTAATCCTGATTTGCCTGATGATCTTCGAGTCCACAAGCCATACATTGACGAAGTGACCTACGATTCTCCGTTTACTGACGGTGCACGAATGCAGCGAGTATCGGAGGTGATTGACTGTTGGTACGACAGCGGCGCGATGCCTTTCGCTCAGTGGGGCTATCGAGGTCAAGAATCGGGCACCGAACTTGAACGCTTCGAAAGCCAATTCCCGGCGGACTTCATCAGCGAGGCGATCGACCAAACGCGTGGTTGGTTCTATTCGCAAGTCGCAATTAGCACGATGCTTTGGGGGGACGACAAGGCAGCAGCCACTTCCTATCCGCATCCGTTTAAGAACTGCATTGTTCTTGGGTTGATGCTTGGGGAAGATGGCCAAAAGATGTCCAAAAGCAAGCGGAATTATCGCGAGCCGTCGGAAATCTTTGACCGTTACGGGGCGGACGCTTTGCGTTGGTACCTCTATGCAAACCAACCACCGTGGACTTCGATCCGTTACAGCGAGCAGGCGATCAAGGATTCGATCCCTGAGTTTTTGCTTCGGCTCTGGAATTGCTACAGCTTCTTTGTCATTTACGCCAACATCGATGAGTTTGATCCCGCCAAGGAGTTAGGCTCCGAGGTTAAGGAACTCACAGCAAAGGAATTCTCCAAGGCGGACTCTTATCGTCCACTTGCAGAACGTGATGAGCTTGATCGTTGGGTGCTTGCTGAACTGAATAAAACGATTCAGCTTGTGACCGAGCGGATGGATGAGTACGACAACTACGGTGCGTGTGCCGCGATTACCGAGTTTGTTGATGGCCTCTCCAATTGGTGGGTCCGTCGTAGCCGAGATCGCTTCTGGGCTAAGGATAAACGAGAAGCTTCTAAGCTTGATGCTTACTGGACACTCTACGAGTGCTTGATTACATCGAGCAAATTGATCGCTCCGTTTACCCCATTCCTTGCTGAAACCTTTTGGCAGAACTTGGCAGGCATCTTTGATGGGGCTCCGGAAAGTGTTCACCTTTGTGATTATCCCGAAGTTGACCAGTCGCAGCTCGACCAAGATCTTTCCGAACGGATGAGTCAGGTCCGTTTGATTGCCTCACTTGGCCGACAAGCACGCAGTGCTGCGGAGCTGAAGGTTCGCCAGCCACTTGCGAAGGTCGAGGTTGTCCTTGCTGACAATACGCACCAAGCATGGCTCGAAGAACATGCGGCGGTGATCGAGGGAGAGCTAAACGTCAAGGAAGTTTTCTATACCGAAGAACCGGAGAAGTACGTCGACCACGAAGTGTTACCGAACTTCAAGTTGCTTGGCAAGAAGCTTGGGAAGCTGATGCCGAAGGTAAAGGCGGCACTTAACCAAGAGAGTGGCTCGGAGTTGCTCGCCAACATTCGTGACAACGGTAAGATCAACATCACGGTCGAAAGCCAAGAGGTTGAGCTTCTACCGGAAGAAGTTGAAGTTCGCATCAATGCTAAGCCTGGTTGGACGGCAGCTAATGACCGGGGCGTTGTGGTTGTCCTCTCGACCGAGATAACGCCCGAGTTGCTACGCGAAGGAATGGCCCGTGACCTTGTGCGTGCGATTCAAGATCGCCGCAAAGAGCTCGGCTGCGAATTTACCGATCGTATTGAGGTAGGCATCGAAACGGAATCGGCTGATCTCAAGACGGCGCTGGATGAATTTGCGGATTACATCCAGGGTGAAACTTTAGCAGACTCAGCGAAGCATGGCGTGCTAAAAGATATTGAGCCGAGTGAAGTCCGCATGGGAGACGCAACGGCGAGTCTCTTCGTCCGCGTGGCGCCATGAGCAAAGATTCACCCATGCGTGTGGCCGTTCTCATCTCAGGCGGTGGACGAACGCTTAAAAATTTTATCGATCTCATCGATCAAGGAAAGTTACCAATGGAGATCGCCTTGGTGATTTCCAGCTCCCCGACGGCAGGCGGACTGAAGTTTGCCACCGAGGCGGATCTTCCAACGCATGTCATCGAACGCAAAAACTTCGATTCCTCTGAAGCTTACGGCGAAGCGGTTTTCGCTCCGTGCCGAGAGGCTGGCGTCGATTACGTCTTGATGGCAGGTTTCTTGAAACTTGCTCCGCTGCCTGAAGACTTTGCGGGACGTGTCATCAACATCCATCCTTCGCTGCTTCCAAGCTTCGGTGGACAAGGGATGTACGGACACAAGGTTCACGAAGCGGTAATCGAACGTGGTTGCCGTGTTTCGGGGGTGACGGTCCATTTCGTTGACAACCAATACGACAACGGGCCAATCATCTGGCAACAGCCAACGCCCGTTATCGAAGGGGATACGGCAGACGATTTAGCAGACCGCGTCTTCGAGCTTGAAAAGGAAGCGTATCCCCACGTCCTTCGGCTGCTGGCCTCAGGACGTGTCCAACTCGTTGGCAATCGTGTCGTGCTCGCCGAACGTCGGAAGTCACCTGTTCGATAGTCTTTATGCCTTTTTAAGGCTGTCACGAATTTCACGAAGCAGTTCAATGTCTTCGGGCGTCTTAGCGGGGGCTTCTTCTTCCTCTTTTTGGAAGGAATTCACCAACTTGATAACGCAGAAGATGGCAAACGCAACGATGATGAAATCGATGGATGCTTGAACGAATGCTCCCCAACCGATTTCTGGAGCAGCAGCACCTTCTGCCAAACCTTCCACTTCGATTTTGGTAGAACGCTCTGAGAAATCGACACCCCCGGTTACCGCTCCTGTTAGTGGCATGATGATCTTATCAACAAGCGAGGTCACAATGTCTTTAAACGCTGCACCAATAACGATGCCGACAGCCATGTCCATCACGTTGCCACGCATGGCGAATTGTTTGAACTCTGCAAAGAAACCCATCTAAAACTCCTTATCGATTAATCCGCCTAGAAATATTCTCTTGGTGAGAACTTACATTTGTGAGAACGCAGTTGCGGTATGTTAACCCGCCTCGCAGAAATATCCCTATGCCAGTTTGATGTACCCGATTACTCGGATTTCAACTGGCGGAGGACCGCATTAATGTCATCGGGCAAATCAGAGATGATCTCAATGCGCTCATCGTTTGAGGGAAGTGAGAAGGCAAGTCGATGAGCATGGAGCGCTTGACGTTCTAGCAAGGGAGTTTCTTCCGGTAGCGGTAGTTCACCGCGAAGTTCGTTCGGCGTGATTCGACTTCGACCACCGTATTGCTTGTCACAGAGAACCGGATTGCCGATGTGAGCGAGATGAACGCGGATCTGGTGCGTGCGTCCCGTCTTAGGATGACACTCAACGAGGGCGAATCGCTTGAAGCGCTCGACGATTTGGATGTGGGTCAAAGCTTCACGAGCGTCCGGGTGATCTGGCCGTATCGCCTTCTTTTCGCGGATCTTTGGATGTGGCCCAATCGGTTGGTCAATTCGATCCGCATCCTTGTCTGGTACACCTTGGACCAAAGCCAAGTAGGTTTTCTCGACGGTTCTCGCTTGAAATTGGTCAGCCAGATGCTGATGGGCTTGGTCATGCTTGGCTACGACAATGACACCGCTCGTGTCACGATCGAGTCGATGAACGATGCCGGGGCGGTTAGCACCTCCTGATTGACTAAGTTGACCTTTGCCAAAGTGGTGAGCAAGAGCGCTTGCCAGAGTTCCAGCCCAATGTCCTTTGGCAGGGTGCACGACCATGCCAGGTGGTTTATCAACTACGGCAAGATCATCGTCTTCGTAGAGAATTGTTAGCGGAATCGCTTCAGGCTCAGGACCTGCGGGTGCATCTGCGAGTTGCTTGACGAGAATCTGCATGCCCAGCTCGACCTTCAGAGAAGGTTTTTGCTTCTTGTCATCTACAAGCACGTGACCCGCATCGATGGCACGTCTTAGATGGGTACGGCTATAATCGCTGAGCAACTTGGCAAGTAGGGCGTCAAGTCGCTTGCCTACTTCCGATTCCGTTACCGAGTGTTCCCATGGGAATTCGACAGCGAGATTTTCACCAGACGATTGGTCAACCATTGTCCCATCTCGCTGGTTTTGCAGGCCGATTACTCGCTGGCTGATTCGTTAGATGCTTCCGACTCATTTTCAGAATCGGTCGTAGCCTCATCCGTTTCGGCTGTTTCTTCCGAGTCATTGGAATCGCCAATAATCCCGCGAAGTAAATCTTCCATGGCGGCATCAGGATCGATGTCATCTTCTTCAGCCGCAGCTGCGCCTTCCGAACCAGCGTCTGTTTTTGTTTCAGCAACAACGTTGGTAAGCCATGTCGAGTTTGAACGGGCGACGTCGCTGCTGAGATATTCAGCGCGTTCACTGGCAATTTCTTTGAACATGCCCTGAACCTTGCCGTATTGTTTGCTTGCTTCTTCTAATTCGCCACGCATTTCGTAGATTCGAGCGAGACCAAAATTAGCGCGTCCTTTGTTATCACGAACTTTGGCTTCCTTTAGCATGGCGTTGTAAATCTCTTCCGCTTCAGCCAGCAGTTCTTCTGAACGAGCACGATCGGTCATGAATGTCAAGCTCGCTTGGAAAGTCTTACCGTCTGCCAGCGTGATCTTTGACCATTCTTCGACATCGGTTCCCGGATTCTGGTCAATGGCATTTTGTAAGGTATCAACATTGGGGCGCTGACCAGTAACGGCTACCGCAAAGTCACGCCATTGATTGGCGACTTCTTCTTTCTGGTAATTAGTCCAACCGGTCCAGCCCAAGATGCCAACTGCGAAGGCGATTAAGATACCGATGATCAAAGGGATCTGTGGCTTGAGTGCTTTGATTTCTCTTTCAAGCCATTTAGCCAGTGCGTTCTCTTCTAATTCGTGCCGATGTTCGGAATCCATAGCCTGTTTCACTTTTGAGAGTAGTAGAGAACCGTCACCTGCCGGTTCCAAGATGCTTCGCAAAACGTGTATGGTAAAGGATTTGCAAAACGAAGGAAGGGGGATTTGGGGTGACTGGCGCTGAGGCATGCAACTCTCAATTGAAATGGCGTAGAAAGCCCCAGGTGGGAGACCCGAGCACCTTGCCAGAGTCACGCCAATTGCCTAGCCTCAGCTAGTTGAAAAAAGAGCTGACATCCAGGATGATTCCCCCTCGAAGAAGATGCCCCCAGGACTTAACCCAGCACAGCAGGACGCGGTAAAGACTCTCAAGGGGCCCTTGTTGGTCCTTGCAGGGGCTGGCACAGGCAAAACACGTGTTGTTACTCATCGAATTGCTGAACTGATCCGAAGTGGGGTTAAGCCTGATCGTATTTTGGCGGTGACTTTTACTCGAAAAGCTGCTGGCGAAATGCAGGAGCGAGCTTCCGGACTATTACCTAAAAAGCGAAAAAGAACGAATAAGCAAGCGGAGTCCAAAAAAGAGCCCCGGCCCGAGATTTCCACCTTTCACTCCCTTTGCGTTCGGATTCTTCGGAGGCATATTTCCAAGCTTGGATATCCCGAGCGATTTACCATCTGTGATCGCAGCGACCAAGAGTCGCAGGCAAGATCAGCCTTGCGTGAAATTCGTGCCCCAAACGCGGTGATCAAACCTGCGGATTTGCTCGGTTGCATTAGCCGCTGGAAGATGGGATCAGTCCTGCCACCGGATGCTATCGGGCTCGCTGAAACAGACCGCGACCATTTGGCCGCATCGGCCTATCGGCGTTATCAGAACAATCTCAAGAAAGCAGGCGTCGTCGATTTCGATGATCTGCTTCTTCTCACAGAACAATTGTTTGTCAACTTTCCGACGGTTCGACGAGACGAAGCAGGGCGGTTTGATCATATTCTGGTTGATGAATATCAAGATACAAACCATAGCCAATACGAGATTGTCCGCGGCTTGGCGATGGGGCATCGAAACCTTTGCGTTGTGGGTGACGATGATCAATCAATCTACGCCTGGCGTGGTGCCGAGGTTACGCACATTCTTCGCTTCAAAGAACATTGGCCTGACGCCAAGGTTGTTCGGCTTGAAGACAATTATCGCAGCCAAAGTCCGATTATTGATTACGCCAATACGCTGATTGCGTTTAATAAAGAGCGTCATGAAAAACGGCTCGTCCCGTTTCGAATTGGGCAAGCGAAGCCGCGAATTATCCAGATGAAGGATGAGTCGGAAGAAGCCCAGCGAGTCGTAGCAGATATCCAGCAACTTCTTGAGCATGGTGGTTGGGGACTTAGTGGCGAAGCTCGTGAAAGATTCCTGCAAGAGAATGGACGTGATGCTCAGGTAAGACCATCGGACATTGCTATTCTCTTTCGCACGAATGAACAGCCCCGAGCTTTTGAAGCCGAATTGCGAGCAGCCAATTTGCCGTATGTGCTGATTGGTGGCATGAGTTTTTATGACCGTCGTGAAGTACGCGATGTGATGGCTTATCTGAAGCTGATTGCCAATCCGGACGATGAGCCCTCTTTGTTGCGAATTCTTAATTGTCCACCGCGTGGTATAGGTGATGGAGCGCGAAAGCGTTTGGTTGAGACAGCCGTGGAAAGGGCAGTTCCACTTTGGCATGTTCTTTCGAGTGGGCGGGAATTACCTCAGATTACCGACGCGGCTAGGCGAGGTGTTTACGAGCTTCGAGATACGATTGAAGGATGGAGACAACAAGCTGCTTCGACGCCTTTGCCCAAGATGGTAGAGAGGGTTTTGAGTGACGTTCGTTACCATGCTGAACTGGCAAGACTTTACCAAGACCCAAACGATCGTGAGGCACGTACCGCGGCGATTGAAGAGGTGGTCAATGCTGCCGCTGATTTTGAATCGAAGCAGGGGGCAAAGACAGATGGCTTGGGATTGGTGCCTGATTTTCTCGATGAAATTGCTACCGGCGATCGGAGCGATTCGGATGACAAAGAGAACCAATTAAATCGCGATGCGATTGCACTTATGACGTTGCATGCCGCGAAAGGTTTGGAGTTCCCACACGTTTATCTTGTCGGCATGGAAGAGACGATCCTGCCTCACAAACGCTCGATTGATATGGGGGAAGTCGCCGTAGCCGAAGAACGTCGTCTGGCTTACGTCGGGGTAACTCGAGCTCGCGATCGGTTGACGCTTTCCATGGCGCTTACACGACGTAAATGGGGCAAGTCAAGAGATACCCTACCTAGTCGTTTCCTTTACGAAATGACTGGCCAAGCTGACAACCCACGATACATGGAATCGAAGCGTGGCAAAAAGGAGCCAGCAAAAGGTACTCACAAACGCTCCACAAGCAGCAAAGCTAAGTCACGTAAGGCGAACCGCTAACTCTTTCAGAGATTGCTGTTATTGGAACAACGCAGGATTATCAGCACTGAAATCCATGTCGGTGTAACTGTTGTTGAACGCTAGATTTGTATAGATGTAGCGTTCTTCAAGCTGAGGCTTGCCACCTTGCTGGATTGGCCAGCTGTATTTTTCGTAGGCAACCGGCAACTTGTACTCGTGATCCAAGAAGATACGAGCTTTGTGATGCGTAAAGTTTTTGCGCGGCACAGGGTGCGTTGATTCAATCATCGTAACCGGACGACCGGCGATCTTCACGGCGGCATTGTACGTGACCGTGCACTCGGCGTACTTCGAGTCTGCTTCTGCAACGGATGTCAGCTTGCGAGTCAGATTCTGAATTCCTGCACGTGTGATTGGGTAGAGTTGGCCTGACATGGCCATCGATCCATTCGGATCAAGATTCATTTTGCCGATACGCCGTTTCCAGCCAGAAGCTAGTGCAACCATGTTGCCATCGTTTTGGTTGGCGACATAGAGGACTTCTTGACCGGCGTTTGGTTTGACGTAATTGAGGTAAATGCTGAAAGGCGTATGACGTACCCGCATTTTCATCTGTTGGGTTTCACCCATCGTGCCGTTTATTCGTTGGGCCTTCGTGAAAGTTGCCGAGTAGTCTTGGATGGAATCAATTCGCTGCTGGCATTCCTTCAAGGTTCGGATCATTGGCATCAAAGGATGCTCGCCAGGAACTTGTTCTAAATTGAACGGAGTAGCGGCTCCTTGAGCGGAAGCTGGTACGACATTTTCATTGATTGTTGAACCGGCAAGTGGGTCAACATTAAAACTCTGGGTATTGGTAGTTGCAAATTGTGGTCCACCTGCTTGGACGACAGGCGAAGGTGCAATTTGTGGCAAATTTTGCGATGGGGTGACCTGCTGCCCATTTGGCGTTTGTTGCACAGGTACCTGGGCGACTTGTTGTACCTGCTGGGTCGAACCCTCTCGGTAGACAGGTTGCGTGAGATTCTGAGCCGCCAATTCGGCAAGACTGATTCCCAGCAAAGCGACCAGACAAATAGTTCTCATGACCATATTTATTGGTGTGGTTGTGGGCATCCGTTCTCTCCGGCTGCGGTGGGCTTTTGTAACGTGTAAATCCGTTTGTCCGCTCTTAGAAGATTTCCCCAATGGGTCATCAAGCAGTAAAGTATCCTGATGTGCTACCCGCTGGGCAACCACCTTGGCCGTTTTACTAGCAGAGATTCAGCAACTAATTCGGACAAGTTTGCTGTATGGCTGAGCTAGGTAAGCGTTCCGCACTAGTCGAATTTTCCAACTCGACTAGACTGGCTAGCTGATGTTTGTTGCTCAGACATCACAGCTTGCGGGATCGTAGAGATTACCTGCAGGTCTGGAAATACCGAATTTTGTGCTAGCACTACCCCAGGCATGTCAAACTCTATCCAAGTTGCCCGAATTGTCTCGGTTCCTTTTGATGAGAACACCTTTATCTTTTGGCGAAAAGGTAGCTCCGAATGCGTGATCTTCGATCCGGGTCTTCAACCTAAGGCAATTCTCGAACTGATCGAGGAGCAGGGGCTGACACCCTCTTCAGTGCTGTGCACCCACGGGCACTCGGATCATATAGCTGGCAATGCCGCCATGAAGGAGCGATGGCCAGATTGTCCTCTGCTCATTGGAGTTGGCGATGAGCCCAAACTTCAAGACCCTGAAGCAAACCTCTCAGCCGCGTTTGGTTTCTCGCTGACGAGTCCTCCGGCAGACAAAACATTAACGGGTGGCGATACCTACGAAGCGGCCGGGCTTTCTTGGCAAGTTATCGATACGCCTGGCCACTCGGCAGGACACGTCTCCTTCCTTCTACAGGATGAAGGAGAATCGGCGGGACATTTGGTAGCGGGCGATGTTCTGTTCCGACGTGGCATCGGAAGGACTGATTTTCCCGACGGGGATGGACCCACGCTTCTTCAATCGATCCACAAAGAACTCTTCGTCTTACCCGAAGAGACGATCGTCTACCCGGGACATGGCGATAACACGACAATTGGCGAAGAGCTGCGTGAGAACCCCTTCGTGGGAGCTGCGGCAGGGTATACCGATTTGCTTAAGTCCTAGATGCTTCTACGGTGATAACAGTTCCTGATGTCATCGAAAGAAATTCATCTTCGGTTTTAATAAGTAGTTCGCCCTGGCTGCCTAGTCCTCCACACAGACCTTTCAGCTCTTTATTGCCAGATTCAACCGTGACTCTCTTGCCTGTCAGGTAAGATCGATCATTCCATTGAGCCGCAACTTCTTTTGGTTTAAGAGCCAATTTGCCGAGCAGTTGCTCAACTTGTTCTAGGAATGCTACCAACAAACTGTTTGCAACATTTTCTTCAGTCGCAACCTCGGAGAGCGCAATGCCCTTGATGGTTGATTCCTTTGGTGACCAATCAAGATTGACACCGACACCAATTATCAAGCGGTTAGGCTTGGGCGCCTCAAGGAGAATTCCAGCAAGCTTCTTGTCATTCAGATAGACATCGTTTGGCCATTTGATCTGCGGTTCAAGGCGAAGCGTTGATTCAATTGCCAGACAAAGGGCCAAGGCGGAAGTAATTGAGAGAGTGGGTATTTGATCTGTGGTGAGATCAAACGCCGCAGGATCCAATAGCAGGCTAAAAGTAAGCTGCTTTCCTTGAGATTGCCAGCGGTTGCTTCCCCTGCCGCGCCCCGCGGTTTGTTCTTCAGCTAAAACTAAAGTGGGGAGCGTGGTATCAGCCAACGCGAGTTCTTTCGCACGATCATTTGTCGATGAAAGTTGAACGTGATGCTCAATTAAATTAACAATTGAGAGCTTCTGTAGCTTCTCTAAGTCAAACATAATGGCCTTTTACTCTTCAGGCTCATCCTGCTGAACAAACGTGGCACGAATCTCTTCAGGAGCTAATTCGTAGATGCCTTCGAACGGGTTATCACCCTCTTCGGGTGCAGGCACGAGGGGGATTTCGAACGTAAAGCAACTTCCTTTATCGACTTCGCTTGTGACGCGAACATTCCCTTGATGCTCTTGAGCAATCTTGCTGGTTACTGCCAATCCTAAACCAGTTCCACGGGCCCCCTTAGCTGAGACAAAGGCATTGAAAATCGTATCGATCTTGTCTTGTTCAATACCGACACCACTATCTTCAATAATAGCTTGAATGAACTCGCTTCCTGATTCTTCAGCAGCGGGTGCAATTTTCGTTGAGACATTCACGATGGCAGGCTCACGCCCTTCGCAGGCATCGATCGCATTGCTCATGATATTGAGAATTGCTCGATGGATTGCCTCGGGATCAATCATGACTTCAGGCAAATCTTGGTTAGGAGCCCAGTTCAACCGGACGCCTGCTTCAGCGGCACGCGTTTGCATTAATTCGACAACATCACTTACAACAGAATTGAAATTAGCCGGTTCGGGTTCAGGTTCACGTTCTTTGCTGTAAGTAAGCATGTCCATCACTAGCGAAGAGATTCGATCCTGGTTCTTTTCGACAATCCCCCAGCCTTTTCGTACCGTATCAATCGAAGCTGCTGACTTTTTTAAAGCTTCATCGAGGTTTTCTTCGCTTGAGTCGATTGCTTTGCCATGGTCATTGAGACCAAGTTCAATCAGATAGCTACCGCCGCGGACTCCTTGCAGGATGTTTTTGATATGGTGCGACAGGGTAGCAATGGTTTGGCCTACCGCAGCTAGTCGCTCCGCCTGCACGCGTGCTTGATAGTGGGAGGTATCTTCGACAGCCAGGGCCGCTTGATGGGCAATCGCGACCATCAGTTTAAGGTGTTCTTCTCCAAACTTGTTGGCTTTCTGCTGCTTGAGTAACTCTTTTGCACTGATTGAGGTATCGATATAGATGATCCCAACCAAACCGTAGCGACCTTGCATCGGTACACAAATGGCTTCGTTAATGCCCATTCGCATAATGCTTTTGGCTGGATCCCAGCGATCGTCTTCGCTCGCATTACTTGTTAGAACGCCTTCTCGACGTTCGATTACGTAATCGAGAATCGTTTTGCTGATGTTAATTTGCGAGGAAGAGTCGTCGTCTTCGTCGGTTGGGGTTTCTCCTTGACCCGAGACAAGACTGCCGCGTCGATTGCGTCGAACATGTGGTTTGAGTCGATCCGATTGGTCGTCTTTCAGCATAATGCAACCACGGTCTGCATCAACCCATTCAAAAATCATATCCATGATTCTTGAAAGTAGTTGATCGATATCAAGTGTATGACTAACCGCCAACGAGGTACGGTACATCAGTTGCAAATTGCTACGCGCTCGAGCAAGCCAAGGGCTTTGCGTTTGGTCAGCTGGTGTGGCTAAAAGATCCGCACCCTCGGTTTGACTAATCGCATGCAGAATGCGTGATTCCGCTCCATTATCCGTCGAGGGGATAATGCTGACACTTGCTCCCTGATCTTCTTCTTGTTGAGAACCGGTGTAGAGCAGCAAGGTTCTGCCGAGCTGAATGCGATCGCCACTTTGCAGCACTTTATCCTTAATCACATTCCCATTTACAAACGTACCATTCGAGCTGTTCAGATCACGAATGGTATATCCATTTTCGGTAGCTTGAAGAGCTGCGTGTTTGCGAGATATTTCTGTATCGTGTAGCTGGATCGAGTTGCCTGCAACGCGTCCCACAGCGATTTCTTGCTCGTCGAGCATGAATCGCTGACCTTGGTCACGACCTTGGATGACAAAAAGAGAGGGCACGGTAGGGCTGGTATTGTTCGATCGGTGAGCGGGGATGCGACGCTTGTTGGATAAGCAGGTGCGTGTAAACGCGCAGAGCGTCTTTCAAAAACGGGTTGGTAAGTTAGCTGGTAATTAGCTTCCCCACCTGCCTCGCAAATTGCTCACTTTGAGCGATAAAGGCTAGGCCGCCTTTCGGGGGATTGCCGTATCAAACGCTTCCCATCGGTCGTCGCTTGGTGGGCTAATGCGTGCTTGGGAAGTTCGCCCAAGGTGCTCTAAGATTTTATGAAGAAGTTGCTGATAATGGTAGGGTTTGCGGACAAAGTCGCAGACTAGTTCAGCAGGAATAGATGGCCGATTGGTACCGAGAATAACGATTGGGGTGTCCGATAGGGCTGATTTGTGCCATAGCGGAACGAGATTATCTTTTTCTTTCAGCTCAATCGTATCGAAATCGACAATCACAACGTCAGCTTTTTCGCTGTCCAGAAGCTGTACGGCTTGTTGAATATCGGCTGCTTCGACCGTATTGATACCCTGGTATTCCAGCAAAGCCTGCAAGATCTCACGTGATTCGGCGGACGAGTCAACTGTCATCACAGATGGTAAGACAGACACGACATTTCTCCAGGCTGGCAGACTTAGGCTTTGGTTTGAGTTACTTATCTGACCATCGAAACAGACTCGCCAGATTCTCTCGGAGCGGGAGCTTAGGAGCCGAACTAACTCTTGTCAAAGGCAGACCGCAGGCCGAGAAGCATTTTGTGTTGCTAGCATGGTCAGTGCTGTCAAACTCTTTTAAGTGGTATTTACGCCAACCGAGGAAGTCGCCAGAATGCGACCCGAGTTGGAGTCACGTTTGTGATCGAATCCCGCAAGTATTCGATCGTGTTCCGCAAGGTGATTTCAGTTAATCAAAATTATTTTTGGTCACGGAAGGCCAACAAAGTTCCCCGCAAGGAGTGCAGAAGTGAAGACTCAGGTATTGGCCGCACTGGCCGTCATGTTTGTGGCCGCCTCGACTGGTGGCTCTGCCTTGGCTCAAAGCGCAGCAAGCGCTAACACATCCAAATACGGTATCGCCGTTGTTGACATTAGCTATGTCTTCAAAAATCACCAACGATTCCGTGCAAGCCTGCAGGCAGTTGAGAAAAAATTCAAAGCGGTTAACGAAGGACTAAATAGCCGTAAGCAAAGCATCTTGACGGCCCAACAAGGACAGGCTCAATTCAAGCCAGGTTCTACCGAATTTAAGCAACGCGATGAGCAAATCCTGAAGATGAAAGCCGATCTTCAAGTTGAAGCAGCTCAGCAACAAAAACGCTTTGCCGAAGCAAGTGCAACTGCTTATTACGATGCCTATAAAGAGATTAACCAAGCAATTTCTTATTATGCGAAAAGAAACAATGTTGCTTTAGTTCTACGATTTAATGGCGACGAAGCTGATCCGAATAACCCTGAAAGTGTTATGCGGACGATTAGCAAGCCAATTCAATTCCAGAATCAAGTGGATATCACTCCCGATATTCTCAGCATGCTAAACAGTTCTACTGCTAAACTCGGCGGTACTTCAACGAACTGATCGATCTTTAGGCTGTTTCAGGCGGATATTTAGTCTGCCTGGAACAGTTTATTTAATTCTTCTTGATTATCACCAAGTAATCCTTGTCCGCCTCGGACGTTTCCCCAGTTGGGAGCTTGCTCACCATGACGCCACCGCGTCTTCAACGAACTTTGGCAAAACCGGCAGCCGTTGAAGGGCGAGGCTATTGGACAGGGATTAATACCAAAGTCGAATTCCGACCTGCCGAAGCAGATTCGGGACTCTTTTTTGTCCGTGATGATCTGGTCGAAAGTGGAAAACGTAGCAAGCAAGAAGCAACCGTTCCGGTTTCGGTCTCATTGCGTCAGCCCGCCACTCGGCGGACAGTTCTTGCCAATGATCATGGCGTAGAAGTTGCGATGATCGAACATGTGGTTGCTACTCTTACCGGACTGGGTATCGACAATTGTGAAATTGGCGTTACCTCTTCGGAGATGCCCGGTAGCGATGGATCAGCAATCGAATTTATCGATGCGGTTGAGATGGCTGGCATCATCGAGCAAGGAGCCGTTGCTAGTCAATTAGTCGTTGAGCGACCCGTTCGTTGTGGAGACGAACATGCCTGGGTGGAAGCCCGTCCTCCGATTGGGCCAGGTCTTACCATTGAATACCGGCTTGATTATGGAACGGAATCATCCATTGGTCGTCAGTGGTATGTCGTCGATCTGAATCCACAATCCTTCCGATATGAAATAGCCCCAGCAAGAACATTTATCTTGGAGTCCGAGGCTAACGCTCTGATTTCGCAAGGTATTGCCGGACACGTAACCGCTCAGGATCTTCTAATCTTTCGTGACAAGCCCGCAACGGCTGAAGATAAGGAGCCTATCGAGAACTCGCTTCGCTTTGCTGACGAGTGTGTCAGGCACAAAATTTTGGACGTTGTGGGAGACTTAGCTCTCGCAGGACAAGCGGTCGCTGGTCACGTTGTCGCTTTTTGTAGTGGCCATCGACTGAATGGAGATTTAGTCGAGCTGCTTCTTGAATCTCATCCCGACTCTAACCAAAGACGCCGATCGGCTTAGCCTCGGCCATGTGATGCGAAGGAACGCAAATCATGCCAACTAAAATCGCCGCCAACGCTTGGATCGATCCGAAAGCTCAGCTCGATGAAGATGTCGAAATTGGCCCTTTCTGCGTCGTCGGTCCTGGTTCGGTTATCGGACGCGGCACACGACTACTTAACTCAGTGACCCTGATGGGGAACGTTGAGATCGGCTGTGATAACACCATCTATGCCAATACGGTCATCGGTGGCGAACCCCAAGATATCAGCTACGCGGGCACCGATACGCGCGTCATTATCGGTGACAATAACGTCATTCGCGAAGGAGTGACGATTAATCGAGCGAGCGAAAAAGAGGATGGCATCACTCGGTTAGGAAATAACAATTTCTTGATGGCTTGTGCCCATGTAGCTCATGACTGCAAGCTTGGTAATCACATCATTATTGCCAACTCAAGTCTCTTGGGTGGGCATGTCCACGTTCACGATCGTGCTTCGATATCGGGCGGAGTTGCCGTCCATCACTACTCAACAATAGGCAGCTACGCCTTCGTTGGAGGACTGAGTCGCGTGCTTCATGACGTTGCTCCTTATATGTTGTGCGAGGGTATCCCTGCTCGCCCGCGGTGTATCAACATCGTTGCACTTAAGCGAAACAATTTTGCAGCTGAGGATATCGATTCCTTGGCTGAAGCCCATCGGCTTCTTTACCGCTCTAAAGTCGGCGTCCAAGCGGCGAAAGATGTTCTTGGCAGTGCCGGGCGAATTACTAAGCAGGTAGCGAAGCTATTCGACTTTATCGATCACCAATCGGAAGGCCGTCATGGACGAAGTCGAGACATCCGTCGTGCTGCCTAGAACTTAAAGATCACTGATACATTTCAATTTAAGAACAACCAGAAGTTGCTGCTATGAAACCAGTTCGTTTAGCTGTTGTGGGTGCCGGTAAACTCGGAGGATACCATGCGAACATTGCGTCAAAAGCGGCCGAATTTGATTTGGTTGCCGTCGTCGACCCGATTGAGTCGTCACGAAATGCGTTGGCTGAGGAAACAGGTGCGAAACCAGTTGCGAAGCTTGAATCGATTCTCGACCAGATCGATGCCACCGTGGTTGCCACGCCGACATTGATTCACCACGATTCGGTAATGAAGCTTCTCAAGGCTGGCAAGCATGTGCTGGTTGAAAAGCCAATTGCACCGAACGTCCAGCAAGCTAACGAGATGGTTTCGGCTGCTGAAGATGCCGAAATGATTCTTCAGGTAGGCCACGTCGAACGATTCAACCCTGCTTTTGAAGCATTGCCTGAACCGATCGTGGCACCAAAATACATTCAAGCGACTCGAACAAGCGGATTCACTTTCCGTTCGACCGACATCGGTGCGGTGCTTGACCTGATGATCCACGATATTGATCTGACCCTTGCCATTGCACGTTCAGAAGTCGTCGATGTTCAGGCGATGGGCGTATGTGTTCTCGGCTCTGTCGCACGTGGCGACCACGAGGATATGGTCACAACCCAGCTGACTTTCGCCAATGGCTGCGTTGCCCAACTTACTGCATCGCGAGTTAGCTTTGAACTGAAGCGAGAGATGCAAGTCTTCGGCGAAAGTGGTTTTGTCCGTCTTGATTTTGCTAAGGGCGAAGCAACCACCGTCAAACCAAACGAAGAGGTTTTACTTCGTGAGTTCGACCAATCCCAACTTTCAGCCGACCGTAAAGCGGAACTCTTCGGCGGCAAAATGTTTGACGAAGTGCTTGTCAAAGAGACCCATACGGCAGAAGCGGTAAACGCTATCGAGCTCGAGTTGCTCGATTTTGCTGGCGCTATCCAGTCAGGCCTTCCACCAAGAGTCACAGGCACCGCAGGACGAGATGCCATCGCCGTAGCGGATCGAATTCTCGCCGCCATCGACAAGCACAACTGGGATGGCAAAGCCGACGGCCGAATGGGGCCATTCATGCAGCTGCCTTCGATCGGCATCGAAAAAGCGGCCTGATAATTGGTTGCTTAAATCTTGATTGAGGCGTGGATCTATAGAGTTTTAGCTCAACTCGTTAATATATTTCTTTTGATTTGCGTTTCGCAAAACTATGAATTGTTTATGTCTCGGTCAGCACATTCTTTTTTGCTGATGAACGGTTTGTGCAAAGCGATTTGCTATCTGATTTCTAGTTCGTTATGATACCTCTTCAGCGGGGACTGGGCTTTTTTAGTGCCATTGAGATGGCACGAGAGTATCTATTCTTAACACTGTTTTCTCTCTTTGCTTTGCACCGGAGTGTTCTAATGAAACGTAAGAAATCTTCCAAGTCTCTTCAGAAACGCAGACGTCTCACACGATTGCGTAAATTAAAAATCGCTGCTTTAACTCTTGGGTTAGCGACCGCATGGGGAGGATCTGCTGAAGCCGGAACCACATTTAACGCGACGGCAACTGCCACGATCACGCTAGCCAATTCAGCTTATACCGTTTCAGATTTGGGCGCCTCTTCTACATCAACGGTTACTCTGACCGTTACTGGAATAAGTGATGTCCCTGAAGGTCAATCAGCATCAGGAAGTTCTTCCATCATTCAGAATATTGGTGTAGGCCAAGGTAATGGGTATTACTACGTTGGCACGACAGGTACAGACCTTGTTCTTTCGTTCCCGAATGGCGGTGATGGGGTCATCGGTCAATTCTGGGGAGCTCTGTTCATTGATGGCGAAGGAAATGGAATCACCGAAGGCCAAATACTTCAGCAGTTAGAATCCACGCCGCTTCGTAATGGTGTGCCGTTGGATCCTAACAGTCCTTTAGGAATTTTAGATCGAGATTACGGAAATCTTCTACGAACTTCCTTTGGAGAAGAGGCAACGCTTGTTGCCTTTACCAACAATGCCGCGGGACCTAATCATGGTATCGCCGCAGGCGTAACGACGGTCGATGCGGTACCCGAGCCTGCTAGTTTTGCGATCATTGCAACTGCCGCGGGGATGATTCTGTTGAGTGGAAGACGAAGTGACTGATTCTAGAAAATCATTAAGTCTTTGTGCGATTACGAAAGACGAGGAAGCAAGCCTTCCTCGTCTTTTAGCATCGGTAGAGGGTTTAGTTGATGAAGTCGTGATAGCTGATACGGGATCGAAAGATCGAACTGTCGAAATCGCAGAACAATTCGGTGCTAAGGTTGTTCACTTCGAGTGGTGTGATGATTTCTCGGCTGCCTACAACTGCTCGCTCGATCACGCGAGTGGAGAGTGGATTCTGCTTTTGGATGCTGACGAGGAATTAGCACCGGGGTTTCATGACAAAATTCGTAAACTCATAAAGTCGGAAGAAGCTTTTGCTTACACGATGCTCCGCCAAGATTATTACGGAGATGAAGTTAGCGATCAAAACTTTTCAGAGATGTTGCAGACTCGGTTGTTCCGTAATAGGGAAAGCGTCAGGTTCCTCGGCCGTATCCATCAACAGTTGGAGCCGCGCTTATCGGCTTGTGCCAATGCCGAAGGTCGCAAAACTCTCGCATCGGAAGTCCGATTTCGACACTATGGCTACATGGGGGACTATCTCGCTCGAAAGATGGGACGAACGATCGATTTGCTGGAGCAAGAGCTGCAAGATCGTCCCGACAGCTTCTATTACCTTGTCGAGCTAGGACGAGGAAAACTAATCATGGGAGACGCTTCCGGCGTCGACCAGCTCAGGCTCGCTGCTGAGTTAGTTGTCACGGGAAAGGAAGTGATTCACAAGTGTAATGCCTCCCTGGCGTTGATGTTGGAGCACTTGCTGTCATGTGATGTCTTGCCCCAAGACTTTCCGATTTCTCTGGATGATGCCGAACAAATGGCTGTCGAGTATTATGCGGATTCAATCCCTATCCTCTGGCGAAGAGCACTTAAGCGATTCAAAGCAAGCAATTATCGAGAATGTGCTTCTTTGTTAGAGAAGATTCTTAAACTCGCACAGGATAATTCTTATAGCCGATTGGTTAGTTTCCGTCCCGACATCATGTATGGCGATGCGATTCTTAACCTCGGCGTTTGTTACACGCGAATGGGTAAATTTAAGAAAGCAATTGCATGCTTCGAGAAACTACTTGAGGATTCCAAACACGCTGATTCGGCAAAGAGTAATCTAAACGCGCTAAGAAACCTTAGCCGAAACTAGTTAGATAATGCCAAGGACTAGTTCTGACCGATAGCAGCATAAAGTATTAAAACAGTACCCACCTATCTTGCATAATATTGAATTCACTATGTTCTCATTTAGATTGTGGAAAATCTGGAAGGGTAGTGAATCATTGCTGCTGAAAGCTCGAGCAGCACTACCGGAAGTATCTTTAGATCATAAAGATGAGTTCGAAACTAAAGATAAAATTTTTCGTGAATTTATTGATCACAATGAGCATGAGTTAGCGTTAGACGTGCTTGAAGAGATGGGAGTAATGACCAAGCCACGTGGTGGATTTTGGAAAGATTTAGAACGGGCCGCAGTTAATATGGGACTAGATGATCGCGTGCCATCCTTGCGTTCTGAATTTGACAAGGCGTTGCTGAGATAAAACAAAGGATGAGAAATCCAAGGTGCCGCTAATAGCTTGTTCAGCAGGTTGATTTAACAAAAAACTTGGCGCTCTTGGCGTCTTGGTGGTTCAACTTTCAACCTCACCAAAGAATCAAGCCAAGTCGCGATCTTCAAACAAAATCAATGCAAAGAGCATCGCCACGGCGACGTAGATCAGCGTGTAGAGACCAGCCCAGCCGAGGTAAGCGTAGGGCACCGGTTGGCCGGCGGCGATGGCGGCTTGGATATTTAGGTGGTCAAGCATCGGCATGATGGTAGAAACCAACTGACCGAAGAAGGCGACGAACTCATTCTTGCCGACACCGGATTGAACGATCAAAGGCGTAAGGTGCCCAAGCACATAGACCGACCCGCAAATAATCAAGTTCGGCAGCATCGGCAATCGGGTACTGATTGCCACGCTGATTGCAGCAAGCAAAATTGTTTCGAAGAATCCAAGCACTAAGCCGGGAGAAGTGCTAATCATCTCGTTGAAACAAAGCTGCCAATCGGGGGTTGGGTTCGAAGTCTCGCGAGCGTCGTAGACCACTTTGTAAGAGACGCAGCCCATTAAAACGACGCCAAGTAGCACGAAAATCAGTAAGACCGGCAGGATGATTCCTAGGTACTTGCCAAGGATAAACTGCCGACGGCTGATTGGTTTTGAGAGGAGTGTCAGCGCTGTTTTACCTTCGATTTCGTCGGCAATCGTCACGCTTGCGGTCCAGACAGCAAAGATGATCGAAAAGATCATAATCAGGCTTAGGCCCGAGTCCTTCAGCATTTTTACATCTTCGCCAAACGTGTTGTAGGGGATGTATATGAATGCCACGAGGGCGATGGTTCCGCCAACGGTGAACAGCAGATACATCGGTTGCGAGATTGCTTCTTTGGCCGTGGCGGTCGCGATGTTTGACACGTTAGGGAACAGCCAGAGAACCAAAAGGTGAAAGACCACCATGCCGACGATGACTGCCGCAATAATAGGCACCCGGTGTACCTCTGGCATTTCAACATCGGATTGAAACGTCAGCGTGACTTCCGCCGGTGCGTCACTGTCATTGGTGAGGTAAATGGTGGGGACCTCGCCGACCAATCCACGCGATAGCTTGCTTTTGACGTTCCATTGATAAGGTTCGTCACCTTGGACGAGTGCGATAGGATTGCTGTAGGAACTTTTTTCCTCAGCAGCAACACGGATATCTTGGTCGCTTAGGATTTCATAGGAAGTAACTTCTTCGCCAACCAGATTTACTGAGACGGTTGCATCTTCAGTATTGGGATCAACGGTCAGAGTTCGTTCCGTCGTGCCCACGGCTCCAACCCGTTTTAGGGACGCCAACATTTCTTCGGCAGGCATTTGCGGAGCAGCTACCACCATCAAAGTGACCAAGGCACCGCCAAGATAAAGCATTGGCATAAAAACGCTTTCGCGAATCGAAGCGATAGCACTATCCGCCGCTTTGCGATTAATAACCCAAAGGATCGCAATCAAAATCGCTAGCACAGCCAGTCCGATCGTTACCCCGACTGACAGCATCCAAATTGGGGTTAGCCAGAGTTCTAAAATTGCCAAAGGGAGAATCGCGGTTGTCATCATGTTTTTAATGCCCGGCAAAGCCAGGGGAGACGCTTAATGATGTTTGGTTGAAGCTTCCACCATGGAACTGGCAGAAAAGTACAAGCTCTTGAGTTTATCTTGAATTGTTGCGACTGACCAGTCTTAAGAGGCACTAAGATTCCTGAGCCTGAGAGACGCAAAATCGATTTTCTAAGGTCAAAAGTAGCCGTTGACCCCAATTATGGAATCGGAGTACGCTCCGGACATGATTTGCCGCGGAATTACCAATCGGAAGAATAAATGGCTGTCAGTGCCGACTATTATGTTGGTTCTGATGGTTAGCATTTGCTGCCGAGCTGACATGCTACTCCTCCAATCGGGAACGGTTCTGAAGGGCGAGATCACCCAAACAACCGATGAATGGGTTGTCACAAACCCAACGCGGCAAGTCAAAGTTCGCAAAAGCGACACCTTGGCCCGTGGCCAGTCAGCCGCGGATTTATATGCCTGGCAAAGAGAGAAGCTAGTTAGCCAGCCAGCGTCCATTCATAACCATCTCCGATTAGCCGATTGGTGCCTTGGGCAACAACTTTGGATGGAAGCATCGCGCGAATTGCTTGATGCGAGACAAATGAATGCCGACTCTCCCCAGTTGCGAATACTTGAACGAAGGCTCATCCAGATGAGCCAAAATCCAGCAGTACAACCAAAGCCAAGAGCTATTCCTAAGACTACCAATAATACTCATGATGATTGGCAAACAATTGAAGAGTCGTGGAAGGTATCCAACGAACAAGCTGCCGATTTTTCACGAAAGATTCATCCCCTGCTTGTTAATAACTGTACGACCTCGGGATGTCACCGCACGGGGAGTGATAACCAATATCAACTTGATATTAGTCTCCGCCAAGGCTACGGCAACGCCGAATCAAATCGCAGAAATATGTTGTCAACCTTAAGGACACTCGATCGTGATAACCCAGATGGAAGCGTTTTGCTACAAGCAGCACGTGGTCCCCATGCTGGTGGGCAAGGGTTAACTGGCCCACATCGCGATGCTTGGATCGCCATGCTTGAAACTTGGGTGGAAGGCGTAGCCAATGCCAATAGCTTAGCTAAAGAGCAATCAGCCGAACCGGATAACAAAGAGGTAGTCCAAGTCGCGCAGGCCAACAATATTCAGGAAGCATCACCTAACGCTAGTGACGTATCAAAACAAGAGCTGCATCCGACAGAACAAACCTTCACGCCCAGGGATGAGTTTGACCCTGAGATTTTCAATCGCCTTTTTAGAAACAACAGCGATCAATCAGATCAATAAGCTTCGGTAGTCGTCATGATGACTTCGCCACCCAAGGCCGAAGCTTTTCTTGCGGTCGTGTGACGCTGGCCTTTGCTTCCACAGCCACAATTGGTGGGTGCTTCGCAGAGGCATCCTTGCACAGGCGGATCGTAGTCGTGGCAGGTGCCACAAGAACGACATCCGATTTGGGAAATCCCAATCAAAGCGGTAGCTGCTAGTGCGAAAAAGAAACCGGTTTTGCCAGACATCGCCATCCCCCAACGAATTCTCTTAATGAGATTCAATTAGCCCAAGCAACGCGCAGCATGAGCCCGATGGGGTCATCATCGGCAGGTTCGGTTGTGACGATTGAATCGGACTTTGGCGATCAAGTAAAAATACCGTGCTATCGTTTTCTGTTGTGCTAGCAGTGGATTTCGATCAGATCACAGATTCTGGGATCCCGCAGCGTATCAGCAATGAACTTTGCCCCTGCAAAATCGTGGCCAACCGTGTGGGGGCTTGGTACTGCGATCGCATAGGCACCCGAGGCAACCCCTGCTCGGCAACCGATGCTGCTGTCTTCGAAGACGAGCATTTGCTCAGGCGTGACGCCAAATTTCTCTGCGGCCATCATATAAGGCTCAGGATCAGGTTTCCCTATTTCAACTTCGTTGGAAGTTATCAAGAATTCAACGCGATCAATGATACCTAGCATGGTAAGAATCCGTTCGGCATAAATGCGAGTTCCACTCGTGACGACTCCTCGCCGCAATTGTTTTTTGTCGAGCAATTCGAAGAACTCATCGACCCCAGGCATTGCCGTCAGCATCTGCTTCGCCAAGTCCCAAAAGATCGCATCTCCTTCGGCAGCGATTTCTTCAATCGTTGCATCAAGCTGATGATAATCAATCATCAACTGAAGCGCTTTCGGCGTGGGAAGACCCATCATTTTGAAACGCAAATCATCGGTAAACTTGTGGCCACGTTTTTCAAGCGTCGCCGAACCAACACGTTCATAAACATCTTCGCTAGAAGCGAGCAGTCCATCCATGTCGAGCGCGGCCGCCAAAATTGGTTTTGCCGGTGTGGGGTAATCGAGATCCGTCATTGTTTGGCTTCCTGCGGCGGTGCTGAGTTTTTCTGGGTTGCTTCATTGTTGGCGTATTTTCTCAGGTCGTAAACCGTGTAAGGACCCATGCGATAAATCACTGGCAAACTAACATTGGTCCGAATCGGATGGCCATACTCATTCAATGGATTCTGGCTAATTGCGTAAGTAGCGCCATAATGACTTGCCAGTTCAATCAATTTATTGGTGCCAAGTGCCGAAAGTGAGGGGGCCCATCGTTTTGATCCGTCCTCCCAGTAGCCTGTGTGAAAAACATCGTGCAGCCGACGGTTCCACTCCACCATGCTGGCTGCATCTTGTGGTACATCCTTGTAGGTTACGACGACAGGCCGACCCGTGTTCCATTTGAAAGTATGGGTGGCGCGTGGAACCAAGAAAATGTCAGTTGGTTCGCTATTCTGGTTCACCCAATCGCAAACTTCACTCCAGGATTGATAGTCACGCATTCTACGATCAGCAGGCGGAACCATTTCGCCCTCGATTTTCTGGGTCGTATGCTGTCCCAGCCCCCAGATGACTATTGCCAAACATCCGAGAAGCAACTTGATTGCGCCTTTAGATTTCGCATCGATCTGTTGCGATAGAAGCACAACAAGGCTTAATGAAACGGCAATCGGCAAGGCTATATCAGCAAGTCGCCACCAATAGTATTTCAGCAAGCCGGCTGCCCAGGTATGGTTATTCCATCCAATGATTTCAATTGCGAAACCGACGGCTGAGAGTATCAACGATCCAATAGCAAAACGCCGGACGAGATTGAGTTTGCCCGAGGACTTGAATTCGCCTTTTCTAAGCAGAAAATGTGTCACCACAAAAAGTGAAAGAATCAAAGCATGACGAAGTCCCCGTTCAAGAAGCCAGCTTGGCTCTTTTGTTAGTAAAGCCAAGTGATGAGGTAAACGAACGAAGCAGTAAATCTGATTCGCTTCACTCACAACTTCAGTGGCGATATCTTGGTTGATCATCAATGCAGGAAGAACGCCAAACAGTCCAATAGTGCCACCAGCGACCAGTCCTGGTAACATCCGATGGAACAGCCCTAAAGAGCGGTTGGCAGGATCTACTAATAAAGCGAAAAGAAGTGCCAGCACCGACCAACCGCCAACCAAGGCGTGCATGGCGGTTGCAATGCCGAGTTGAATCCAGGCAAGGTTCCATCTTTTGTTAACTGCGGCAGCAAGTCCTAAAAGTACAAAGCCATAAGCAAGTGACTTGGCTTCGAAGCCGCCGATAATCCATTCGCCTGCCAGATGGGTCTGTTGGGTCCCGACCAACATCAGGGCCGCCGACAAAGGAGCAAACCATGCACGAGGTAGAATCGAGCTTGAGAGTTTTTGCCAAGCAAAGGCAGCGATCGCCCAACTGACCAATCTTCCAATCCACGCAATCGTTGAGAATGACAAGAAGAAAGTCATCCATCCGAAGAGCCAAACCACCGTGAGATGTGCTTCGGGTGAATCGAGAAAAAGGTCGCCAGAGCACCAGCTTGGATCCCAATAAGACTTCAAACGGCAGAGATAATGGGCTTCGTTGACATGGGGAGTCAATTCAGCTCCGGAGATGAAAAAGACCGCGAAACAGAGAAATCTTTCAAGCCAATTCTGGCTACCACTGAGATTCTCGCCGGTTTTTGCATCCTCATCAGCCATTTTTTGCGTTAATTCTTGATTAGGATGCGCCGGGAATGCTCGACGGCAGGATCAAAATAATGCTATACTTGTACATCGGACGAGCAATATGTGAGTGTTGTTCCGATCCGTTCCCACCTATAATTACCCCTATCAATAGCTTGATAGACTAACTTAGCCTCTCAAGTTAACCCGCCCACCTACCTCAGCCAACCTTTCGGCTAGTCAATTCGTAGGCATGCTAGCTTAAACGAAGCTGAACTCGCATTGTGTGTTTTGCCGATTTATAGGAAAAGCCCACAAGCACCCGCCTTACTATCCCACCTTTATTTGCGTAGCCGGAGCCAGACGATGGAACCTGCTGAAAAGAAGATCTTAGAAGAAGCAACCAATCCTGTTGAGGATTCAATCAGCCGAGTTGACCTGCTTTTGTCAGCCTACTTGGATGATGAACTCAACGAAGCCGAGATGGATGAGCTTAACGGCATCTTCTCCGAGGATGAAGAAGCCCGTGGTCATTGTGTTAAGACTTTGACACTCCACAGTGACTTGCTTGCCTACTTCGGAACCAGCGCCGAAGCTCAATAAGATCTAGCCGATCTCAATGAATCCTGCCCCTTGCCGAATCGCTTTGGCAAGACGACGCTAAGGGTCTCTCTGTACCTTTTTGTAAACGCGTCGTAGAACATCCTTCGATAATGCTTTCAAATGAAAATCGTCTGAGCAAATCGTTTACCACATTCTTGGTGGTCTTTGCTCTGGTAATCATGATGGTTGGATGCCCAGCAAATGATTCTGTTGAATCTGCAAAAGCTGCTAAAACGCCAAAGAAGAAGTCAGCCGTTCGGCTGACGATATTAGTGCAAGATGATGAAGACTTGGCTCGATCTATCCAGAGGCTCCGTGGAGAATGGCAGGAGCATAGCGGCGGCGACCTCTCAGTCGTTCCTTATCCGCTTGCTGGTGGAAAGTCCTTGCCCGACCACTTGAATGTTGATTTGGTTGTCTTTTCATCTCGTTTTCTTGGCGAACTCTGCGAAGACAATGCTATTCGTGAAGTTCGTTCGAGTGTTCTTCGTAATGAGGAGCTAATCTTTGAAGATTTCTTTCCGCTCTTAAGAACCCGTGAAATGTCTTATGGAAAGAAACTCATGGCACTTCCTGTTGGATGCCCGGTGCCACTCATGGCATTGGCGGAGGGAACCTCAGTTTCAGAATGCCGATTAGTATTACCGGATTCTGAAAAAGATATTGCGCTAAGCTACCTTGCTTGGGCCGCTCCGTATGTAATTCACCCCAGCCGTGAAGCAACCTTGTTTCAAGTCGACGGTGAAGGAAAACTTAGAACCAAGATTTCACAAGAGCCTTTCGTAAAAGCTCTCGAAGATTTTCTTCTAGCAGTGAATCGTAAATCGGACAAAACTTGTGAAATCATCTGGCCAGACCACCGGTTGTCGGAAGAACCTTCCGAGCTAACTCGCGTTTCACTACTTCGTCCAACCGACTTGCGATTCAGTCCTTTGGAAAATAGTTGGGAAACCATCCCTGACCGTGAACTGCCAGTACCACTGCTCGCCAGTCGAGGTCAACTTGTTGCTGTCACAACCCAGTCCAAGAACGCTGCCGTGGCATTCCGGTTTATGTCCTGGCTCGTTTCACCTGCTAATTGTCGACTTCTGTCCACGTCTGGAACCAAAGTTGCCAATCCGCGAGGATCTTTTGCAAAATCTTCCGACGATTGGATCGGCAGTGACAGGACTCGCGGCAAGCTTTGTGCTGGAAGCTTGGCAGATAGCTTAAGAGCAAATCAGGCTTTGACGGTTCCACGAATCCCTGGCATCGATACGTATCTTGCAAAACTTGGGGCATCCATAAAGAAGTCAAACGAAAAGAGCATCACGGCACAAGAAGCTCTAGCGGATGCCGCCAAGCAATGGGATCAGATCACCGAGGATCTCGGTAATTCAAATCAGGTCGAATCTTACCAACGCAGTCTGGGGCAAATCAGCTTCGAAGCGGCCCCCTGATTTTGCTATCTCTTACAATCTTCGCTTGAATAATTTGGTGCGAATTGCCTTTCTACAAGCGGTTTTAAGGGCCAGAGTACCTTGTCAAACTAACAATGCCCCGTTAGCTTCATTAGATTGATCCTTGCTCAAATGGCCGGCTTATCTCCTTACAAACTGACGAGCTAACTACTTTCGAGCCACCCACTTTCGCTTGTAACGGAACCGTTTTGTCACAACGTATCGTCATCACTGGTATCGGACTCACCTCGCCCAACGGAAACAACCTCGCCGATTATCGGCAAGCTTTGCTGGATGGTAAGAGCGGTGTCTCCGAGTACGAAATTCGCTATGTCGGTAAAACGTTAGCGGGCATTTGCGATTTTGATGAACTGAAATACCAAAAGCGACGTGAAGTACGCCGTGGAACCCGTGCCGGCAGCATTGGCATCTATTGCGCGAATGAAGCGATTGCCGATTCGGGTATCGATTGGCCAAATGTGAATCGCGAACGCGTTGGGGTCTACGTCGGGGTAACCGAACATGGCAACGTCGAAACCGAGAATGAAATCTACGAGATTTCCAAGTTCGATTACGACACCTCGGTTTGGACGCACCACCACAATCCACGTACCGTGGCAAATAATCCAGCTGGTGAAATCACGCTCAACCTTGGTATCACAGGCCAGCATTACACCATCGGGGCCGCTTGTGCCGCTGGCAATGCGGGACTCATTCAAGCATGCCACATGTTGAGACTGAACGAGTGCGATGTGGCGATCGCTGGCGGAGTTTCTGAAAGCATTCACACGTTTGGCATCTTTGCAGGCTTTGCAAGCCAAGGTGCTTTGGCCGAGAACGAAGATCCGAGCAAAGCATCACGTCCTTTTGACAAGGATCGCAACGGCATTGTTGTCTCCGAAGGGGGCGGCCTTTATATCCTTGAGCGTTATGAAGATGCCGTCGAACGTGGTGCCAAGATCTATGGTGAGATCAGCGGACACGCCATGAACTCAGACGCTAGCGATTTCGTGCTTCCCAACCCAACGCAGCAAGCACGCTGCATGCGGATGGCCCTCGATAAGGCTGGGATGAATCCAGAAGATATCGACATCGTCAGTACCCACGCCACGGCAACGCCTAGTGGCGACTCCCAAGAATGCAAAGCGGTTCAGGATGTCTTTGGCGAGTCGAAATCGACCATGATAAACAACACAAAGAGCTTCATCGGCCATGCGATGGGAGCAGCGGGAGCCCTCGAATTGGCGGGTAATTTGCCTTCTTTTGACGATGGCATCTGCCATCCGACCATCAATGTCGACAATCTCGACCCTGAATGCGACGTTTCCGGTCTTGTTCTGAACGAACCTAGAGAAACTGGCGGCATCCGGTCGATTCTCAACAACTCTTTCGGTATGCTGGGCATCAATTCAGCCGTGATCATTACCAAGGTTTAATTACCAAATACGGAAAATGGCCGTTCAGCCGGCCTGCAAGACAAGAAAACAGGAACGACGAAACGATGAATCCACCTGAAATCCGAGACGAAATCCTCGACATTCTCAACGATATTGCCCCGGACGAAGATCTCTCGGAACTAAAAGACGACCAAAGTTTCCGCGAGCAGATGGAACTCGACTCGATGGACTTCCTCGATATCGTCATGGAACTTCGCAAGCGTCACCGTGTTCAGATTCCTGAAGATGATTACGTAAACTTGGCCAGCATGAACAGCACGGTCGAGTATCTCACACCGCTGATGAAAGATATTTAGCCAAACCCCTATCGCGGCGCTATTCATCACCTTTTAACAACTCCACTCATGTACGACACGATCATTATCGGTGCAGGAATGAGTGGGCTTGCTGCTGGCATCCGGCTAGCAATGTACGAGCAGCGTGTCTGTGTTCTCGAGAAGCACACCACCATCGGCGGACTGAATTCTTTCTATCGTCTACGTCGACGCGACTATGATGTTGGCTTGCATGCCCTGACGAACATCACGCCCAAGGGAACACGCAAGGGCCCGCTGGCCCGGCTGCTTCGACAGTTACGATTCAACTGGGATGATTTTGAAATCTCGCCACAGATTGGTTCGCAGATTGTCTTCCCGGATGCTTCGATCGGTTTTGATAACGACCCCGAACGATTGCAAGAAGAAGTTGCACGACAGTTTCCTGAGCAATCGGACAACTTCCGTCGGTTCGTCGAATCGATTGCTGACTACGACGATCTGACTGACGAGCATCAACAACTCTCTGCTCGAGAAGTTGTCTCTTCGTATCTCACGGAGCCAATGCTCGTCGAGATGCTCTTCTGTCCGCTCATGTTCTACGGCTCGGCCCGTGAGCATGATATGGATTGGGGGCAATTTTGCATTATGTTCCGCAGCATCTTTCTTGAAGGACTTGGTCGACCACAGGCTGGCGTAAGGTTGATCCTCAAGCATCTCGTTAAGAAATTCCGCGGCATGGGGGGCGAGTTAAAACTCCGCACCGGCGTCGATCGTCTTTGTGTTGAGGAAGGCCGGGTGGTTGGCGTGAAGCTTGAAAACGGTGAAGTGATCGAAGGGAAGAACGTCCTTTCCTCGGCCGGTTGGTTTGAAACGATGCGGCTTTGCGACGATGGTCAGCCGGTAGTGATTGACCCTTCGCAAACCCGATCGCCCGGTCGGCTGAGCTTCTGCGAAACCATCAGCACGCTTGACGTTGATCCGAAGCAGATGGGCTATGACCGAACAATTACTTTCTTCAACGACTCGCCAACGTTCGATTGGACCGTTCCTGAAGAACCATGCGACCTTCGTTCCGGCGTGATCTGTAGCCCGAACAATTTCGACTATGGCATCGGCAATGGCTTGGATGATGGTCGTGGAGGCCGTGGAACGATGCGCATCACGGTTCTTGCCAATTACGACTATTGGGACGGGCTCAGCCAAGGGGATGATCAAACGCCAAAAGAGAGTAGCCCCTACGAGCTCGAAAAACTGCGTTGGTACGATCGAATCATCGACTCTGCGGTTCGGTTTGTGCCCGACTATCGTGGACGGGTGATCGATACCGATATGTTCACACCGACGACCATTGTCCGTTTCACCGGTCACGACAATGGCGCAGTCTACGGCGCACCCGAAAAACAACTCGATGGCACCACGCACCTGGACAACCTCTTCGTCTGCGGCACCGACCAAGGCTTCGTCGGCATCGTCGGCTCAATCGTCAGCGGCATCGGCATGGCGAATCTACACTGTTTGAAGTGACCTACCAATCGTAAGGCCAGAATGGAAGCGAACTCAAATCCACCGAAGCGTCGCTTTCAGTTCACTCTGCTGAACTTACTTCTATTGATGACCACTGTCGCGTTCGGCTTTGGGTTGTATCGTGCACGACTCAGTAATGAAATTCTTGATGCGAAGAACCAAGAAGTATTTGCCTTGTATAGAACACTCTTTGACAGCAATAAAAGACTCCGAGCAGAGCGGGGTGATTTAACGATTGAGGATGAAAAAAAAGTCTACGCGATTCGTGTCCCTGAAGTGCGCGAGAACGTTTGGACTTATCTAATTTATCTGCCCGAGGGTGACAATTACTTTCTAGCTCAAATTACCAATCAATTGCCGAGTGAGTACGGGGCATTGAGGATCAATGGGGAAAGTCCCCCTAATGGATCAGGTGGCGGGGCAATTTTAGTAGGAAAGTCTCAAGGTTCTGCAATTGGTATGCGGCCAGGTGAATACCTAATTACCTACACGATTCTCCAAGAGAATGATCAGTGGCAGTATCACTTACAAATGAAAAGTGTTTCGGGAAAAATTAGACGCTCTCTCGGTATGGGAGCTTTAATTCCATCAAGAGAAGACGAGTGGCCTGCTTCGAGTGATTACACGAGGGCTTTTATGGATGGAGTCACTAGTCAGCAACAAGAAACGGATCTAGATCATTCA
>SPJK01082997.1_pt1 | contig 34937 bp, 30 predicted proteins | sample 3741771 | NCBI WGS metagenome assembly SPJK01 (sample SAMN10925997, study PRJNA522277) | cold seep metagenome | isolation source: Elba SIP-enriched marine methane seep metagenome, extraction at timepoint T2 | place: Italy: coast of Elba, Mediterranean Sea
CTTTGGTTCGGCAAGAAATGCACTATTTAACTAGTATGCTCGTACTGGACATGGCGACTGGTTTGATGGCAATATGATCTTTCTATCAGGTAGCCCGGAATTGGAAGAGATAGGCGGTATTCCTACTGGGCGCTTGTCTGGCATAGTCAACCACCAAGTACCTGCTTGGCTGCGAACCAATCAACTCCCCTCTTACGAAACCAATGTCATCGAAGATTGGGAGACTAAACTGGAACGCATTGTCGACGAAACCCTCGCTGCCGACATGCGACTCATCAGTGGTATTCCCCCATGGGTGCAGATGTATTACGAGCGTTTACTGGAACGCAGCGGCAAGCAGTTCATTAAAGATATTTTCCCCAACTACTCCGTATTTGTTTACGGTGGTGTCAACTTCGAGCCTTACCGAGCCGCTTTGGAGGAGTTGGTAGGCAAACGCCTGCCTAGCGTAGAAACCTATCCAGCCAGTGAGGGCTTCATCGCTTTTCAGGACAGCCAAACTGAACCGGGCCTACTACTAAACGTAGCCAGTGGTATCTTTTTCGAATTTGTCCCGGCCGATGAGGTCTTTAATGACAACCCTACCCGCTTAAGCCTGGCCGAAGTGGAACTAGGCGTCAATTATGCGATCATTATTAATAACAATGCCGGCCTTTGGGGCTACAATATTGGTGACACGGTAGAGTTTGTGAGCATTGATCCTTATCGGATCCGCGTAACTGGCCGCATCAAACATTTCATCTCAGCCTTTGGCGAACACGTTATCGGAAAGGAAGTGGAAACGGCCTTACTTGATGTGGCGAAAACAGAAAGCATTCGCATTGTCGAATTTACCGTTGCTCCGCAAATAGCTCCGCCACAGGGTGGCCTGCCTTATCATGAATGGTTGATCGAATTCGAAGCTCCTCCCGCCAACCTCCAACAATTTGCAGCTAAAGTAGATCGGGCGATGACCGAACAAAACATCTACTACCAAGATCTAATCGTCGGCGGCATTCTACGCCCACTCGTCATCCAACCCTTGCAGCGCGACGCCTTTCGTTCCTATATGAAAACACAAGGCAAGTTGGGCGGCCAAAACAAAGTGCCTCGTCTTAGTAACGATCGCAAGATTGCCGAGGTCCTCGAAACTTGGGTAATAAAGTAAAAACAAGGGAGTCATCCCGGATGACCATACTTATAGAAACTACTCTATCATATGTATGGCAAAACTCAGGATGACTCCTAATTAGGGTCTCAATGTAGCTAGCTCCTTTTTTACCGATCAACAACCAGTTTTTTCGTCGTCAGAAAATCGCTTCCCTGCACCTGTATCAGGTATAGTCCGTTAGCGAGGTTAAAATCGGTAAGCAGTAGCTGGTGTTGGTAGGCCAAGCCTGGGGTAAGTTCCAGGTTGGGCCATTGAGCAATATGGCGCCCTTGGATGTCCAGCAGCCGAATAGTCACTTCGGCCGACTCTTCACTCAACAGCTGTATTATAGCTTGCTCCTGCACTGGATTGGGTGCCAGTTGCCAATCGAAATATTCCGGAGCAGTTGTGGATTGCACGCTGCTGACGAAACCATCTCCATATTCATAGCGCACATCAAACCGAAAGGTTCCCCAATCAACTGTTTGGTCGCTACTGCTGAGCAAAAAATGAACCTGATCAACAACGATGTTGCCAGCGTTGATCGTAAAAAAAGCATCGCCACTCCCACTGCCTGCCGGATAAGCCGGCGAACCGGAAGCACCGTAGCCGGAGCTTAAGCTGCCTGCCGTCGCTGGGCGGAAAAAGAAACGGCCGGATTCCCCCATGTTGTTGGTATAGTCGAAATAGCCATTGACTCGTTCTCCGTGCAGCAGCCGGGCCGGCGAGGGTGGGCAGGTAACCAAATCATCAATCAACACATTCCCAAAAAACAGATTGGTTGGCTCCAGTATTTCCAGCAGGACTTCCGACTGATCAGGCGTCACTGCCTGAAAGCGAATATGATCTACACGCTGGTTTCCACTATTGATGCTAAAATCACAAGTGACACTGCCGCTTCCCATATGGATAGAAGAGCCACAGGCACCATAACCTGGTGTCGTTGCGCCATTGGTGATCGGCCTAGGAAAGATGCGGACCCCATCAGTTTGTGTTGTCTCATAATCGTAGCTGATGCTCCGGTTTTCGCCATTTGCTGCGAAATTATCCTGTAGGATAGAAACGTTCTCAATTTTGACAGTGCTCCAATACCAATTCACAGGAATAAAGAAGGTCTGGAGCGTTTCACTTTGATCCTCGTTGGTAATCACCACCCGTAGTTCATCCACGTGGACATTAGTACCGGAGTTAATTGTAAAGTTGGCTGTCTGGCTGCCCGTACCCGTATACGCTCCTGAACCCGAAGCACCGTAGCCCGGGGTGAGTGCGCCGTTCGTAAAAGGGCGGATAAAAACACGCGCACCACCCATCTGATTGATGTGGTAATCGAAATCAATGAACACTTGCTCCCCCAGCAGAAAAGAAGCAATGTCCAGATTGGTGCTAAACTGAAAGTTATTAACGCCATTTATACTGTAGTGGTAGGTTACCGGAATATAGAATTCCCGGAGCGTTTCGGACTGATCAGCATTGGTAATGAGAAACCGGATTTCATCCACCAGTACTTCACCGTTGTTAATGGTAAACGTACTGGTCCCTACACCGTCGCCGGTATAAAGTGGAGAACCTGAAGCGCTGTAACTTGGCGAAAGAGAGCCATTGGAAAAAGGACGGACGAATATCCGTGCGCCACCGGCTTCACTGATAGAATACTCAAAGTCGATTTCCACTTCTTCTCCGTGCGCAAAAGCCGCCACTCTTGTACTGGGTAAGTCAATCTGACAAACGTCGTTTTGGCCAGTAAGTGCAAAGCTGAATAAAAGAAAAGTAAAGACAGTAGTAAGCATTTTCATAGGAATAGGTATTAGGATGGTAAAACTTGAAGAATTAAAGTTTGGGCCTCTATTCCTTTATACCGTTTAACGGAGAGTCGTTTCCAGCAATGCCATCTTTTTTTAGTATTTCTCCGTCACCTACTTTCCTACCCCAGTACTGCTAATCCAACGCTTGTAGCACTGCCTTTGTAGTGCCATTAGTAAGCAAGTACAGGCTTACCGAAGAAGCTTCGTTCATTTACAACCGACAAGCTGCCAACATTCTAATTTTTCCTTACTTTCCCTATTCACCAATTCCTTTCGCCAATGATCGCTTCGGCTGAGATCAGTTTGTACCCCTTAACGACCGATTACGAAACCGCCGTTCTCGATTTCATCCATCGCTTGCGATCACATGAAGGGCTGACTATCCGAGTAAACGAACTAAGTACGCACATCACTGGTGATTACGACAAGCTCATGCAAGCCCTGAGCGAAGAAATGAAAGAAACATTCCACCGCGGCCGTGTCAGCGCATTTAACCTGAAAGTACTGAACATTGCCATTGAACCAGGACGAGAGGTGCGGCCAGAGGGGGGATAGTGTTATGGTGTGTTGCATGTAGCGTGTAGCGTGTAGCGTGTAGCGTGTAGCGTAAAAAACATAAAAACCCATTCCATGACGGATACCGAAATCCAGCGCTTCCGACAAGAAACGCCGGGCTGTGCTGATGTGACCCATTTCAACAATGCCGGAGCAGCCCTCCCTCCTGATCCGGTGATGCAGGCTATTCGAGAGCACCTGGAGTTGGAGGCACGTATTGGTGGGTACGAGGCGGCGGCAGCTCGCCGAGATCGAAGCCAAGGATTCTTCACTGCTGTAGCCGAACTCTTAAATGCGCAACCGCATCAGATTGCCTTTACCGGCAGTGCGACAGAAAGCTATAATCGGGCACTTTCCTCCATCCGATTCTCAGCAGGCGATGTTATCCTGACCACCAAGCAAGATTATGTTTCCAACCAGATTGCCTTCTTCCAATTAAAAAAATTGTTTGGCGTAGAAGTGGTGCGCATAGCCGACCATCCGCTGGGAGGTTTTGATTTGGAAGACCTGGCCCGTTGTATCGATCAATACCAACCCAAATTGGTCGCCATTACTCACATCCCAACCAATACCGGTCTCATTCAGGAGGTCGAGGCGGCGGGGCGATTATGCCGGGAGGCGGGCTGTTGGTACTTAGTCGACGCCTGCCAATCAGCCGGACAACTACCACTGGATGTGCAGGCGATTGGCTGCGACTTCCTCTCTGCTACTTTTCGAAAATTTATGCGAGGCCCGCGTGGTAGTGGCTTCCTATATGTCTCTGATCGTGTACTGGAGGCTGGCCTGGAACCTCATTTCCTCGACCTGCACAGCGCCGACTGGACCGGAGACAACGCCTACAGCATCAGCCCCGACGCACGGCGTTTTGAGCTATGGGAACGTCCACATGCCTTAGTCCATGGTGCAGCGGCGGCAGCTCGCTATGCAACCGAAATAGGCTTAGACCGCATTGCGCAGCGCGTGCAAGCCCTGGCCACTGAGCTGCGTCAACAGTTAAGTGAATTGGAAGGTGTACAAGTTTTGGACAAGGGCGCCGCCTTAGGAGGCATGGTCACCTGTCACATTGAAGATCAAGTACCAGAGGAGTTGTTACAGCGCCTTCGAAAGATCAGTATCCATGGCTCAATTGTCGACTATCATTCGGCCCGTTTGGACTTTGACGAGAAGGGCGTTCGGTGGGCCTTGCGACTCTCTCCGCACTATTACAACACTAATGAGGAAATAGAAAAAGTAACCAAAGAAATTTTTAAAATTATTTGTTGGTAAAACAATTTTGTTTTAACTTGCAACCAAATTATTAGACAATATACAGATGTGATTATCCTTAGGGAGGAAGCTAATTTTACCCTAACAAACATTACAGCTAAAGGTCTAAGGAAGCCTCATTAAGTTAAAACACAGCAAGATATGATTTCGGAAGATCGCCGCAAGCTCAACGAACGTTTCCAAAAAGTTTTTAAAATTCTCGAAGAACGAGGCGACGTCATCAAAAACGACCGCAACGGTAAAGGTTTGGGTGACTTTGCAGAAAAGATCGTTGGTAATCGAGCTTACGGTCATATCATCCGTGCTTTCTTGAATGAGGACGACAAGCGCTGTATCAGCTATGAACAAGCACGCAAAGTATGTAATGAGTATGGCGTAAACTACGCCTACCTTTTAGAAGGTAGCGGTACACCATTCGGTTTGGATCTTCCCAATACCGATCCGGAAGATGCCGATGTAGTGTACACCGGTAACATCCTTTACACTACGACCGAAGCATTTGCCGGTGTCGCATTGGATGCCACCTCCTTTAAAACAGAAGACCACGAGTTCTTCGCCATTCCTGGCCTAAGTGGTGGCGGTTTAGTTGCTTTCCCGATTAGCGGTAACAGTATGGAACCCGTCATCAATGACGATGACATTGTTGTTTCCCGGGAGATCGCCGGTGTACATGAAATCCGCGACAATCGCATCTATGCCGTAAAGAACAATGGTTCAGTATGGGTCAAGTATGTACAACGTATCCAGAATGAGAAGGGGCGTGTCACACACCTCAAGCTTATTTCTGCTAACCACCTTGAGTATGATCCATTCGTAGAAGAGGTCAATGAATATACCCGCCTTTATGAAGTGATCCGCCGCGTGAGCACTTTATAATATTCCTTTCAATAGTCTTAAAACGCAAACATCCCTTCATCAAGCGATGAAAGGATGTTTGCAAGAATCCTGCTGTTTTTTTGTTTTGCCCTCCCGGAGGGGCGGATTTCCGCCTGTTCGGGAGTTTTCTTTTTATCTGCTTTTGTAAAGATACAACAATTTCTTTTATACTGCGAGAAGGGTTTTTTCTCGGTATGTATAACAATTTGCTGCACCCGTGAAAATGCAAGTCAAAGGTAGCTGAGTATTTGCTAACGGCTCAACCTAATCACCAAAGGCGTGCAACAGAGGGAGTAAGCATCAATAAAGAGAATGGGTTAGGCGGATAAAAACCCGCTGCGAGTCGCGGCGCTTCGTAGCGTGCGCTGCGAGAAAAAACTGTTTCTATTCCCTTTTAGCGAGGCAATTATGCAGTTTGGGATACTCCCTACTCTCCTCCCCCACGCTGCCGCATCGTTTCATACAACATGATGCCTGCCGCCACACTCACATTAAAGGAATTCAGCGTACCGATCTGCGGAATTCGAAAGCACTGATCAGCTGTTCGGGCCACTCCTTTGCTGATCCCGTCTCCTTCAGAACCCAATACTAGCGCAACCGGCACACTAAGGTCCAGCTCATGTAAATGTCCGCCACCACTCAGGTCACTCGCAAATACCTGCACTCCACTCTCTTGCAAATACTCAATGGTAGACACCAGGCTCTTTACCCGGCAAACCGGCAAGCGCGACAAGGCACCGGCAGATGTCTTTACTGCTTCAGCAGTCAAGCCCGCACTCCCCTTCGCAGGGATCACAATAGCTTGCGCACCGCATAATTCGGCCGAACGAGCGATCGCACCGAAGTTCCGGACATCCGTTACCCCATCCAATAAAACCAAAAGGGGCGTCTGCGATTGTTCATAGATCATTGGCAGCACATCATCCAACTGGTAGTAAGGAGCCGCGGCCAGCAGTGCCACCACCCCTTGGTGATTGCCCCGCACCATACGTGCTAGTTTTTCCTTGGCCGCAATGGTCATAGGTATCCGGCGGTCGCGGCAGAGGTGGCGTAACTCCTTCTCAAATTCGCCGCGTGTACCTTTTTGTAGCCATACTTTCTCGATGGTTTGGCCAGCACGCAATGCTTCCAGCACTGGGTGCCGCCCAAAAATCCATTGTTTGTTGTCTTCCATACGTCACAAACCTACGAATACTTCCCCGAAGAAAGTGGAACAGTTCCTTTTGTCGGCTGGGCTTTAATTCTAATAGTTGTCAGAACAAAATGAGCGTTCGATTTTTACATATTTTTGATACGCCTTACTTAAAGACGAATTATCTCAAATCGTTTTTGTCATATTTCTGGCGACTTATAAGTTAAATCTTCCTTGAATAATGAAAAGACTTTCTACTCTGCTGGCATTATGCCTCCTGGTATTCGGGCAAATAAGCCTGCTCGCTCAGCAACAATCTCCGCTCGACCTGGCGCTACGGCATATCGAGCAAAGCCTGGACGAATGGGGATTAGTATCCAATGATATCGTAGATATTGTGGTGAGCGATCAGTATGTTTCCAAACATACCGGGGTCACGCACTTGTATTTCATTCAACGCTACGCGAATGTCCCTGTTCACAATGCTATTAATGGCGTTCATATAACACTGGATGGCAAGGTTGCTTTTTCCACCAACCGTTTTGTTGACAACCTGGCCGAACGGATCAATACGACCAGCCCACAACTTAGTGCGTACCAGGCCTTAGAGCAAGCAGCTCAGCATTTGGGCGTATCACTAGAACAGCCCTTACGCCTGATCAAGCAAGAAGGTAGCCGCTATACCTTCAACGGTGGCGAATTAGCGCACAACGACATCCGCGTTCGTCCGATGTATACCTTCCTTCGCAATACCGATGAAGTAAGGCTTTCATGGGACATGGCCATAGATCAAATAGGCACTGCCGACTACTGGAGCATCCGCGTGGATGCACTCACCGGAGAAATCCTGGAAAAGAGCAATTTCACCGTTTACTGCAACTTCGACCACCAGACGGGTAAGAAGAGTCATGCTGACAATTGTGCGCACGAAACCATCCAGGAATCGGCCCGGCAAAACTACCGCCCCGTCATGGAGGCGCTGAAGACCGAGAATATGTTCACCCTAAATGATGGTGCCAGTTATAACGTATTCCCTATCCCTGTAGAAAGCCCTATTCATGGTGATCGCGAACTGGTAGTCGACCCGGCTGATCCGGTTGCTTCGCCCTATGGATGGCACGATACCAACGCTCAAGACGGTGCGGAATTCACCATCACCCGGGGCAATAATGTGCATGCCTATCTCGACCTCGAAAACATCAACACCTCCCTCAATGACGAGCCAGATGGCGGAGAAGAATTAGTTTTCGACTACTTCTATGATATCAATGAAGAGCCTGACCAATATCGCGATGCGGCGGTAACCCAGTTGTTCTACATGAACAACATTATGCACGACGTGATGCACCACTATGGCTTTGATGAAGCCAGCGGTAATTTCCAGCGACTCAACTACTCTGGTGACGGTCAAGGCAATGACTTCGTCTTCGCGGAAGCTCAAGATGGCTCTGAGGGTACGAATCCGGAAACTGGCCAGCCCTATGCTAATAATGCCAACTTCAGTACACCTGACGACGGCGCCAACGGTCGCATGCAGATGTACTTGTGGGATCGCTCCCCTCCCGGCCTCTTCCTAAACGTGCTCTCGCCAGAAAATATCGCAGGCGGCTTCATCAGCCAAAGAGCAGGTTTTGGCCCGGAATTTAATGCACCTCTCGAAGCTGAAATTGTGCGTGCAGTAGATGCGTCTGTCGCTCCTTTACTGGCTTGCGAAACCATCGACAATGCGAGCGATGTAGCCGGCAAAATTGCCTTAATTGATCGCGGCGACTGTTTCTTCGAGATCAAAGTCAACAACGCACAAGATGCCGGGGCGATAGCGGTGATCGTATGCAACTATGAGGAAGACCTCCTTACGATGGGTAATACACCAACGCCCAACCCAAACATCCCGTCCATTTTGATAACAAATAGTGATTGTATTACCATTGTAGCCGCTATGGAGCAAGGCCCAGTAATGGCCCGACTTGCAGAACCAGAAGGTAGTAGTGGACCAACGAGAGTGGACGCCGATTTTGATAACGGCATTATCGCACACGAGTATGGCCATGGCATCAGTAACCGGCTTACCGGTGGGCCCAGCAGCTCCGACTGTCTTTTCAACAACGAACAGATGGGTGAAGGCTGGAGTGATTTCTTTGCCCTCATTATGACAATCGACCCTAATGATACTGGCGAAACGCCACGCGGCGTAGGCAACTACACGGAGCGCCGCCCACCGAATGGCGGTGGTATTCGTCGTCGCCCTTACTCTACCGATTGGACTATTAACAACCAGACTTACGACGATATCGTATCGCAGACCGGCCCTCACCCACTTGGTGAAGTTTGGGCATCAGTCACCTGGGATCTCTACTGGGCTATGGTGGATGCGTACGGCTACGACGACGACATTTACAACGGCACCGGTGGCAACAACATGGCCATACAGTTGGTGATGGATGGCATGAAATACCAGGCCTGTTTCCCCGGTTTTCAGGATGGGCGCGACGCCATTCTAGCCGCCGATTTTGTGCTCTTCGATGGAGCCAACCAATGCCTGATCTGGGAAATCTTTGCCCGTCGTGGACTAGGTTGGGACTTCGATCAAGGTAGTTCCTTTACCCGCTATGACGGACGCCAGGGCTTCCAGCATAATCCGGAGTGTATCAAGGAACTCTATATGGTCAAGACCTCGGACGTCGACTTCATTACAGCCGGCGAAGACGTAGAGATCACTATTGAGCTGTTCAACTATAAGGATGAAACGGTTACTGATGTGATCATTATGGAAGACATCCCAGAAGGCATGGGGTATGTTCCTGGATCAGGAATCGGTGCAGATATCATCGACAACGGCTCTTCGCTAATGATCGAAGTGGGCGATATGGACCCAATGGACGACATCCAATTCCGGTTTACCTTAACCACCGATCCAAACCGTCCATCTATCAGCAACTTCCTCGATGATATCGAACAGGGTGATCAGTATTGGTTCTTCGAAGCACCAGAAGGTTTCGACACCTGGGAAGTAGTAAGTGACAATCCGAATTCAGGTGACCTTAGCTGGTTTATCCCGAACACCGAAAACCCGAACGAACACAATCTGGTGTTCATCGACCCAATTGAGGTGACCGGTACCAATCCTGCTATTCGCTTCTTCCATTCTTACGAAACTGAGTTTGCCTGGGATGCCGGCCTGGTAGAAATCTCCAATGACGGAGGTGGTAGCTGGGTGAGTGCAGACGAACTCTTCATCCGCAATGGATACCGCGGCTTGGTCGAAGCACCAACTTTCGGCGAAGAGATCAACGCATTCTGGGGGATCACCGATGGTTATGTTTCGCCCTATATTGATCTAAGCTCTTATTCCGGACAGAGCATTTACTTCCGTTTCCGTTTCAAATCAGACGCGGAAGTCGAAGGAGTTGGTTGGTGGATCGATGACTTTGAAATCATTGACCTCCAATCGTATAATGGCGAAACCTGTGCTACCAGCGCGGAAGGTGATGTACTCTGCCTCAAGCTGCCAAATGGCGGTGTTTTGGTTGAAACAGGTACTCCAGTAGGGGTAGATGATCCGATCTATAATCCGGAAGTACTTCAGGTATTCCCGAACCCGGCCAGTCAGCAATTGAATATTGCCCTGACGGGTGAATTCACCGGCAAGGTTGATGTGCAATTGCTAGCCAGCAATGGTCTATTGGTTCGCGAATGGCCTGGCCAGGAACTGCAAGGTCGCAGCATACCGATCTCGGTAGCGGACCTGCCAGCCGGCTTCTACTTCATCCAGGTGAATACTTCTCAAGGTATTTATACGGAGAAAGTGGTTATTCAGTAGGCGTGCGCTACCGCGCAGCTTGCAATAGGCAGTTTTCAGTGGGCAGTCGACAGAAACGTCGGCTGCCCATTGTTGTTTTAGGAGTTTACTCACCAACAATCTGTATTTGCCGCGCCGATCCATTGCCCTGGCGATCGATGAGTCGTAGCCAGTAGGTGCCCGCAGGTAACTCCTTGCTATTCATTTGCCAGGTCGATCTGCCAAGCGGTAGCGACTCGGCTTGTAGTAATCGGCCTAGGTCATCTAACAACTCCAAGCGCAAGGCTTCGCTTAATGGCTCAGCAAATTGAATTTCTAACGGTCCCGTACTTGGATTAGGGAATACCTTCCAACCGAGGTCCAATAGTGGGCCTTCGGTGCTCGTTAAGTCAGAAATGGTAATTTTCAATACGCTATTGGTCACTTCCTGATTGTCTAACATCCCACCTACGACCACGTACTCCCCATTGTCCAGCTCTGCCACCCCACGGATATCCATAATGAGCGGGATCAAGCCAAAAAGGTGCTCCATTTGCCCCGTGGCCGGACGATAGATGCTGATGCGGTTAAGTGGAGGCACAACACTTCCTCCACTGTAGGCAAGTGCATCAAAGTTATAGGTGTCGTCGGATCCACCGATCCAGATCGGCTCACCGGCAAAAGAAGTCGCTCCCATGCGATAGCCTTTTGCCAAGGGCTCCGTATAACCTTCCCAATCGATGATCGTGGGATCTTCCGGGTGGATATAACCTTTGCGAAATTGCGAAGTAGGGCCAAAAAAGCCTGTAGAGCGAGCGCCTCCTGCGTAGTAGATCGTATCCCCGATAATGGTACCACTACCGCCAAAGACTTTCCAGGTGGATGTATTGGGGATGGATGTACCACTTAACCACTCGTCGGTGCTCGGATTGTAGATCTGTACATCAGGTACATTGCCGGTATTGCTCCAGCCGGTGACCACAAAAATCAAGCTGTCGCGCCACACCGCTTGCACCTGATCATCGATAGGCACCGGGATAAATGCCCCATCGGCTTCGTAGCTATTCGTAACTGGATCAAATACATGGATCCGGTTGGAAGAGGTTTCTGAGCAATTGACGGCCAGATGATAGCCACCGATGATATATACCTTCCCCTTTACCGTACTTGCTCCAGGGGCGATTTTGCCCCCCAAGGGGTCGGGCAGGGCAGCTATGGTTTCCCACTCATCCGATGATACGCTGTAGCGATACGCCCGCAGGTGGTCGCCGCTGCATTCTAGGGTACTATCGATACCGGCAAAGGAATAGATATAGGTTTCGCCATCCACCTCCGCAGCTGTGACTGCTTGATTGGTGATGCGCTCAGGAATCGGTGCGAGGAACTCCCAGCTGACTGTTTGCGCAAAAGAAGTGGTGGCTGCGCAGGCCAAGCCTGCCAATAACAATAGGTATTGCTGCTGCATAAAAAAGCATTCAGGAATGGATAATAGCATTTCTCGCCTTATACCGCAAACTGCTCGCCATCACGAGCCATGCGGCGTAGCAAAGCACTACAACGATAACGATCCTCCAGGTACATCTGCTGCAACTGATCTAAGCCTGTCACCACATTTTCGATGCCCATTTCGTTGGCCCAGGCCAGCAGGCCCTTGGGGTAGTTCACACCTTTCGTCATAGCCAGGTCGAGGTCTTTTGCACTGGCCACTCCCAGATAAAGTGCATCGGCTGCTTCATTGATCAACATGAGCACAATGCGTTCGACAATTTGCTTGCCTAAAGCCTCTTCTTCCTTTGCCGCTGGTCGTTCGGCGCCTTCCGTATAATCGTAGAAACCTCGACCACTTTTGCGACCCAAGTAACCCGCATCTACCAGGCGCTTCTGTGCAAAACTGGGGCGATAGCGAGGATCGTAGTAGAAAGCAGAAAAGACCGTCTCTGTAACTGCATAATTCACATCATGCCCAATGTAATCCATTAAGGTAAACGGTCCCATGCGGAAGCCGCCAATTTTCGTCATGGCCCAGTCGATGGTAGGTGCATCGGCGATGCCCTCCTCCAGAATCCGTAGCGCTTCGCCATAAAATGGGCGGGCCACTCGGTTTACGATAAACCCTGGGGTATCTTTCGCCTTGACCGGCACTTTTCCCCAGCTTTCCATCAGTGTATAACACTCATCCAACAAGGCTGGCGAGGTTTGTACTGCCGGAACTACTTCTACCAAGGCCATTAATGGAGCAGGATTGAAGAAATGCAAGCCCAATACACGCTCCGGACGCTTACAAGCAGCAGCGATGGCCGTTACCGGAAGCGAAGAAGTATTGGTGGCCAAAACTGCATCGGCTGCTACGATATCTTCCAGCTGCTCAAAGACACTTTTCTTGATAGATAAGCTTTCTATGATCGCCTCAATTGTCAGGTCGCGATCAGCTAGATCGAAAACAGATTCTGTATAAGAAATACGCGCCTGGATCTCCTGGCTTGCCGCTGCGCTGATCCTTCCCTTTTCCACCAAGCGGTCCATGATCTTACTTAGTTTTGCTGCAGAGCGCTTCAAGGCATCCGGGTTGTTGTCATAAAGCAAGACATCATGGCCGGCTGTCGCCGCTACTTGCGCGATACCACTACCCATTGCACCGCTTCCGATAACTCCTATTTTTCGCATTTCCTTTTATTGTAGATATCCTATATTTATTCGCTCCGCCAAACTTACGACAGTATGAACATTATTCCGAAACCGCCTTTATAATTGTGCCTATCTTGTCGGCAAATCCAAAAAATTGAAGACCTTATGAAGAACGCATTAACCCTCCTGTTGCTCTTGCTCGGCTCCTTTGAGCTGTTCGCACAGGTTGATCGCACCATTGTAGTGGAGCATTTTACGAATTCCCGCTGCGGTATTTGTGCCAATCGTAATCCTGGCTTCTATACCAATTTGAATAACCAGGAGAACGTCTTGCACATTAGCATCCACCCTAGTGCACCCTACAGCAATTGCCTATTGCACCAACATAATCCGACCGAAAACGATAGCCGTACCAACTACTATGGCGTCTATGGTGGTACACCTAGATTAGTGATCCAAGGGAACGTAATTTCCGCCGGTGCCAATTATGGAAGTGCCACAATTTTCGATCCATATCAGGATCAAAGCAGTGATGTCAGCATCCAGATTTACCAAACGAAGGTAGATGATCAGCTTGGCGCCTCCGTAGTGATCAAGGCAGAGGCCGACAACGATTATGGTTCTTGCAAACTTTTCCTGGCAGCCGTGGAAGAGCTAATCAATTATGATGCCCCAAATGGCGAGGATGAGCACTTTGACGTATTCCGTAAAACCCTTGATGGCAATCCACAGGGGCTCGACGTTGATGTTCCCGCCACTGCTGGTGATTCGGTAGTAGTGACTGCTTCTGTTACCGCCGCTGATGAGTGGGAATTCGATCGCATGTACGTGATGGCCATCTTGCAAGATGCCACTACCAAGGCTGTTTATCAGGCCGGCGCCAGTGATCCATCAGACAACATGCCACTAACGAGTACGGAAGCCCCGAACACTATCGAAGCTTCCGTATTTCCCAATCCAGTGGCTGGTCGGTTGACCATTCAGTTGCCCCAAGATGACGAGGCACAAGTGCAAGTTTTCTCGCTACATGGCCAGCTGCTTCAGCAGAAGCAATTCCAACAACAAACTGAACTCGATCTTGCCGACCTTCCTCAAGGAACGTATCAAGTATTGATCCAGACCGAAGAAGGGCAGTATCGTCAGCAGTTGATTAAACAATAAGCTGATCTCGGTTAAGTGATCGACGGAGCCATAAAACTCCGTCGATCACTCTACAAATTAGTCCTGCTCGGCAAAAACTCGACGAAGAAGATCTGTCGTCCGTGCGTTGATGTTTTCCCGAATATTCAACTCTTCCTTCGCTACCTGCGCAAATAAGCCATTCAAGGCCTGCCGTGTCACGTAATCATCCAAATCCGGATCAGCATCTTGCACCAGTGGTATCTGATTGTAGGTATTTACGGCATCTGCCCAAATCGTACGTGCATTAAATTTGTCCAGCGAACTGACGATCACTGGATTAAATTCATTGTACAGGCGATCAAAAGTGGTGCGCTCCAGGTAATTCGTTGCCGCATCGTTTTCGCCTTTAAGGATGCTCATAGCGTCTTCAAATGTCATCGCTCGGATAGCATCCAGGAAAATAGGCTTAGCGCGCGTTGCGGCATCTTCTGCGCCTCTATTAATCCGTTGTAGAATATCTTCCTCCAAATCTGAAAATCCAGGAACAGCTTGCAGGCGTTGAGTTACCTGGCGAGCTTCCTCTGGAAGAAGGATCTTATATGCGCTACGGTAAAATCCGTCTTCCTGTGATAATTGGTCGGCACCTTTTCCAATACCGATCTCAAGAGCTTGTTTAAGACCACTGGCAATGTCCGTAATACTTAGCGGTTCGTCCATGATTCCGCCTAACACACGGTTCAGGTCTGAAGTGGTACAAGCAGACAGCGAAAATACTGTCAGTAGGATGGTTAGTTTCTTCAACATGATGGTTCTGTTTACAATAAATTCAGAGGGCTTGGATGGGTTTATAGATCACAACCAAACCAAAGAGCCCTTTACACGAGCAAGGGTTGTGCTTTATAGACGCATTTGTAACGTATCTGGTACAGGAAAGACCGTTAGCGAAAGGTTAATTTTTTGCCGCCTCCCTTAAAAGAGCCCGTTGTTACTTCGATGTAAGCGGCAGCAACCCGTCCTCCAAGAGGTGGATTTTCCTTGCGAAGCACCAGCTTCACGCCACCGATGTTCCCTTCGTAATATTCTGAAACGCGTTGAACAATCCGATCAGCCAAGGTTTCGATCAATTGCGCTGATTTTCTCATCTCCGATTGCAAGATCAGATAGAGCGTCTCATAGTTGACGGTTTTGGTTATGTCATCCGTCATTGCGGCAAATCGGGTATTCACTGATACATACAGATCCACGACAAAGGCATTGCCCACTACTTCCTCTTCCGGATAGAAGCCATGAGGACCTTCAAATCGTACGCCTTCCAAACCTACTACAGCCATAAAACAACATTAAATGGGCGAAACCTAATTGATGAAATCGTCTGAATGAACTTAGCTCGCCTCCCTAAATCCGGTCGGTTCTCAGGCCTATCAGCCCGGACTGGTGGCTTCGCGCCTTTCTCCTTCGACAATTTTAGGTGAAGGTAAGGAGAAGTGCTTACCTTTGCGCAAATCCTAACCAACCAAGGAAAGAAATGGCACAGATCAGCAACGAATCACGCCCTGCTATTCAGAAGAAAGCCAAAGAAGATCGCTTTCAATTTCATGATCACTATCTAGTAGATGATCTACTTGACGATGACCATCGTTTAGCCCGCCAGGCTGTACGCGACTGGGTCAAGCAAGAGGTTTCTCCAATTATTGAAGAATATGCAGAGCGCGCCGAATGCCCTCAGCATCTCTTCAAAGGATTGGCAGAAATTGGCGCATTTGGGCCTAGCCTTCCCGTAGAATACGGTGGAGGTGGCATGGACGAAATTGCCTACGGGGTGATCATGCAAGAGCTGGAACGCGGCGATAGCGGCATCCGCTCCATGGCCTCCGTACAGGGCTCATTGGTCATGTACCCCATTTATCGTTATGCTTATGAAGAACAGAAGCGCAAGTACCTGCCTAAATTGGGTAGCGGCGAATTCATCGGCTGCTTCGGCCTTACCGAACCTGATCATGGGTCTAACCCTGGCGGCATGGTTACCAACATCAAAGATGATGGCGATGCCTATATTCTGAATGGCGCCAAGATGTGGATCACCAATTCTCCGGTTGCCGACCTGGCGGTTGTTTGGGCAAAAGATGAAGAAGGCCGAATTCGTGGTATGGTAGTAGAGGCCGGAACGCCTGGTTTCAGTGCTCCAGAAATCCACGGAAAGTGGTCGTTACGGGCATCCATCACCGGTGAACTTGTGTTCGAGGATGTACGCGTACCAAAAGAAAATGTATTCCCTGAGATTCGCGGCCTTCGTGGTCCTTTATCTTGTCTCAGCAAAGCTCGCTATGGGATCGCCTGGGGTGCTATTGGTGCCGCCTTGGATTGCTACGATTCTGCGCTTCGGTATAGCTTGGAACGCGAGCAATTTGGGAAGCCGATCGGTGGCTTCCAGCTAACGCAAAAGAAATTGGCGGAAATGATCACTGAGATCACCAAGGCGCAACTACTCGCCTGGCGCTTAGGCACCCTGGCCAATAAAGGAGAAGCGTCCCCTGCACAGATCAGCATGGCCAAACGCAATAACGTCAATATGGCGCTTGAAATCGCCCGAGAAGCTCGCCAGATTCATGGTGGCATGGGTATTACGAACGAGTATCCTGTGATGCGTCATATGATGAACCTAGAGACCGTCCTGACCTACGAAGGGACACACGATATCCACTTGTTGATTACTGGCATGGAGGTTACTGGCCTAAATGCATTTAAATAATCAACTTACCGATGATTTGGAGAATCAGCCATTTACATAATAGCTGATTCTCCAAACCATTTATCTGACTCTTCTAAGGTAATATCACTTCCCAAAAGTCACCATTCACAGCATCACTGGTCCATTTTTCACTGCACCACAAAACATTTGGGGGTCAGACCAACGTTAATACTCCACGAGAAAAACTAATTTTGCTCAATATTCGCTAGGAGTATTGTTTGTTTTCAGTCACCCTTGCATCGGGCACCTTGAATAGTTGTAAGGTATTGAACGCTGACGGAAAGGTCTGCCCAACATCCCGAAACGGCGTTCGGACTGCTGAAAAAACAGTGATTCGATGAAGTACTTGCGGCCTCTACTTTTATGTTCACTCTTGTTGCTTGCCGGTCTATCCGTGGTATCAGCACAAGATGGCGTAGTCCAGTTATCCAACCCGTCTTTCGAAGACATGCCTCGCCATAGTCATGCTCCACGGTCTTGGACTGACTGTGGATTCCCGGGTGAATCGCCCCCCGACATCCAACCCGATTATACTTTCCAGGTCAATAAATTACCTGTTAACGGGATTTCTTACCTCGGAATGGTGGTACGGGATAATGATACCTGGGAATCGGTGGCACAACAGCTAAGCCAGCCACTACAGGCGGGACAATGCTATGAGTTCACCATGTACCTTGCTCGTTCGACTACCTATGTCAGCCAGAGCAGGATTTCCAATGAAATTGCCAACTACGTCACCCCTGCCAAATTGCGGATCTGGGGAGGATTTGGCCTTTGTGACAAGCGCTTCCTCTTGGCAGAGAGCCAGCTTGTTTCTAATACCGACTGGCGACGCTACGGCTTCAAGTTTGAGCCTGATGCGGGTTATACCCATGTCGTCTTCGAGGTCTTCTACAAGACACCCACTTTATTTCCCTACAATGGCAATATCCTGATGGACCATTGCTCTGATATCACGCCAATCCCCTGCGACACCGATGTGTCTGATGAGCCTGTTGATACCGAACCTATTGCACAAACGACTCCTCGCAACGCTCCAACGCAACCGACTACTACACCAGTGGTAGCACAGCCCAATTCGCCGAATCCTACGCCCACTGAACCAGAACCAACGCTGGCCGGCGTTCGTCGTTCTGATCTAACTACCGGGCAAACAATTCGGATCGAGAATCTACAGTTTGAGGCTGATAGCTCCCGTATCCTGGATAATTCCATGCCTGCCCTGGAAGAACTACAAGAATTCCTGATTAAAAACCAAGATGTTGTCGTTGAAATTGGAGGGCATACAAATGGCTGGGCAGATCGCAGCTATGCGGAACGGCTTTCCAGGGCTCGGGCAGAAGCTGTCGCGCGATTCCTTACTTCCAGAGGTGTTGATGGTGGGCGCGTGCAGTATCGAGGCTACGGAAAAAGCCAGCCCATTGATACCAATGCAACACCAGAAGGTCGGCAACGAAATCAACGTGTCGAAATAAAGATTCTATCGCTCGGCGGCTGATATGCTAGCGCGCTTACGTTGTAGAGTAAAAAGTTATAACCAGGTAGCATTAAATCATTCTCGAATTGAAAACCCGAGGCTTTCCAGGTCTTTCCAGTAGTCGGGATAGGATTTCACGACGACTTCTGGTTCTGCTACTTTTATAGCGTTCAACATGGCGAAGGGCGCAAAGGCCATTGCCATTCGGTGATCTTCATAGGTAGCAAAAACAGGCGGTTCATCCCATTGTGCCTGCCCTTCGATCATGAAGTATTCTTTCCCGGATTTTGGTGCAAATCGAGCGGGCAGGGCACTAAGGTAGGCGCCAACTTTACTGAGTTCTTCCTTCAAGGCGGCGATGCGATCTGTTTCTTTGATACGCAAGGTCTCCAAACCAGTAAAAACGCCTTGTATGCCCAGTGCGGCACAAGTTACGGCCAGGGTTTGGGCTACATCCGGGCATTCCAGGAAATCATATTCAAAAACGGGCGGTGGGGTATGATCGGCCTGTTTTCGCAGGTGAAGGCCTTTTTCATCGAAGCTTGTTTCCACACCAAACTCAGTGTATATCTCCTGTAGGACCGCATCACCCTGCACACTATCGGCAAAAAGGCCATTCAATTGTAATTCGCAACGATCGCTGATCGCCGCTAAGCTGTAGTAATAACTTGCTGCAGACCAATCTGCTTCTACCGTAAATGGCTTGGCCTGATATGTTTGAGGTAACACTTTAATCTGCTGGCCAATCCATTCATATTGAATACCGAAATAAGCCATTAGCCGTAGTGTCATTTCAATATAGGGCCGAGACACGATCTTCCCTTCGAGATTCAAGGCAAGGCCATTTGGCAATGTAGGTGCCAACAGTAATAGTGCGGTGATATATTGGCTGCTCGTGCCGGCAGAAATGCTAAGCTGGCCACTCTCTCCAAAGCCTGAGGCCTCGCCGATTCGCAGCGGTGGATAGCCTTCGTTTTCAAGGTATTCAATATTTGCACCGAGTTCTCGTAAAGCATCTACCAGCACGCCAATGGGGCGTTGCTTCATCCGCTCGGAACCGGTCAGCACCTGGCTGCCTGACTGGGTAGAAAGATAAGCCGTTAAAAAGCGGAAAGTGGTACCTGCAGCGCCCGTATCCAATACTTCGTCGGTGCTGCTCAGTAAAGCTTGTAGCGTTTGGGTATCCTTCGCTTGTGCCAAGCGAAGGATAGGAAAAGAATCGGGGCAGAGTGCCTGAATAATCAGCGCGCGGTTGCTGATACTTTTTGAGCCGGTCAACTCAATGGTTCCGGTCAATTCTCGCGTTGCTTTAGAAAGAGTCAATTGCTGCATAGCCTGGCCAAATGATGAGCCACAAAAATAGCTTTTCTAATCAGCCTGCCTATGCTGGCATTTTCTTTTTCTACGACCTTAGGAGGTAGGTACTAATCCACAAGGTCGCGATATTGTCCCGCCATATCGCGAGAGCTGGTTAACTCATCTTCCGCGACTTCAGTGACAATCTCCTCCTCCCCTTCGACAAGTTCTTGCCGAAACTCCGTTACTACGCCCAGGCTTTGCCAGCTTCGCAGTAGTTGGAGAAAAGCCTCCACTTTCTCAGGGTTGACTTTTAATTTAAAGTCCATGGTTATTTGGTTGTATCAGTAAGTTGCTTGCAGAGTGTTACTCCTCTTCCTCCCGCATTCTCTTCTTTTTAGATCGACGACGCATCGCTTCATCCGATTGCTCGTATGCTCGAATAATTGCTTTCACCAGTCGGTGGCGTACGACATCATCGGCCGTTAATTGGACCAGGCCAATGCCATCAATAGGGCCAAGCAATTCGATTGAACGCCTTAAGCCTGACGTTTGATGGTAAGGCAAATCAACCTGTGACAGGTCACCCGTTATAATGCAACGTGCACTCGGTCCGAGGCGAGTCAAGAACATCTTTAACTGGGCGGTCGAGCAATTCTGGGCTTCATTAAGGATAATAAAAGCGTTGTCCAGTGTTCGGCCACGCATATAAGCCAGCGGAGCGATCTCAATAATCCGAGTATCCATAAACTGCACCAGCTTTTCGGCTGGGATCATATCATCCAATGCGTCGTACAATGGCCGCAGATAAGGGTCAATTTTTTCCTTCAAATCACCTGGCAGAAACCCTAAACTTTCGCCCGCCTCTACAGCTGGTCGGGTAAGGATGATCTTTTTAACCATTCGGTTTTTCAGTGCCCGCACTGCCAATGCGACAGCTGTATAGGTTTTACCTGTACCCGCTGGTCCTACAGCAAAAACCACATCGTGATCTTCAGCCGCCTCCACCAGAATGGCCTGATTGCGCGTTTTCGCCTTAATCGGGCGCCCATCACGGCCATGAAGGATGGTCTTGTTGTTCCTTCCGTTCTTCGATAACTTCGTTTGAAACGGGTTTTCTCCCTGTAGGATATCTTGCACCGTTTGTACACTAAGTTCTTGGTGCTCTTTAAGCAGGCGCACCATCATCTCCAACCGAGATTTAGCTTTCTGGGTAAATTTCTTTTCACCTGATAGCTTGACATTACTGCCTCTGCTGGTAATATTTATCTGTGGATAGGCTTCGCGAAGAAGATTGAGTTTCACATTTTTTTCACCAAACAGCTCCCGAGGATCCACCTCCTCTACATGCAAAATGATTTCGCTCAAGAAAGATTTTATTTATATGATGAAAATAGAAGCAGTACCAACTGCACCCTATCAAAATTGCTAACCGTTCTAATGACCTAATGGTTCCAGCAGGTCATCAGATGGTTCTACAAAATTAACGATTACCAAGCGGATTTTCCGTTAATTTTTTGCTAAGCCTAGATTCAAAGTATCCTAGTACAGTCAATTTTACTATGTGCGGCAGCCAGTCGCCCTATCTATTTATTCCCTACCTTTAGACGCTGAACCTCAGATTACTTAATTGTGCACGCACCACCAAGAATCATTACGCTAACGTCCGATTTTGGCTGGAAGGATTACCACCTGGCCCTAATCAAAGGACATCTTTTGCAGCAAGTCCCTAATGCACAAATCGTTGATATTAGCCACGAAATTGAAAGTTATAATATCGTACAAGCTGCTTTTTTGTTTAAGCACGCTTGGTCGGCTTTCCCCCAAGGGAGTATCCATATCCTGAGTGTCAATGATTTTGCCGATGCCGAACAGGGTTTCCTGGCTTTTGAACAGGACGGGCATTACTTCATCGGGCCCAATAATGGTCTGTTCTCTCTTGTTTTTGACCTACCTCCGGCGCAGTGTTTCCAAATTGAAATGGACCAACAACTCGATACGCGTTTCCCGCTGGCCGCTATCTATGGCCATGCTGCTAGCCACCTGGCTCAAGACTTCCCTCCAGGAGGTTTAGGTACTGCCGTAGATCACTGGACAGAGCGTTTGAGTTTACAACCCGTGATTGGGCCTTCTCATATCCGAGGTAGCGTCGTTTATATTGATCACTTCGATAATGTAGTATTAAATATCAGCCAAGACTTGTTTGAAGAAGTTGGCCGTGGACGCCCCTTTGAGCTTTTCTTTAAGCGCCACAACCCGATCACGGTGCTCTGCCATCATTACCGCGATGTGCCGGTCGGGGAAACGCTCTGTCGGTTTAACTCAGCTTATGTGCTCGAGATCGCTATCAACATGGGCAAAGCAGCTTCTCTTCTTGGTTTAAAAGAAGAAGATACCGTGCAGATTGATTTCTCTTCCAGCAAGTAGTACCCATTCCATCAATAGGTTACCCTCAATAGTATGTTTCAACGGATCGTAAAATTAACCTTCGAGCCAGAAAAAGTTGACGACTTTCTGGCCATCTTTGCACAGAGTAGCCCACACATTCGGGCGCGAAAAGGGTGCCGACATTTAGAGTTATGGCGTGCCCGTGAGCCTGATAATGTGCTGTTCACCTTTAGTCTCTGGGAGACACCTGAAGACCTGGAGGCTTATCGGCGGTCGGAACTGTTTCAAGCTACCTGGGCGAAGACAAAGGCGCTATTCGGTGATCGCCCGGCGGCGTGGAGCGTCGATGTACTTGAACGATTACCTTAAGAGCAAAAGACCTATGGAAACATTGCAGCTTCCCTCTTACAAGATTGTGATTGGTGAAATTGGTACTGATCAAAGGGATTGGCTACAGCAACAACAGTATGCTGGCTTGGTCATTCTTGCTGATGATAACACCGCGAAACACTGTTGGCCCGTTTTGGAGCCTCTTCTCGCTGACTTCAACGTGCACCTCATCCAAATTCCTGCTGGTGAACTGCACAAAAACCTCGACACCTGTCAATTCATCTGGAAGCGGCTATTCTCACTTGGTGCCAACCGAAATTGGTGCCTCCTAAATCTTGGTGGTGGTGTGATCGGTGATATGGGGGGATTTTGCGCCGGCACCTTTAAGCGCGGGATCGATTTCCTGCAGATCCCTACCACCTTGCTCTCGCAAGTGGACGCTTCGGTAGGTGGCAAACTTGGCATTGACTTTAATCAAGTAAAGAACAGCATCGGTCTGTTTCGAGATCCTGTGGCCGTATGGGCTGATCCTGGCTTTTTTCACACCTTACCTCCGCGCGAACTCCGCTCCGGCTTTGCTGAGATCATCAAACATGCGCTAATATCCGACAATGAGCAATGGCACCGGCTTCTAGGCCAGCCACACCTTTCTGCTATTGACTGGGCTGCTTGGGTCGCTGACTCGGTCAAAATAAAGCAACAGATTGTACTAGAAGATCCATTTGAAAAAGGGCTGCGAAAAGCACTCAATTTTGGTCACACAATTGGCCACGCCGTAGAAAGTTATTTCCTTGAATCTGACGCACCTTTACTTCATGGTGAAGCTATCGCCATTGGCATGATTGCAGAAGCATGGCTCTCGCACCACTCCGCGGGCCTATCCAATGATGAGTTGCGCCAAATAACCGCTGTTCTACTACATCACTACGGCCATCAACCGGTGCCAGAAAGCGCTTTGCCACAGTTAATCGAACTCATGCGCCAGGATAAAAAGAATGAGGACGTGCGTATCAACTTCAGCCTCCTCCCTGCTGCCGGGCAGGTCGTGGTGAACCAAACTGCGGAGCCGGCAGCCATTCAACAGGCTTTGGCCTACTACAATTCCTTGTAATTTTTCTCGACACCTATCAATCACTTTGTATCTGTGCCTTAAGCTGGCCCACAAAATTTGCCATAGAAGGAAATAAACCTCGTATCTTCGTGTTTACTAAGTATCGCAGAAAATCGACTTCTCGATTTTGACTTTCGAAATGAAAATCGAAGAGTAGTTTTTCAAGTAGTACTAAAGATTAGAAAGAGGCATCACCGGTTATTGACAACAACACGCTATGCGTAAATACCTAGATCAGCTGTTGAACAACAGCGAAAATCCACGTCACACCAACATTGTAAAATGGATGTGGCGCTTACTTCTTGGCGGCACACTAGCTGTCTTGTTATTCTTCCTGGGCCTCTCTTTAACTGACCTCCCTTCCGTTGCGGAGTTGGAAAATCCTAAAACAAACGAAGCCTCTGTCGTGTATGCCGAAAACAGCGACGTTTTAGGTAAGTACTACACAGAAAACCGAGTACCCGTTTCCTTTGACGAGTTGCCAGAATCACTTATTCAGGCACTGATTGCTACGGAAGACGAGCGGTATTACCAGCATTCAGGCATTGACTTCCGAGGTCTGGGCAGAGCTGTCGCTTTCATGGGCAAAAGAGGTGGTGCCAGTACCATTACTCAGCAGTTAGCCAAGTTACTCTTCACCGGCGTTCGCTCGCGCAACATATTCCAGGCCATTCCGCAAAAGCTAAAAGAATGGATCATTGCCGTTCGCCTCGAACGAAAGTATACCAAGAATGAAATTATCGCACTCTATCTAAACCGCTACGATTTCATCAACGGCGCGCAAGGAATTCGGGCAGCAGCTGAAATCTATTTCGGCAAGAGCCATGAAGACTTGAATATTCAAGAAAGCGCCATGCTCGTAGGCATGCTGAAGAACGCTGCTTTGTACAATCCGCTGCGCCGCCCCGAAACAGTCATGCACCGCCGTGAAGTGGTTCTAAGTCAAATGAAGAAAGTGGGCTACTTGAGTCAGGAGCAGTACGATCAGCTCCGCCAAACATCACTGGGCATCAACTTTACCCAGCAAACGCATATTGATGGCTTGGCGCCATACTTCCGCATGGTGCTGGCACAAGAAGTAAAAGCACTACTGGAATTGCCTGAGAACCGTAAGGCAGATGGAACGGCCTACGACATCTACCGTGATGGCCTCAGCATCTATACCACTATTAACCCACGAGCACAGGAGCTAGCGGAGCAAGAAATGGTCAACCACATGGCTGACTTACAAAATACGTTCTTTCGTCATTGGCGGAACAATGACCCCTGGACATACAAAACAAGTAGTGAAACTGCCGTACCCGTCGAGCGCAGGCAAGCCAACTTGATGAAGGACATGCGTGAATCTGACCGGTACCAAACGCTTCGTTCTTCCTACCTGACCAGCATTACGGCTGCTTTGAAAGAAGAGACCGGGCTAACTTTTCATGAAGATGATCGCGAGATTGAACGCATCATCCAAGAAGAGGAAGAAGGCGGCATTATCGGAGAATTGTTGCGAGAGGGAATGATTAGTAGCTCTTTGGCTAGCCAATATCGGCGCGTCTTGAAGAGTGACCGCTTCCCTGAATTAAAAGAACAATGGAATAACCTGCAGGCTGAGGTTGATCGCATCTTCAATGAGCCCGTTGAGATGACCGTCTTCGCCTACAATGATGAAATGCAGACGGATACAACGATGACGCCAATAGATTCCGTCAAGTACCACCGCATGATCCTACAGACGGGTATCATGGCCGTGGAGCCACAAACGGGCTATGTGCGTGCTTGGGTAGGCGGAGTTAACTTCCGCTGGTTCCAATATGATCACGTCAATCGTCAAACGCGGCGACAGGTAGGTTCTACCTTTAAGCCTTTTGTTTATGCCACAACGATCGATTTGCGAGGAATATCTCCTTGCCAACAATACCCTGATGTTCCGATAACCATTCAACCAGGAGATGGTAACTTCTACCTGACTCAACCCTGGACACCGAGAAATTCTGATGGTCAATACACCAATGAGATGCTGACCCTGAAGGATGGGCTTCGTAAGTCGAAGAATACCATCTCTGTCACCCTCATGAAAGAATTAGAAAGCCCGGAGCCTGTTCGCGAGAAGGTTTCATTAATGGGTATGGATAAAAGCCTGATCCCACAATCGCCTTCTATTTGCCTGGGAGCCGTTGATCTTTCCGTGCAGGAAATGACGGGTGCTTATACCACTTTTGCCAATAATGGCGTATACAAAGAACCTGTCTATCTGCTCCGTATCGAAGATCGCTATGGCCGGGAAATCTATCAAAGTGCGCCCAACGAACGCCAAGCCATTGAGCAAGGTGCCAACTACGTTATGATGGACATGCTACAGTATTCTGCTGGTTTCGTTGGCAAAGTTCGAGGCCAGGCAGGAGGGAAAACGGGCACCACCAACGATCATGCTGATGGATGGTTCATGGGGCTTACTCCTAACCTGGTGGTCGGCACCTGGGTGGGTGGTGACGATCGTTGGATTAGTTTCCGCAACCTGGCACTAGGCCAAGGAGCCTACATGGCCAAACCTTTCTTCCGACAGTATGTCGCAGCATTACAGTCTGACAGTATCTACCAATGGGATCTAAACAAACGGTTTTACCGCCCACCGGGTGACCTGTCAATCGAATTGAATTGTGATGCCTATATCAACCCCAATGAGCCGTTAGAAGAGGAAGACGAATTTGAAGAAGATGAATTCGAGATCAGTAATGATCCCGACTTCGGACGTTAGGCATCCGCTTAAGCATCAAAGACACCTCAGAAGGTATTGCTAGTGTGCATCGTACCACTTATGGAAGTGGTATGCCGCCAGCTTGATAGTCAACCGTAAAACGAGCACTTGCTATGAGAAAACCTGGTACTTGGCGAACCCTATTTGGTACGATATTTCTTCTTTGGGGAATTGTGATCATAAGTACATTGGAAAGCTGCGTGCCTCCGAGTCTTGAAGAGGTGCCAAGTGAAGTCAATCTCAATAGCAAAGATTCCATCTTTCAGCTGATAACAGATCTTCAAGACCGACAGGAGGTCGCTGAATTATACCCGTGGTTACGACACCGTAACCCGAACTATCGTTACCTGGCCGCCAGGGCATTTGCCAGTATCCAGGCAGAAGAAGCTATTGATAGCCTGGCAGCTCTACTGCAAGACCCTATTGATCAAGTTCGGGCCATGGCCGCCTTTGCCTTAGGGCAATCCGGCACACCGGAAGCCCTCCCTCACTTGGTAAGTGGTTTCATGCAGGAAGATACTGCTTTACAATATGCGGTGGCGCAGCAAGCGATCCTGGAAGCGGTGGGCAAGTGCGGCGATTTGGAAACCTTGGAATTGCTCAGTACAGTGGAAGAGTATACCCCTCGCGACACGGCTCTTATTGAAGGCCAGGCCTACGGCATCTATCGCTTCGGTTTGCAGGGAACAACTTCCGAGCTCGGCACACGACGCATGCTGCAATTGATCGAGCCAGGCACCTACCATCAGGATGCTCGCCTCGTGGCAGCCAATTATCTCATGCGAATAAACGTATCACTTGATTCTTTCTCCCGTCCCTTGATTCAGGCATTTGAAGCAGAAAGCAATGCCGACATCCGGATGGCATTGGCTATTGCACTAGGCAAAACAAGGCAAGAGTCTGCTCTAACCAGTTTGGTCAATCGCTTCGCTAGTGAACGCGACTATCGGGTGAAGTGCAATATTCTTCGTGCGTTAAATAATTTCCCCTACGAGAATGCCCGGGCCCTCGTGACCGAATCGATCCGCGACCCTAACCTGCATGTCGCTCGGCGGGCAGTGCAATACTTACTTGAAAATAGTGCCTCTGAAGACGCAACACTCTGGTGGCAGTTCGCCAAGGACAGCCTCCCTAGTTCTATTCGTTTGGACCTGTACCGAGCCGCCAATCGACATCTCCCGGTCTATCTCACAGAATATAGAAACGGCATCAACTCAGAATTACGACGCTTCTACCGCAACACTACATCTCCATACGAGCAAGCAGCAGCACTTCGTGCGCTGGCAGAATTTGGCTGGAACTTTCGTTTCATTTACCGGGAAAGTATACAAGCCGAACATCCAACTGTTCGGTCGGCCGGCATTGAATGCTTACAATACATCTCTGAGCGGGCAGATTTCTCTCGATTCTTCGGAGGAGGATCCCGACAAGTAGAACGCGAATTGGCCTCCTATTTCCAAGAGGCCATCCGAACACTTGATGCTGGCCCAGTAGCTATAGCGGCACAAGCACTGCGATCAGAAGAACGAGATTATCGCTCTCATATCGATAGCATAGGTGTTCTCCAGCGAGCTTTGGACAGCTTGGAGTTGCCCACCATGATTGAAAGCTATAATGCACTCGCCGAAACCATAGCATTTTTGACGGGGGACGACGAATTCACCCCAAAAGCACTGGATTTTAATCATCCAATTGACTGGACAGTGCTGGATGATCTGTCGACGCGACCTAAAGTAAGCATGCAAACTGATGAAGGAACTATTCTTCTAGAATTATGGCCGGAGCAGGCGCCTGGTACGGTGGCTAATTTCGTCAAGTTAGCTCAAGATGGCTTTTTTGATGGGAAGAACTTCCACCGGGTTGTCGCCAACTTTGTCATTCAGGGAGGATGTCCAAGAGGTGATGGTTACGGTAGCCTTGACTATAGTATCCGCTCAGAGTTCACCCCTGTTCATTATCGGGAAGAAGGGATCATCGGGATGGCGTCCGCAGGAAAGCATACCGAAGGTACTCAGTTTTTTATCACACATTCACCGACGCTCCACTTGGATGGTCGTTATACCGCATTTGGTCGTGTCATTGACGGCATGGAGGTTGTTCATCGTATTCAACAAGCCGATCAGATTACTACAATAACCATCAACAACTAAAGAGAGTCAGATCGCCAATATCCTTGACCAAGCTACTCTATTATTCACGTTCAAAAAGATCAGTGATCATGCGTAGCTTTTGGGTAATCGTACTTCTATCGTTCACTAGCATTGGGCATTCCCAGGAAGGTGTTCCAGCGTGGTTCATCGGCGAATGGGAAGGCGTTGGAAATCAATCTAATACTGACACCTCCTGGCCTACACTCCTTGTTGTGGAGCCCGGAAGTGAACCTCCACACGTACGCTACAACAGCCTGGAATGTGCAGGGCAATGGGTGTTTTTAGGTATCGAAGATGATGGGCGGCTTAAATTTCGAGAACAAATCACCGAAACAATTGGCCAATGCTCTTTGGATGACTACTTGTGGGTAACGAAAAGAAACGATGATCAACTCTTTGTGGAATATGCACATAGTTGGGCCCCTCAACGCGTCATCGCAAGCCTCATTCTCGACCGCCAACTAAAGCCCTAATTCCGGGCATTTGCGTACCTTTGGCCTCCGTCATAACCAATAGTAACCAATGAAGAGTACACCCCTTGCCAGCCGCCACGAAGCGCTAGGTGCCAAGATGGCCGAATTCGCCGGATTCTACATGCCTATCTCCTATTCAGGCATCAAGGACGAGCATATGGCTGTCCGAGAGAACGCTGGCATTTTCGATGTTTCTCATATGGGTGAATTTATCGTACGAGGCCCCGAAGCACTGGATTTCGTGCAATATATCACCTCAAATGATGCGAGCAAATTAGCTATTGGCGATGCACAGTATTCTTGCTTCCCCAATGAGAATGGTGGTATCGTCGATGACCTTTTGGTCTATCGTTTACCCGAAGATAATTGTGCTGAAGGAGAGCAAGCATTCATGCTGGTTGTAAATGGCGCAAATGAAGAGAAAGACTGGGATTGGGTAGTACAGCAAAATCGCTTTAACACTCGTCTCATCAACATCTCTGATCAAACCGGACTTGTTGCTGTACAGGGCCCAAAAGCAACGGCTATTCTACAACGCCTTACTGATACCGACTTAGGGGCCATTCCCTATTACAAGTTTACCAAAGGTATTGTTGCTGGCGTCGACAACGTCATCATTTCTGCTACGGGCTACACCGGATCTGGTGGCTTTGAGCTCTATGCCGACGCTAAGCAGATTGGTGTGATCTGGGATGCTGTAATGGAAGCTGGGGCCGACCACGGTATACTTCCCGCTGGACTTGGCGCACGTGACACTTTACGGTTGGAAATGGGTTACTGTCTTTATGGAAATGACTTAACGGATAGTACGAGCCCGCTCGAAGCAGGCCTTGGATGGATCACTAAGTTGAAAAAAGGTGACTTCATCGGACGAGATTACCTGCTGCAACAAAAGGAAGCTGGTTTGAAGCGTCGACTCATCGGTTTCACCCTCGACGAACGGCGTGTACCGCGTCATGGTTATTTGATCGAAAATGAAGCCGGGGAAGTAATTGGAGAAGTCAGTTCAGGTACACAATCACCATCCCTGGGGCATCCGATAGGTTTGGGATATGTCCCTTTCCAAATGCGCGCACCTGGCACCACAATCTACATTATTGCCGGTAAAAAAAGATTACCTGCTCAGATCACACGAATTCCATTTTTACAAATTTCAGCGAAATAAGCACATAAACGCTTATCCATTTGCATTTCTTTCTGCTGAACTTTTTCGGTTCGGATAGCATTATATTGCCGGAACTTTCATAATTTTCTGAAAGATCAAATCGAACCATAAGACCTTATGACGTTACAGGAAGGAAAAGATAAGTTTATCCAATCATGGGGAGCCTTAGGATCAAGCTGGGGCATCAACCGTACTATGGCCCAAATCCATGCCTTACTTCTAATTGCACCGGAAGCATTAAGCGCCGACCAGGTGATGGCAGAGCTCATGATCTCCCGAGGCAACGCAAATATGAATATCCGGGCACTGATTGATTGGGGCCTCGTTCATAAAGAGCTGAAACAAGGTCAACGCAAAGAGTTTTTCGTCGCTGAAAAAGATATGTGGGAAGTGGTAAAGTGCATCATAGCTCAGCGAAAGAAGAAAGAGCTAGAGCCAATGATCAAGGTCTTAGATGAGTTGTCGAGCATTCAGGATGATGATGCCAAGACCGAAGAGTTCCTGGATGTGATCCGCGATATCAAGCTTTTCAGTAGCAAAGCCGATTCCACCTTGGATTCACTAATGAAAGCCGATTCGAACTGGTTTGTAGGAACCTTTATGAAGATGATCCGATAGATAGTTTTTGAGGTTTCAAGTAGTTTTCGGGCGGTTAAACCTCAAAAACTACTTGAAACACAAAGCCTCAAAAACTTTTTTTATTGATCGTCTCCGAAGAATGCGATAATCTTATCCGCCAGCTCCTGGCCAATATTCGTTTGTGCTTCTAAAGTTGAAGCTCCAATATGAGGAGACACTGAAACGTTTGGATGCTGTAATAAGGCTTCCATTGGTGTAGGCTCATTTTCGAATACATCAAGCCCTGCTCCAGCAATTTTTCCGCTATTCAAGCCTTCCAGTAGTGCTTGTTCATCTACAATACCACCGCGAGCCGTATTGACAATGAATGCACCATCTTTCAATTGGGCAACCTCTGCTTGGCCAATTAAAGAACGACCAATACTTGGCACGTGGAATGTAATGAAATCAGATTTGGCCAATACCTGCTCCCATTCGGTGGTTTCCAGGTTCACCGTGAGGCGAATGGCTTCCGATTGATAGAGATTGATGTCGATGCTTACTTCATCAACATTTGGGTCGGTCGCTAATACATTCATACCTAACCCAAGGCCAATGCGGGCAACTTCTTGGCCGATCCGGCCAAAACCAACGATTCCTAAGGTTTTCCCTCTAAGCTGTACACCTTTTGAATAGGCTTTTTTCAAGGCTTTGAAATTAGCATCAGGGCCTGCCAGCTCACGATTAGATCGGGCTACAAAACGAGCCAGGTTAAACATGTGCGTGAAGACCAACTCGGCCACCGCCTGCGAAGAGGCTGCCGGCGTATTGTAAACTTGAATGCCTTTCTCGCGAGCATATGCTACGTCAATGTTGTCGAGGCCAACACCAGCGCGGGCAATCACTTTCAGCTTCGGGCATTGATCGATGAGTTCTTTGCGAACTTTAGTAGCGCTACGTACAATAATTACATCGTAGTCGGGAAGCACACTAGGCAAGTCTTCCTGCGGCACTTTCTCCGTGTCTACCTGATAACTTGCCTCTTCCAACAGTGTTTTTCCATCCGGATGGATACCGTCGTTAGCTAGTATCTTTACCATGATCTGCGGGGTTTTCAATTTGTGGGATAAATCACTTAGCAGTCAGTCGTTAGCGACTGAAGTAGATTGTTTTCTGACGACTGCAAAGAAAAGGCTTTTCTAGGCATGGTCCTACCCCTTTTCCCGATAAAAATTAGCGCTGACTTACGGTTTCAAAGGTCAGTTTGTGACTCGTTGAGAAATCGTCGGGAAGGCCGCAGCTGTGTAATGATTGAATTGCAAATCGCTGGTTAACGGCAAGCGATATTGATCAACGAAGGCTGCAAAAAACGCACGTAATTCTGCCTGATCAACTAATCTAGAATCTGGTCGCAATAAGAATCCTAGGCGGTCGATACTACCACTTGTATCCCAAAATACGTGTAACAATACTTTGACACCGTTCAAATCGTAACCGATCTGTTGTGCATAAGCATCCATCGCCTGCTGCATATGGAGCCAGCTATCAAAGGCCGTCTCGATATCGCCTGAAGCTGCTTCCAGGAGTGATTGAGAATAACTAGATGTGAGCTGTTCATACAATTGTTCTTCCTCGCCAAGGATAAAGATTTGTTCAAGTTGACTGGATTGGGCAGGAAGTAAAAGAGGAAAGGCTAAAATAATAGCAAGAGTAGATAGCAATTTCATGTTTTTGGAATTTTTGTAAAAATAAAGAAATCCATGTGATGGTAGCATCGTAGCAATTCTATTTGTGGGTTAATCAATCGTGTTAGTCTAAATTCTATGCAAGGCAACGGAAGAAAGTGCATCTTTATGGCACATCAGTCATTATTATCCATATAGATCTGTACCTGTTTAGACGATCTTTCGTCTGAATAAGTAACTGCAAACATTTTGCCAAACGATACACCGGCACCTTTCGTAAGGCGGTAAATCAATATCTTTGTTGATATGATTATTGATGTAATTTGCCTGGTAATTGGGTTGTACGGCTTCTGGGTGGGATACTCCCGAGGCATTATCAAGACAGTGCTCACCACGGCATCTCTCCTGTTCGGGTTTATGGCGGCAGCTAAATTCAGCCCAACCGTTTCCTCCATGCTTCAGGATTGGTTTAACGGGCCTAAAAGCGTCATGTTTCTGGCTGCAGTAGTATTAACGTTCCTATTGACCCTGATCTTATTCCGCTTCATTGCCAATGCAATGGAAAATATGTTGGAGTCGATCAACATCAATTTCATTAATCAATTCATGGGAGGCATCGTTTCCGTATTGATGTTCTCTTTTGTTTACAGTTTACTCGTTGCTTTTGCGGATAATTCCCGCTTGATCGATGAGCAAACCAAGGAAGATTCTGTTACCTTTTCTTTACTAGAGCCACTACCTGGTTATGCCTGGGAAATGGGGCAAGCTGTTTGGCCGGTATTCAAGGAATTCTACAATTATGCCCTTGATGTGATGGACGCCCTTGATACTCAGGTAGAGCGGCAAAACCAGGATTCCTTCTTTGACCTAGACGATGATGATGATGAAGACAGCGGCAACTCCTCCTCTTCTGACCGACGGCCTTTCTAAACTTAGCCGGTTTTGGTTAGTTGCTTTTGCACTGGTCAGCGGTTTTCATCTACTGGCTGAAGGACTCGGCTGGACTTCTGTCTTATATTTTTCGAAACCCACCCTAATGTGGTGGTTGCTTTTCTTTGTGTGGCAACACACTAAGCATCAAGCACATCCAGCCAAGTGGCCACTCGTTGCAGCAATACTTGCCGCTAATGCCGGTGATATATTTCTTCTTTTTGCCAATCGAGGGGAGCAATACTTCTTGCTGGGTTTAGGTTCCTTTTTACTGGCGCACCTCGCCTATATCCGAACCTTCTATCTACTCCACCCCGATATTAAGCGACCACCCTGGTGGTTGATTACCACACTCGTAGCTATCTGGTTTGGGTTTAACGCCGGTATGTGGGCAGGAATGCCACTTGCACTAAAGCCTGCGGTAATGATCTACAGCCTGGTAATTCTATTCATGGTGCTATTTGCTTGGAATCTTTTCGCCGGGTCCGATAAATCACCAACGGCCTGGGTATGGTGGGGAGCCCTGTTGTTCTTGCTATCCGACACTTGTATTGGCTTGAATAAGTTTGGCCAGCACCTGTTGATCATCCCGCAAGTTCGTCTGCTTATTATGGCCACCTACTTACTCGGCCAGTTGGGGATCGTTTTCGGTGCAAGTCAATTGATCCTTGCCAGCGGTCCGATAAAAAAGAGCGCTATTTAGTTGAAGGTGAGATTTCACTATTGGCTATTCAGCCAGTACAAGTCATATCTGTTTAGCTACGGCAATTACTGCCTGCAACATTACTCTCTCCCTCTGCCTCACGTTAATTTAGTAAGTAGAGTACCCATTGTACCGGCGCCAAATGGATACTAATAGGCGAATAGGTAAGATGATAGAACTGATTACACTACCTACTCCAAAAAGAAGCATTTCACTTCGGATATAGGTCATCATTCCATTTTGTTCAGCGCTAGGCAGGCTTGTCACTAAGCTGTCTGGCCCATTTTCATCAAGATAGACTTGAAAGGCATTGATCTCCTGTACCAGCAGGAAGGCAATGGGAATACACAAGAAGAAAAGCGTCACCTTGAGCAACATCCGATCAGCCAAGAAGGTATAGCGGAGCAGAAAAATGTACCGAGTCAACGTAATGAAAGCCACAACAAAGGCCACATTCGACCAGAGAAAAGGAAAATCTGGCAGTTTTCGAATGATGGGGAAGAGAACAACGGCAGCGACAATAGCTGTAATTAGCCACCAGATCAATTCCAGGCGAGCATACAGTGTTTGCGGTTTTGTCATCAGTTCTGTTCTTTACTAAGGCGAAGGAAAAATATCCTCTGTTTTAGTACAAGAAGACGGATAAGAAGTTCCAAAAAGTCAGAAGGCCTTGCCTGGAGATACTCCTGACAAGGCCTTCTTAAAAAATTGGCAGCGACCTACTCTCCCACCTACTGGCAGTACCATCGGCGCGGAAGGGCTTAACTTCTCTGTTCGGAATGGGAAGAGGTGAACCCCCTCGCTATAGCCACCAATATATCTTGGTACGGGGTACAGAGTACTTTAAGTACTTGGCACATCGTACGTTTCTTTTGATCAGCACTTCAAGTC
>SPJK01027747.1_pt1 | contig 34726 bp, 24 predicted proteins | sample 3741771 | NCBI WGS metagenome assembly SPJK01 (sample SAMN10925997, study PRJNA522277) | cold seep metagenome | isolation source: Elba SIP-enriched marine methane seep metagenome, extraction at timepoint T2 | place: Italy: coast of Elba, Mediterranean Sea
CTCGCGAGGAGAAACGATGTAGGATCACACAAGGAATCAGCGCACATGGAGAGGATGAAAATGATGCCCCAGACAGACAACAACGTCGCGGAAGTTTGTGCCCAACTGGACGAAGCAGGGCAGTCACATCTGAGTACGTACCTCCGGGGTGTTACTCCAGAATCTGCGCAGGTCGCATTGATGGAGCAGATCAGTGACATAGATCTCAATGAGTTGGCCGAACTCATTGATCGATACATCACGAACCCGAGTGAGGACGCAACTCCACGCAAGCTCGCCCCGGCGCCTTGTTACTCGCTTGATGGGCAGGGCCCGAGCGGTGCGTGGGATCGAGAAACCTATCGCATCAAGGGCGAAAAACTGATCCGCGAGGGCAAAGTTGCGTGTTTTACCGTTGCGGGCGGGCAGGGTTCTCGGCTTGGGTATGACGGCCCCAAGGGGTGTTTCCCCACGTCGTGCGTGAGCGAAAAATCATTGTTCCAAATGTTCGCGGAATCGATCCGTGCGAACGAGTTGAAGTATGGGTGCACTATCCCTTGGTACATCATGACGTCGCCGTTGAATCATGAAGCAACGGTTGCGTTCTTTGAATCGAACGCGTGTTTCGGACTCGCACGAGAACAGGTCATGTTCTTCAATCAGGGTGTGATGCCGAGCTTGGATGCGCAGAACGGGCAGATCCTCATGCGTGACCCGATGCATCTTGCAACGAACCCCGACGGGCATGGGGGCTCATTCAAGGCACTCCTGGTATCCGGTGCGATCGATGACATGAAGCATCGTGGGATTGAGCAGGTATCGTACTTCCAGGTTGATAACCCGCAGACACGCGTGATCGATCCGGTGTTCATTGGATTGCACGCATTTGCCCCCGACAGTTCGGGCGAGTTCAGTTCGAAGATGGTCTCAAAGATCAGTTGGGACGAGAAGGTCGGTGTGTTCTGTTCGGTGGACGGTCGAACGGAGATCATCGAGTACTCCGATTTGGATGAGTCATTGGCGAAGCAGACACATGACGATGGGAGACTTGCGTTCAATGCGGGCTCTATCGCGATCCATGTGATCAGTGTCGCGTTCATTGAACGCGTGCTCAACGACCCATCCGCGACCCTCCCGTACCACAAGGCACTCAAAAAAGTCCCCTACTTCGATCTGGAAACGGGTCAGATGATCACACCCGAGTCGAACAACGCGGTCAAGCTCGAGAAGTTTGTGTTCGACGGGATCCCCATCGCGTCACAGTCGATCGTTGTGGAGACGGATCGGATTGAGGAGTTCGCGCCGGTAAAGAACGCGACCGGGAATGACTCGATCTTGTCCTCGAAGCAGTTGCAATCACTGCGTGCTGCCAAATGGCTCGCGGTTCATGGGGTATCTGTTCCAATGAACACGGACGGAAGCGTGAACGCGACGATTGAGATCTCGCCGCTCAGCGCAACGTGCTCGCAGGACCTCGCGAGCATCGAGATCCCATATTCGATCGAACCCGGTGAGACGGTGGTGATCTGAATGGATCCGCGATTCAAGCAACTTCCACGATCGTTACAAGAGAAATCTCGGACGATGCATCTGGGGGAAGATGTGCCCGCGCTGGTTGTACACCCAGATTGGGATCAGGAGCCAAAGGTACCAGGCGTGATCTGGATGCATGGACGAAGCGTGTACAAGGAACTCGACCCTGGTCGGTACCAGCGATGGGTCCGAGCGGGGATCGGTGCGATCGCACTCGATCTCCCTGGGCATGGCGAGCGATACATCGACTCCTATCAAGGACCTGAGATGACGCTGAATCTCATTCAGCAAGCACGGGATGAGATCGACGGCGTTGTCGCCTCAATCCGAGAACTCGGCATCTTTGATATGTCAAAGCTGATGATCGGCGGGATGTCCGCTGGCGGCATGGTGACCCTGAGTCGGCTATGCCTACCTCACCCGTTCATCGGTGCGTGTATCGAGGGGACGACGGGGAATCTGAAACACCTGTACGCTCCCCCGCCGGGCATGCCCGGGCGTCCTTGGCCTGTGGATCATGACATCAATGAGGTTGCGCTCGTTGACCCGATCGAACACCTCGAAGGCTTTGATCCGATTCCATTGCTCGCATTGCACAATGAGGGCGACGTGATGGTCCCGATCAATGGTCAGCGCCTGTTCCTGGATCGGCTGCGTTCACATTACGATGAGCAGGGCGAGGACCAATGCCTCATTGAGTTCCGGACATTCTCCGAGACCGGCGCTCCACAGGAACACGCGGGGTTTGGGCGTTACGCGAATGACGCCAAAAACATCCAGCTCGAGTTTATCATGCGGGTGATGGGTGTGGAGTCTGATTGATGCGTTGGCCGCCGCCGTTTAAGTCGCTTCCGAATCCCCGTCCAGTGTGGGCATGGGGGATGTATGATCTCGCGAATCAGTCTTTTACGCTGCTCATCATTACGCTGCTCTTTCCCCTCTATTTCAAGCAGGTCGCGATCGGAGATGCCAATAAGGGCGATGCGCTCTGGTCTGCGGGTGTGTCTGCTGCCCTGTTGATCGTGGTGTTGCTGTCGCCGTTCGTTGGTGCGTTTGCGGATGCTCGTCAACAGCGTAAGACCCTGTTGATGTTGACGGGGTCTGTCTGTGTTGTGTTCACGGGGTTGCTCGCGTTCGTCGATGCAAACTGGGGGTGGTATGCGCTGCTGCTCTTTGTGCCTGCGAACATCATGTATCAGCTCGGCGAGAACCTGCTCGCGAGTTTTCTCCCGGGTCTCTCAACAACCCGTACCATCGGGAAGGTCTCCGCGATCGGTTGGACAATGGGGTATGTCGGCGGGTTGATGCTTTTGGTGATCGTCGCATTGTTTGCGTTTGTTGTAGGCTGGAAGTCTCCCGAGCAATGGCGCCCGTTCTTTGTCATCGCAGCGATTTGGTTCGGGATCGGGATCATCCCCGCGGCGTTGTTCCTGCAAGAGCCAGAACAATCGGGAGCAAAGGACGAACGAGACGCTTTCGAGCGAGTCAAGGACACCCTTCGGCACGCATCACGATATCAGCAACTCGTGCGATTCCTGATCGCGTTCCTCGTGTATGGCTTTGGGGTCCAGACGATGATCGCGTTCGCGGCGATCCTTGCGGCGGACTTCGGGATCGAGCGCGAGCAACTCATCCTCTTCACGCTCCAACTGACCCTGAGCGCGGGGATCACAGCGGTGCTCGTAGCGAAGTATCAGGATCGGATCGGAGTCCGAATCACGATAATTGGTTTTCTCGGGGTGTGGATCGCGAGTTGCCTTGCGCTCCTTGGTGTCAAAGTCTTGATCCCGAGTGCCCCCCCACAATGGTTGTTCTGGGTAATCGGGAATGGGATCGGCATTGGACTTGGGGGGATCGGGACTGCGAGCCGGAGCTTGGTTGGGATGTTTGCCCCCAAACATCGTACTGCGGAGTTCTTTGGGCTCTGGGGCATGAGTTACAAGCTTGCGGGTGCGATCGGGGTGCTCGCGTTCGGGCAGATCAAGGCGTGGGTTGGCGACGCCGCGGCGCTGGGTGTGCTCGTGGGGTTCTTTGGTTTGGGATTGGTCTTGTTTCTCCGTGTACGGGTCATTGATGGCATCCGTGCAGCGCGGCGGGACGAACGGGGTATTGTGACACTGGAATCTAACTCCCCACTCTGATCTGATCGCGTACACTACGGAACCAGCAACGAGGTATGTCCGATGTCGAAAGTTGAGTCCGAATCCGCCCCATATCAACCAATCAGCCACGTCCCCAACGAGAGAGGCTGGTACGGTCAGTGCGGCGGTGTATATGTGCCCGAAACCCTTATTGAGGCACTGCACCAGCTCGAGAAGATCTATTTTAAGGTTCAAGAGGACAAGCAGTTCTGGGATCGGCTCGGGGAGCTCAATCGAGTTTACATCGGACGCCCAACTCCGCTGCAACAGGCGTACGGATTGAGCAAGCGTGCACGAGGCCTGTCCGATGACAAAGAACTCGGCGCGACGATCTGGCTCAAACGCGAGGACCTCGCGCGCACCGGCGCACACAAGATCAACAACACGATCGGGCAGGCACTCCTCACCAAGAAGATGGGGAAGAAGCGTGTGATCGCGGAGACTGGCGCGGGGCAGCACGGCGTTGCAACAGCAACCGCGGCGGCCTACTTCGGTCTTGAGTGCGATGTCTACATGGGAGCAGAAGACATCCGCAGACAGAGTTTGAACGTGACCCGCATGAAGATGCTCGGCGCACGTGTTATCCCAGTTGAGGATGGATCGCGTACCCTCAAAGACGCGACGAACGAAGCGATGCGGGACTGGATGGGATCTGTCGAAACAACCCATTACATCCTCGGCTCTGTTGTTGGCCCACATCCTTTCCCGATGATCGTTCGTGATTTCCAATCTGTCATCGGGCGCGAAACCAAGGCGCAGTCCCTGCGTCATATTGGTGGGATGCCTCAAGTCGTGGTTGCGTGTGTGGGCGGCGGTTCGAACGCAGCGGGCATGTTTTATCCTTTTGTCGATGAACCTGAAGTGCGCCTCGTTGGAGTCGAAGCGGGCGGCCGAGGATCCAATCTGGGTTCGCATGCCGCTCCATTGACCCACGGGAAACTTGGTGTCCTGCATGGCTCAATGAGCTATGTACTTCAGGATCAGTCCGGACAAACGAGCGATGTGCATTCCTGCTCCGCGGGTCTCGATTATCCGGGTGTCGGTCCTGAGCATGGGTATTGGAAGGACATCGGACGCGTCGAGTACACCTCCATCGATGACGAAGAAGCACTTGAAGGGTTCCTCTGGTGCGCTCGGGATGAGGGCATCATCCCTGCACTTGAATCATCACACGCCGTCGCCAAAGCGGTGCAGATCGCATCGATGATGCCGAAGGATCAGCACCTGGTGATCAATCTCTCAGGACGCGGCGATAAAGACGTTGCGGAAGTGGCACGTCTCTTAGGGGATCGGCTGTAAACCACTTGAAATGTCAGTTACGAGTTGGGCGTGCAAAGAGGAGCCGTATAGGCATCAAGAAAATCGCGAACTTCCGCAGCGTTGACCTGACGGTCCCTACCACCGTGTGAACGCGGAGCTTGATACGCAAACGGCGAAGCGATGGATCGTCAGGCTCAACCCGCGATGCCTGTCGCACCCAGTATCTCGCACGGATCCATTGTTGCTGATGCAGGTACGCGAGTGCCAAGTTGTGCATCGCTGGGACAAAGCGTGGCTGGGAATCAAGTGATTTCTTCGCTGAGAAGATGCCCCTATCAAACTCACCCGATTGAAGTAACGCAACGCTCAAGCCGTGATGCGCTCGATGGCTCGTTGGCTGCAACTGGATCATGTTTGTATAGACACGGACTGCTTCAGATTCCATCTCTGCATCAAGCATAAGACGCCCGAGTTCTTCGAGGTCTTCACAACGCTCGTTGAGGTGCGAACTGCTCATCCGAGATCGAGTTTCGGTTTCCAGATCTGATTGAAGAGTGCGAAACTCCTGCTTAAGCAGGTCTCGAATCCGGGGGAGATCTTCTTCTCTTCCACGGAGGAAGAGCACTCGGGCAAGACGGAGTCGGACGCGAGCGTAGGTCTTGTTCAGACGCAACACGACGTCGTAATGAACAAGGGCGTCAGGTATCCGGCTCTCGATCTCCGCGAGCTCTCCCAACAGAAAATGAGCGTCAGGCTGATCTGCTTCGAGTTCGAGTACCCTTCGGAACTTCTCGCCTGCTTCCGAGTACCGGTGCATGTCGAGAAGGAGTTCGCCCATGTCGAGGAGTGTGTCGATATCACCCGGGTCCATGCGGAGATCGCGGAGGAAGAGCTGACGTGCTCGTTCCATGCGCCCCGATGTGGCGTAAGCCTTTGCCAGTCGTGCCTGTATTCGAGGCATCTCCGGATCTAGACGGGCAGCTTCTCGCAGACACCAAACCGCACGCTCGGTTTGGTTCGATTCCAAGAGCGCATCTGCCATGACCGCGTAGAGATCGGCATGCTCTGGTTCGATCTGCTGGGCGAGGTAGAAGACTTCCTCTGCCTCATCGAGACGTCCAAGATCTGTGAGCGCTTCTATGCGGTGAACCGCGACTACGACATTCATAGGCTCGATTTGTGCTGCCTTGTCGAACCAGGGGAGTGCTCGATCTGGGTGCGACGCGCGGACGAGATTGACCCCGATGAGAAGCGCGGAGTTTGCATCCGGTTGATTCGCATCTTGTTGCAAATCAAAGCAGTTGGAGAACGCTTCGGCCGCTTTGATGTAGCGACCCGCGGCTTCGAGCGTCAACCCGAGATTGAAGTACCATTCAGCCTGGTATGGGTTGAGGGACAGCGCCTGACGCAGTTCGTTCTCTGCGTCATCCCATCGCCCCGCATCGTAGTGCTCGTGGGCTTTTTCGACATGGTGCTCAGCATTTACCCAGTCGTTCATTCGCGGCCTCGACGAGTCTGTAGACTCGATCACAATCTTAACCAGATCGATGAGGAGCATCAATCTTCTCGGCTAGACTCTTATATTGAGATCATCGACCAAACGCCGATAACAAGGCCAGAACCCGGTTTTTTGATGCAGATGCCCACACCCTTTGCCTCCAACTTCGCGCGATCCATGCACAGCCGCACGCTGATTGGATTTCTAATGCTCGCCGTCGGCGTTGCGAGTTCATGTGGGAGCAGCACCACCCCCCCCCCTGATATCGGGAGTTCTCGCGGAGCCAGAATCGGTAGAACCAACGATTGACCGCACACCAACTGAAGATACCCAACCCCTTCTATCGGAAGTTGCGACCGAAACGCATAGCACGGAAGCGGAACCGATCGCGAACGAGCCTGATCAATCGAGTGACATCATCAAGGAACTGCGAGCGGCGGTATCTGCTCAGCAGGACGAGATCTGGTCGTTGTATCGACGGCTTCATATCGAACTCCCGCCCGAGCGTCGTTCTGAACTCATCGTTGAACTGCTTCATGATGAAAGAGTGCCTCATCAACGTCTTGGTTTCGAACTTGCAGACCGGGATTTGTCCGCATCAGTCGCGCTCGATGGCGGAGTCGGTGAAGCTGGCAAAGCGTTGATCTCAAGCACGAGCCCACTCATCCGCGCCCTCTCGGCACGCTTGATCACGCGGATGGGACTTCCAGATGCGATGATCGTACTTACTGATGCTCTACGCATAGAACAATCTCCGATCGCTGCGGAACCGATGCTACTAGGGATCGCACGTTGGCCGAATGCTGAAGCAACACAGAGTGTTCTGTCTTGGATGTCGCGAGAAGACGCGCCATTGGTCGCTGGTTTTCGGGCGGCATGGTCTCTGGAAACAGCGAAACTGTGGAATCCGGACGAGGACTATCCCGAGTTACTCATCGCATTGCATAACGCTTTGCCTCGTGAACTCCGTGAGGACGGGATGCGATTGCTTGCTCGACTGGGCTCTTCTGCTGACTTACGCAAACTCGTGGACCTGATGCTCGATGAGGACCCTGCGATTGTTCGATGGGCAGCGTCTGCGCTTGTCGAAACACCTCGTGCGGTTGAGGTGCTTGAGCAATCGGCTCAAAATAATGAGGTATTCTTTCAGGCCGCGGCAGAGTCACTTGTTCAACATCGCTCGACTCCTGATGGCCTTCGTCGATTGAATGCGCTTCCTCAGTCTGATAAGTTGATCAAGCATGAGTATCTTCTCCGTATGGGGCAATCAATTCCAAGAGATCAGCTAGGTGAAGCGGTCAAGCTCGCAGAACTCGACCCACAGACCAAAGTTGAAATTCTCTCAAGACTCATCGGAACTGAAGAAGCACACAACGCGCGTAGCGCCAAAGGTGTTCTTCAGCTTGCACAACTTCACCTTGATTCAGGTCGCCCTAACAGGGCGTTAGAAGCACTTCTCTCGATTCGTGACACAAAGCTCGATCTCCCTGACGTGCCAAAGCATGATCAAATCCGTACGCAATCATTGCTTCTACTCGGTCGCGTCGAAGAAGCAGCACGAATATCCGTGTCCTTTTCAGTCTGGATGGGCGTCATCGATCAGATCCAAGATCCGATGCTTCGCTCACGCCTCGCCAAAGCACTGCTATCAGAATCAGCTGACATATTGAGTGATGAGCAGACCAGAAGTCTTGAAGTGCTAGTCAATGAGACTAAACGCCCGATTGATATGGATCCGGCAAACACGACAGATAGAGATCCTGAGGAATGATCGGGTCGAATCACTTCGGGAGAGACTGTGTTGAGGCACGGAACTTCCGCATGACCGATCCGATATGGACCTGTGCCCGCTTCACGGGAGATGTATTTAACCACTCCGAAGCCGAAGGATTGGTCGGCATCGCATTGAGCGCGTGCTGAGCATCAGCAAATCCATCGATCGGGTCAAGCGCGATGTCGAACCACGTATCCCACTGACGATCGAGTCGCTTAATGATGCGAGTTGGGGCGATCCGCTCGGCGTTGTTGTCTAACCCTGTCAAGAGCTTGTACCCGATATCCGCGATTGAGCGAACCTCGTCTGCCCGATGTAGGTGGGCAGCGGTGTGAGTGTTGGAACGTTCAAGGTGTTGATGACCGTACAGTTCAATCTGGACAGCACCAAAACGGTCTACGAGCACGTGCTCGGGGAGGACTGGTCCGTGGACGAGCTCTTTGGAGTGCGCGTAGGCACATGCGGAGAGCAGGTGCTCGATCGCGCGAGCTGCTTCTGGAACAGTGAACTTCCCCCCGTGCTGATCGAGGAGGTCGGAAAGCCTAACGAGCCCCTCGTGGTTCCCGGGGTATGGGCTAATCGTGCAGAGTCGACCGCGATCGTCATAGCTTGCGGACTCTACCTTGAGTAGGTGCGGATGATTGAGCGTACTCAGAGTCACCATCTGTTCAAATCGTGAACGACGGTGCATGTGATTGGATTGAGCAGGAAAGCGGTAGAGCAGGCGGTTCGTATCCGTCTTATTGCAGAGCACGACAAAGCGTTCAACGCCGCGCGTCATTCCCAATGGGCGTATGATCTGGAAGGGGCCAAAGAAATCAGCTTGTCGTTTGCTACTCATAAGATGAATGATTCATCGCCTGTGCGGTTCAGTTCCAATCAGCAACCGCGGAGTTTCTGGTCAGGATTGTTCGCAGAGAACACGTGCGAATCAACCTGAGCGTGATAATCGTGACCTTGATGGTGATCGGCAGAGGCGGAGTCAGTACTTCAAAATCCATGCAGTTCACGAGCAAGTTGGTCGTTGCTCACTTGTGACCAGTGAATGATATTGCCCCAAATTTCTGCTAGAATCGGGTTCCCCCCGCGACTTCATGCGTTCAGGGATAGAGATGTAACCGCCTCCCAAATCAGTCCTGAGCAAGTCGACTGGATTCTGGGAAGAATGAGGACCGGCTCGATGCCGTATTACATGAAGATGGGCAAAATGCCCAAAAAGCGTCACGTCCAGTTCCGCAGGCCTGATGGAGCCCTCTACTCCGAAGAACTCTTCGGGACAGAAGGTTTCGTTGGCCCGAGCAGTATCCTGTACCACATCCACCCGCCGACCCAGGTGACGGGCTGGAAGAAGCTCTACTCAACCAAGGTGGAGTATGTGGAAGAAGATGTGATGCGCATGCGTCACGTAAAATCGCAGAACATGACGAAGGGTGGCGATCCGGTCCGAGGTCGAGTCGTCATCTTTGGCAACAGCGATATCGAGATGAGTATCTGCCAGCCTGACAAGCAAATGGATTACCATTTCAAGAATGGTCAGGGTGACGAGTGCCTCTTTGTGCACTTTGGATCCGGCACGGTCTACTCGATGTTCGGGACACTCAAGTTCGGGAAGAAGGATTATATCATCCTTCCGAAGGGCACGATCTACAAGATCGTGTTTGATGATCGCCCGGATGATGGGAGCGACAACGACGAGTATGGCGGGTTCTCGAAGAATGACATGCCCTTCGGGAAGTTTGTCGCATTTGAGACCTGCAACGCGAGCCACTTCCTTCCACCGCCGCGGTACATCTCGAAAAAGACAGCACAGTTCCTCGAACACGCCCCGTATTGTGAGCGTGATCTTCGTGTGCCGTTTGAGGATGAAGATCATCCGCTCGCATACGACGAAGCGGGTGAGTTCGAAGTCCGGATCAAGGCACTTAACTCAGTCCACTCGTACATCTACCCGTATCACCCTCTCGAAGTGGTTGGTTGGGACGGGTGTTACTACCCGTATTGCTTCAACATCCATGACTTCGCGCCCATTACCGGGCAGCTGCACATGCCGCCCCCGATTCATCAGACGTTTGAAGGCCACAACTTCGTGATCTGCTCGTTCTGCCCACGTGCACTGGATTTCCATCCGGACGCAATACCGGTGCCTTACAACCACTCAAACATCGATTCCGACGAGATCATGTACTACGTTGAGGGCAACTATAAGGCCCGTCGAGGAATCTCTCAGGGTTCGATCAGTGTTCACCCACAAGGGATCCCCCACGGTCCTCACCCGGGAACCGTTGAAGCATCTCTCGGCAAGAAGTGGACGGACGAGATGGCAGTCATGTGTGATACCTTCCGTCCGATGTTCCCTACGAAGGCATGCATGGAACTCGACGACCCCGAGTACCCCGAGTCTTGGCGTCAGGATCACTTTGCGCCAGACCAGGTCAGAGGTGCGGAAGGAGAAGAGACGAGTTCGGATGCACCGATCAATACTTGGGATTGACTCGTTTTCAGTAAACCGCTTCAAACTACTAACCCCACGTTTGAGTGGGGTTTTCTATGCGCGAGGATGAAAACCAATTTAATTTTCACTGTCTCAGGCAGAACCATGGAGAGCATCACTTCATGTTAGTGCTTGAACAGTGCAGATGATCCCCGATCTAAAAAAGCTTTCACTGCATATTCACCGCCATATCAGGGGACAAACTGAGGCAGAAAGATGCTGTTTATCTCGGTTTATGCTGTGTCTGTCTATGTATCTTTGACACCAATCACACACATCAATATCAGTAGAGATACATTGATGTCAACAGTAAGACTCATAGCACCCCTCGCAGCCGCAGGTCTTTCAGCTAGCGCATACGCAGACTACGTCAGTCATACACAAATGCTCAAACTCAGCGAAACGAGTGGAGCAGAAACGGTCAGCGTCTTCGACCTCTTGGATCATCTTGGTGGGATCGTGAGTCCACAGGCACACGGGCTGCGCTTAGACGCTTTAGACAACTTTGAGGGGACCAACTCGCCCATCTCGTTCACTTTTGAGGATGACGAAGGAAACTCGACAGTACAGTTCGTAGTGACTGAATCATCGGACGGTTCGAGAACCATCAACATCAACGGCACGGTAACCGGTAACAGTGCGAACCCAGGCATTGACCACGGCACCTTCGCGCTCGATGTCACCTACATCGTTGACGCATCCGTTGTAGGGTGTGAAGACAATGATCAGAAGGAACAAATGACTTTCTCTTCACCGCACAGATTGTGCCTTTGCCACCTGCAGCACTCGGTGGGGGTTGCGTTACTCGCGAGTATCTGTACTTATCGTCGGATCAAGCGATAACTCCGCCTGATTCAGTGTTACCACTTTTCAGCCGCCCATGCCATTTGCGAGAGCATGGGCGGCTGTTCTGTTCTTGCATAGAATCTCAACTCGTGAATCGGATCTGCTTCAAATCCGAATGAAATCACACGAGGAACCTTCACGCATGATCAAGTGCTCTCAAGTCACCAAGTCTTTTACTCTCGGAGATCGTACGGTACGAGCACTCCAGGGCGTGGATCTCACAATCGACTCACACGGTTTTTTCGCGATCATGGGACGCTCTGGATCGGGCAAATCGACGTTGCTGCACATGCTTTCCGCAATGGATCGAGTGGATAGTGGTGAGATCATCGTCTCCGGACATCAGGTTCATCAGATGAGCGAACGAGAAGCCACGCGATTCCGACGCGAAGAGATCGGCGTGATCTTCCAAGCGTTCAACCTCATCCCCACCATGACCGCGGTAGAGAATGTCCAACTCCCCGGTATGCTCTCAGGGCGGTTGCCAAAGAATCTCTACGATCGTTCGTTTGAACTCCTTGAGTTGCTCGGGCTGGGCGATCGTTCAGAGCATCGACCCGAGGCACTCTCCGGCGGTGAACAGCAACGGGTCGCGATCGCGAGAGCACTGCTGTATCAACCGGCGGTTGTCTTTGCGGATGAGCCAACAGGGAATCTTGATACGAATGCGAGCGAGCTTGTTTGGTCGATGCTTCAACGGATCGCCCGCGAAGAAGAGGTCACCGTGATCATGGTGACCCATGAGCCCGAAGCCGCGAGTTATTGCGAACAGATCTATGTGATGAACGATGGGCAGATCGCGGGGACCATCGAGAACCCGAACACGATCAATGAGGGAGGATTAGATGCAGGCACCATTGCGACTCGCACGCAGCATCTGCTCAGCACGACGTAGCCGCGTCGCGCTGCTTTCGAGTGCAGTCGCCCTTTCCGTGGTGCTCGTCACGAGCATCGCGTGCGTGATGGCTTCGCTCAACGCTGCATTCAAGCGCAGATCGATACACAGATCGGGACCGCGGAGGCACGATTGCTCCCGCTTGACGGCGAGACATTTCGAGCATCGCTGCTTGAGGATGTATCCGCGTGGGAAGGTGTCATCCAAGCTGTCCCTCGATTGCAGTCCACACTCTCTCTCGTGACACAACAACCCGAGATACAAAAACGAGATGGCACCTACCAGATCGTCAACCAGCGATACGCGGTCAATGTCTTCGTCAATGGGATTGATCCGCATATCGAGTTTGATGCGCGTCCTATTCCGTTAATCTCGGGGAGATACCCTGAGGCACTCGATGAGATCGTGATCGATATGCGTGTTGCTCAGCGTCTCTCGTGGGTCTATGGCCAGCAGACACGCTCGAGTTCGGGACCTGACCTTTTCGCGGATCCGGGTACCTACTTGGATCACCCTCCGGTTGACGAATCAACATCTGCATTGAATGAAGAGGAAATGCTCATTGCCAACCAAGGAGTGGGACCTCGGATTGGAGACACGTTGACTGTGCCGCGCCTCTTTGGGAATGCTCGCACATTAACGATTGTGGGCTTTGCCAAACCTGCACCGCTTGGTGGTAAACCGATTGCGTTTTCGACAATCCCAACGCTTGACGCATTGGCACGGCAGAAGAATCGGCTGAGTGATATCGAACTCAAACTGGCAGATGGGATCGATCCTGAACAGTTTGTTGATGAGTACGGCGACCGGTTGATCCCCGAGGCGTTGCTGCAGACAACCGGACGGATTACGTCAGGAGTTGAGCAGAACATGCAGGCGTCGCAGCTCGGATTCGTGCTCGTCTCGGTGATCGCGTTGATTTCCGCAGCGTTCATTATCACAACCGGACTGACCACAGGCGTTGCCGAGCAGCAACGCACCCTCGCGGTCCTCCGCGCGATTGGTGCACCGAGGCATCAGCTTGCCATCGCGCAGCTGCTCGTTGGAACGATCGTTGCGGGGCTCGGCGTTATGTGCGGAGTCCCCGGCGGGATCGGTGTTGCGTACGTTTTGACGCAGATCTTTGATCAGCAGATGGCAGAGGGTTTGGTTATTCCCCCGATCATGCTCTCACTAACCGTACTCGGTGCGATCCTTGCAGGCCTTCTCGGTGCACTCTGGCCGGCGTGGCGAGCAGCGTCGCTCTCACCGCTGCGTGCAATGAGTGTCCGCGCGACACCAATATCGGCAGGTGGTATTGGGTGGGTGAGTTTTTCAGGTGCGATCGGTGTCGGTTCGATGATCGCGATCGTGATTCTGCTCGCACAGCATGAGTGGTTCTTCTACGTTTACACTGGTGTTGGGCTCCCTTTAATGTTCCTCGGGTACTTCCTGATCTCAGTTCCGGTCGTGGTGATCCTCGCTGGAGTGTTTTCAAAACCCATCTCCATTCTACTCAGACTCCCCCCGCAACTCCTCAGCCGAACCGTACGTGCGACACCCTACCGACACGGTTTTACTGCGGGTGCGCTCATGACTGGGCTTGCGTTGATGATTGGGATCTGGACGAACGGTTCAGCCGCGATGCGTGATTGGCTAGGCAAGATCGAGTTTCCTGATGCATTCGCGTATGGGCTGCCCTTGAGTGAGGAAGCTCAGAGTATTCTCCAGGACATGGCTCTCGTCGATGAGACGTGTGCGATCTCAATGCGTGCGGTACGAACCGATGCCTTTGGTGTGGAGGGCTTGTCCTCATACAAGACCAACTTCATCGCATTCGAGCCCGAGCCCTTCCTCAACATGGCAAGGCTGGAGTTCGTGCAAGGTGATCAGGAGACCGCAATCCAGCGTCTGAACGAGGGCGGGGCGGTCATTGTTGCGCGTGAGTTCCTTGTCGCGCGTGGATTGGGTATTGGTGAAACCTTCACCTGCACCGATGCAGATGGCACGCAGCATAACTTTGAGATCGTCGGCGTAGTCACCTCACCCGGCCTTGAGCTTGTCTCGCAATACTTCGACCTAGGAGACAACTTCGTCAACCAAGCGATCGGATCAGTTTTTGGATCACGCTCCGACATGATTGAGAAGTTCGGGATGCGTGTGTCGCAGCTCATCCAGATCGATCTCAATGATGAACTCGTTCAGGAGATCGGTGACGAGCAGGCAATCGATCAGATCCGTCAGGCTCTTCTCGGCGCGGGAGTGCTCAATGTCGGATCTGGCCGGATCATTCGACGTCAAATTGAGGCCGTCTTTACCTCAACGCTTGTAGTCTTCTCAACGGTTGCGATTGGTGCGATGCTCGTTGCATGTTTTGGCGTCGCGAACCTCATTATCGCGGAGATGAACGCTCGACGATACGAGATGGGCGTACTCCGAGCGGTTGGCGCATCGCGAGGGCAACTAATCCGTCTTATCACTGCACAGGCCTTGATCATCGCGATCGCTGCGTGCGTACTCGGCACAGGGCTCGGCATCCAAGCAGCCTGGGGCGGGCGTGAGATGAACCGACAGGTTATCGGGATTGACCTTGATTCCGCGATCCCGATACAAGCAATCCTGATCGCATGGGGCGCAGCAATCGTGTTGTCACTACTCGCTGCCGCTCCGAGCGCGATGCGATTGGGAAGATCGCAGATCCGCAATCTCCTGATCTCGCCGCGCTGAGTTAATTACTTGCCCTTCTGTCGGCGAGGCTTTCCTCTACGCGTGTTCGGGGAGCCCGCTTTGCCTGATTTCCCACTAATCGAGCGTGCGATCTCAGAACGTCTGAGCAGGAGCATCGATTCGACGTCGAGGAGTTCATCGGTTTGGTGCTCCTCAATGAGTTCCTGAACGTGTTTCATCTGATCTCGGAGGAGTGCCGCGGATTCAAAGTCCATCGCCTCCGCAGCTTCCATCATGTCAGTTTCCAATGCCTTGACGAGCATGTGCGCATCTATTGCGGGGTCGTCTGCCTCATCGTACGTCGCGGCTTTGGCGGTCTTGCGTGCCTTGAGGATGTTCTCAATGCCTCCTCGGATTTCCTTGTGGATCGTAATCGGAACGATATCATGCTCGGAGTTGTACGCGAGTTGCTTCTCTCGGCGACGCTCGGTCTCATCCATCGCATCACTCATCGCCTTGGTGACCTTGTCCGCGTAAAGGATGACCTTGGAGTTCGCGTTTCGAGCTGCTCGCCCGATCTGCTGGATGAGGGAGGTCGCGCTCCGCAGGAATCCCTCCTTGTCCGCATCGAGGATGCAGACGAGTGCCACCTCAGGCAGGTCCAACCCCTCTCGGAGCAGGTTCACCCCGATCAGCACATCAAACTCACCCCGACGCAAGTCGGTGAGGATTTCAATACGCTCGAGCGTATCGATGTCCGAGTGCAGGTATCGGACCCGCAACCCGTTGTCGCTCATGTAGGTCGTGAGGTCTTCGCAGAGACGCTTGGTCAGCGCTGTAACCAAGACGCGATCGCCGTTCTCCACAACCTCCCTACACCGCTCAAGCAAATCAGGCACCTGCCCATTCGCAGGCCGGACCTCGACTTGTGGGTCAACGAGACCCGTCGGGCGGATCACCTGCTCGATGACGTCGCCTTGTGTCTTCTCGAGTTCGTAGGGACCGGGAGTTGCAGAAACGTACACAACCTGTGGCACGAGTGTCTCGAACTCCTCGAATCGCAAAGGTCGGTTATCAAGGCAGGATGGTAGACGGAAACCATGCTCCACGAGAACTTTCTTACGTGCTTTGTCTCCGTTAAACATCGCACGGATCTGGGGAATCGTGACGTGTGATTCATCGATCATGATCATCCAATCCTTCAGATTGGTTCGATGAATCCCGAATCGAGCGGCGTCATACTCATGATCTCGAGTGTCGATATCCTCTGCGTCTGGATCGATCACCGGAGCGACATCCCCCCCACGCCCGGGTGCGTAATCAAAGTAGTCCAAGAGTGTGAATGGTCGCTCGCCGGGCAATCTCCCGTCCATGTAACGAGAGTAGTTCTCGACACCCTGGCAGTACCCAACTTCCTCGATCATTTCAAGGTCATACTTTGTGCGAGCCAGCAGGCGTTGCGCTTCGAGCAGCTTCCCCTCGTGACGCAAGAACATCACGCGCTCATCCATCTCTTCACGGATCGACTTAAGCACCTCGCTCATCCGATCCTCAGGCATGACATAGTGCACCGCGGGGAAGAGGAAGTACTGCGATTCTTCCGCGAGGAGCTCACCGGATATCGGGTTGATGAGTTCGATCCGTTCGACCTCATCGCCGAACAGCTCGATGCGGACCGCAAACTTCTCGTACGCGGGCCAAACCTCGATCGCGTCACCGCGAGCGCGATAGGTCCCACGCATGAAATCGATCTCTGCTCGCTCGTACTGCATCGCGTTGAGCGCAAGGAACAGATCTCGTCGAGGGAGCTCCATCCCACGCATGATCGTGTAAACCTTCTCCGAGTACGCGCTGGGTGAACCGAGACCAAAGATACACGACACCGACGCGACCACGATGCAATCTCGCCGCTGGATCAGGTTCGATGTCGCCGCGAGTCGCAGCTGGTCCAGATCATCATTGCGTGAGGAATCTTTCTCGATATAGATGTCACGACCTGGGATGTAGGCTTCGGGCTGGTAGTAGTCGTAGTACGAGACGAAGTAGTTTACAGAGTTGTTTGGGAAGAAAGCCTTGAGCTCTTCGAACAACTGGGCAGCGAGTGTCTTGTTGTGAGACAGCACAAGCGTGGGTTTATTCACCCTCGCAATTGTGTGCGCCATCGAAAAAGTCTTCCCCGTCCCGGTTGCACCGAGCAGGCAGGTATGCTTCTGACCGGACTCAATCGCTGCGGTTAACGCGTTGATCGCTTCCGGCTGATCGCCTGCGGGCTCATAACTCGATATGACTTCGAAAGGTTTATTGGTGGACGTAGGCATCGAGCAATACTAGATACAACAGTGTGACGGGACAGCACTGGCACGACTCCCCCGATGCGTTTCGTGCTCAGATCAGTCACGGCTGAGGGGGATTGTTCTTGATGCTGACCAGATGAGCTCGAGCGTCCTGTACTTCTTTATAGACATCGTCGCCATATTCATCGGGAACGTAGGCGAGATGGATCGCACCGATCTTGGTCGCGGCTTTGTTGACGTTCGCCATGCGAGTTAACGCCTCGATCATAATATCACAGTGACGAATAGCCTTGTCCGCTCGCTCGCGCCAGCGCTGGAAAGATGGGCCCTCGATGACGCGCCCACGATTACGTGTCACGTAATAAAGATAGTCATTGTGGTTCTCCGGGTGATCACGCTCGAAATCTTCCACTGCATCGAGGAATACCTTAGCGGCTTCCTGATATCGCTCGTCGAGCGACTCTCGCTGCTCGAACGACTTTTCCATCGCTCGGATTCCGAGGGCACGGACTTCGTGCCAATCGCCTGTAAGATCTAGTTGCTCACCGAGCCCATCAAGTTCTCCCGCGAACTCTTTGGCCATGCCCATTTGAACCATCTGATCTGCTCGGATGGTCAGTACCGAGGTCGCGTTATCGAGTTGTTGTCCGCCGGAGCCTGGTCGCGAGGGGTAGGCATTCCCATCCGCGTCGATCCAGAGCTCCGCTGCGGGTTCGACCATGGCACGGAAAACCTCCGGCGGGTGCCCCTTGGTCTGGGCACGTGATGCGACATCCGCGGCCCAGATGGAGTTGAGCTTTGCATCGACTTCGGCCGCCCCGGATGAGTTATTGTTGCTGTACGCGACCGCTCCACCGACTCGGGAACCTGGGCGGACCCAGATCTGGTCTGCAGCTGCGACAAAGATGCTCGCCGCACTGATCGCGCCTTCATCAACCATCGCGTGGTACTCAAACGCCTCATCGAACTCTTTGAGGATCTTCAAGGAATCGATGGCGTCGTAGAGGTATCCGCCAGGTGAATCGATCGTAAAAACAACATGGGTGACGTTCTTTCGGGATGCTTGCGTGAGCGCATTCCTCAGCCCTGTCGCGTTGGTTTCCATCCCGATAGTGCCTCGGACGGGAACTTCCATGAAAAGCACGCGATTCTTGCGTGCCTCGAGTCGCTCACGTGCAGAAGAACGCGGACGCTCATCCGCCTCGTCCACACTTTCGTCTAGTTCGTCAGACTCCTCCGCTAATGCGGGTTGAGACTCTGCATCGTTCTCGGGTTGAGAAATCTCGAGTGGTTGGTACTCGATCGACTTCACCTTGTAACGTGGGAAGGTTTTGGTTGTTTTGATGTTCGAGACCACAATCTCGATCACCACTTGGGCACCGTTCTCTTTGGTCACGATGCCTTCATAAACAGTGCCATCCTTGAGTGTGACAATATCTGCCCGCACATGTGACACACAAGTTAGGAACAATGCGATGAACAATCCCAGAACTGCTTTTCTCATCATGCGGTGAGTATAGCACAAACGGGTTGATTCAAAAGCATCAGTTTGACTCTACCGTAGACTCTTCACGCATCGATGCGAGTGCCGCCCTGAGCGCCCCGGTCGGCTTTACCTCCTCAGGCTCCGCTGGGGGCTCTTCGGGCAGGTTGGCGTCTTCAGACTCCTCGGGAGCGTCCTTGATCGCGTCTTTCGCGATCTCGCCGTCGTCACCAACCTGATCGAACCGAACTTCGACGCGCTTCGAAACGCCTCGTTCCTGCATGGTCACGCCGAAGAGCTTGTCTGTCGCCTGCATGGTTCGCTTGTTATGCGTGATGACAATAAACCGGGACTGTTGTGCGAAGATATCGAGGGTCGAACAGAACCGCCCAACGTTCGCTTCGTCGAGGGCCGCGTCGACTTCGTCCAGAACACAGAAACATGAGGGTTTGGATCGGAAGATCGCGAGAAGCATCGCCACCGCGGTCATCGTCTTCTCACCACCCGAGAGCTGGTTGATCGAGCGGGGCTCCTTGCCCGGCGGTTTCGCAATAACCTCGATACCCGATTCGAGCAGATCGATCTCGTCGGTCAGGACCTTCTGCCCATCGATCTCTTTGACGAGCCCCATGAGACGAACTTCAGCGCGACCGCCACCGAATAGGCGACGGAACATGCCGTTCCGTCCACCGAACTCCTGCTGGATCGACTCGAACACCTCGCCGAATCGGGTTCGCGATGCGACATTGAGTTTCTCGATGAGCGTCGCGAGCTTGATTCTTGCCTCGTCGATGTCTTTCACCTGAGCAATGAGTTCATCGTTGCGTTCCGCGAGGTTCTGCTCCTCATCAATCGCCGCGATGTTGACGCTGCCGAGCTTCTTGATCTCATCGCGGAGGACATTGACACGTGCGGTGGTGGATTCGACAACGACCCGCTCAATATCGCCGGGCTCCATGATGTATCGATACTCGGGGTACTCGATCACCAAGTCGACACTGAGGTCTTCGAGGGTGCGCTCTTCGATCGTTTCACGCTTGACTTCGGTTTCGCGCTTGGCAAGTTCGATCGCGTGCCAGTCCCTCTGAAACGCCTCAGCGCTGTCCCTCACTGACGCGAGTTGCTCATCGATAACGCGGAGCTGATCTTTCGTCTCTCGAACGAGCGTAACCGCTTCCTGCGTCTGGGTCTCATATGTCTCGATCCGGGCGGTTGCGTCGCGTTCCTGCTCAACGGATTCCATCGCGACGAGCTGGTGTTCGTCAAGAATAGCCTTCGAGCGTTCGATGTGGCGTTGCGCTAGCGCACACTGACGTTCTGACTCATCGCGTTGCGTGCGAAGCTGTTCGAGCTGACGTTGTTCGGAGCGGAGCTGTTCGTGCACGGTCGATGACTGCACCCGAGCAGCAGCAACGGTTTCGTTTGCTTCTTCGAGGATTCGCTCGCACTCTTCGAGCTTACCCTTCGATGCTTCGGCCTGATCACGTTGCTCCGCGAGTAATGCCTCAAGCTTCTCAGCTCGTTCGATGAGCCCTTGGCGTTCCGATGCAATCTCCTCGAGTCGACGCTCACTCGTCCGCTGCTCATTTTCGACACGTTCGATATCACGACCGAGACGATCGAGTTCGCTCTGGTGCTTGTCGAGCGTGTGCTGGGACTGGACAAACTCCTGTTTCTTGCTCGCGATGGCCGAGTGGAGCTTCGAGCGTTTCTCCGCGAGTTGGGCAGCGTTCTCGTCGACTCGTGCGAGCTCCTCGCGTCTCAGTTCAAACTCCTGCGTGTGCGACGAGAGTTGCAGCGTGAGCTCATCGAGTTCCGCTCGCCGAGCGAGGAGACCAGCAGCGGGGTTACCAGAGACTGGGCCTGCACAGACACGACCATCGGGTTCGATAACGTTCCCAGAAAGTGTGACAAACCGTGCAGCGATCCCTCGGAGTGGGCCTGCGGACAGGAGCATCGCGGTGTCTAAATCAGCAACGAGGAGTGTGTGGGCGAGCACGCGATCGAGCATCGACTCGACGCGAGGATCGTTAGATCGAGCACTTACCAGTGGACGGAGTCGTGTGACACGCGGCCCTAGGACCGACACGAGCTGGTTCAGCGCAAGATCGCTGGGAACCATATCGCTCATCCCGGACAACGGAAGAAAAGTGACGCGTCCGGGGAGCGCGTCGAGTTCGTCATTGCTCGGCATGGAAGCGAGTGACTCAACCACAACGGATTGCAATGCATCTTCAAGCGCGGATTCAATTGGGCCGGCATGCTCAGTGGAGACTTCGATGAGTTCAGCGAGCGGGCCGAGCACACCGGTAAATCCATCCCCCTGCTCTTTACGTTCTAGCACGGCACGGACCGCGTCATCGAGTCCGACACGCGACTTGACCATCTCTTCGAGGGTGCTCGTGCGGGTCTCAAGACGGACGCGCTGCTCATCGAGTTCATCGACGAGTTCTGCGAGTTGTGAGCGTGCGTCACCTACACGTTGCTCATCATCTGTAATTGCCTGGAGTTCTTGCTCAAGCGTTTCGAGCTTCTGCACATGGGCCGCGATCTCGGACTCGGTGTTTGAAATCTGCGATGCAAAGGATGTGCGACTTGCACTCAGTCCCTCATGGCGTTCACGGAGGGAATCTGCCTGATCTGTAATCGACTCGATTCGACGCTCGTCGGATTGAACACGAGTCGTGAGGGTTGCGTGCTCGCGTTCAATCGATGCGCACGCTGCCCGTGTTTCATCGAGCTGCTGACGATGGGTCGCAGCATCACGAGCCACGACATGCTTCGTTTCATTCGCTTGGTTGAGCGATTGCTGCGCCGATTCAAGTTGGGACTCGAATGTCTCAACACCCTTCGCGTGGCGTTCGATCGCTTCGTCCAAATCTCCGAGCCGAGAGGTGGATTCCTCGAGTCGCGTCGTTTCGAGTTCAACACTCCTGGCAGATTCCTCAATTGCCTTGAGCGTCATCGCGCCGCGCTGCTGCGCGGTTTCGAGCTGATGACGGGCTTTCGTGAGTTGCTCTTCGATCTCACGCAGCGCTCGGGTGCGTTTGTAGTGTTCCTCGCTGACTTCGCGGTGCTCATCTTCTGATTCACGCAGCGCGTTCTCTGTGCGACGCTTCTCGTCTTCGAGAGATGCGAGCTGGGAGGTCAGTCCCTCGAGTCGACGTCTGATGTCGTCGTATTGCTCAAACGCGAGCGCCATACGCAAGGCACGGTACTCGGTATCAAGTTCCTGGAACCGACGAGCCTTGCTTGCCTGCCCTTTGACGAGTCGGAGACGACGCTCGGTTGAATCGAGCTGCTCGCGGGTACGAACAAGGTTGGTTTCGGTTTTTTCAAGTTTCCGCTGCGCTTCAACGCGGCGGAGTCGGTACTTCGCGATCCCCGCTGCTTCCTCGAAGATCACTCGGCGTTCCATCGGGGACGCGAGAAGCATTCGGTCGACCTTGCCCTGCTCGATGATCGAGTACGCATCCGCACCGATCCCCGTATCGAGGAACAAGTCACGAATATCTTTCAAACGCGCGGTTCGCCCGTTGATGATGTACTTCGATTTGCCGTCGCGGAAAAGTTGACGCTCGACGGAGACCTCGTCCGCGTCGATGGGAAGCGGGCGACCAATCCGGTGACGAGCGGTGAGGATCGCCGCCGCTTCCGACTCGCCTTCCTCTGCCGCTCGATCCGCGTCTTCATCCGTGATATGCGCATCGTGCTCAGGGTGTGAGTCCTGATCTTCTGACTCTTGATCGACCGATTCCGGATCTTCTGATGCAAGCGCTTCAGCCCGCCCGACCGCGTCCGCGAGTTGTTCCAAGAGATCGTCTGTGAGCTTGGGATTATCGAATGACAAACAAACGGATGCCATCCCCGCGGGTTTACGAACTGCGGACCCGGCGAAGATGACATCAATCATCTCCTTGCCGCGAAGCGATTTGGAAGAACGCTCACCCAGCACCCACTTGATCGCATCGACAACATTGGATTTCCCACATCCGTTCGGACCGACGATGCCGGTGATCGGATCTGAGAATGAGAATGTTGTTTTGTCCGCGAAACTCTTGAACCCGGAGAGTGTGAGGGAGGAAAGACGAAGCCCCGCGGCACGCGGCAGGACAACTGGTCCTCTGGTGGGATCGGTTGCTATATCGGTCGTATTGGATAGAGCTTGGGTCATGATCAGCGCAACCTCCGTGTCGGCTGTCAAGCGAGTGTGTGGGAACGACTGCGTGTACAGACGGCCGAACGCTCCAGATCCTCCAGAGTGCTTCGAGCTACGAATAATCATATCGGAAAACCGTATCAGCGGGTGTGGATTGACCCTTTTTTGTTCAGAAACCCTTCTCTCAAGCTCGGCTTGTCGTCCCCATCCTGACGTCTACAATCGGGCTTTCCCGCCCCCCTGAACAGGAACCGCCCTGATGAGCACCCCTACCGATCGCGTTTACTCGGAATCGCACGAATGGCACAAGGTTGACGGCGATGTCGTCACGATCGGATTGACAACCTACGCGGTTGATCAGTTGACCGACGTCACGTTTGTTGAGATGCAGGATTCAGGGACTGAGGTTGAATCAGGCGATTCCGTCGGTGAGGTCGAGTCCGTCAAGACCACCAGCGATATCTACACCGCGGCGTCGGGTGAAATTATCGAGGTCAATGAAACGCTCTCAGATAACCCAGAGCTCGTCAATAACGATCCATACGGCGACGGGTGGTTAGTCAAAATCAAGATTTCAGACCGCGGATCGCTCGATGAATGTATGGACGCCGCTGCGTACGACGCATCGCTCTGAGATCATTTCATGATTCATGCTCACTCCCCTTACTCACTTGAGCAGGGTTTTCTGTGCGCTCGCGAGGTCCTTCGCGACAGGAATAAGCTTGTCGAGCTTGGTCAGCTTGATCACTTGCATCGCATCATCTGAGAGATTGATCATCACAAGACGCCCGCCTCTTTTGGCAAGTTCAGTATTCATCGTGACCATCGCCCCGAGCGCAGCGGAGGAGATGAACTCGACCTGCTCAAAGTCCGCTGCAATAAGATTTCTATCGCTCGAATCGAGGTATGCCTTCATCTCCGCAACGAGCATCGATGACTCGTGCTCGTGGAGCTTGTGCGACGTAACCTTGACGATCGCGCCCAGATCCGAAAACTCCGTACAGGATATCAGTGTGCTTGTGTGCGCCATAACACTACCATAACCGAACGTGAAATCTTGTGCGAGCGTCACTCAAGTGTTGAAAGGCTCGCGGTAGAAACCCTTGCCTTCATCGACGAGTTTGCCCTCTTTCACGAGGACTTTCCAGATCTTTGGGTCAAACTCGGATGGGCCGGGGGGCTGAATCGCTCCGATATCCGCCTTTTTACCTGATGTGACCTCACGCTGGGATATCTGTGATTCTTGATCAAGTTTCATATACTTGAGTCGATGGCGGAACGCCCGCAACGCTTCGTTCAGTTCCGTCTGGGCATATTCCGGAAGAGGCTCTTCCATCTTGAACGCATCCGGGTTCTCAAGACGAGTGATAATCGTGTCAGGAGCTGGCACATCACGCGCAGCTGCGATCCGCTTGAGTTCCGCCTGATCCACCGGCATGCGTCCAAGCAGACGCTCAAGCAACGCCCAATGTTCCATCTGACGTACCGGATCAGATGTGTTTCGGAGCTTGGTCTCCGTGTCTCGTATCTTCTCGATGATGTTCATGGCAGTCATTTTACCTCGAGAGCGACCCAAAACGGCATTGGCCAAGGTACGACGAGATGCTAAAATAGTTTTACCGGGACCTGGGCTCCCGCCGAGTGACGCCTTGAGCATGGGCGGAGAGATCGGCAAACTGGCCGCCCAAGAACTGAATCAAGGACATTCGATATGACGACCGCTTCGACGACGAGCCCAGCGCTTTCCGCCGATCCTTTGCAACTGATCGATGTCGATCACGTGCGCTTCTATGTCGGCAATGCCAAACAGGCAGCATACTTCTACGCCCACACCTTCGGGTTCCGGATCGATCAGATCGCGGACCTGACGACCGGGTCACGGACGGAGGCGGATTATCTCCTGACGCAGGGCAACATCCGCATGCTCCTGACGACCCCACTCACAAAGGACCACCCTGCTGCTGAGGAACTCAAGCGATTTGGCGACGGTGTCAAGGAAGTCGCCCTTACGGTCGAAGACGCCGAAGCCGCGTACAACCAGGCAATGGCCAATGGAGCAGAGAGTGCGCAAGAGCCTCGCACATTGGATGACGAGCGAGGCTCCGTCACGGTTGCCTCGATCAAGATCTACGGGCGAGTCATCCATACCTTCGTTTCCCGTACCGGCGAGTACAGCTACGAGAACCTCCGCAACGGCGGGCTGTTCATGCCTACCTTTGAGAAGCATGATTCGCCGCTCAATAAGTACAATGAAGAAAACCCCTGTGGGCTCATGTACTGTGACCACTTCGTCGGGAACGTCGAGGATGGGAAGATGAACCACTGGGTCAAGTGGTACGAAGACGTGATGGGATTCAAGATGTTCAAGCACTTCGATGATGCGGACATCTCCACGGAATACTCGGCGCTCATGTCGAAGGTGATGGCATCAGGCAACAACCTCATCAAGATGCCGATCAATGAACCCGCGGAAGGCCTCAAGAAGTCCCAGATTCAAGAATACTTGGAATGGCACGACATGACGCCCGGCGTGCAGCATCTCGCGTTCCGCACGGACGACGAACTTGCAACAGTTGCAGAACTCCGTCGGCGTGGCGTCGACTTCCTCGCGATGCCCGAGACGTACTACGAACTGGTCTGGGAACGCGTCAACAAGATGCTGACCGAGCACGGGCACGATGTGGTGAAGGAAGACCACCAGCGCGTCAAGGACTTGGGCGTGCTCGTTGATGCAGACGACGAGGGGTACCTGCTCCAGTTGTTCACGAAGCCGCTTCAGGATCGACCAACATTCTTTATCGAAATCATCTGCCGTCGCGGCTCACAGAGCTTTGGCAAAGGCAACTTCAAGGCACTCTTCGAGTCCCTCGAACTTGAGCAGGAGCGACGGGGCAACCTCTAACTCCTTATCTCTCCAACACTCAAGACCGGATCAGTGGATCCGGTCTTTTTATGTACCGACCTTCCCCCACATACACCCTCATTCCTGTTGATATCTTTATCGACCCGACCCTGCGAAAGTGCTTGTGTGGTACAATAATGGCCCCATGACTACACTCGAACCGATGCAGTACAGAACCAACTCAAGAGGAGCACTCATGAGCCCCCATCCGCACGCTGTGTCTTGGATCGATGTAGAACCCACCCGACCCCCTCACGCCAAAATTGTCGCGACGCTCGGTCCTGCGAGTGACTCTCCAGAGGTTTTGGAGAAACTCATCGAAGAAGGTGTTTCAATATTCCGTCTGAACTTCTCGCACGGCTCACTCGACGAAATGGATGAACGACTCGATCGCGTTCGACGCGCGATTGATGCTTCGGGCAAGTGCGTGGGGATCCTGGGCGATCTTCAAGGCCCAAAGATGCGAGTTGGCGTCGTCCCAGACATCGATCCCAACGGCGGGATCATGGTTCAACCAGGTGATGACATCGTCTTCCGCAAGGGGCAAGGGGAAGCAGAGCTCATCGATGGCACCCCCCATTTCAGTGCTTCCTTTGACGAAATCTACAACGACGTCCATCCTGGTCAACGAGTACTTATCAACGATGGCCTCATCCGGATGCTCGCGGTGGATCAGGTTCCGGGCGAATCCCTCCGCTGCCGCGTCACAATCGGCGGACGCATAACGAGCAAGAAGGGGATCAACCTTCCCGAATCGGAACTGGATATGCCTGCGATCACGGAGAAGGACTGGGCGTGTGCGAAGTGGGCTGCAGAGAACAACCTCGATTATGTTGCACTTTCCTTCGTACGAACCGCGGACGAGATTAAGGAACTGAAAGGAAGATTAGAAGAGTGGCGTCCAAAAGAAGCGGTTGAGCAATACGACGGCATTGATCACTCAATCCCTGTCATTGCGAAGATTGAGAAGCCCCAAGCGATCAAGAACCTCGACGAGATCATCGAAGCAACCGATGCGGTGATGGTCGCCCGAGGCGATCTTGGCGTTGAGATGGATGTCGCAAAGGTCCCCGTCATCCAGAAGTACATCCTCTCGCGCTGCAACATGCTTGGCAAACCCGTCATCGTTGCAACCCAGATGCTCGAAACCATGATCGAATCGGTCACCCCGACTCGAGCAGAAGCATCTGACGTCGCGAACGCGGTGCTTGACGGGTGTGACGCGGTGATGCTCTCGGGAGAGACGGCCGTAGGTGCTCATCCCCGAGTCGTTGTTGAAACCATGCAACGCATCATCCGCGTGACCGAGTCGCGAATGGATGAGATGACGATCAACCAGGCTGCCCCCACACTCAAGGAGTATCCGTTCCGATCCGCAGCACTCGCGAAGGGTGTCTGGTACATGGCTGAGGAAATCGGTGCGAAAGCGGTTGCCGTATGGTCCGAAGCAGGCGGGATGGCACGATACCTTTCCCAGAACAACTTCCGTGTCCCGATCTATGCGTACACGTCATCCAAGATCGCCTCACGACGCATGGCTCTCTACGGTGGGGTGAACCCCATCTTTACTGAGCCACCTGAGACGGGTCGACTCCGGGACTGGACGGATATGGTTGAAGACATGATCCGTGAGGAAGGTATCACCGAGGACGGCGATCCGATCCTGCTTGTCGCGGGCAAACCCCTCGGCGCACTCCTTGCTCAAAGCACGGTTTCGATTCTTCGTATGGGCGATCAGTCGTCCGGGTTCCGCGTTTCCACCGATCTGTAACTCCTCGGCTACGATCCCGAATGAGCAATCCAAACCCTATCGTCTCCATCATCACCGGTGCCGGCTCAGGCATCGGCAAAGCCATCACACAGCGACTCGCGAAGCACGGCCCTGTCGTACTCGCGGGGCGACGCCCAAACCCTCTGCGTGATGTTGCGACACCATTGGGTGTTGAGGGCGAGGACTGGATCGCGGTTCCGACCGATATCTCGAAGGGCGAGGATCGCTGTCGACTCATCGATGAGACACTCCGAGTGTTCGGACGGGTCGATGCGCTCGTCAACAACGCTGCGATCGGCACGAGCGGGACGATTAGCACTCTCGGCGAGCCGGAGATCGAGGAACTCATATCGATCAACCTGACCGCACCGATCCTCCTCACAAGACTCGCACTTCAGCACCTCGAGAAGACCAACGGATGCATCGTCTCGATCGGTTCAAGGGCGGCAATCGATCCATTCCCGGGGCTCGGAACATATGGGTGCACGAAGGCCGGGCTCGAGGGGCTCGCTCGCGCGATTTGCAATGAGTACACAAGCGTTCGTGCTTACACGGTCCACCCAGGAGCCGTGGAGACCGAAATGCTGCGTTCGATCGTCAGTGCCGACGATCTGCCGAGCGATCAGGTCCTTGTGCCTGACGACATTGCAATCGCGGTTGAAGGCTTTGTCACCGGTGCACGATCCGAGCCGAGCGGGGCGTCGATCGTGGTTGCCAAGGACTGATCGGCGTGGGTGGATCGAATGGGGCTACTTAGGAGCCGTACTGAGTCTGCTAAGCCATATGATCAGATTTAATCGATATCTTCCCATCTTATCTCCTGACGGAAACGCCCGATGAGCTCGTGCATTTGATCCTCACATGTATCACCACCCTTCACTCGGATCTCGATTTGTGTCTTATCCTTTGGCATCCATCCGCCATCGTGCCAAACAAGCAAGTTGAATAATGCGAGTTCTACAGATTTCGTGACCAACTCAGTCAGATCATCACAGAATGCTGCATCATCGAGTAATCCAGCAGCTTTTAGCTTTTGGTGAACTCTCTGGTACGTTGTAGGCGGCAACGGTTGCCCCGTGAATGGGTTCACTCCATGCCCTTCGGTGCGTTTGCCTGTCTTCAACTCGGACAATCTTGCCCTTGCGGTTGCGTTGGCCATCTCACATACATGAAAGACAACTAGCTCCGCCGTACTCTGAGTATCCGCCATACTTTTGGCCTCCTCACTCTCCCGGAATATACGAGATCGCGCCTTCCATGGGTGAACTCGCGGTGGCGTAGAGCTTCTTGTCGATGCGGCCGGCGAGGTAGGACTGGCGTCCGCACTCGATGGCCTTGCGCATCGCGTGGGCCATCATGACGGGGTTCTTCGCGTGGGCGATGGCGGTGTTGAGCAGGACCCCGTCGGCGCCGAGTTCCATCGCGTAGGCCACATCGCTCGCGCTGCCCACGCCCGCATCAACGATGACGGGATAGTTCGGGTCGTTCTCCTTGAGGAGTTCAAGGCAGAGGACGATGTTGTTGGTGTTGAGGATGCCCTGGCCAGAGCCGATGGGTGAGCCCGCGGGCATGACGGCTGCCGCCCCAGCGTCCTTGATGCGCTTAGCGCTGATCGGGTCGTCGCTCGTGTAACACAACACATCGAACCCGTCCTTCACGAGTTCTTCGACGGCCTGGAGCGTGCCGACGGGGTCGGGGAGTAGGGTCTTCTTGTCGCCGAGGACCTCGAGCTTGACCCAGTTGGCGCCGGGGTTATCGAGCTGATCGAGGAGTTCGCGACCGAGGCGTGCCACGCGCACTGCGTCGTCGGCGCTGAAGCACCCGGCCGTGTTGGGCAGTATGGTGTACCGATCGAGATCAATGTACTCGAGCAGCGACTTGCCCTCCTCGTTGAACAGCCGCTCACGCCGAACCGCCACCGTGATGGCCTCAGCCCCCGAAGCATCAAGCGCCTCACGCATGAGCTCCATGGAGGCATACTTGCCCGTCCCGACGCAGAGGCGGGAGTTGAAGGTGCGGTTGGCAATCGTGATCGGGTCGAGGCCGGGTTCGGAAAGTGTCGTGCTCATGGGGGATTCTAGCACAACGGAGAACAGGATTGAAAAAGGCCGGCACACGATGGTGCCGGCCCGAGTGTATTTAAAACTTACGTCATCAACTCAGTTAAGGACAACCCGCATTGAACGCCGTGAGGAATGTACTCACGTCGAAGAAGTCCCAAGATCCATCCGCATTGAGATCGCCTGAGGACTGCTGGGTCGTGTAGAGGGTGAGAAACGTGCTGACGTCGAAGAAGTCGAGCGCCCCATCGCCGTTCATATCTGCGAGACAGTTTGACGCGATGCGGAAATTTCCAAAGGGCGAAGCCGACTCCGCAGCAATATCCACTCCGTTCGCATTAAACCCGATGTATTCACCGATACCGTTGCCCGTGCAGTTGCCTAGAGCGGTCTCGATACACCAGTAGTTCTGAGGCAGCCCTTGCATAAGGAACGCCCCATCGCCAGATGCGCCTGAAATATCAAAGAACACACCCGTCTCTGTTGCGGTCGTCACCAATCCGGAGAGTACCGTTTGATTCTGATTAGTTGAGCTGATCGTATCGGTTGGGCCACCGAGAAGATCCGGCGACATGAGCGTTAACTCCCAACTGACGATGTTTGCTTCAGATATTGGGCCGATCGTGCCATCGGTCTCGATGACACCGGTGATGGTGCCGTTGCCTACACGTCGGTTGACGTTGTACACGATGTTCTGCTTCACCTCCGCGAAAACGAAGCGGCTGCCCGGGATCTGTGTCTCGGCGTTGACCGATGCGACCCCACGCCCGATGTGCTCTCCGATGCCGCCGCCGGTACAGTTGATCGTCGCGGTCTCGAGGCAGTAGTAGTTATCGTTCACACCGCCTTGCAGCAGCATAGCGCCCTCTCCCGATGCTCCGGTGATATCGAAGAACAGCTGGGTCGAACTCGCGGTGGTTGTGTTGCCGATGACGACGGTCTGGAATTGTGTCGCAAAGCTGATGGTGTCCACCGGCCCGCCCAGAAGATTGGGTGAAGTCAGCGTCAGCTCCCAGTCGAGGATGTTGCTGCTGGTAATCACGCCCAGCTTGCCGTCGGTGGTGATAGAGCCCACGACGCTGCCCCCGCCGATCTGGCGATCCACGCAGTACGTGATGGGCTCAACACTGGTGGTCGCGAAGACGAAGTTGCCCGTGGGCTGTCCAGTCTGGGCGACCGTGCTCGAGGTGCCACGCCCCATGTGCTCTCCGATTCCGCCGCCCGTACAGCCCGCGCCGGCTGTCTCGATGCAGTAGTAGTTGTCCGGCCCGGTACCCTGCAGCAGGAAGAAACCCTCGCCGGACGCGCCCGAGATATCAAAGAGAAGCTCCGTCGCGGTCGCGGTCGTCGTCAGACCCAAGATGTTCGTCTGGGTCTGGGTGGCGAAGTCGATCGTGTCGACCGGCCCACCATTGAGGTTCGGCGCAACGAGCTCAAGATTCCAATCGAGGATGTTGGCACCGGTGATCACGCCGATCGTGCCGTCTGTGATGATCGTGCCCGACACGAAGCCCTGATCGAGCTGGCGATTGACGAAGTAGGTGATCGGGGCGATGCGGCTCGCGAATGAGAACGTGCCCGTCGGGGATGACGTCTGTGCCACAAAGGCGTCCGAGCCGACGCCGATGTGCTCACCGATGCCCGCGCCGGTGCAGTTGATCGAAGCGGTCTCCAGGCAGTAGAAATCGCTGAACCCTGATTTCTGAAGGAGGAACGCCCCCTCACCCGAACCGCCCGAGATATCGAAGAGCAGATCGGTCGTTGTGGCGGTCACGACGCCCGGCGTCACGAAGGTCTGCTGCTGATCAAGCGAACTGATTGTGACGGAAGGGCCGCCCTGCAGGTTCGGCGCCGTCAGGGTCAGCTCCCAGGCAAGAACATTGCCCGCACTCAGTGGCCCGACGGTCCCGTCCGTGGTGATAGTCCCTGTCACGGTCCCCGCGCCAACCGTTCGGTTGACGTTGTAGGTGATCTGCGCGTACGTGACGTGCGTCAACAAGCCGAGCACGATCATGATCGCGCTGATGAACTTCATTCTCATCGTCTTCTCCATATCAAGGTCTGTGGCGCACGGCATAACATCACCCGCACAACCCAATCCGGAGCGCCATTATGAATTTCGATTCAGAATGCCCCCTCTATCCAATAATGTACTTGATTCCTCCCATGCCTGCTGGACAGGAGCGTCAAGATTCTGCAAGCACACGTGCAGAGCCAGCAGTCGGCCCGGTTGGGCACACAGAATAAGCGGCCCTGCGTATTGGCTGGGCCGCGTTAAGTGCCTTTTCGCTCAGCGTGTTACACGTGGGCTTCAGCGGTGGACTCGACGTGGAGCTCCTTTAGCTGCTCCGCATCCACCACGTTGGGCGCCTCGCTCATCAGGTCCACACCCGTCAGCGACTTGGGGAAGGCGATCACATCGCGGATGTTCTCTGTGCCCACCAGGTGCATGACCAATCGGTCGAGCCCGAAGGCGATCCCGCCGTGGGGTGGGGCACCGTAGCTCAACGCGTCGAGCAGGAACGAGAACTTGAGCTTGGCCTCATCCGGACTCAGCCCCAGCAGCTCGAAGACCTTGCTCTGCACGCCCTGATCGTGGATACGGATGGAGCCGCCGCCGATTTCTGAGCCGTTGCAGATCATGTCGTAGCCGTCAGACAGGATCGATTCGACCGTGTCCACATCCTTGATGTCGGCGTCCATGAGGCGCTGGGCCTCTTCCTTGGTCGGCGCGGTGAAGGGGTGGTGCAGGGCGTAGTACCGCTCGGTCTCCTCGTCGTACTCGAACATGGGGAAGTCGTAGACCCAGAGGAAGTTCCACTTGTCTTCGGGGATGTACCCGTGCTCGCGGGCGATCTTGAGGCGCAGCTCGCCCAGCGTCTTGGTGACGATGGAGTAGGTGTCGGCCCCGAAGACGACCGCGTCGCCATCCTCAAGCCCAAGGCGCTCGACCAGCTCGTCCTTGATGTCGGTGAGGAACTTGGCGATGCCGGTGGAGAACTCGCCGCCCGTGTACTTGACGGTGGGCACACCTCCCGCGCCGAACTGCTGGGCGAAGGGGTTGAAGGCGTCGGTGACCTTGCGGGAGAACTTCTCGGCGCCGCCCGGCACGCGGATGGCTTTGACGATGCCCTTGGGCTTGGCGAGCGCATCGGTAAACACGCCGAACCCGGTTTTGGCGGCCAGATCGGAGATATCGACGAGTTCGAGATCAAAGCGGGTGTCCGGGCGATCGATGCCGTATCGGTCCATGGCCTCGCGGTAGGTCATGCGGGGGAAGTCGGCGAGATCCACGCCGAGCATCTCCTTCCAGACGCGCTTGGCGAAGCCCTCCATGATGTCGAGCACCTCGTCGCGGTCGACGAAGCTCATCTCAAGGTCGATCTGGGTGAACTCGGCCTGGCGGTCGGCGCGTGGGTCCTCGTCGCGGAAGCACTTGACGATCTGCAGGTACCGATCGCACCCCCCCACCATGAGGATCTGCTTAAAGAGCTGCGGCGACTGGGGCAGGGCGTACCACATGCCCGGCTGGTTGCGTGAGGGCACGAGAAAGTCCCGCGCCCCCTCGGGCGTCGAGCGGCACAGCACGGGTGTCTCGACCTCGATGAAGTCGTGCTCGTCGAAGTAGTCGCGTGTGAGCTTGGTGACGCGGTGGCGGGTGCGGAGGATGCTCTGCATCGTTGGGCGGCGTAGGTCAATGTACCGATGACGGAGCCGAACTTCTTCGTTGGGCAGGTCTTTGTCGCTCGATGGGAGGAACGGGAGCTTCTTGGTTTTACTCAAAAGCTCCATCTCGGAAACGAGCACTTCGATCGATCCTGTCGGGATCTTGTCGTTCTTTGAGGCACGTTCACGGACGGTACCAACTACCTTGATGCAGTCCTCGTTGCGAAGCTTGGACGCCTGCTCGATCAGGTCGGCATTGTCCCCCACGGTTTCGAAGACCGCCTGCGTGACCCCACCCTTATCTCGAACATCAACGAAGACAAGCCCGGTGCCGTGCCCCCGGTAGGCATTCACCCACCCACACAGGGTGACTGTTTGTCCGATGTTTGATTCGTTGAGTTCGTTACAGGTGTGCGTGCGCATGGATTGCCTTTGCGTTGATTTTGACACGGAAACAGGGATGCATGATATGCATGCACGCATCCCCGTTTGTGATCAATCGACCCGATCTCGGGAAAGGTTTTCATGATGATGAAACCCTTAGATGTCATTCTCAAGGCAAGGCCGAGGTTCTACTTCCATCATTCGTCTCGTGCGTCGTAGAACGCGTCCAGATCTCGCTTCATCTTCTGCAGCATCCCAAGGTGGGCATACATCATGTGCCCGGCCTCGTAGTAGTGCATCTCGATGTTCTCCTTGATCTCTGGACGGAGGAACATGTGATCGATGGTGTACTGCGTCGCATAGTACGGCGTCGCGAGGTCGTAGTACCCGTTCGCGATGAAGACCTTCATGTACGGCATCCGATGCATCGCACGGCGCAGATTCTCCGCAACATTCACATACCGGTTGTCCCCGACCCCACGGAATGACCACGGCCAGACACTTGTGAGGATCTCGTATCGCAAATCAGATTTGTACCCAAGATCCTCGCGGAGGTACTGGTTCATCGATTCGGTATAGATGCTCTGGATCGCGGTGTACGACGGGTCGTACTCATATGAATCCGCAGCATCGTCGCGATCGATCCCCGTGAACCGGGAGTCCAAACGCCCAACCGTTATTCCTTCTTCACGCAGGAGTTCCTTGGGGAACCGGGGCATGTTGATACGCAGCTGGGTCTGCAGCGCATATTCCGCACTGACACCAGTGTAGGCCGAGAGCTTTTCCGCGATATTTCGGCGTTGGGAATCGTCGAGCTGGTCTCCCGCAGCAAGCGCGAGCCAGTACTCACCCATCGCGAACTCCTCCACTTCACGCAGGAATAGCTCAAGTTCCATCGATTGGTACGGTTCTTCGAGCGCATCGTGAAACCACGCCGTCGCGGC
>SPJK01016184.1_pt1 | contig 34433 bp, 37 predicted proteins | sample 3741771 | NCBI WGS metagenome assembly SPJK01 (sample SAMN10925997, study PRJNA522277) | cold seep metagenome | isolation source: Elba SIP-enriched marine methane seep metagenome, extraction at timepoint T2 | place: Italy: coast of Elba, Mediterranean Sea
GCGGCGGCCTCGGCCAGTTCGGCCCTGGTCTCGTCGGCAGAGCAATCGTTCACGCAGACAATTTCGAAGCCAATTCCGTCGAGCGCCTCGTGCACCTCTTCCAGCAATGGAATGATATTGCCCTGTTCATTGTAGAAAGGGATCAGGACGCTGAGCTCAGGCGCGGTCATTTCTCGTCCTCGATCCTCGCCGCCAGGGATTCGATCTGTTCAGCCGCAGTGTTGAGCGCCTGGGCCGCGCGTTCAATATCCGGTCCCGATGCAGCGGCCTGCGCCTGATGGGCCGCATCGAGCTCATCCAGAAGCGCCAGGCCGGCAATCAGCAGCAGACGATCATCGCCAATATTGCCGACCGCTTTGGAAATATCTTCGATCCGGGCGTCGAGTTGGCGCGACAATGCGATCAGGCGCGCCTCTTGGCCCGGCGCGCAGGCGACCGAATAGGACCGGCCCTTGATCTTGATGTCGGCCTTGGCCATTAGCTGCGCCCCTCTCGGCCGAGCGCCGCACGAACTTCGGCGATTGCTGAGCCAAGCGCTTCAGAGGCTTCATCGGCGAGCGCCTGCAATTCCTTCTCGCGCGCCAGCGACTCATCCAGCTGTTCAGCCAGGCGCGCCCGATCTTCCATCATGGCACTGAGTTCCTGGCGCAACAGCACAGGATCGCCCGACCGCTCGAACAAGCCCTCAACCGCTCCCTCGAGACGCCGCGTCGCCTTCTCTAATCGAGAAGCAGCTGCTTCAATCACACTCATCCTACCCGGTTAGCCATTATTCCACTGAAAACTCAATAGCTGCAGCACGACAGTCTTGACAGCGCTGGGCACGATCTGCATTGCCGGGTTAACCAAAACAGGGGTTGAGGAATGACAGTTTCTGCTCGGGATATGGCCAACGCGATCCGCGCGCTCTCAATGGATGCGGTGGAAGCGGCAAAGTCTGGACATGTGGGTTTGCCGCTCGGCATGGCGGATGCGGCAACGGTGCTGTTTACGAAATTCATGAAGCATAATCCGGCTGATCCGGACTGGGCCGATCGTGACCGTTTCGTGCTCTCGGCCGGACACGGCTCTATGCTGGTCTATTCGCTCCTTCACCTCACCGGCTATGACAGTGTCAGCCGCGATGACATTCGAAACTTCCGCCAGCTCGGCCGCCCAACGGCTGGCCACCCGGAGAACTTCGTCACCAAGGGCGTCGAAACGACGACTGGCCCGCTCGGCCAGGGCATCACCACCGCCGTCGGCATGGCCATGGCGGAGCGCCACTTGAACGCTCGCTTCGGCGATGAGCTGGTCAATCACAAGACTTATGTGATTGCGGGCGATGGTTGTCTGATGGAAGGCATCAGCCAGGAAGCGATCACGCTCGCCGGACACCTCAAGCTCTCAAACCTGATCGTCCTGTTTGACGATAATGCGGTCACGATTGATGGCGGCACGGACATGTCAGACAATACGGACCAGTGCGTGCGCTTCGAAGCTTCTGGCTGGGTCACCAAGAAAGTCGATGGCCATGACGCCGCCGATGTCGAAGCGGCGCTTGCCTGGGCGCAGACCCAGGACAAGCCGGTCATGCTGGCGGTCAAGACGATCATTGGCTACGGCGCCAAGCGTGCCGGCACCGGTCCCGCTCATGGCGGGCCCTATGGCGAAGAAGAAGTCGCCACCGTGCGTGAGAGCATAGGCTGGCCGCATGCGCCGTTCGAGGTTCCGGGCGATATCGAAGCCGCATGGGCCGAAGCGGGCAAACGCTCGCATGCTGAGCACCTGGCGTGGAAGAACCGGCTCGACAATCACGCTGACAAAGGCGCGTTCGAAACCGCCATGGCTGGCGCTCTGCCGGCCGACCTGTCGGAGATTGTCAACGCGCACAAGAAATCTGTTGTCGACGGCGGCAAGGATGATGCGACCCGCAAATGGTCCGGCGCGGCGCTGGAGCCGCTGACCGCGGCCATCCCGGAAATGATTGGTGGCTCGGCTGACCTGACCGGCTCCAATAATACCAAGACCAGCCATACGGAGGTGCTCTCGCCGACCAATTGGGGTGGGCGTTATGTGCATTACGGCATTCGCGAGCACGCCATGGCGGCGGCGATGAACGGCATGGCGCTGCATGGCGGCGTAATCCCGTATTCCGGCACCTTTCTGGTCTTTGCTGACTATTCCCGCGCAGCCATCCGCCTCGGCGCTCTGATGGGCGAGCGGGTGATTCATGTCATGACGCATGACTCCATCGGCCTCGGCGAAGATGGCCCGACCCACCAGCCGGTCGAGCATGTTGCGTCCTTGCGGGCGATGCCGAACATGACCGTGTTCCGGCCTTGCGACGGCGTCGAAGCGGCGGAATGTTGGGAACTGGCGCTGCGCAATGACACAGGTCCGAGCACATTGGCGCTGACTCGCCAGAAGGTAAAATCTGCGCGCAGCACGCACACAGATGAGAACCTCTCAGCCAAAGGCGCTTATGTTCTCTCAGACGCGAAGGGCGCGAAAGCCGTCCTCATCGCCACCGGATCGGAAGTTGAGATCGCCATGGCCGCGCAAGCTGCGCTCGCGGACAAGGGCGTGCCGGTTCGCGTCGTATCGATGCCGAGCATGGACCTGTTCGAACAACAGGACGCAGCTTACCAGTCCGAGACACTGGGCGGCGATCTGCCCAAGGTCGCGGTTGAAGCCGGCGTACGCTTCGGCTGGGATCGCTGGATCGGGCATGAAGGCGGTTTTGTCGGCATGGCCTCGTTCGGCGCTTCGGCCCCTTATCAGGACCTCTACCAGCATTTCGGAATTACGGCAGACGCTGTCGTCGCGGCGGTCAGCGCGCGGCTCTAGCCTAGCGGTTTTTCGGCATTGGCAGCAGGCGTCCGTGCAATACGCACGGGCTGACGGCCCGGTCTGACACTTCAACCTGCACATCAGGTGCCGCCAGATAGGCCGTGAGGCCAGCCTGCGCGGCGCCATCAAAATCGACCGACGCGATATCCGTATCGATCCGGCCGAGCGCCCGTCGGTCATAGCAGCGATTGAGCTCGATATAGCGGGCGGCCTGATCGCCGCCATCGCTAATCTGGCGCAAGGCAAGTTGGAACGGGCTGCTTGAGAAACTGATCGTCGCCGGCCAGCCAGGACCTTTGGGCACGCCCACCCAGGCGGCGCGCGGGCCGGCCTCGTCGGTCATCTCCGCAAAATGGACCTGATAGATCGTCCCGTGATCGACCTCGACTTCGGAAATCGACACCATCGGATGACGCTCCAGGCGGTTGACCCAGGTCGCGATCAATTGATCGCGCACACGCCAGGCGGAGAGGTCCTCACCGACGGCAAGGTGCGCAGCAACTGAATAGAGATTCGACATCACATCGCGCATCGGTCCCGCATTGCGAAAATGTTGAACGGCGGATTCCGCGTCGCCCATATCGGCAGCAGCGATTCCGGCGATGCGGCTCGCCGATGCAAACTCGGGACGGTCCGGGCAATTTCGCAGGAAGCTTTCGGTGACGACCCGGATATAAGTCGGCGTCAGCTCAACCTCTGAATCCGTGATCGCCAACTGCCAGCGCGTTGCATCGTGCAAGGAGCAGGTTTGCGCTTCCGCGCGCATCAAGGACTGCATGCCGACAAAGGTGGTGACGGCGGTGGCAATGGCGGCACCAAGATAGCGGCGAACGCGCTTGGTAAACAGAGTCTTAACAATCATGCCCTGCTTTTGTGCAAGGCCGATGCCGTTTACCCTGACAGCACCCGCTCGAAGGTCCAGAACAATCCGATTGCCCCGATCAAGCCACTCACCGGCCAGGCCAATGCGTGCCGGAACGTGCCTTCCGAAACCAGGCGCCGGATCGGGAAACAGAGAACAAAAGCCGCGAGGACGACGGAGAGCTGGCCGACCTCAACTCCGACATTGAACCCGATCAGCGCGCTCCAGAACTGACCGTCGGGCAGGCCGAGTGATCCAAAGAATCCGGCAAAGCCCATGCCGTGGATCAAGCCAAACCCGAACACCACAAAAGGCCGCCAGCGGGTCATGTCCTTGAACACGATGTTCTCGATTGCAACGAAGGCGATGGTTGCGGCGATCAAGGGCTCGACGACGCTGGCGGGCGGCGAAAGTACGCCGGACGCGACCAGAGCCAGTGTCGCTGTATGCGCCACAGTGAAGGCCGAGATCTGAATCAGGAGGGGCCGGAGGCGCGAGGTCGAGAAGAATAACGCCAGGACGAACAGGATATGATCCAAGCCGCCCGGCAAGATGTGCTGGACGCCGATCTTCACATATAACGCAAAGGTCTCAATCGCGGGCCGCTCAAAGTCGATGGTCTCGGTTTCGGTGAACGTATCGCTATCTGCATCCGGATCCTCGGCGCGATCCAAATCTTGCAGGGCGCGGCAAAGCGCTGGGTCGAGACCGCCATCGCCGGTGCAGAATTCATCTTCCGGATGCGCGCTCGCGCTCGGCGCCGAAGCCATCAGGCCAAGTGCGGCACAGACAAGAATCAACCGTAACCAGGCAGAAATCGTCAATGATCGTGTCCCGAATGTGTGTCGTCGTGGCCGTCAATGGCATGCGCCTGACCGAGATGGTTATGATCATGGCCGGGAATGGGCGCAAGCAGCAGCAACACGGCTATCGCCACACCGGCGGTGAGCGATAGCAGGCCGCGCACGGGCGCAACATCCTTGAGCGGTGCCATGAGCGGCCCCGTGGCAACAAAGAGCAGCAAGCCGGCCGACAATGCGAACAGACTGCCCAGCGCCTCTTCCCCGAGACCATACATGAACGGCCCGGAGACGAGCACTCCGAGCGGAGTCGTCGCCGCTGCGGCCAGGAAAGCCCAGAGGAAGGCCGACCGGTTGGAAACGCCGTGCCGTCGCAAAATCGCAAACGCGATCACACCTTCGGGGAACTCGTGAAGGATCAATCCGACCGCGGCAAAAACGCCAGCAGAGAAACTCGCCGCAAAGGTCACCGAGTAGACAATGCCATCAATGAAGGAGTGACAGGCAATCGCGACGATCGGTGTGATCGCCTCGCTTGGCAGAGTCGAATCCTCTCGTTCCGGGAACACGGTGCGGATGACATAATGCATCACCAGGCCGCCAAAGAATCCCAGCGTCAGCCAGACCGGCGCACTGCTGGACAGGGCAAAGGCTTCCGGCACGATGTGCAGGAAAGCCATCGCCGTCAGCATGCCGGCGGCGGTCAGACCGAACAAATTTGCATAGCGCAGGCTCCAGTCACTGCGCAGCGCTACAGCCAACAGGCCCAGCGTCGTCACGAACGCGGCAATCAGGCCAAAAAACAGGGGAGCTTGCAGAGCTTGGAACATGAACTGGAATTGGTTTTGCGGTTTTCCGCTTATCCTGTTTGATTTGTCGGGATGTTATAGTATCTCAAAAGTGTAACGGCGACGTAATCTTCGCACTTCGCCCTGTCAAACGAAAGCTGGAGTCTCATATGTCTCGTTCTGTGTTCTTGCTCGCTGCGAGTAGCCTTGCCCTGGTCGCGTGCCAACCTGCGGAAAACGCGGCGGACACGCTGGAAGCCGAAACCCCACCCGTGGTTGAGGAAACGGTCGAAGTGGAGGTCGCCACGGTCGTCGAAGCTGCAGCCGAGACAGAGGCCGATCACGATGAGCATGACGCTGAAGGTGATCACGAGGATCATGAGGATCATGAGGAACATGACGACCATGATGCGGACGAGCATGACGGGCACGACGAGGATGAGCACGCGCATGATGACGACCATGATCATGATGCGGCCGGCGGTGAAGCGCACGTGCACGGCCACTCGGATCTGGCTGCCAGTCTGGATGGCTCAACGCTCAGCATCAGCGTTGAAGGCGCGCTGGCGAATTTCGACCTGGATGAGAGCTTGCGCACGCTCGAGGACACCACGCCCTATACCGACAATCTGGTCGCGATCAGCGGCGGCGACTGCACCCGTGACAGTGCCAGCGCCAGCATCCGCGCGATTGGCGATCATGGAAACCTGATGGTCGACCTGACCTATACCTGCGCCACGCCAGATACGATCAGCGCGATCGACGTCACCGGCTTCCAGACCTTTGCCGGGTTTGAAGAGGTGAGCGCGGTTTACCTCACCGATTCAGGACAGACCGCAGAAACCTTGACCGCGAGCGACACCCGCCTAGACATCAACTAGATGACTGCACCTGTTGTTCGAATTGCTGACCTGCGTTTCGCCTGGCCAGGCCAGGCGCCATTGCTGAACATTGGCAGTTTCGGCCTGAGCGCTGGCGAGCGCCTGTTCCTGCGCGGCCCGAGCGGGTCCGGGAAATCCACACTTCTCGGGCTGATCGCGGGAGTTCTGGAGGCAGACGAAGGCGAGCTGCACGTGCTCGGCCAGGACCTGGTCAATCTGTCCGGACGCCAGCGCGATCAGGTGCGCGCGGATCATCTTGGCGTGATCTTTCAGCTGTTCAACCTGGTGCCCTATTTGTCGGTCGTTCAGAATGTGATCCTGCCTTGCCGGTTTTCCCGGCGCCGACAGAGCGAAGCGCAGACCGCCGGCGGCGTCGAGCAGGAAGCAAAGCGTTTGCTGGCCCAACTCGGCCTCGACGATCCGGACCTGCTGGCGCGCAATGTCACCGACCTGTCTGTCGGCCAGCAACAGCGCGTCGCGGCGGCGCGGGCACTGATTGGAAATCCATCCCTGATCATCGCCGACGAGCCGACCTCAGCCCTCGACGCGGACACGCGCGACCGGTTCATCGCGCTGCTCAGCCAGGAAGCGCAGAAGACCAATGCGGCGCTCTTGTTCGTCAGCCATGATGCCAGCCTTGCCGGCCTGTTCGACCGCGCGCTCGACCTGTCTGAACTGAATTCTTCGGCGCAATTGGCGGGAGCGGAGTAATGGGTGTCTCGATTTTCGGCCTGGCCTGGCGCAGCCTGCTCAATCGCAAAGTGTCCGCCCTCCTGACCGTGATCGCGATCGCTCTGTCCGTGGCGCTGTTTCTCGGCGTCGAGAAGGCCCGCAATGCGGCCAAGTCGGGTTTTGACAATACGATTTCCGGCACGGAGCTGATTGTCGGCGCGCCGTCCGGACAGATTAACCTGCTGCTCTATTCCGTGTTCCGTCTCGGCAATGCTACAGCCGAAATTTCCTGGGATGCGTACCAGACGCTCGACGCCCGCGAAGATGTTGCCTGGACGGTACCGATTTCGCTTGGCGACAGCCATCGCGGCTATCGCGTTCTGGGCACCAATCTTGGCTATTTCGAGCATTACAAATACGGTCAGAAACAACCCCTGACCTTTGCCGAGGGCCGGCCATTTGAGGACTTGTTTGACGCCGTGATTGGCGCCGATGTCGCCCGGACACTCGGCTATGAGCTCGACTCCCCTTTGGTGATTACACACGGGCTCGGCGCCGGCGGACTGACCGATCACGAGAACCGACCATTTCGCATTGTTGGCATCCTTCGGCCCACTGGCACGCCCGTGGACCAGACCATCCACATTTCACTGGAGGCGATGACCGCCATCCATGTCGGCTGGGAGACCGGAACCCGTAATCCGCTTGCCGATTCCCTGTCAGAAGACACGATACGCGGCTTCAATCTGACCCCGCGCACGGTGACGGCCGTATTTGTCGGGCTGAAGAACAGGGCGACGGTGCTGCGCACCCGGCGCGCGATCAATACCAACAAATCCGAGCCCTTGCTGGCCATTATCCCGGGCCAGGCGCTGGCCGAATTGTGGCAGGTGATGAGCACGGCGGAGCGGGTGCTGCTGGCAATTTCAGCCTTCGTGATCGCCGTTGGACTGGTCTCGATCCTGACCAGCATCCTGACCAGCCTCAACGAACGCCGCCGCGAAATGTCGATCCTGCGGGCTACGGGCGCGCGGCCCGGGCACATATTTGCGCTCTTGATCGCCGAGGCGACCTTTCTCGGCCTGATTGGCGCGATTGCCGGGGCAGTCTTGATCCAACTGATATTCGCCGTCGCCGCGCCGATCCTGTCGGCACAATACGGCATCGCCCTGATTGGCACCGGGCCGGGCCTAGTCGATCTGTATACGATCGCGGCCGTCACAATTGCAGCATTGTTCCTTGGTATCTGGCCCGCGATGACCGCGCTGCGGCGGTCCCTGGCCGATGGTCTGACTGTCAAAGTCTGATCACAAGCGCGCCAGAGGACTGGTCGAAGCCGCGTTTCGCACGTAGGGAATAGCCATGATGAAACAGATTATGATCTCCTCGGCCGCCTTTATCGTGCTGGCCGCCTGTGGTGAGGCCGTCACCGCAGATACGCCAGCGCCAGAAGACGCCACTCTGGTCGAGGCGCAGACCGATACGAGCGAGCCACAAGTTGGCGATCGCATTCCGGAACCTGCAGCTGATCCTGAAGACAGCAATCGCCTGGCCGCGGCCGGGGCGGAAGCGAATGACGTTGCCTCGCGCGGATATCGCGAGATTGGCTGGGAAGAGCTGATGCCGGAAGGCGAGGAAGAGCGCCTCGCGCAGCTCTATCAGCAGCAAATGTCCATGCTCTATTCCGGCGGCCCGATAGCTGAAGGATCCGCAGCTGACACAATGATCCAGATCGGCACCTTCAATACGGTCAAGGAACTCAACGAAACCAAGGTCCGTATTCCAGGCTACACCGTGCCGTTCGAGTATGGCGCCAATGCCGAGATCACCGAATTCCTGCTCGTGCCTTATTATGGCGCCTGCCTGCACGCGCCGCCGCCACCGCCAAACCAGACCGTGTTCGCAATGGCCGATGAGCCGATCAAACTGCGCGATCTCGCCCAGGCCGTGTGGATCGAAGGCACCATGTACACGCAGACTCAAGAATCGGAATTGGCTGACGCCGCTTACACTCTTCGCGTCGAGAAGGTCGAGACTTACGAATACTGAGCCCGCTAAGGCGCGGCTCCCTGCCCCATGGTCGACAGTGCCCGGAGCGCCTAGATCAAGGCGCAAGAAACTGAAAGGCGCCTGTCATGGCCACTGCTCTTACCATCGGCCTCTATGTCGCAATCGGCCTGCTCGTCGTCGTGCTCATCATGGGCCTGGTCAATCTGACCCGTACCGATGAAGGCCAACCGAGCCGTTCCAATCAGCTCATGCGCGTGCGTGTCATGGTTCAGGCCGTGGTGATCGCCATTCTGGTTCTGCTTGGCATCGTGCTCGGTTCGATCAAACTGTTCTGATCCCGCCATGGTCCAGCTCGACAAGATCTACACCAAGGCCGGAGATACCGGCAAAACGCGGCTATCGACTGGCGAACCCGTCGACAAGTGGCATCCACGCGTCACCGCGTATGGAACGGTCGATGAGACCAATGCCGCGCTTGGCGTCGCGGCCTTGCATGCCGATGGCGACATGCTGACCGCCATTCGGCGCATTCAGAACGACTTGTTTGACCTCGGCGCGGATCTGGCGACGCCGGATCGCGGCAAGAAGCTGGAATGGGAGCCGCTGCGTATCGTGGCGGCGCAAGTTGAGCGCCTGGAAACCGAAATCGATACGATGAATGAGGCGATTGCACCGCTGGACAGTTTCATCCTGCCAGGCGGCTCGGCCCTCGCGGCGCAACTGCACGTGGCGCGGACACTTTGCCGCCGGGCCGAACGACAGATCGCTGAGCTCTCGGCTATGGCGGATGAGAAGGTCAGTGCAGAATCGCTCGCTTATGCGAACCGTCTATCTGACTGGCTCTTCGTCGCCGGACGCGCGGCCAATAATGATGGCGCAGATGACATTAAATGGGTGCCGGGCGCCAATCGCTAGCCGCTATTGAAGTGCCCGTGAATGCGCTCTGCGAGCGCCGCTGAGACGCCTTCAACCTCTTTCAAATCGGCGAGCTTGGCCTGTGAGACGCCTTTGGCGGACCCGAAATATTGCAGCAGAGCTTTCTTTCGCGCCGGGCCGATGCCACCAATTTCGTCCAACGGGTTCTTCTTGATATCGGCGCTGCGTTTGGCCCGGTGCGCGCCGATCGCCCAGCGGTGGGCTTCGTCGCGCAGGCGCTGCAAATAATACAGGACAGGCGCATTTTCCGGCAGGCGGAACGGGGCGCGGCCCGGCTGGAAGAACTGTTCTCGACCAGCATTTCGCTCAACACCCTTGGCGATCGAGACAAGGTTGACGTCCGAGGGGGACAGACCAAGCTCATTGATCGCTTCGATGACGCTGCTGAGCTGGCCGAGGCCGCCATCGATCAAGACCAGGTCCGGCCAATTCGCGCCATTGCCCTCTTCGCGCTCTTTCAGGGCGCGGGAGAAGCGTCGGCGCATGACTTCGCGCATCATCCCGTAATCATCCCCCGGCTCCAGGGATTTGTCCTTGATGTTGAACTTGCGATACTGACCCTTCTCGAACCCGTCGGGTCCGGCCACAACCATGCCACCGACCATGTTCGAGCCCTGGATGTGGGAATTGTCATAGACCTCAATGCGCTGCGGCGGCTCTTCCAGGTCAAACGCCTTGGCAACCTCTTTCAGCAAGCGCGCCTGGCTGGCACTTTCCGCCAGTTTGCGGCTTAACGCCTCAGCGGCATTGCGGCTCGCCTGTTCGACGAGGGAACGTTTCTCGCCCCGCTGCGGCGTGCGAATCTCGACCTTGCGGTCGGCTTTCAGCGCCAGGGCATCGGCGATCAGAGCGCCGTCCGTCGGATCGACACTGGTGAAGATGAGGCGCGGTGGGGGGCGCTTGTCGTAGAACTGGACGAGGAATGCGGCGAGAATATCCGCCGCGCTCTCGCCCTTCTCATGGCGCGGGAAGTGAACCGTCGCGCCCCAATTCTGTCCAGCTCGGATGAAGAAGACCTGCACGGCTGACAGGCCGCCCTCCATCGCGATGGAGAAGATATCGGCTTCCTCGATCCCGTCGGGATTGATGTCCTGTTGCGCGCGGACATGCGCGAGGGCACGAATGCGGTCGCGCAGGGCCGCCGCGCGCTCAAATTCCATATTGTCCGCCGCCGTCTCCATTTGCGCCGCGAGATCAGCCTGCAGGTCGGTCGCCTTGCCCCGCAGAAAATCGGCGGCCTGGTCGGCGAGCGCGCGATAATCCTCGGCCTTGATCAGGTCGACGCAGGGCGCTGAGCAGCGCTTGATCTGGTGCAGCATGCATGGCCGCTGACGGGTCGAGAAGACACTGTCTTCGCAGGTCCGCAACAAGAAGGCCTTTTGCAATGTATCGATTGTCCGCGTGACCGCGCCAGCGCTGGCAAAGGGTCCGAAATAGTCGCCGCGATCCTGCTTGGAGCCGCGATACTTCAACACTTGCGGGGCGTCATGGTCCCGCCGGATCAGGATGTAGGGAAACGACTTGTCATCCCGCAGCAGGATGTTGAAGCGCGGTTTCAGAGATTTGATCAGGCTGGCTTCCAGCAGCAGCGCTTCGGTCTCGCTCTCGGTGACGACAAATTCCATGCGCGCCGTGGCCATGATCATGGCGGCGATGCGCTGGGTGTGGCCGCCAATGCGCGTATAGGACGAGACCCGGGCCTTCAGGCTTTTTGCCTTGCCGACATAAAGCACCGTCTCGTCCTCGCCGAACATGCGATACACGCCCGGCTTGGCAGGTAGCCGAGACAGGTTGTCCTTGATGACATCAACCCCGCGCTTGCGGGCGGTCAGATCCGGGGAATCGGGCATACGCCCAATTTAGGGGGCAATCGCGCCAAAGCCTAGAGCTTGAACATATTGCTGTATGCGCCCGGGGAATGATCGAACAGAATGTCGGCGCCATACAAAACCATGCCGACCAGGACCACAGCCCCGACAAACTGGCGGCCAATGCTGCCAGGATTGTATTTACGACGGGCACGGGCAACGATCAGGTAAATCAGGAACATGATAAACGCACACAGCGCGAACCCTCGCTCAACAGAGCTCAGATCCATGAAATAGTCCCGAACTTCACCAAAATAGAAGTTCGCCTCGACCAGGAACCGGTCGAAGGCTTGCTGATACACATCAGAACTGACTTCACGCGTGAACAACATGACTAAATCCTCGGCCCCCAGCCATGGATGAAACTAGCGGTTGTATATAGCCGGATTTGGTCAAATCCGGCCTAATGCATTCTGTGAAATTTTATCGATCAATGTTTTTTAATGTTGGCTTGCAACGGGCCGGATTGCGGCGTACAGCGGCGGCTTCAAAGTGGAGATCGTCGCCATGGCCAGCCAGCTTTTCCTCAGTGATGCCGTCAATCGGGTTGCCCCGTCCGCAACTATTGCGGTGACAACCAAGGCCGCTGAATTGCGCGCTGCAGGCGAAAACGTTATCGGGCTTGGCGCGGGCGAGCCGGATTTCGATACGCCGGACCATATCAAGCAGGCCGCGATCGAAGCGATCCAGGCGGGCAAGACCAAGTACACGCCAGCTGATGGCCTGCCAGACCTGAAACAGGCGATCTGCGCGAAATTCAAACGCGACAATGACCTCGACTACACGCCGGCGCAGATTCACGTCGCGCCGGGCGGAAAGCCGGTTATTTTCAACGCCCTGATCTCGACCCTGAACGAGGGCGATGAGGTGGTGATCCCGGCGCCCTATTGGGTCAGCTATCCCGAAATGGTGAAACTTTGCGGCGGTACACCCGTCATCGTCTCGTGCGGCCCGAACGCGAAATACAAGCTCACCCCGGAAGCCCTGGAAGCTGCGATCACGCCGAACACCAAATGGCTGATCCTGAACTCGCCATCAAACCCGACCGGCGCCGCCTATACGGGCGACGAGCTGAAAGCCCTGGGCGAGGTGCTGATGCGCCACCCGCTAGTCTGGATCCTGACCGACGATATGTATGAGCACCTGGTCTATGACGGGTTTGAGTACAAGACGATCGCACAAGTCGAGCCGGGCCTGTATGACCGCACGCTGACCATGAATGGCGTCTCGAAAGCCTATGCCATGACCGGCTGGCGCATCGGTTATGCCGCCGGGCCGGAGGCCCTGATCAAGACCATGCGCAAGGTGATCAGCCAGACGACTTCGAACCCGAGCTCGATCTCTCAATATGCGGCGATTGCCGCGCTCAATGGCAGCCACGACTTCCTGCCGGAGCGCAATGAAGTGTTCAAACAGCGCCGCGACATGGTTGTGGCGGAACTGAACAAGGCTGACGGCCTGACCTGCGCGACACCGGAAGGGGCGTTCTATGTCTACCCGTCCTGCGCTGGCGCGATCGGCAAGACGGCACCGTCCGGCAAGCGGATCGAGACCGATGCCGACTTTGCCTCGGAATTGCTCGAGCAGGAAAAAGTCGCCGTGGTGATGGGCGAGGCATTCGGCTTGTCGCCAGCCTTCCGCATCTCTTACGCGACCTCGACCGAGGCGCTGACCGAGGCCATGGCCCGTATTCAGAAATTTTGTGCCAGCCTCAAATAAGCGCCTGCCATAAATTTTATCTATATCTGACAGCCCAATTATCAATTGGCGCGACCGCCGTGCCGACCCCACCTGATCCTCATACAGAATGAGGGTTAGACCGATGAAAGTTGAAATTGGAATCTCAGAAACCGACCGCGCCAAGTCTGCGGCGGCATTGAAGCGGCTGCTGGGCGAGACCTATGCGCTCTATATCAAGACGCACGGCTATCACTGGAATGTCACCGGGCCGCGATTTCAATCGCTGCACGAGGTGTTCATGACACAATATACCGAGCTGTGGGCCGCGCTGGACGAACTCGCGGAACGCATCCGTGCGCTTGGACATTTCGCGCCCGGCTCTTCCGCGGAGATGATGCACGATGCCTCGATTGAGGCCGACGCGTCAGTGCCGGATGCCGAAACCATGGTTGCCAATCTCGCGCGCGGGCATGAAGCCGTCGCACGGGCGGCGCGGGATGGGATTGAGATTGCTGGAGACGCGGGCGACGATGTCACCGCCGATCTGATGACCCAACGCGCTACGATTGCCGACAAGACAGCCTGGATGCTGCGCGCCAGCCTCTAGTTCAGAGCGGCCGTCTTGGTGTCAGGTGCCTGGAACAGGCGGTAGCAGCTGCGGCCGCTGCCTTTGGCCTCATAGAGGGCAAGGTCCGCGCATTTCAGCAAGGATTGCGTCGAGTCGGCGTGCAGCGGCGCGCAGGCGACGCCGACCGATGCCGAAGAGGTCAGCTCCAGTCCGCCAACACGGAATGGACGCGACAGGGCCGTAACGATCCGCGCCGCCACCAGGCAGGCATCCATCGGATTGGCCACGTCGCGTGAGACGACGACAAACTCGTCACCGCCCAGGCGCGCGGCCCAGTCTTTGCCCCGAATGACCTTACGCAGCCGTTTGGCGACCATATTGAGCACGGCATCGCCGGTCTGGTGACCAAACGTGTCATTGATCGATTTGAAATTGTCGAGGTCGATGGCCAGGATGGCGACATTCTCGTCTTCGGCGCTGCCTGCGACGTCCTGTTCGATCCGGTTCTGGAAGGAATAACGATTGGCGAGACCGGTCAGCATGTCATGCTCGGCCATGTGTTTGAGACGCCCCTGCGCCTCGATACGGCGCGTGACATTGGTGCCGACGCCAAGATAACCAATCACAGCGCCGCTCTTGCTGTAGCGCGGTGTCGCCGACAGCGAGATGTAGAACTTCTTACCATCGGTCGCGTTGAACACGGAGAGTATGTCCGAATAGGGCTTGATGGCGCTGAGCGCGGCGAGCATTTTCTCGCGCTCCGTCTCGTCGAGCTTGATAACGCTCATATAGTGCTTGCCGAGAACATGATTGATGTCCGGGAAGATGGTCTTCATCAGCCGGCCGCCCGCAGCGATAATGTGTCCTTCCAGATCGGTTTCCCAATACAGGTCAGTGGCAAAATCGGCGAGGTGAGAGAGCTGGCTTTCGGCAGTCGCTTCGGCCTCCTCGGTTTTCTTGTCCTGACGTGCAACCAACACAAGCAGACCGAGTGTAACCGCCAGGATCACTGCCGATTCCAGTACCAGGAACTGATGGCTGAGCGCATGCACAGAGGAGAAGGCAAAGAATCCGAGCTCGAGCACCCCCAGAAACCCAACCGCCATCAGCGCCAGGGAGAATCTGAACTGAACCTTCTTCCTGGAGGACGCAGCACCACTCATCCCAGCAGTTAATCACGTTTAGGTTGATTTTTTCTTATTTCTCTCTTTGAAATCAACGACGTCCAAATAGTCGTTCAATATCCGCGAGTTTCAGTTCAACATAAGTCGGTCGCCCGTGATTGCATTGACCGGAATGCGGGGTGCGTTCCATTTGGCGCAGCAAGGCATTCATCTCGTCTGCATTGAGGCGCCGACCGGCGCGTACAGAGCCGCGGCAGGCCATGTTGCCCATCACTTCCTCGAAGCGTTCCTTCAAGGCCAGACCGGCATCATATTCAGCGAAATCATCGGCGAGATCGCGCACCAGACCGGCAACGTCCATTTCGCCGAACAGAGCCGGCGTCGCCCGCACGCAGACAGCCCCTAGCCCAGAGGGTTCAACCTCTAGGCCAAGCTCGGCCAGCTCTTCGATCCGCTCGAGAATGCGTGCCGCTTCGTCTTCGCTGAGCTCGACCACGTCCGGGATCAGCAAGGCCTGACGTTTGACACCGCCTTCGGCCATTTGCCGCTTCATGTCCTCATAAACCAGACGCTCATGAGCCGCGTGTTGGTCGACAATGACAATACCATCCTCAGTCTGCGTCACGACATAAGTCTCGTGCAACTGCGCCCGCGCCACACCAAGCGGAAAGTCTGTGGCGACGGTATCTTGCTCCGGCTCCACGCGAGCGGAAAGGCCATCCTCATAGGCCGCACTCGCGGGTTCATTCAGCGCCGCCGGAGCGGGCATGGACGGTCGCGTCTGGAGCGGCACAACAGGCATGGAGGGTGCTGCAGCGCCGCCGACAGGCCGGTCTGCCCAGAGCGTGCTCGGCCGGAACACATCGGCCTGAACCGGCTCCGCCTGAACTTTGCCGAGCGCCTCGGATGCCACCGTCGTGCTCGCCCGGTGACCCGCTGCGGCCAGCGCATGGCGCAAGGCACCAATAATCAAACCGCGCACATTCCCGGCATCGCGAAACCGCACTTCGGTCTTGGCCGGGTGGACATTGACGTCGACATATTCCGGGTCGAGATCGACGAAGAGCGCCGCCATGGGATGCCGGTCGCGGGCAAGGAAATCCTGGTAGGCTGCGCGGATCACGCCGTTCAGCATACGGTCCTTCACCGGACGCCCATTGACGAACAGATATTGCTTCTGCGCATTGCCGCGATTGAGCGTTGGCAGACCGGCAAACCCAGACAGGCGCACGCCTTCCCGCTCGGCCTCGATCTCCAGCGCGTTCTCACGAAACTCGCGCCCCATGATCGCACCGAGCCGCTCAAGTCGGCCGACCGGCGTGTCCGGGTGCGCTGCATAGCGAAACACGCTGCGGCCATTGCTTTCGAGCTGAAACGCTATGTCCGCCCGCGACATGGCCAGGCGTTTGAGCGTATCGGTCACCGCCATGGTTTCCGAGCGCTCGGTCTTCATGAATTTCAACCGCGCTGGCGTTGCATGGAACAGGTCGCGCACTTCGACACGCGTTCCGGTCAGGCCCGTGCCGGAAAACGCCGCCGGTTTCGGACCCTCAATCCGGCCCGCTTCGATAAACAGCTCAGCTGCATCGTCGCCATCGGTGCGCGAGGTCAGCGTCATGCGGCTGACCGAACCGATCGAGGGCAGGGCTTCGCCGCGAAAGCCCATCGTGTGAATGTTGAGCAGATCGATGCGGCCGTCTTCGCCGGCCCGCAGCTTCGACGTGGCGTGGCGTTCCAGCGCAAGCAGCATGTCATCGCCGCTCATGCCGCAGCCATCATCCTCGACGATCAGGCGTTTCAGACCGCCCGCTTCAATCGTTACCTTGATCGACCGCGCCCCGGCATCAATCGCGTTCTCGACCAGTTCTTTCACGGCCGCTGCCGGGCGTTCAACCACTTCACCCGCAGCGATGCGATTGATCGCATCCGGCGGCAATTGGCGGATCACAGGCCGCGGAGCGAGAGAGGCGCTATCAGGCATCTTGCAAATCTAGGCGCCCCGGCTGATTCGCACCAGACAATGGCGCAAAGAAAAAGCGGCTGCCGCAGCAACCGCTTTTCGAAAATCTGTTGTGAACGCCGCCTACAGCGCCAGCTGGAAGAGCAGGATCAGCAACTGGATAAACAGCGCGAGACCGGAGAGACCGACAATTGTCGCCACCCAGGCGCCGCCAAATCCCATGCCGAGGCCAATAACGATGCCAGCACCGGCGCAGACCACGAGCGCGACGAGCCACGGCATGCCCATGGACAGAGTGAAGGTGGCATAAGCCAGACCGAGCAGCGTGATCAGCGCGCCCCAGGCCCCAGCCTTCATGGTTCCAACATACATGCCCTTTTGAGCTTCGATATTCATTTCGCCGCGTGTGTAATCGCCTGCCATGATGGCCTCCAATTCATTCTGGCTCGTCTTTATCGGGGTGGTCGCCAGCGTCAAGCATAATAGATGTCGCAGGAGTGGTCCGCAGCAGTCGTCTTTTCATGAGAGGCGGAATGTTTCAGGGTCGCGCCACCGCGCCGACAGATGCGCACATTGGGAGGCATTCAAGATGAGCGCAGCACCGGTTGTCGAATCTGATGGTGAGGGCAGCGCGAGTGGCAAAGCGCTTGGTATCAAAGGGCTTGCCTGGGCGATCTTCGAATGGGCGCGAAACCCCTATTACAATGTCATCGTCATCTATGTCTTCACACCTTATTTCGCGCGAGAAGTCGTCGGCGGCGGCCCTCAGGGTCAAACAGTTGTTGCCAATACCATTGCGGCGGCCGGTCTGATCATGGCCATTCTGGCGCCGATTCTCGGCGTCATTGTCGATAAAGGCGGGCGCAAGAAGCTTTTCCTGTTTGTTGTATTACTGACCATGGGGCTTTGTTCCGCCGGTTTGGGCTTCGTCCTGCCGGGAGCGCCCGGTGCTGTTGTATTAGGCATGATCCTCCTGGCGATCGCTTATTGTTGCTACACAATCTCCGAGTTGCTCCACAATGCTCTGTTGCCAGCTGCCGGTGACGCAAAAGCTCTGCCCATGATCTCTGGCCTCGGATTGGCATTTGGCAACACCGCCGGCGTTGTCATGCTGGTGGGCCTGATCGCGGCCAGTTACATGAGTCCTTGGGTGCAAGCGCAACCGGGCGCAATCGGCCCACTCTCCGGTCCGATCGTGGCCATTTGGCTCGGAATCTTCATCATTCCGTTTTTCATGTTCATGCCAGATCATATCGGCAGCCTGGGCAGTTGGCGCCGAAGCACCGTGGTAACATTCACCCCGCCGAATTTCAGATTGTGGGGCGCGCCAGCAGGCCTGAATTATCTCTGGTCGGGACCTATCAACGCGTTCCGGTTCATCGTCCAGAAATTCCGAGAATCGCCGAATGTCATGAAGTTCCTCCTGGCCCGGATGATCTATGCGGATGGCCTGGCCGTTCTGCTGACCCTGGGCGGCGTTTATGTCGCCGGCGTTCTGGGGTGGGGTCTGACGGAAGTCATGATTTTCGGTATTGTCGGATCCTTGATAGGCGCGCTGGGCGGCCTTGTCGGTGGAGCGCTTGACGGATGGCTCGGGCCGAAGCGCGCGCTGATCACTGAGCTTAGTGCGATCATCATCATGCTCGTCCTTCAGATTTCGGTGACACAGGAAGCACTTTTGTTCGGTCTAATCCCATCAGGGCAAGACATCTGGACCGGCTTCGGGACAGGATTGTTCACATCATTGTCCGACGTCGTTTATTTTCTGATGATTGTGCCAACGGCGATATCCATCGTCGCGTGCATCTCCTCCAGCCGATATATGCTCGTCCACATCTCACCGCCTGAACGCATCGGAGAGTTCTTTGGATTCTACGCTATGGCAGCAAGCGTAACGGTATGGATCGGGCCGATCGTGGTCAGCATAATGACCGCCGCGTTTAACGATCAACGCATCGGCTTTTCAGGCGTCGGCCTGCTTTTCATTCTCGGACTCATCGGCGTCGCCTTCTTCGTCAAAGCCGACAAGACCCCGGAACATCTGAAAGCTAATCCGAACCCCTAAGGCGCGGTGTAAGCGCAGGAGAAAGACCCGGCCGTGCGGTCGCGAGTGATCGCATCCACCCGGCGTGGACGCAGGTAGAATTTGTCGGTCAGGGTCTTCGAGGTCGAGAAGAAGTAGCCGATGCCGGAATTGTAGTCATATTCGATCTCGGCCATGACGATGGTCCCAGCCGTCGGAATGAGATTGTCCGGAATGGTCAACACCTGATCGTCCGGATAGGGCGTCAGGTTACAGCCATCGCTCCACGCAACTTTCACCTGGCCGCTGTCTTCATAGAGGCTGGTAACGCGCAAGCGGGCGCCGGTCATGTCATTTGGCTGCATGACCATGCGCGTCGCTTCGAAAATGTCGGTGAGGTCAGCATTGGTGATGGTCGACGATCGCGATGTCAGGTCGCCAAGGGCCGCCGTTGCGCCCGTCACTTTGCGGTCGAGTGTCATCATCAGAGACAGCTCGATACAGCCGAAGTAGATCATCGCCATAAGCGGCGCGATCAGGGCAAATTCCACCGCCGAAATCCCGCTTTCCGCGCGCGCGAACTTGCGCAGCTTTGTGAATGGTCTCAATCGCATCGCTTTCCCCCTTACGCGCCGGAATTGCCAAATGGCTCATTGCGGAACGCGATAGTTGCCTGCAACAGGCGGCGATCTCCGCTCATATTCGCCAGTGGCTTGCTCATCAGCGGGATCATCAGGTCCCACTCGTAGAATACGCGGATCACGACAATGTCGTTCTGGCCGCCGGGCGTGAACGCAAAGCCGGAATCGTCGAGATTACCGTCCGTATCGATCGGTGATGGATTATTGGTGCCGGCAAAGCTCGAGAAAGTCTTCACGTCCAGGCTGAGCTTGTCGCCGCAGCTCATCAGGTCGAACAGTTCGGCGCACACAGCGTTCTTGAACGCCAGCTCGCCAAACCCGCCTTGCTGGAACTGACCAGTGCGGATGGCGCGCGAGGCTTCGCTGGCACCATGCTCAAGCACCGAGGCCATGATGAAGATCACGCAGACCTCAAGCAGGCCAAAGATCAGGAAGAAGAATGGCACCGCGATCAGGGCAAATTCTACCGCAGCGATCCCGCGTTTATCAGCGGCAAAGGCCTCCAGGCGCTTCATCCAGCGCGGGGCAAACATTCCAGGGATGGGCAATTCGCGCATTGCACGCTCCACTTGCTAAGACAGGTCCTCACAGGCGTCGTAACAGAACGTGTTTTCCACTCAGTTCATTTGATCGGTGAAATTTTACCGAAATCTGCGGCATTGCGAGGCCTTTACCTCGCCGCATTCTAGGGCCACATGGGCCGGTAAGACTGGTTCAGGACCCCGGCCCATGACGCACAATCCGATCCGCCCGTGGCGCAATATTGAGCGTCGGCAATCCCGCCAGATCGCGGTGGGCTCTGTTCTTGTCGGCGGCGATGCCCCGATCAGCGTCCAGACCATGACCAATACGCCGACCCCGGACGTGGCGGCGACGCTGGCGCAAATCGAGCGCGCGGCAGACGCCGGCGCGGACATTGTCCGGGTGTCTTGCCCGGATGAAGACTCGACCGCCGCCTTCAGCGCCATTGCCAAAGGCGCGTCGGTGCCGCTGGTGGCCGACATCCACTTTCACTATAAGCGCGGCATTGAAGCGGCCGAAGCAGGCGCCGCGTGTCTGCGTATCAATCCTGGAAATATCGGTTCGCCGGACCGGGTCAAAGAGGTTGTGAGCGCCGCCCGCAATAATGGCTGCTCGATCCGCATCGGCGTCAATGGCGGCTCGCTCGAAAAGCATTTGCTCGAAAAATATGGCGAGCCATGCCCGGATGCGATGGTTGAAAGCGCGCTGGATCATGCCCGGATTCTCGAAGATCTCGGCTTTCACGATTACAAGATCAGCGTCAAAGCCTCAGACATGTTCCTCGCCGTTGCGGCCTATCAACAGCTGGCAGAAGCCACGGATGCGCCATTGCACTTGGGCATTACCGAGGCTGGTGGCCGCCGCATCGGCACGGTCAAATCCTCGATCGGCATGGGCAACCTGTTATGGATGGGGATTGGCGACACGATCCGCGTCTCGCTCTCGGACGATCCCGTCGAAGAGGTCAAGGTCGGCTTCGATCTGCTGAAATCGCTCGGATTGCGCACGCGCGGTGTGAACATCATTTCCTGCCCCAGCTGTTCGCGCCAGGGCTTTGACGTCATCTCGACCGTGCAAACCCTGGAAGAGCGCCTCGCCCATATTGCCGAGCCGATTACGCTCTCGATCATTGGCTGCGTCGTCAACGGGCCCGGCGAAGCGGCGATGACCGATCTCGGCTTTACCGGCGGCGGCAAGGAAAGCGGCATGATGTATGTCTCCGGCCGGCCGGATCATAAACTCTCCAATGCCGACATGGTCGAACACATTGTCCAACAGGTCGAAGCCAAGGCCGCACGTCTGAAAGCGCAGCGCGACGCCGAAACGGTCGCCGCCGAATAGACTCGCGCGAACGTGAAGCACAGTCACAAAATCTAAACTTGCCATCCCGATTCGCGCCGCTAATCGAATTAGGGTCGATGCGTGGAGACGTTGGGTATGATGCTTTTCTGGCAAATGGTGAAATGGTCGATCCGGCTGGTGCTGGCGGGCATCATTCTCGGTGGCATGTGGGGATGCACGATGCTGGGCCTCAATTATGCGAGCCTGGAAACCGACAACAAGCCAGCGCCGAGTCCGGAACTCACGGTGCCTTTTGATCAAGTCGAAACACGCGCCACGCTGGAGAACGAGCTTTATGGCCCCTGGCCAGGAAACCTGCCGGTCACGGTCGGTGAAACGCGCGTCGTGGACGCCAATTATCTCGGCGGTCGCGGCACGCTTGAAGAAGTCACGGTCACGATTGGAGAGGGCGACACCGCGCGCACATTCCCGATCGTTATCGCCATTCCAAATCAGGCCTCCAGCGCGCCGGTTCCGCTGGTCATCAGCCAGACCTTCTCTGACAATTGCTCGGTGTTTCCCGATGAATCGGTGACACAATTCGGTGGGAGAATTTGTGGGGAAATCGAGCCAGAGGGGTTCTGGCAGAAGTTTCAGATTGCGGCTTTCAACTTTGCCGCCACCAATATTTTCGGCACCTATATCGCCTATGCGCCGATCGATCGCTATTTCGATGCGGGCCTCGCCTATGCGAGCTTCCCGGGCTGGAGTTTCGTGCCAGACACAAACGGTCCCGCCCAGGAGACGATGGCGGTTCTGAGCCCGGGTCCCAACCCGACCAGCGCCCTGATGGCCTGGGCGTTCGGCTTCGACGCCGCCGCCTCGGTGTTTGAGAACGATGCCCGCATTCGCGGCGACGCGATCGCGGCCATGGGGCATTCCAGATATGGCAAATCGGCGCTGATCGCCTCTGGCTGGTCTGACCGGATCGCCGCTGCGATTGCGCACCAGTCAGGCTTTGGCGGCGGCTCCTCATCGCGCTCCAGAACCGGCGAGCGGCTCGATCGCATGGCCAATTCCTATCCCCATTGGTTGCGCCCAGAGCTCGGCCAGCAGCTCGAGGACGGACTCCAGCTGACCCTCGACCAGCATTTCCTGCTGGCGCTGTCGGCGCCTAAGCCGATTTTCCTCGGCAATGGCCGCCGGGATGTCTGGTCCGACCCGAATTCGTCCTATGTTCTCGCTCAGGCGGCTGATCCGGTCTATGAAGCGCGCGGCGTCGAAGGCCTCCCGGACGGGACTGGAATGCGCACGTTCGATCCGTCGGCTGAGATCAGCTATTGGCTGCGCGTCGGCGGGCATAGCGTCGTTTCTGAAGATATTGATGCCTTTACCGCCTTCATGACCGCCCATTTCGGTACGCCTTCGCGTAACGAGACGACTTTGCAATCAGCGCGATGACGCCTAACCTGCCCGCATAATTACAAAACGGGAGGCTAAATTGGAAAACGAAAACCTGGATCCGACGGCAATGATCAATGCCGTCATCGAAGCGCATGGTGGCGAACTCTTGTCATTCCTGACACCGGTTCTGCTGCTTGTCTTATGGACCGCAATCATGTGGTTGTGGATGTATGCGACCCGCATCCCAGCGATGCAGAAGGCGCAGATCAATCCCGACGATGCCCGCCACCCGGGCACCTATAGCGACAAGATCCCGCCGAACATTCGCGCTGTCGCGGACAATTACAATCACCTGCACGAGCAGCCGACCATCTTCTATGCCCTGATGATGTTTGCAGCCCTAACCGGCGGCGCCGATGCACTGATGATGAAGCTCGCTTATGGCTATGTCGGCGTGCGCGTCCTGCATTCGCTGATCCAGATCCTGTCACCGAAAGTGATGCACCGCTTCCTGATGTTCGCCATCGGATCGATCGTCCTCTTCGTGATGATCGGCAAGGAAGTCATTCGGGTCTTCCTGTAGGGCTCGATCCGGTTTAGAGGCGGGACATGGCCACCATTCCTCAGTCCCGCCTTGAACAGGTTATTGAACGTTTCGACGAAGTCGAAGCCCGTATGGGCGCGACCACGGATAGCGACGAGATTGTCGCGCTGTCTCGCGAACATGCGGAGCTGAAGCCGGTTGTCGAAGCTGCCCGCGACCTGATTTCCATGCGCGAAGGCCTCGCCGAGGCCGAACTCATGGCCAAGGATGGCGACCCGGAAATGGCCGAACTCGCCCAGGAAGAGGTCAATGATCTCAAATCCCGCATTCCAGGCGCGGAAGACGAGATGCAGCTCTTGCTCCTGCCCAAGGATGCGGACGACAAGGCCAATATCGTGCTCGAGGTCCGGGCCGGCACCGGCGGCGACGAAGCGGCTTTGTTCGCCGGCGACCTGTTTCGCATGTATTCCCGCTATGCCCAGTTGCAGGGCTGGAAGATTGACCTGCAAAGCGCTTCGGCCGGGGATGTCGGCGGCTATAAGGAAATCATCGCTAATGTTGAAGGCGACGGCGTCTATGGCCGTCTGAAATGGGAGTCGGGCGTCCACCGGGTCCAGCGCGTGCCGGCGACAGAAACCCAGGGCCGCGTTCATACATCAGCCGCATCCGTTGCTGTCCTGCCTGCGCCCGAAGATGTCGAAATTGATATTCGCCAGGAAGATATTCGCATCGACACGATGCGCGCCTCGGGCTCTGGTGGCCAGCACGTGAACACCACCGATTCCGCTGTGCGCATCACCCACTTGCCGACCGGCATCGTCGCCACAAGTTCTGAGAAATCCCAGCACGTGAACCGCGACAAGGCCATGCAGCAGCTGAAAATCCGATTGTACGAAAAAGAAAAGCAGGAACGCGACGCCGAACGCGCCGAAGCGCGCGCCTCGCAAGTTGGCTCAGGCGACCGGTCAGAGAAGATCCGGACCTATAATTATCCCGAAAACCGCGTCACCGATCACCGCATCGGACTGACACTCTACGCGCTCGACAAGGTGATTGCCGGCGACAAGCTCGAGGACGTGGTCGAGGCGCTGATGACCGAAGATCAGGCTCGCCGTCTCGCCGCCATGGAAGACGCGTGAGCGACCAGACCCTCGCTGACCTGATGCGCCGCGGCGCTGAGAAACTGCAAAATGCCGGGCTCGAAGACCCGCGAATGGAAGCCCGGCGTCTGCTTAGTCTGGTCGCCGGCTACACATCCGCAACGCTGATTTCGAAAGAGCACGATCCGGCATCTGCGGACCTGCAGATTGCGTTTGATCAGGCGGTGAGCCTCCGCGCAGACCGCCATCCTTTTGCGCATATTGCCGGCCGCACAGACTTTTATGGGCTGAGCCTGTGGACCGACGGGCGCGCCTTGATTCCGCGCGCTGATAGCGAATGCGTGGTCGACCTGGCGCTGTCACGGATCCCGCAGGACGCGGCGTGGCAGCTGGCCGATCTCGGCACGGGAACTGGCGCGCTGCTGGCAGCCCTGTTGAGCCAAAGACCTCGAACCACCGGCGCCGCGATCGAGCAAAGCGCGGCAGCGATCAGTCTCGCGGACGATAACTTTGACACTTTGGGATTCACCGGGCGCACCCAATTGATCCAAAGCTCTTGGTCGGAGTGGACAGGCTGGTCGCAGTGCGATCTGATCATCTCCAATCCGCCTTATATTTGCAGCGATGTCATTCCTGATCTCGCGCCCGAAGTGCGGGACTACGACCCCATGGACGCGCTGGACGGGGGGCCGGACGGCCTCACCGCCTATCGTGAAATCATCGCGCTCGGCAGCGAAAGCATGAAATCGGGCGCGCATCTGGTGCTGGAGATCGGTTACGACCAGAAAAGCGCTGTCTCCGAGCTGCTGATAGCGGCCAGATTTGCCAATCTTGAGCACCGCCGCGACCTTGGCGGCAATGACCGCGCCATCGCGGCGACAAAAACTTAGCAGATACCCTCTTGGCGAATCCGAAATGGCGCGCTACGTAAAAGACAAGGCCAGTGACCAGGGGGCAACCTGTCCGGCCTATCGTCAGCGCGACAGTTTAGAGAAGAGCCAATCCGCGCGAAGAAACCGTCCTTACATGGACTTTTTAAGATCAGGAATTGCCTATGGCCATGCAGCGCAAGCGCCGTCGCCGCTCGGGTGGAAATAACAACAATAACAACCCGAATCCGAACCGCCACTATGAAAGCAACGGACCTGAAGTCCGTATTCGCGGCTCGGCGCAGCAAATCCTGGATAAGTATCTGCAATATGCCCGTGACGCACAAACCTCTGGCGACCGGGTGAAAGCTGAAGCTCTGTTCCAGCACGCTGAGCATTATGCCCGCATCGTTGCGGTGTTCGAAAAGCAAAAAGAAGAAGCGCGCCTCGAACGCGAAGCCCGTGAAGCGGCAAAGGCCGAAGAACGTGCACAGCGCGACGCTGAACGTGCCGCCCAAGCTGAAGCTGACGGCGAGACCACAGCCGATGCGAGCGATGGCGCAACCACCGATGCCTCTGCCGACGCAAGTGAAGAGACAAAGCCACGCCGCCGTAGCCGTAAACCACGCGAAGAAAACGGGACTGCGGACGATAGCGCGACCGATACACCGGAAGCGGTTGAAGCCGCCGCCGATGAGGGCGAGAAGCCAAAGCGTCGCCGTACCTATTCGCGCAAGAAAGACGCCGCGCCCGAGGCCGGTGAAGAAGCCGATGGCGTTATGAAAACGCTGGCCCGCGGCACCGACGAAGTCATTGCCGAAGCCGAATAGGCGCTAGACCATTCCGGCATCCGTCGGCAGTCCAAACAAGAGACGACCGGTCAGCTCCCAGGTTCCGGGAGCGGTGACAATGTGCTGTGTCATGGCGTGCGCATCGCGGAAGCGCCGCTGCAAATCGCTCGCCTGAAACAACGCAGCCCCGCCGCCCAAATCGTAACAGTTGCGGGCAATATCAGCCCCCGTACGCACCATATGCGTACACGCCATGCGCAAGGCCGCGCGGCGCTCAACCGGAATGTCTTCGCTGTTTTGCGCGACCTCCCAGGTCTGCTCAATCTCATCATGCAAATAAGCCCGCGCAGAGCGGAAAGCGGCGGTCATCTTGGCCATCTCGGCCTGGATATTGACGCGCTCGCTCAAAGTCTTGGCCGATCCCTGGTTCTTTTTGACGCCAGCCAGGTCGGCGAAGGCGCGCAGGGTTCCACTTGTATTGCCGAGCGCCGTCGCCGCCACGCCGAGCGCCAGCAGGCCAAAGGCCGGGAACTTGTAGAGCGCGCCGTCAACATCCGGCTTGTCGACCACCAGGCTGACCGAGCGGCCCTTTGGAACGCGAATATTATCGACGGCAATATCGCCAGAGCCGGTGCCCTTCAGGCCCATCACATGCCAGGTGTCGATCAACTCGACCTCATCGGCTGGAAACACCATCATCCGAGCGTCCGGGCGCCCGCTTGGCAGCATGCGCATCTCGCCATCCTCGATCACCATGCAGCCGCCGCAGAGCCAGGTGCAATTGGCCGAGCCGGAACCCCATTGCCAGCGCCCGCTGACAATATAGTCATCACCGTCGACGACGGCCTTGCCCATGGGCGCAAACACGCCGCCGGTAATGGTCAGTGGATCGGCATACACCTCGCGCGCATAGTCCGGCGACATATAAGCCGCGTTCATCGCGGTCGTGGCCGCGATCATGGCGCACCAGCCGGCGCTGGCATTGGCGTCAGCCACGACCTCAACAACATCGACAATCTCGCGGGGTGAGAGCTCGAGCCCGCCATAGGCCTTCGGCGTGATCATGCGGAAGATGCCGGGTTCGGCCATTTTGCGGGCGAGGTCTGCTGGCAATCGGCGAACGTCTTCCATTTCCTGGGCCCGCTCGGCGAGCTCGGGTTGCAAGGCGCGCGCGGCGTCGAGAATCGGGTTTTGGGATGTAGCAGTCATACGGCAGACTAGCCTGACGTCTTGCGCGCTGCCAATGTCATGTTGCCTCATGTTCCGTGTGGGAAACCGCAACTATGCTAAAACGCAATCAAATCAGGATACGCCATCATGACCTATACGCTCTTGCACCACCCCGGCTGCAGCACCTCTCGCAAAGGCCTCGCGCTGCTGCAGGAAAACGGCATAGAGCCGGATATCCGCAAATACATGAATGCAGGCGAAGCCTTGTCTGTGGACGATTTGAAAAAGATCGCGAAACAGCTCGGCGCCAGCTCACCGCGCGCTTTTTTGCGGGAAAAAGATGCGGTCAAATTCGATCTGCCGACCACCGCAAGTGATGAAGAGGTCTACGCCGCCATGGTCGACAATCCGCGCCTGATCCAGCGTCCGATTGGCATCAATAATGGCAAGGCCGCGCTCGGGCGGCCGATTGAGCAATTGCTGGACATTACCTGATCGATCAAATTTCATCGATCTGCGACACGTGAATTCAACCACGCTCTGGCATAGGAGACCCTGAACAATCGTCAGAGGTTTCCTTGATGCTGGCCTTACAAGTCACCGCAATCTTCTTTGTCCTGCTGTCTGCGACGCTGATGTTCGGCCCGCAACTGGTCGTCTACGGGCCGCGCGCACTGCCGCAGCTGGCGCGCAGCGAACAGGCCCGGTTTGTCGGTGGATGCCTGACCTCAGCCCTGGTTCTGGCCGTGATGGCACCTTATTTTGGCGGCGCGCTTTCGTCTGGCGGCGGCGCGATGACCCTGGTCGCAGCTGAACTCGTCACCCTGCAATTCAGCCCGGTCTGAGCCGATATCGCGTGGGCAGGCTTGACCGGCCCCGCCCTCCCGCCTTTTAAGGCGGCATGACCAAATCAAATCCTGGACACTATTTCGAAGACTTCCATGTCGGCATGGCGCTTCACCATGCGACGCCGCTCACCGTTTCCACGGGTGATATCAGCCTGTACCGCGCCCTGACCGGCTCGCGGCATGCGCTCTACAGCGCAGCGACGTTTGCTGAGGCGAATGGTTATGACGGCCTGCCCGTCGATCCTCTGCTCGCCTTCCATGTCGTGTTCGGCAAGACGGTCCCCGACATCTCGCTCAATGCGGTCGCCAATCTTGGCTATGCTGACGGGCGCTTCCCCGCGGCCGTCTATCCCGGCGATACGCTGACGGCTGTTTCCGAGGTGATCGGGATCAAGGAAAATTCCAGCGGCAAGACCGGCGTCGTTTATGTCCGCACGCGCGGTTTCAACCAGCGCGGCGAGGAGGCCCTGTCTTATATTCGCTGGGTGATGGTGAACAAGCGAGACCCCGCTTCGCCGGCCCCGGCGCCGGTGCTGCCTGACCTGCCCGAGAGCGTGGACCCACAGAGTCTGAATGTCACACGCGCCTATTCCCGATGGGACGACACACTCTCAGGATCGAGCTATCGCTTCGGCGATTATGAGATCGGCGAGAAGATCAATCATGTCGACGGCATGACTGTCGAAGAAGCCGAGCACCAGGTCGCCACCCGCCTCTATCAGAACACGGCCAAGGTCCACTTTGACGGGCATGGTCAGAAAAGCAGCCGGTTTGGCAAGCGCCTGATCTATGGCGGCGTGGTTATCTCGATTGCGCGGGCGCTCAGCTTTAACGGCCTCGCCAATGCGGCGGAGCTGCTTGCCATAAATGGCGGCACGCATACCGGGCCGCTATTTGCCGGCGACACGGTCTATGCCTGGAGCGAAGTGCTCGACAAGGCCGAGATCTCGTCCACAGTCGGCGCGCTGCGCCTGCGCCTGGTCGCGGTCAAGGATCAGGACCCTGGCGATTTCGCGCTGCGGGGTGATGACGGCAAATATGCGCCAGGCGTCTGCCTCGACTTCGACTATTGGGCGGCCATCCCGAAATAGGATACGGGGCACATGACGCAGCAGGTTCTATCGAAACCCCGCGATCCGCCCTATATAGCCTCGCATGACGCTCCTTTCCGGTCTTCCGCTTGTCTCGATCGCGCTTGCCGTGATGATTTCGGCTTTCATTCGCCTGGTCCAGACCATGCAGCTGCGCCAACGGGTTGAGGTCGGCCATACCGGTGTGCGCGAACTGGCAGAGCTCTCGGGGGTGACCGACCCGCAGGACCTGCAGGACGTTTTTGGCCCGCCCGGCATGAACCGGGTATGGGCGCATGTGAATCTCGCCACGATCGAGGCCAAACGACGCCTGGCGGGCTATCTGATGTCAGAGCCGCGCCTGCACTGGTTTTCGATTGCCACAGGATTGGGCGCCTTCATCGTCAGTCACTGGATTGTGCAACTGCTATTGCTGATCGCAGCCATTATCCAATCCGGCGCCTGGCTCAGCGCCACACGGCTGCCAAAATAAGCCTTTTAATCACCACTCTTGGCGATTATGTCCCGCTACGAGCGCGAATGAGGTCGGCATATGCGAATCTGGAAAATGAACGGAGCGGGAAACGCCTTTGCCGTCTTTGACGCGCGTGAGCAGGCCTTCGCCCCGTCCGAAGCGCAATTGCGCGAGATTGCTGAGACGATGCGGGCCGACCAGATCATGTCGATCGAAAACGACCTGCGCGCTGATGCCTTTCTGCGCATCTGGAACGCTGATGGCGGTGAGGTCAAAGCCTGCGGCAATGGCACCCGCGCGGTTGCGCATCTCTTGCTGGAAGAACTGAACAAGGACGAAGTCCGCATCCAAACTGAGGCCGATCTACTCAAGGGCGCGCGCGCCGAGAATGGCCTGGTCAGTGTTGATATGGGCTCGCCGCTAATGGGCTGGGAAGACATCCCGCTCTCGGAGAAAATGGATGTGCGCGGCGTCGACGTGAAAATCGGCCCGATGGATGATCCCTATCTCTACAAGCCAGCCGTCGTCAGCATGGGCAATCCGCATGCCGTTTTCTTTGTCGACGATGTCGACGCCTATGACATTCCGGCGATTGGCCCGCTGGTCGAATGGCATCCGACCTTCCCGGAAGGCACCAATGTCGGGTTTGCTCAGGTGATCGATCGCCAGACCATCCGCCTGCGCGTCTGGGAACGCGGCGCCGGACTCACCAAGGCGTGCGGCACCGGCGCTTGCGCCGCTCTGGTTTGCGCCGCCCGCGCCGGCAAGACCGAGCGCCAGGCCAAACTGATCCTCGACGGTGGGGATTTGTTCATCGAGTGGGACGAAGATACCGACAATGTGATCATGACCGGTCCGGTCGAATTGGAAGAGAGTTTCACGGTTTAGAGCGCATGCCGGCCATAAACCCATCCCCTGTTCTGAAGCCGCTGCTGAGCTTGTTCGCCGGTGGCTGCTTTCTGGTCCTGTGTCCGCTCGTCATTTTCGCACAAGCCGTTCCGGGCGTGCCGCTGTTCGAGATGGCGGTGAGCTATTTGCCACAGGTCGTCCTGCTCTCGGGGCTCGCGGCTGCGGGACTTGCGGCATACAAGCCGCGCGCCGCCGCGCTGGGCGGCGTGGTGACCGTGATCGCTGCCTTGCCCATGCTGACTTTCTCGAAATTTGACAGTCCAAGCCAGGTTGCGTGTTCGCCGGGAGCGTGCCTGACCGTCATCACAGCGAATGTATACATGCAGCCCGATGCGATGGCGCGCCTTGGCGTCCTGGCCGAGCAAGAGCAGGCGGATCTGGTCGCGATCAATGAAACCGCGCCACGGTTCGGCCATCAGGATTTTGAAGCGCATTATCCGGCGTTTGATCGCCTGCGCACCGATCCGTCCGACCGCGCCGACCTCTATGCATCGCGCAAGCTGACTTTGCTGTCGCGCAAACCTGTCGAACAATTGCAAAAGGTGACGCCTGATCAAACGGCTGGGCGTGGACTGATTTTCGCAGACCTGGCCGGCGACTGGGACGGCACACGGATCGTGATCACGCATCCCCTGATCCCGGTGACCGCATCCTGGACCCAGGCGCGCAACAATTTGCTGAGCATTGCCGGGGATACCGCAGCCACGGCTGAAAAATTTATCCTGATGGGCGATTTCAACACGACGCCATGGAGTGCCACCTTCCGCGACTTGCCCGGCAAGCGGGCCGGCGACCCACGCTTTTCGGCGACCTGGCCGACCTTTTTCCCGGTTTTGGGGATTTCAATTGATCACATCCTCGCCTCGGACAATCTCGAACTGGTAGAGTTCAAAGTTCTGGAATCGGTCGGGTCGGATCATTACCCACTGATGGCGAAGTTTCGCCTCAAGGACTGAGCGTCGCTCACGCATCTGACGCCATCATCAGACCCAGACTGATCGTTGCGACGGCAAACGCGCCCGCAAGGATCATGTTGATCGCCTGGACCTCGCCCGGGCCCTGCAGTTTTCGTCGCAGCGCGGTGATGGCCATGCCCAGCGCTGATCCGAGCGCCGCCGGCATGAAGACCAGCACGAAGATATAGCCCCAACCCATCGGGTCATAGGTGCCGGTCTGCAGCTTGTAGAGCACGGGCACGGCGACCACGGCGGAAACCCCCGTCCAGGCCCCGATCCACCAATACCGGCGGATCGCAAGCGCACCGACCAGGGGCACGAAAAAGGACAATAGTAAAAGGACGCCGAGCATGACCTATCTCCAAAATTGTGAGTGAATGATAACTAACAACCTCGAAACCGTCAATCCCCCCTTGCTCTCAGGGCTTTGCAGCGCGATATGCCCTCACGGATCATGACCAAATCCAAATCCCCCGCCGGACCCTCGCAGGTCATTACGCTTGGCTGTCGCCTCAACAGCTATGAGAGCGAGGTCATGCGCGGGCATGCCGAAACGGCCGGGCTGGACGGCGCGATCATCGTCAATACCTGCGCGGTTACCGCCGAAGCGGTGCGCAGTGCGCGCCAGACCATTCGCCGGGCGGCCAAGGAAAACCCCGATGCGCCCGTGATTGTCACCGGCTGCGCGGCGCAGATTGATGCCGGGATGTTTGCCGAAATGCCGGAAGTGACCCGCGTCATCGGCAATCATGAAAAAATGCAGGCCGAGACCTGGCAACCGGTCGATTTGCTGGGCGGCACCGAGAAGGTCCGGGTCAATGACATCATGTCGGTGGAAGAAACCGCCGGGCATCTGATTGATGGCATGGATGGCCGCGCCCGTGCCTATGTCCAGGTCCAGAATGGCTGTGACCATCGCTGCACCTTCTGCATCATTCCTTATGGCCGCGGAAATTCGCGTTCAGTGCCGGCCGGCGAGGTGGTCAACATGATCAAACGCCTGGTCGAGACCGGGCATCACGAAGTCGTGCTGACCGGCGTCGACCTGACCTCCTGGGGCGCCGACCTGCCGGGCCAGCCGCAACTCGGAAATCTGGTTCAGCGCGTGCTGAAGCTGGTGCCGGACCTGAAACAGCTGCGCATTTCCTCGATCGATGCGATCGAAATGGATGAGGCTTTGTTCGAGGTCATGGCCGACCCGCGGATTGCGCCCTTCATGCATCTCAGCCTGCAGCATGGCGATAATCTCATCCTCAAGCGGATGAAACGGCGGCATTCGCGCGAACAGGCGATCGAACTCGCCGACCGCCTGCGCGCCATACGCCCGGACATCGCGCTCGGCGCCGACATTATTGCCGGCTTCCCGACCGAGACGGAGGCCGCGTTTGAAAACTCGCTCGACCTGATCGAGGCCTGCAATATCGCCTTCCTGCACGCTTTTCCCTACAGCCCGCGCCCAGGCACCCCGGCGGCGCGGATGCCGCAGCTTGAAAAAAGCGTGATCAAGGCCCGCGCGGCGCGCTTGCGAGAGGCTGGTGCCGCTGCCCTTGTTAAGCATCTTGATGCCCATACCGGCAGCGAAACCGAGGTCCTGGTCGAGCGCGACCAGCAAGGTCGCCTGCCAGACTTCACGCCAGTCTGTTTCGAGACGCAGAGCGGCGAGGCTGGACGCCCGGTGCGGGCGCGGATAATCGGACATGACACGACAAGACTGAAAGCACAGGCCCTATGATCCTCTGGTTCGGCAAGAAGAAGAAAAAAGAAGAGGCGCTGAAAGCGGGCGCCGAGATGGAAGCGCCGGAGCTTTCCGCAGAAGAACTCGCGGCCAAACAAGCCGCCGAAGCAGAAGCCGCGCGCCTGGCGGAGGAAGAGGCCGCCCGCAAAGCCGCTGAACAGGAAGAGATTGAACGCAAGGTCGCTGAGGCCAATCGCGCCTGGGAAGAACGCCAGAAACGTGAAGCGGCTGAAGCTGAGCAGGAAGCGGCACGGCTGGCCCAGGAAGCTGCCGACCGGGAAACCGCCCGGCGCCGGGCTGAAGAAGAGGCTGAACAAGCCCGGATTCAGGCTGAAGCCGACGCAAAAGCGGCTGAAGAGGCCGCTCGCGCCCAGGCTGAAGCGGAACGCCTCGCGGCTGAGGCAGAGGTCAAAGCGGCCGCCGATGCCGAAGCGGCGCGTCAGGCAGCTGAAGCCCGCGCAGAAGCTGAACGGCTGGCGCGTGAGGCCGAGGAGAAGCGCCGCGCCGACGAAGCGGCCGCTGAGGCCGCACGCAAAGCCGCCGAAGAACAGGCGCGTCTTGCTGAAGAAGCAGAGGCCGCACGCCTGGCCGAAGAAGAGCGCCGGGCCCAGGAAGAGAAAGCCAAGGCCGAACTTGCTTTGCTGGAGCAGCGCCGTGCCGACGAAGCCCTGCGCCAGCAGCTCGCCGTGGAACGCGCCAAGCGCGAGGCCGAGCGCCAGGCCGCGATCGCACGCGGTGAACCGGACCCATATGCGGAAGTGGCCGAGCCAGGCTTCTTCTCCAAACTCTCGTCTGGTCTCGCCAAATCCTCCTCAAAGATGGGCACGTCGATCACCAGCCTGTTCACACAGCGCAAGCTCGATGAGGATGCGCTTGAGGACCTGGAAGACATCCTCTTAACGTCGGACATGGGCGGCAAGGTTTCGGCCCGTATCGTCGAGAATCTTGCCAAGACGCGCATGGACAAGGATGTCACCGATCAGGAGATCAAGCTGGCTCTGGCCGATGAGATCGAAGCCATTATGTCACCCCGCGAGGAGATCGTGGACTTCTCCGAAGGCTCAAGACCGCGCGTGGTGCTGTTTGTCGGCGTGAACGGATCGGGCAAGACGAC
>SPJK01055326.1_pt1 | contig 34417 bp, 64 predicted proteins | sample 3741771 | NCBI WGS metagenome assembly SPJK01 (sample SAMN10925997, study PRJNA522277) | cold seep metagenome | isolation source: Elba SIP-enriched marine methane seep metagenome, extraction at timepoint T2 | place: Italy: coast of Elba, Mediterranean Sea
AAGACGTGCATCACACATTGCACGAGAAAGAAGCGGGTGACTAATGGGCCTCGTTGTCATACCCCGGCGCAGCTGGGCATTCAACCCGCACATGGTCAGCAGCCTTCACGTTGAGAGGGACACGCAGAACCGCTCGCACGCTGGCGACTGGATGGTCGTGATCGATCTCAACAACAGCGCGCCCGGAATCAACAACCCGCTGCGGGTGTTCTGCGACTCGCCCGAGGCAGCGGCGAAAGCCTTCAGAGATCTCGTGAAGGCGATCGATGTAGAGATGAGGTTGCGCCGTGGGTGATTCACACAAGCCGAGGGAGTCGGTTGAGCGGTTCGCTCGTGAGATGGAACGAGTGCTGCAGGCCAACGACCACAAGGGCGGCTGGCAGGACATGACGCCTTTGGAACTGCTGGACAGTCTCACTGATGAATGGGTTGAACTATCCAACGCTGTAGATGCTGGCGCCATGCGGGCCACTGCCGAAGAAGCCATCGACGTCGCCAACTTCGCCATGATGCTCTACGAACAGGCGCTGCGACATGTTTGAGATCCAGTACATGGAAGACGACCAGGTGACCTGCGGCTGCGCGTGCATGTGTCGGAAGCCGGCCGCTCGCGCCGGGTCCAACTCCAGCAACCCGCAGCTGATGCTCACCATGAGCAAGTGCGAGGACTGCCAGGAAGGTGTGCATCAATGAGCATTGCTTCATCCGATTGGTTCTGGGCCATCGTAGGCTCGCCGCTACCTGCGAGACAGGAACCGACATGACTGAACAGATACCCGCACACGAATACACGCCCGACCCTGTTCGCTGTCTAGGCTGCGGCTCGACAGATCCCAGCGCCGCGCAGCATCTGCCACCCGCAGACTGCGGCCACAAGCTGACACGCAATCAGGCTTTCCAACTGTTGAGATTCATGATGGTGCTGTATTCAACGATCACGTTCATCGGCGGCATCATGCTCGGCTGGCTAGTAAACGAGGCGTACTAATGGAACAGATACCCGCAGAGACGCAGGCTCGCTGGCAAGCGGCGATGATGGGGCCGGGGTACGAGTACGACGATGGCCTTATCACGGTCGATCACCCGAAGTTCTCGGACATCGAACCCTTCAACATTTACGACAGCGACACGGCCCTCATAGATGCGGTGGAGTTGGCGAGTCTGAGTATCGGCAAAGCCCCGAATCAGGCGAATGGTGGCTGGTACTGCATGAACCTTTTAGATCTATGCACTACCGACTTCCCCTCATGGCGTGCCACTGCGACCGCTGCCGTGGAAGCTGTAATCAGAGAGTGGGAGCAGAACGATGGATAAGCAACACATTCACTGTGCTCACCGAGTTACGGTGGCGCACATTCAAGTGCTTCGGTGCTGCCGATGTGAAGCAGAGGTTGGCTCAACGATCCCGCCGAGCATTGGCTGGCTCTTGGCAACGGAGCAGAACGATGACACCAGGTTGCCACAAGGAGCGCAGCAATGACAACTGAGAAGCACCGGGAGCGGGCGAGGCGATTGCTCCGTGCAGCAGTTGGCCCATCATTTTCAGCTATCGACTTTCAGGCGGCGATACTGCTGATAGCAGCCCGGTTCGCCGCAATCGAAGCCGAAGCCTTTGAGCGGGCAGCGGACATCGTTGAGAACGCCGATATCGAAGACCTCAAATTCGAGATCGAACGTGACATACCGGGCGACGAGGCTGTTCACTCGCTCGACATGGACGAGGCGAACAAGTGGCTCGCCGCCCTGGCCGCTCAAATCAGAAAGGGCCGAGAGGTGGCAAGTGAACTGACACCGAAGGACCAGCGTGCCCGTGACGAGTTCGAAGCCAAGTATGGCGGCCTAGAGAATGCCCACGTTGTAGCAGAACTGCCAGCACCGGCCTCGTCGCTGGTGGCAGCGGCCCGCAAGCTGCACGGCGATCACCCGATGGACTGTGCCGGGTGTCCTGATTGCAGCGTGTTGATCGACCGGAACATGTTGGAGATGTTCTCCGCAGAGATTCAGCGGCTAGAAGCGTTACTGAACCTAGACATCAACAGAATGTTCTTGAAGGCCGTGGCCGAGCGTGACGCAGCCGTGGCCGAGTTGGCCGAACTGAAACAGTGGCCCGGAGCGAAGTTAATACGGGAACGTGACGCAGTACAGGCAGCGTTGCGGGAGTACGGACGGCACATCCACATCTGCCAGAACGAACAGCAAGACACCGACCGTCTAGTCGAATGCAATAAGGCTTGGGAGCCGGATGCTGACTGCAACTGTGGCTTCGACGCAGCCCTGAACGGAGCGAGTGATGCTTCCTGACTACGCCATCCACTGCGATTGCGGCGCCAATGACGGCAAAGGCAAGGGCGATCACCACGTCAAGTGCATGGCCCACTGCGCCACGAATGAACTGGAGTCGGGGCCAGTTGAGGATTGGGTCACGGTAGACCTGAACGGAGAGAGTGATGCAGAGTGATGCGCCAGTGATCGCCGGACCTGGTCAGCTATGGGGCCGGAAGATGGATTGCATGTCAATGTCATGCCTGGGCTGGGGAACAGACCCGCCCGATCATCTGGCGTGTAAGTGGTTCAGGGACTGCGGGTGCGAGTGCCATGCACCCCACTGAGCAGCTGGCCGCGCGCCGGGAAGCACGGAAGCCTCACCGTCGCGGCCAACATCATTTGATCTACGGAACGTGGATCCTCGAAGATGAACTAGATGAGGCGTGGGTATGGTTCAGGACCGCACTCACAGACGCCATGCGTTACCGGGCTGCGCTGGCAGAGATCCTCGAGTTCGCTGAGGCACACAGCGGCGACATCTATGCGCTCGAGTCTGTGGCCGACATGGCCCATGACCAACTATTCAGAGAGGTAACCGATGGCTAAATCGAAACACATCTGCGACTACCGGGTGACCGGCACCCAGCCGCACCCAACCTGCGCCTGCGGGAATGCAGATCCGAACTGGAAGCCGCCACCACCTGCGCCTTCGGACTGGAAGCCGTTCACTCTCACCGATGCTGACCTGGCGGTTCACAGCGGGCACAAGCGAAAGCTACTAGAGGCGATGCGGTCAGGCGGCTGGGTGAGTCACGAGGAATTGGTCAGCGCGACCGGCACAAGGAACTTCACCGCTCGCATCACGAATCTCCGGGATGACCACTACATCATCGTCTGTCGCCGGGAGCCAGACAACGGCGGCACTTGGTATCAGCTGCAGGGTCGATCGGATGCACCTACCACGCAACGACGCAAGTGTCCGAACTGCGGACATCAGTTTTAAGGGGGAGATAGATGACACATAGTAAAGACCTTCTTGTGATCCACCAGTTGAAGACATGGCCCGGCCACTTCAGCGCGGTCGTGTCAGGGTTGAAGACGTTCGAAGTTCGAAGGAATGACCGTAAGTTCGCGGTGGGTGACCTGCTGCTGCTTCGTGAGTTTGATCATGGGCACGCGAAATACACCGGGCGAATGGCGTTGGTCACCATCGAATTCATCCTCACTGGCGATGAGCGTCTCGGCATCGATGATGACTTCTGCGTGATGTCCATCCGGGGCGTTGGGACATCAGATGAGCGTCACTGACAACTGGTGCCCTGCCGGGATCATGTCCATGCGTCACGCCTTCCCGGTGCGCGCGGTTAACAAGATGAAAGGCCGCGAGGCATGGACGGCGACCTGTCCTGTCTGCAAGCGACCTGACACCCCTGCAGTCCGTGGTCACCGGGTCGGGGAGTTCTACATGTCAGGCCACAAGGAATCGAACATGGACCGCCGCGTCGTTGATGGCCGGTACGTGGAAACAAGGGGTCAAGACTGGTGAAGAAGAAGATCGCCGTTTGGCAGGCGCAGTTTGAGTCAAGATGGCCAGAGAAATAGCAGGGCTGACCGTGATGGTGTCAGGGGCCATCTCAGCCAGTGCGATCTTCCCTGACATGTCACAGGGCCGTTGGATCTCCGGGTACATGGTCATCGTTGGGGCGACTCTGCTCGCTAACTACATATTCCGAAGGACGAAGAAATGACGATTAAGGAAGCACCAACCCACTGCCAGCGCTGCAGGTTCCCAATCATCCCAAGGCTCGGAGCTGAGTTCATCAGCTGCCTCAGCTGCGGCTGGGAAGACTATGGCCCGTTACTCAGTGGCCTCGAGAACCCTGAGCGCGTGCCCTGTCCCGGTTCAGGTCGACAGGCCCGAGCGATCGAGACATGGGGCGAGAACCGTGGCCGCTGCAAAGCCTGTGATAAGCGTGTCGTGATGACCCCTGCAGGCCGCTCACCGTGGCACAGCGTCATGTCAGACGCACTCTGCGAAGGATCAGGCAAGCTGGCCGTTCGGGTTGTCTACAAAACCAATGGCACCCAGGTGCAGACGCGCGGGTGTGCAGGCTGTGCGTTCGTGCTTGAGGGAACGCAGCTTCGCACGATGCCCTCTCACCGGATTGCTGAATCCCCCAAGGTGGTCACGCACCTGAACAGCATTCGTACCTGACACGCCAGCGCCATACCGCATTGCGGACAGAAGTGGCAAGCGGATAGCATAGGGCCATCCTCTGCCCCTGATTCTGGAGTTCCGCAATTTGGCTGATTGGTACAGCTATTACGAAACCGCCACCGGCGCGCTGATTTCGACAGGGACAGTTCGGCCGGGCCGTGTCCGTGCTGGCATCACCGAAGTGTTCATCGGCACGTCTCGGCCGGGGCGGTATGACATCTGGAACCCGACAACACGCCAGTTTGAGGACAGGGAGACGGAGGTCAAGGCGGACCTGGCCGCTGATTTGGCTGAGGAAGCAACCCTGCGCTCGCTCTACGATCAGGCCAAAGCGGAGGAAGATCGGTTAGCGGCCCTGCGTGAGGGCCGGAATCCTCCGGGCGAGAGGGGGTAGATGAGCGATGGGCTTCATGGCCAGCAACATGAACAAGCCGATCCACTCTCGTTACTACGAGGAGGACACGGTCACTGACGAGGACTGGTCAACGGCTGCTGCCTCGGCAACGATCACGGCGTCAGCCACGCCTCACTCGAAGGGGTCATGGACTGCGGTGATCGACTCGGCCCCGTTCGACGTTGGCGCAATCGTCCTGATTCTCACAACGGCCAACGCCCAGTCCGGCACCGACACAGCGCAACTGTGCGATATCGGCCTCGGTGCGGCGTCGTCAGAAGTGGCTATCGTCAAGAACCTGCCGTGCGGCCAGAACATATTCGGAGTCGGTAATTCCACTGCGACCGGGCCGACTACGCTCCCGATCTCGATCCCTCAAGGCGAGCGAATTTCAATGCGGGCGCAGGCCACACAGGCTTCCGACGACTCGGAGGTGCTCATGTTCCTGTACGAGGCGGGCCAGTACCCAAGCTGGCAGTACGCCGAAATGCTCGGGGTTGACCTGGCCGCTTCCAGCATCGTTGCCGGTGCCGGTGGTAGCTGGGAGGAACTGGAGTCGTCCATCCCGTACGACTTCGATGCCTTCATGCCGTTCAACGACTCGAATAGCCTTGGCGGCAATCAGTCGGCGTGGAACGTCGGGATCGGTGCGGCGTCGAGCGAGGTTCAAATCTGGCCTGCTAAGGACTCGGCAGGGGCGAGCCATGCGATGGGGATTCGCACCAGCACACAGGCGAACGAGTCGGTCGACCAAATCTGGCCGTCATGGCCGGTCATGGTTCCGCTCCGTGCTGGTGACCGACTGGCGATACGAGAGAACAGCGGCACCCGCAACCCAACGTGCGGCCTTCTAGGTCTTGCCGGGAGGGCTGCATAGAGTGGCGTTCACGAAGATGCACAGGCCGTCAATCTCACGAGTCGAATTCGAGTGGGACGGAGCGAACCCGGAGGACTTCACGCAGAGTGGTGAGGCGACGCTCACCGCCAGCGGGACGGCCCACACGAAGGGCAGCTATGCACAGATCGTTGCGTCAACGCCGTTCGATGTTGGCGGCTTCTACCTGTACGCAGCGGCTAACGCCGCTTCAAGCACTGATACGGGGCAGTTGCTCGACCTTGCGATTGGCGGGTCGGGCAGTGAGCAGATCATCCTCGGTGACCTCGCTGTTGGGTCCAGCATCTTGAAGGGCGGTCACGAAAACAATCACCCTCGATTCATCCCTCTGTTTATCCCCGAAGGTCAGGAGATCAGGGGCCGAATCCAAGCAGTACAAGCCTCGGACACGCTGGAGATTGACATCCATTTCGTTGAGGCTGGGGCTTTCAGGTCGTACCAGCAGTGCAAGGTGTACGGAGTGGACGCTGCTGCCACCGAGGGTGCGCTCCTTCAGAATGGCTCATGGAACGAGATCGAGGCGTCGACCGACTACGACATTGAAGCCCTTATGCAGTGGCCGACACTTGACACGTCACTCGGCGGGGATCGGATGATGGTGCGGGTCGGCACCGGCGCAGCTAGCAGCGAGGTTCAAATCTGGCCTCCGAAGGATAGCGCCGGGACGCTGATCGACTTTCACGGAGGGTGGCGCACGGGCAGCGGAGAGAACCTTCACAATGGGTTCCCGTCACAATGCTTGCCGATAACCATCCCGGCAAGCACCCGGCTCGCCTCGTATGGCGTCGGGGCAAGGCTGAACGGTATTCAACTTCTCGGATTTAGTGGGGCTATCAATGGCTGATATTTCAAGTGACGCAGATGGCAACCCGACTCTGACCGGGTCGGGTACTCCAGACGACCTGCACACGGCGGTTACTACCCCTGCCGATGTGTACCAGTACGCCATCGACCTGTCGAACATGGCTAACGGCGACGTGATCCAGTTTGAGGTCGAGGTGAAGGTGCGCTCAGGCTCTACCGCAGCGAGGGTGATAAATCAGATGTTCGCCAACGCCCAGTCAGACCCTGTGTGGCTCACGCCGCCGATCCCGGCCCTTCACAGCATCAAGGCAATCATGACTCAGCACGAAGGCACCGGGCGCGCCATCGAGTGGACTCGGATCCAGTACGCCACGTAAGGGGTTCGCCTTGTGTCTTGGGTTGGCATATATCAAATACCGTATGACGCTGCAGCGTCTGGCGGCGGGTCGATCATCCCGCACGCGATGTATCACCGAACACATGGGAGTCCCGCAGTGGTCCAGCTACTAAGGCAGTCAACAGAGATCAAAGTGAGGGTCGGCCCGGTCGTCGCTGTAGGTGACGCTTTCACACCAGTCACTACGCTGAACCTGGGCACGGCAGATGAGGCAGAACTGCTCAAGGCAGACGGCGCGGCCACTGTCGATATTTCAGGTGCGACATTTGCTGCTGTAACCGGCGCAGATGGCTATTACGACCTGACGCTCACCACGTCACTCACGGACACTGTGGGAACGGTCGATATTGCGATCAACGATGATTCGCTATGCCTGCCAGTCCGCGCGAGTTTCCAGGTCGTTGAAGAAGCGGTGTTTGACTTCCTGTACGCCAGCGGCGCCACGCCACTCGCAGACGTCAACACAGAGGCCGACACCGCTATCTCAGACGCAGCACTCGCCACTGCCGCAGCACTCGCCACGGTCGACACAGTGGTCGATGGCATCCAGAACGACCTCAGCAACGGCACGGATGGTCTAGGCGCGCTGAAGACCCTGCTGGACGCTATCCCGACATCTAACCCCACAGCGGCGGCGATCGCTGATCAGGTATGGGATGAAGCCCAGTCCGGGCACGTCTCAGCAGGCAGCTTCGGTGAACTGGCCGTTGAGATTGCGGCCATTCTGGTCGATACCAACGGATTGCAGTCAGACGATGTGCCAGGAACGCTTTCAACGATTGCGGGCTACATCGACACAGAGGTCGCGGCGATCAAAGCGGCTACAGACACGCTCGGCTCACCAGCAGGCGCCTCGCACGCAGCAGACATCGCAGCTATTAAGGCTGAGACAGCGTCGATCGAGGGCAAGGTCGACACGCTGGACACGGTCGCAGACGGCATTCAGAGCGATCTGGACAACGCCACAGACGGTCTAGGCGCCCTGAAGACGCTTATAGACGCGCTACCCAGCGCAGCGGACGTCAATGCCCAGGTAGACAGTGCGTTCACAACGCAGATGGCCGATAGCGTGCCTGCAGATGGTGCGATTCCCACGCGCGAACAGGCGATCTACATGATCAATCAATTCCTGATGGAACGCGCGGTTTCAGGCACGACATTGACCGTGCGGAAGGTGGATGGATCCACGGCCCTGATGACCTTCACGCTTAATGACGCAGACAACCCGACCGAAGTGACAAGGGCGTCGTAATGGCTGAGTCGATCATCACACTGGGCATAGGCTCAGCACCGGGCAGCATCACGCCGTTCCTGCTGACAGGTCTAGTAGCGTCAGACATAGCAGCGGTCGTGCCAACGGTGATCACTGGCACCGGATCCACTGGGAACCTCGCAGGCACCGGCTCGACCGGCTCAATCAGCGGAACAGGATCAACTTAAAAAGGGGGAGGGGGTCACCCCCCAGGGGGGGGCGTTTTCAAAAAGTACCCCCCCCTATCTCATGGCATTTGAAACACCAAACCCGGAAGAACTGACGATGCGGGAGTGGGCGAGTGAGATGACCTCATTCGCTGAGAAAACACACACAGCTCTGGCCAGTCAGCTGGGCAACATCGACAGCCTGTTCGCTGCTCTGCGGGACACACAGAAGCGGGTAGAGGGCTTAGAGGACAAGGTGGTCGAATTGACACGCCGGGTTCGTCACTCAGAAGGGAAAGCACATGCCGACTAGATTCAACATCACCCCTGACATGGAGTGGCACGTTGGTGCTGACAAGACGATCGCCATCACAGTCACGGACGGCAACGGTGCTGCCCAAGCCCTCACCGGCCTTGACACCACATGGGAACTGCTAAATGGGTCGGGATCGCCTGTGGCTGAAGCGCTGATCAGCAAGACATCAGGCGCAAGCCAGATCGCATACAGCAACGGAAGCGGCACAGACGACGTCGCAACTATCACGATCGATGCCGCAGACACCGCAAGCCTGACGCCGGGCATCTACCACCACCGTTTGAGGCTCACATCGTCCGGCAGCGTGGACGTTCTCAGCTTCGGCCACGCCTACTTGCGCCCAGGAATCGCGTAATGGCATACATACAAAAACCCGATGAGGGCGTTGCAGCGGCATTCTGTGAAGCAGCAGGCATCGATCCGATGACCGTGCGCCGCGTACGGTGGGAATTCGAGGTTGGGGCCGTTCAAACAGTTGAATTCGAGGTGTTCGTGCCCACAGAACCCGACATGACGACTATCAAACGCTTCGAATTGACGCCGATCGAGGACTAGGATGCCCTCTGTAGCAGCAAAAGCCTGTTTGAAGTGCGGTACAGCGACCGAAAACGGTGCCGCACGGTGTAAAAAGCACGCTGTAGCCCTCAAAACAGGGTCCGGGCAGCAGAATAACGGCCAGTATGGCCGTGCTTGGCGTAAAAAAAGGCGTATCCAGATGCTTCGGCACCCAATGTGCGAGCACTGCCGGGCTTCTGGCACTCGTACTCGAGCCACTGAGGTCGATCACATCGTTCCATTGAGCGACGGCGGCACTCATCGGTACTCAAACCTTCAGTCACTCTGCGGAAGTTGTCACAGACGGAAGACACACGAGGATGTGCGACGCCGGGGGGGTAGGGGATGAAATCTCTACAGACTAAGAATCTGGACATGCCAGCGCCCCCTTTTTTTTCGCCGCCGCGAGTTAGACCGGGCATCGGGCGCACGCCCGCACGCCTGCCCGCGCATGGGGGAGTCACTGCAACCCCAAAAATTTTTAAGGTGAACGATGCCCGGACCTAGCCCAACTCCAACAGCTGTGAAGAAAGCGCGGGGCAATCCCGGCAAGCGGCCATTGAATGACGCTGAGCCTGAAGCGATCGCCGGGCGACCAAAGCCACCTCGCGGGGTTCTGAAGGGTTCAGCTCTGACCGAGTTCAACCGTTTGTGCGATGACCTCGAGGCGATGGGCACGCTGTCAGTTAGTGACGTCGGCATCATCACAGGCGCTGCTCACCTCTGGCAGATCTACATCAACGCCAAGCGGAAGCTGGACCGGGAAGGCTTGACCTTCTTCAACGGCCAGAATGTTCTCGTGCGGTCGCCGTATCTCAACATCGTCAATGACGCCCTCCGGGATCTCCGGGCATTTTGGGGTGAACTCGGCCTGTCGCCTGCGGCGCGTACTCGGGTCAAGGTGACTGCTCCAAAGAAGAAGCCAAGCGATGACCCGATTGATGAGTGGATGAGCCTGAAGGGAGGCAAGCAATGATTAAGCGTCTGACCGTGATCTCTACCATCGTCGCGCTGTTGGCAGCGTGGCGCGGCCTGAAGCGATGGAAGCAGGTAGCGTGACCCTCGCCGTTGACATAGCAGCTGGAGTCCATGAATACGCTCGGCGTGTAGTTGATGGCGACATCATCACCGGGAAGAAGGTGCGCGCCGCTTGCGAACGTCACCTGGACGACCTCGAGCATGGTCCGTCTCGCGGCATCTACTTCAATGACAGCGAGGCTCAGCACGCGCTGGCATTCTTCAAGTTTCTGAAACAGTCGGATGGCCGATGGAAGGGTGAACCTTTCACACTGGAGCCGTGGCAGATCTTCATCGTCGGGTCGATCTTTGGCTGGGTGCGTGAAGACGGCACCCGGAGATTCCGCACCGCATATGTTGAGGTCGCCCGGAAGAACGGCAAATCTGCACTCGCCGGGGCGCTCGGGGCGTACCTGGCATTCTTCGATCAGGAGGGCCGGGCTGAAGTCGTGTCCGCGGCTACCAACGAACGGCAGGCCCGCATCGTGTTCGATGCCGCTGGCCGTCTAGTGAAGACGCTCCCCGACCGGATGTCGGCAGGGATCGACCACTTCCGCACATCGATTGCGTCACTAGACGGATCCAGCTTCCGCCCGGTGTCGAAGCAATACAACACCCTCGACGGCCTGAACCTTCACTGCGCCATCATCGATGAATTCCACGCACACCCTGAGCGCGGGCTGGTGGACGTCCTTCGCACCGCAATGGGCGCACGCACGCAGCCGCTCATGTTCTACATCACGACGGCCGGGGCGGGCCGCAACTCCCCCTGCTACCAAGAACACCAGTACGCCGAAGGTGTGCTCGACGGCACCAACCCGAACGATTACTACTTCGCATTCATCGCTGCGATGGATGAGGGCGATGACTGGGAAGACGAAGCGAACTGGATCAAGGCGAATCCGAATCTCAACGTCAGCGTGTCCCTGACAAATCTCCGGGAAGAATTCATTGAGGCCCAGCAGCTGACTTCGAAGCAGAATGCCTTTCGGAATAAGCGGCTGAACGAATGGACTGAGCAGGCGGTGCGCTGGATGGACATGGGCCGTTGGGATCGTGCAGCTCGCGACATCAACCTCGAGGATCTCCGTGGCCGGAAGTGCTACGGCGGCATTGACCTCTCGGCCAAGATCGACCTGTCCGCCGTCGTCTATGTGTTCCCCCCAAGGGATGAAGACGATCCATATGTCGTAGTTCCCCGCCTCTACGCGCCAGAAGAACAGATCAAAGTCAGGGCCAAGCGTGACCGGGTTCCATATGACCACTGGGCGCGTGAGGGCCACCTGCGAGCAACACCAGGCAGTGCGGTCGACTACGCACAGATCCGCCGGGACATCGTTGCCGACAATGAGGATCTCGGCTTCAGGATCGTTGAGATTGGATTCGATGACTGGGCCGCGACAGAGTTCTCGCAGGAAATGGACAAGCTGGGCTATCGGATGGTTGAGGTTCGTCAGGGCGCCCGATCGATGTCGGAGCCGATGAAACTGCTCGAGGCATTAACCCTTGAAGATCAGATCATTCACGACGGCAACCCGGTGCTCAGATGGAACATGTCGAACATATCGGTGAGAATAGACGTCAACGACAACATTGCGCCTGACAAGAAAGCCTCAACGGAACGGATCGACGGCGGCGTCGCACTCGTGATGGCACTGAGCCGGGCTATTGCTGGAGCTGACGACGATCGGCCCAGCGTCTATGAGCGAAGGGGGATCATCACGTTTTGATGACTCATCTGCTCAATCTGCTTCGGGCTGTTGACCTCGAGGATTTCATGCTGGTTGGCGGCGCCATCGCCCTCGGGGTCGGTGCCGGTTGGGAGTGGGGCTGGCACGTCGGGTTAATGGTTCTCGGCGGGATCATGCTGTTCGTCGCGTTCACACCACTCGGGAAGGTGATTCATGTCGATTCTGACTAAGATCCGGGCGTCCACTAATGAAGACCCTGTGATGCCGGGGCCGGCCGATGACTGGTGGTATGACAATTTCATCGGCTCGCTGTCTTCGTCAGGGATCCGCCTCAGCCCCGAGACGGCCTTCCGCAGCGCTGCCGTTTACGGCGGAGTGAAGGTGCTCGCTGAGTCACTGTCTTCGCTGCCGCTGCACCTGTACTCCAGGCGACCGAACGCGCAGGGCAAAGACCGGGAGCCAGATCACCCGCTCTACGACATCCTCCGGTGGGAGCCGAACACTCAGCAGACCGCCCTCGAGTTCTGGCGGTTGATGATCGCCGTGTCGATTCTGTGGGGATCCGCTCACGCCTACATTCAGCCCGGTCGCCGCGGCTTCGCTGACCAGCTGGTTCCTCTGCCGCCGAACCTTACAACCCCGCGCATCATCAACGGTGAACGGGTGATCGAGACGGAACTGCCAGACATGCCTCAGCAGAAGGTGTATCTGCTTCCTGACGAAGTGTTCACGATCTCCAGCCTGTCGCTGGACGTCGTCACTGGGCTAGGCATTCCCGAGGTGGCGCGTGACGCCATCGGCCTCGCTGTCGCAATGGAACAGTACGGCGCAGCGTTCTTCAGGCAGGGCACCCAGGTGGGCGGCGTGCTGTCGGTAGAGGGTGAGCTGTCAGAGGCTGCACAGAAGCGCATGGCGAAGTCGTGGCAGCAAGCGCATTCCGGGCTGGCCAGTGCGCACAGTGTCGCCGTCCTTGAGGAAGGTGCCAAGTATTCACCGACCGCCGTGACCGGCCGTGATGCGCAGCTGGTCGAGCAGCTGAAGTTCCAGATTGAGCAGGTGGCCCGCTTCCTTCGGATACCGCCTCACAAGATCGGGATCATGGAGCACGCCACATTCGGGAACATCGAGGAACAGGGACTAGAGTTCATCACGGATTCACTGGGTCCGATTGCCGTCAACATTGAGCAGCGGATTCGCAAGCAGCTAATCATCGCCAAAGATCGGTTCTTTGCTGAATTCCTGTTCGACAGCCTCATGCGTGGCCGGGCGATCGACCGCGCTGGCATCTATCAGATCTACCTTCAGAACCGGGTGATGACACCGAACGAAGTCCGGCTGAAGGAAAACATGAACCCGATCGACAGGGAAGACATGAATGAGCCACTGACGCCGGTGAACCTTGGGTTCTTTGAGGGCGGTGGCCAGGAAGGCGAGGAAGATGATGACGATGCGCAGGCGGCACTCGGCGTCTCAGCCAGCACCAACCAGCCAACGCCGCAGCTCATCTCGCCGGTCGTTCAGGGTGTAGTTGAGCAGAGTGCGAAGCGGCTGGTGGTTCGTGAGGTTGTCGCCCTCCGCAATGCGGCGAAGCGAACAGCGTCAGACCTGTCAGCGTTCCGGCAAGAGGCAACGGACTTCTATCACCAGCACGCGGGGCTGCTGGTTGAGAACCTGTTGATGAGCGAGGACGCAGCTGAGGCGTGGTGTGTCGGGCAGCTGCAGTCGATTCTCAATTTCGGGCCGTCGATCATGGAGTCATGGGAAACGGAAAAGCCAGCGGCCCTCGCCGCTGCTGTATTGGAGCAAGCGCGATGAGATACGAACACATCTGGCGGGCGATCAGCCGGAAGCCGCTGGCCATCTACGAGCCGAAGCTGGCCGAGATTCTGGCATTCCTCGAGGTCAAGACATCGACCGGCACGAATGATGTCGCAGCGATCGAGGCGGCGACTGGAGCCAGACGCGCCCCGGCCACGACCACGAAGAACGTCCAAGTGATTCCGGTGATCGGAACGATTCATCAGCGCGCCAACGTCATGACGCAGACCAGCGGCGGCACGACCACGGAGTCACTGGCTGAGCAGGTGCGCTCAGCTGCAAACGACGCGTCAGTTGGTTCAATCCTGTTTCACATCGATTCACCTGGCGGCGAAGCTGCCGGGATTCCAGAACTGGCCGACCTGATCGCAGGTGTTGAGAAACCAACCATCGCCATCGGTGAGGGCTTGGTTGCCTCAGCGGCGTACTGGATCGGTTCATCTGTTGACGAGCTGTACGCCACGCGTGGCACTGAGGTCGGTTCGATCGGCGTCGTGCTGGCGCACACCGACCTGTCAGGCATGGATGAGCAGGCAGGCGTGAAGGTGACCTATGTCACCGCCGGTGAGAACAAAGCATTCGCAAACCCACACAACCCGCTCAGCGAGTCGGACCGGGGGATCCTGCAGGATCTGGTCGACCGGGCGAACGACATGTTCGTCTCAGGTGTCGCCAAGTCACGCGGGGTGTCGAAGTCAGTGGTGAACAGCACGTTCGGTCAGGGGCTGGTATTTGGCGCAGCGGACGCACAAGATCGGAACATGATTGATGGTGTCCGCACGCTCGAGCAGGCCATCGGGCGAGCGGCTCAGCTGGCGCGTACTGCTTCCTCTACACGCCGCCGAGCCGCTGCGCAGATGGCGATCGCGGACTCAAGGCACCGTTGAGATATTGCCGTCCCTGCCGGGATGGACGAACGCCCCACCTCGTTGCCGCTTGGTGGGGCGTTTCTGTTTACTGGTAGCGGGCGTCGGAGTCGAACCGACCTACTCTGCGTTATGAGCGCAGCGTGCTCCCGGAGCACCAGCCCGCACCGCTGAGGGTGTCTTGCTTAGACCATCAGGCGTCGTTGGTCGCCCTTGCGGACTCGATACCGCATCCCCCTCACAATATGGTGCCCCCTGAACCCCGGAGTGTTGTCTCCGGCAGGAGGCAGGGTCAGGTGCGTCGCCGCTAGCAGGCGTAACCAGAAGTCTGCGGTGATCGTCCGCGCTTTCCTGGTCGATCATGACACCCGACCTTCAACATTGGCGGGGCAGGTAAGCCGCGGTGCCGCCACTACTTACCCGCCCCTTGATATGGCCCGTTGTGCAGTCTCCAGGTGGGCCAGTCCTGTCAAACAGGGGCAAAGGCTTGCGACCCCATGCTGCGTCCAATCAGAACGCCCAAACCAACACGGTGTTGGGATTCCTACCAGTCGGCCCGAAGGACAACAAACCGACTGGCTCGGCCAATATAGCATATGGGTGTTGCATTCTCTAGGATACGGGTGTATCATGGTGGTGTAAGGCAAACAGCAACGAACGAGGTAACCGAGATGCACATCCTGATCAACACCATACCTTCTGGCTACGACGCCAAGACAGCCGAACGCTACGCAGCAGACTTCAACAGCGGCAACGAGGGCGACGATGATGACTGGAAGGCAGTAGTAAGGCACGAAGCCAAGTGGTCATTCGTGGACATCTACGACGAAGATGGCGAAAAAGTCGGCGGACTCTACACGTAGGACATAAACGTCCTACGATGAGAGAGGCCCGCCATCATCGGCGGGCCTTTTCGCGTCTGTGATATTCTCTGCCACGTAGGGCGGCGCACCAGTACGCACAAGGCGATTCCGGTGCAGCCGTAACCACAGATCAGCACCCGGCAAGCGGAACGCGCAATCTGTGACCGTGATCTATTCACGGCGCGGGTTGCGCGTTTTTTATTTGCATGACCCTGCGCCACAATCCAGCAGAGGTCTACGCAAATGGACTACCAGAAACTTCTGAATCGGCGGTCCGCTCTGGTCGGCCGGTTCGAAGAACTGTCAACGGAGATCCCTGAGGCTCGTGCGGCTCTATCAGAGGAACCGGACAACGAGACTCTCACCGACCGACTGACCGCCCTGAACACTGAAGATGCTCGGCTTGGGGCTGAGATCGAAGAAGTTCAGGAAGACATTGAGCGGATGGAAAAGGCTCGTGATGCCCGGCGTGCAGCTGGCCAGCGATCCTTCGAACGTGAGCCTGCGACCGACCCGGCGCACGCTGACCTCAACCCCGGCTTCGACAACTTCGGTGCATTCCTCCAGGCGGCGGCTCGTTCCGAACTTGGATTCGGCACAGATGACCGGCTCCGAATCAACGCCGTCACAGGTGCCTCAGAAGGCATCGGCGCAGATGGCGGGTTCGCCGTTGGCGTCGACATGGCCAACGACCTTATCCGCCACGCCTACGAGACCGGCGTTCTCGCCAGTCGCTGCGCACGGCGGACCGCGTCCAGTGGGGCGAACGGCCTGAAGCTGAGGGCGATTGACGAAACCTCACGCGCTGACGGCTCCCGCAACGGCGGCATTACTGCGTACTGGGAAGGTGAGGGCAATACCATCACCGCCTCGCAGGAAAAGCAGGCCCGCATCAACCTCGAGTTGAGCAAGCTGACCGGCCTCTACTACGCCACCGACGAACTGCTTCAGGACACAACCGCTCTGTCGCAGGAAGTCAACGAGTGGTTCGGTGAGGAATTCGGCTTCAAGATGGACGACGGCATCGTGAACGGTAACGGTGTAGGAAAGCCGCTTGGCTACCTCAACGCCAACGCCCTCATCGCCGTTGCCAAGGAAGGCTCGCAGGTCGCAGACACGGTCCTCTACGAGAACCTCATCAACATGTTCGCCCGGATGCCAGGCAGGCTCCGCGGGCGTGCGGTGTGGGTTGCGAACGATGACGTGCTGCCGCAGCTGTTCAAGCTGTTCGTTCCGGTTGAGAACGTCGCAGGTTCTGAGAACGTCGGCGGACTCGCACCGAACAACTTCGTTCAGATCTCGCCATCTGGTGACGTCATCATTGGCGGTCGCCCGGTGATCTTCATCGAGCAGGCACAGACGCTGGGCGATCAGGGTGACATCACCTTTGTCGACTTCAGCCAGTACGTGCTTCTCGAGAAGGGCGGGGTACAGGCAGCGACATCGATTCACGTCAAGTTCGTTGAGGATGAGACGGCCTTCCGCTTCACCCTCCGCGCTGACGGAAAGCCACGCTGGAAGTCTGCGGTGACTCCGTACAACGGAACAAACACGCAGTCGCCATATGTGGCAGTTGCAGCCCGAGCCTAGTCGAGCGACTAGCTGAACACAGCCATGCCCCAGTAGGGGCGGGAGAAAAACAAATTGAGTGCTTCACTTCTACTTGAACGCTTCGACATCGTGCAGGCAGCTCCGCCCGCGCTGCTTGATGCCGGGGCGACAACTGGCGATTACGTTTCGCTGAAGAATCACGGTCGGATCGGCATCCTGTTCCTTGGCGGAGTGGGAACCGCGGGCGATGACCCCACAGTGTCGTTCTTCCAGGCGACGGACGTTTCTGGAACCGGCGCCAAGGATCTTGACCCGATCGACGGAAAGGTCTGGAAGAAGCAGGCAGCGACCTCTCACGCAGCGGTCGGTGTCTGGACGGACGCATTTAGCGATGTCACCGACAACGACATCACCAATGCGACCGGCGCAGAGCAGGTCTGCTCGTGGTGGGTTGAGTTTGAGGCGAGCGACCTAGACGTTGCCAACGACTTCGACTGTGTCCGCGTTGACGTAGATGACCCCGGCACGAACGCCCAGCCGGGAGCCGTCATCTACATCCTTGGTGATCCGTCTTACGAGACAGACCCTGACGCGAAGCTGTCGCCAATCGCTGACTAAGTAACGGGATCGCAAACGGAATGAGTTCGGCGGGAGTCTCAGCATGAGGCTCCCGCCGTGAAGCGAGGCAAGATGCCACACATTCGATTCATTCGTGACACGTTCCCCGGTGAGGGCGAAACCGTCCACAAGACCGGCGACGTGGCCGAAGTTCACTGGCGGCGCGCTCGGGCATGGGTCCGGCGTGGTGCAGCTGTTGAGTTCGAACCTGAGCCTGAGCCTGAGTCTGTAGCGGAACAGGTTGAGGAAAAGGTTGCCGCAGCGACCACGACGGTCCGAAAGGTTCTGAAGCGCAACACGCGCAGGAAGTAAGCGATGAGACTCGACCTGGTAACAGCACCGACAGACACTGCGGTCAACTTGGCCGAGGCTTTCGAGTTCCTGCGTATCGATGACGAAGACACGGATGAGGCGCTGATGTATCGCCTCATCCGTGCCGCCACTTCTGAGGTTGAGGAATACACGGGCCGCGCCCTGATGTCTCAGACATGGGATCTCAAGCTGGATGGCTGGTGGCGATGGACGCTGGACCTTCCGAAAGCACCGCTGCAGTCGGTCACATCGGTGACCTATCTCGACACAGCTGGTGACTCGCAGACATGGGCCTCGAGCAACTACGTCGTTGATGCTGCGACTGGACCGGATGCCAACCCCGGCAGGCTCGCGAAAGCAGACGGCATCAGCTTCCCGGATCTCGACACCACGCTCGCACCTGTGACCGTGCGGTTCGTCGCCGGGTATGCGGACCGTTTCTCAGTGCCAGAGATCCTGAAGCAGGGGCTGCTCGTGCTGATCGCAGATATGTATGAATCCCGGCTGTCAACGATCGTCGGCACCAACGTCATGCCGCATGTGCAGACATGGAAGCGGATCGTGAACCGCTACCGGGTGAGGGGTTACTGATGACGATGCGCGGGATGCGGTTCGATCGCATGGATCGCCGGATTCGCCTTGAGTCCTATACCGAGACGCAGAGTGCGACCGGCGCAGTAACAAAGACCTGGGCGACGCTGGCGACTGTATGGGCTTCGGTTCGACGGACGGACGCCAGTGAGTCGACAGCGGGCGATCAGTGGCTCGGGACAAAAAACACCGAGTTCAGGATCCGGCACCGCACAGATGTAAGCGACAAAGTTCGAATCGTGTACGAGAGCAACAACTACGACATCACGAGCGTGATCGAACTGGGGCGCCGTGAAGGGCTGCTGATCTCGGCAGTGTTGAGGGCGAACGATTGACGACGCAACAGCCAGCCGGAACGGCCAAGCCGTTCATCGATGTGCGGGCCGAAAACATGGCTCAGGTTCAGGCGCAGTTCAAAGCACTTCGCAATGACGCGCTCGGGCCGAACATCATCCGTTCTGCGACGCGAGCTGCAGGCAAAGTCGTGGTCGACAAAGCGAAGGCCACGGTGCCGGTCCGTACCGGGAAGCTGCGTAAGAGCATCACTCAGAAAGTTGACCGCACTCGTGACCGCACTGGGTACACGTCAACGATTGGATTCAAGGCAGAAGCCTTCTACGGAATGTTCATAGAGCGCGGCACCGCCCACCAGGCGGCGCAGCCGTTCTTGCTCCCGGCTTTGAAGTCCAACGAAAAGACGATCATCCCGGCGTTCTTCGCTGGCATTAAGAAGCGGTTGGACAAGATCACTGCGAAGGCGGGGCTATGAGTTCCACGCTGCATACCGGTGTCTATTCGATGCTGCAGGCAGAGTCGACCCTGACCGCACTGGTTTCGACGCGCTGCTATCCGTTGCTGCTTCCACAAGAGGTCACATATCCGGCTGTCAGGTTTCAGCAGTTGACCGGTGAGCGCCCCGGCGCGATGGGCGGTGATGTCGGCCTGGTCGATTCGATCGTGATGGTGGACTGCTACGCCGACGACATTGATGCAGCACACACTCTGGCCGACGCGGTGCGGACAGCGATGCAGCGGAAGAACGGCACATATAACGGAGTGGAGATTGACCATGTGGCTCTCGAGGGTCCTATCGATTCTCACGAACCGGAGATCGAAAAGTATCGAGCCAGCTTCAACGCTCGAATCTGGTATCGAGAGTCATGAATGTGAGCACGACAACAGGATCGACGCCGCCACGATGGGGCACCCGAATGCGTTCATATGCCGCGACTGCGGACACCGGGAGGATTGATTAAATGGCCACGCACGTACATGACAATGTCAAGCTGATTCTGGACGGCTATGACCTGTCCGGCGATCACAACTCTGTCGCGCTCGAGTACAGCCGCGATGAGCTAGACGACACGATGTATGGCGACGGAACCCGCATCATCCTGCCGGGACTCCGTAACGTCAGCCTGACCGGCGATGGGCACATCGACTTCTCAGTCGACGGCGTTGACTCCCGGATATTCACGGCGATGGGCGGCAGCGGCACAGTCCTGATGCTCTCCCCGGACGGCGGTGCTGAGGGTGAGATCGCATACATGTTCGAGCCTGACGCTTTCAGCTACCAGCCACTCAGCGCATCGGTCGGAGATATTGCACCGTTTAGCGTGTCGGCCCGGGCGCGCGGATCCCGATTGATTCGCGGCACGATCATGCAAACGGCGAACGATGCTGAGGGATCATCCTTCACCACCACTGCCCGGCAACTCGGCGCACTCAGCAGCACACAGAAGCTGTACATGTCGGTTCAGTGCATTGCAGCTTCTGGTACGACGCCAACGCTCGACGCTGTCGTTCGAAGCGACGACAACGCCGGAATGACCAGCCCCACAACGCGGGGCACCTTCACACAGATCACGGCTGGCGGTGTAGCCGAGTGGCTCACTCCCGTCAGCGGTGCGATCACGGATGACTACTGGGACGTTGACGTAACGATCGGCGGCACTGGGCCGTCGTTCACCGTCATCGTGGTAGTCGGCATCGCTTAGGAGGCGAAGCTATGGCAACTTTTGCATTGGACGACGCATTCGTTTCCATCGATGGGAACGACTTGTCCGACCAGGTCCGCAACATTTCGTTCGACTTCAACCGGGATGAGGTTGAGGATACGAACATGGGTGATGACACTCACCTGATGTTGCCGGGACTGAAGAACTGGACTGTCACGGTTGAGTTCTCACAGGACTTTGCGGCCGGTCAGCTTGACGCGCTGATGTGGCCGATCATCGATGCTGACGCTGCGGTCACGATCATCGTCCGGCCTACGTCGAGTTCAGTCTCAGCGACGAACCCGAACTACACCGGCTCAGTAGTGCTCACGCAGTACAACCCGGTTCAGGGTTCGGTTGGTGACCTCGCTACGACCAGCATCACATTCCGTGCAGCTGGCTCACTCTCGAGGGCAACTTCGTAGCCACTCCGTAACAGGGTCCGAAAAGCACAGTCGAGGAAGCAGATGGAACTACTTACACGCAACGAAATTCTGGATGCCGACGACCTCACTTATGAGGACGTGGACGTCCCTGAATGGGGCGGCAGAGTTCGGGTGAAGTCCATGACAGGACTGGAGCGCGACAGTTATGAGAAGTCGGTGATGGTCATGAGGAACGGCGAGGCCCAGGTAGACCCGGAAAACATCCGGGCGAAGCTGGTGGCCCGCTGCCTCATTGGCCCTGACGGCAGGCGCCTATTCCATGACGATTCCGCAGAGTTCAAGGCGCTGGGCGGGAAGTCAGCTGAGGCACTCGATCGAGTCTTCACTGTCTGCCAGCGACTCAGCGGGATCCGAAAAGAAGACGTCGATGAGCTGACCGGAAATTTTACCGAGACAGCTACCGGCGATTCACCTTCGAACTCGCTTTAGAGCTTCACCTCCCGAGGGAGCAAATGCTTCGGCAGATGTCCTCTCGGGAGGTAACCGAGTGGATGGCCTTTTTCACTTGGCGGCAGATGAAGCAGCGGGCAGCTGAGGAACGTGCAAAGAATCAGCGGGCGATGAGGCGATAGATGGCAACACTGGCAAACCTAGTCCTGAAGATCACCGCCAATGCGGATAGTGCAACCGCGGCACTCAAGGGTGTCGAGGGTCGTACCGAGCAGTTCTCGAAGAAGATGGGCGCGCTGAAAGGTGCGTTCGCTGCAGCTGGCTTGGCGGCGGCGGGGATGGGCGCGGCTGGTGTGAAGTCGTTCGTTGAGTTCGATACGAACATGACGAAGATCATCACCCAGGTAGGACTGTCGAAAGACGAAGTCGACTCTATGGGTGAGAGCGTTAAGGATCTGAGCGGTGCCACAGCCATCGGCCCGGCAGAACTCGCAGACGCTTTGTTCACGGTGACCTCAGCTGGTGCCCGTGGTCAGGTAGCGATGGACGTGCTCGAGTCGTCAGCCAAGGCCGCAGCTGTTGGCTTTGGCACGACTCGGGAAGTCGCTACCGCGCTGACCGCAACCATCGCCACCTATGGCGAAGAAAACATCAGCGCATCAAAGGCCACGGACATTCTGGCGAAGACTGTTCAGGAAGGTAACTTCGAAGCCAGTCAGCTTGCCGGGTCAATGGGTAAGGTGCTCCCGATCGCTTCGGCTATGGGCGTGAGCATGGAGGAAACTGGCGCGTTCATCGCCACCTTCACACGTTCAGGTGCCACGGCATCGGAAGCGGTTACCGCCCTCCGGGGAACACTGACGGCAATGATGAAGCCGACAGCAGCTGCTCAGGAAACACTGGCGAACTTCGGCCTTGGCGCCAATGAGGTTCGCGAGATGGTGGGTGAGCAGGGACTGGCCTCGACGCTGACCCTGTTGCGTGAACGTTTCAAGGGCAACGAAGACCAGCTGGCCAAGGTCATCGGCTCATCTGAAGGTCTGGCTGCGACGCTGTTCGTGACCGGCGCGCAGGTCGATGACTACAACCGGATCGCGCAGGAAATGAACGACGTGAACGGCATGGCTGCGAACCAGTTTGGCCTAGTCGAGGAATCTGTCGGCCACCAATTTGCCGCGGCCATGAACGATGTGAAGCTGGCCCTGATGGAGATCGGTCAGATGGTGCTGCCGTTCGTGATGCCGCTGGTCGAAACGATCCGCGACATGATCGAGTTCGTCACCGACCTTCCGACCCCGGTGAAGCTGGCCGGTGCTGCCGTCGCAGCGTTCGGCCTGATCCTGTCTGGCGCGCTCGGCGGGATCCCGCTGCTCATCACTGGCGTGGTGGTCGGCATCACCCTGCTCCGTGAGAACTGGGAAGAAGTGACGGCGGCATTCGCCACGGGCGTGAACTTCATGTCAGGGCTGATCGAAGCATATGTGAACTTCCACCTGAACGCTTTCGTGAATCCGATCATCAGCGGCTACAACGCCATCGCTCAGATTTGGGGCGGCACGGTAGACAAGATCGAACTGGACATCCCGACATGGGAAGCGTCGCACACGGCAGCTGCTGAGTCCGTTGATGAGGTCCGTCACGCTGAGGAAGCGATGGCGACGAAGACCGACACGGCCAGCGATGCAATTGCTGACCTGTCCCGGAACGCTGACTACGCCGGGAACACAGCTCTGCCCAACATGGCCAGCGGTGCAGGCGAGGCTGAGGAATCCGTCAACCAAATGCAGGATGTGATTGACAAGATCTCCGACACCATCCACGGGATGCAATGGCAGCGGATGCGTGACCAGGCGGTCAATACGTTCAGCGATATGGAGCAGGAAGGCGGGTCATCGTGGGGCGGGATCACCGCTGCGATGTCTAACGCCAACTTCCAGCAGGATCGTGTACTCGAGGGTGCCCGTGCCCTCGGTGACGCGTACGGAGCCACGACGCAGCCGATGTCGGAAGTGAACCAGAAGCTGCGCGATGCCGCTGGCCATGCGCACAAGTTGACCAGTGAAACCGGCCAGCTGCTCGACATCCTTCGTGAGATCCGCAGCGATGGCCCGCTGTTCCCCGGCGGTCAAGACGGTGACATTGGTGACACGAGCATCATCAACCCGCCTCAGCCTCCAGACATCTACGGTGCAGGCGGCGGCGGAGGGTCATCGAGTGGCGGAAGTTCTGGCGGAAGTTCTGGTGGCTCGACCGAACCTGAGTACACCGGATCAGATGGCGTTCGTTACTTTACCGGGTTGGCACGCGGTCAAGACCTCGTGACGTCGAACAATCTCGGTCAGTATTTCGTGCTTGGTCAACAGATGGATCCGAACACGACGATCGAACTTCGTGACACTCAAGGTCTGTTGATTAGCCGGGGCACGGTGATGGCACTGGAGCCGTATCAGTAATGGCAACTTATAAGTTCGTGAACGCTGAGGATGTGAGCGATGGATCGGGCGAGTACGATCTTTCGGACGGTACGAATACGTTCATCAGTGAGCGCACCGTCACCGGCATGGGGATGCCGCCGATCAATGTCCGCAGTGACCAGCGATCACGGCGCGCAGGCGTAGAGCTGCGCTCGGCTCAGCTGACTCCCCGGAGTGTCGGAATGGTGGTTCGCTTTGTGGACTCCACGCATAACAATCTTCAGGATCGGTTGCGCGCCGCCATCAAATACATGGCGGGCAGTTATGGCCGAGAGGAACCGCGCATTGGTCAGCTAAGGGTCACCCCTGCCGGGGAGTCTGAGCGATACCTGCGCTGCGTCTGTGTCGTCGCAGAGAAGTCATACAGCAACGCCATCACCGATGTGCAGGCGTGGTTGCCCCTTCGGTTCTTCGCTGATCATCCGAACTGGTACAACCCGACCGAGCAGACAACCACGATCACGATCGGCTCAGGGGCGGGCAATGCCTTCCCGTTGCGGGCGCCGTTCAACTTCGGCTTGGACGGATACAGCGGCGGCGGCACGGTCACGAACAGCGGCGACGTCGAAACCCGGTCACTGCTGGTGTCGGTGCCTGGGCCATGCACCAGCCCCGGCATTATCAACGACACGGTCGGCAGCTATGTACGGCTCACCGATCTAACAGTGCCGGACGGATCCACGCTCAAGATTCGGATGGGCTGGCGACCGGACGGTATCCGTGAGCACAAGGCTGTGTTGGAAAGCGCCCAAGGCGATGAGACAAACGTGCTGGGTTACCTCGATACGAACTCTGCGTTCTTCCACCTCGAGCCGGGCGCCAATGAGATCTCAGTCGTTCAGGACACGCCTACCACGGGCACCGTCTACTCGCTGGGTTGGTATCACGAGTATCTGAGTATGTAATGGCACAAACGCACTTCTGGCTGACAGACAACCCAACATCACCCGGCGACCGTGAGACGAACGCTGGCACGTTTCGAAAGTTCCTCTCGACGTATTTCAACGGCGGGCAGGGCGTGGCGCGTGACTACCGTGACGGCCTCGCTGTCAGTGAGAACGCTGGCACAGCGAACATGAGTGTCGACGTTGCGGCTGGCGGCGCATGGGTTGGCGCTGGCACGGAAGTAGCGTTCTTCCTCAGCACCGCCAAAGTCGACGTCACCCTATCCGCTGCGGACGGCAGCAACCCTCGCATCGATGTAATCGTTGCCGACATGGACCTCACACAGACGGATGGTGAGGACACGCTGCAGATCGCTGTCGTGGAAGGCACGCCCGGCGCGTCGCCCGCCATCCCATCGCTGACACAGACGGTGACCCGGTACATGCTGCCTTTGGCTCATGTGCTCGTGGGCACCGGCGTGACGTCCATCTCTGATTCGAACATCACCGATCAGCGGCATTTCGTCTGGCACAGCAATAAGGAATTGTTCACGCTCCCTTCTGATCTGACCATCAACGGCACGACCTTTCAGGACATCTCGGGCTGGTTCTGGAATGCCGAAGCTGACACCTGGTGGGCGGTTGAGATCAACATCTACTCTGACAACAACTCAGATAAAGACCTCGAGTTGCAATTCGACATGGATGGCAGCAACACCCTCGAGGGACTACACCTGACGGTCGACCCCAGCGGTGGCGGTGCGCTCACCTTGGAGGACGTAGACGAGTCTTCGATGCCGACCGACGACCTTCCGACCAGCAGTACATCCGGTGTGGTCGGGCTGAGCCGGATGTATATCTTCATTCACGCCGTGAACAAGGGCACGATTCAACTGCAAATTTCTGAGCGGGTGACCGGCACAGCGAATGACAACGTGAAGGCCGGTTCCTGGATGACCGTTAAGGAGGTGTCATAGATGGCACAGACATACGCAGGTCTTGAGCAGCAGAGTCTTAGCGCCGCCACGGTGCAGGGGCTTATCGCTGCGATGCACGACGGTGATCAGGGCGTGTTCGAAGGATATGAAAACGAGTTAGCCGTCAGCGAGCGCGGTGCGGGAACGAACCGCTCTGTCGACGCTGCGATCGGCGCCGCCGTTGTTGGCGACGGCAGTGTGGGTGTGTTCTTCCACTCGAGCGCCGTCGAGAACTTGACGCTGAACACGAATGACTCGGGCAGCACCAGGGTCGACACCATCGTCGTAAAGCTAGACCTGACGCAGAGTGCAGGCAGTCAGACGTGCGCGCTGGAGGTTCATCAGGGAACACCCGGAGCCGGAGCACCGACGCTGACGCAGACGGCTACCGAGTACGAGCTGCCACTGGCCGACGTGTCTTGTGCAGATGGCTACTCGGCAATCACCGACTCTGAGATCACGGACCGGCGCTCATGGATCAAGGGCAGTCAGGCGAAGCCGACATACATCCGGGCATCGTCAGGTGACCAGTCGATCAGCAGCAGCACCACTCTGGCGAACCATGCAGACTTCACTTTCACCGGGAAGGCGAACGCTCGCTACCGGGTGAGGTTCCATCTGTTGATCGAAGGGCACACCAGTGGTGACTTCAAATACTTCATCAACGGCCCGAGCGGGTACGCCTACGACGGCCATCACATCGCCTCCGGCACAGAGTATGACACCTGCTCCGACGACGCAGCTGAGGATGTCCAGGTAGCCGCTATCAGCACGCCGCAGGTGGTAGTGATTGACGTCCTGCTATCGATCAGCAGCACTGGCGGCACGGTCACGTTCCAGTGGGCACAGAACTCCAGCAGCGGCACAGCGTCGATTGTCTACGAGGAAAGCTGGATGTCGTATGAGGAACTCAGCTAATGCCCATCGACCGCACACAGTTTGTGCTCACGCTGCCTGAGCAGCACACGCCGAACACTGGTGAGTTGGTTTCGATCGACATCGGTATGCCACAGCGCGGGCTGAAGCTGCTCGCTGAACTCACGTTCACCGGCCGGAAGGTTGTCACTCAAGACTTTGAGCGGAACGCTACCGACCGAGAGGCGGAGGCGTGGCGGGTGGCGAGCGCAGCCAAGACCAAGAGCGACGGCACGAAGGGCGTGCAGTTGAACACGCTCGAGGATGTCATCCGCTATCTGCAGTTCAAGAACCCCGAGGACTTTGATTAGTGGCACACACTCAGTCAGATGTCATCGTGCGACTGATGCAGCGCAAGTCCAACGGCCCACTGGTGTCGCTTCAGGACTGGCGAGAACTCCAGTGGACTACGCGCGCCAGGCGAGTGGGTAGTGGCACGATTCAGGTGCCACGGCACGAGATCACGACTGCAGTGAACGAACAGTTCGATGCTGACAATCTGGCTATCTACATTCGGCATGAGGTAGAAGTGCCGGGGATCGTGGGCGAGCACGGCCATGAGTCAACGATTGTCACGGAGTTCCACGGCCCAGTTCGCTACCGCCATTTCAACGGCGCAAGCGAAATGTATCGGTTCGACTTCATGGATAACCTTTCGTATTTTCAGGACCGGGTTGTCTACAGCGACGGCGTTGCTTCAGTGGATCCGGGCGGCGGCACGAGCACCTGTGTCGAATACTGTCGCACGCTCATCAACAGTGAACTGCTGTCGCCATCGGACGGAACTCGGGCGATCGACGTTCCTGCTGAACTTGGCGGGCTGGCAGCTGGTGGCGCAATCACCGACCTCGCTGTTCGTTGGGAGTTCCTATCAGATGTGATTGAGCGCGCGCTGACCGATGGCTCATGCTTCATCACAGCACCGCTCATCAGCGACACGGTCACCTTCAAGGTCAACCAGGTAGACGACCAGACGGCAGGCTCAGGCGGCACAGTCGCGCCGCTGTCGCAGGATCTGTCAGGGTCCGACGTGATGTATGCGGTCAACCATCACCCGGTAAAGAACCGCATCTATGTGCTCGGTGACGGAACCGGTGCGTCACGGAACACCACTGAGCGCACGGCCTCAACGGTGAACCGGCTCCGCGAAATGGTGGTTGATGCTCGGCACCTCACCGACACAGCTGCACGCGAGGCACTGGGCGATGTGACCATCACTCAGATGTCTGAGGCTGAGGTGAATGTGCGGGTGAGCAATGTGGATCGCACGATGAACGTCACGCCGGGGATGAGGGTCACGGTTGCTGAAGAAATGGGTTCAGACGCGACGGCACCAGACATCGGCCCGGTTGATGTGCTGGTCATGGCGAAGACCTACCAGCTGGCACCGAACCAGATCGACAACGTGACGATCGAGGTCGGCCATGAAGACATTGGGATTTACCGGATGCTGGCGGATTTGAAGGGGTCTGGACAGGCGGCGGCGTTTGAGTAGGAAGGAAGCAAACGATGACACAGGAACGGGAGCCATTCCCGCAGGATCAAGGCACGCAGGAATCTGACAATGCCGTTATCAACACTTAGCCAGTGGCTGAGGTGGATGATGACGGCTATATCACCGGGACGGTTGGCGAGCCAGTCGCCCGGCCTGGACTCGACCCTGAGCCTGAAGGGCGGCGCGAACGGATGCGTCGGCGCAGGCTAAGCGACCTCGAGCAGCCTGAAGATGATGATGAGGATGACGACTGGGAAGACGAGGACGTCGAAGAAGAAGACGATGCTGAGGATGAGATCCGGCTGCGTAACGCCAAGGCTGAACTGACAGCCCGCAAGGAACGGACCAAGCGCGCCGCACTCCATCCGTTGATCGACGCAGTCACGGACTACTTCATCGGTTTCCTCGATGGTGTCGATACCGTGCTCAACAAGATCGACCAGAGTGACGACAACAAGAAGAAGAAGAAACGGCGACGGAGGCGGAAGGAATGATTCCCTCACTTGGTCCGCTGTCGTGGCTGATCGGCTACATGCTGGCCGCGCTGGCTGGGTCGGTCGTGATGATTCGGATCTTTGACCTCGTCACATATCCGCTCTGGCATAGCGCAGCTGAGGCCGTTCGCTTCGTAGTGTTCGGCACCACCTGGACCGGCATCACCGCAGCGTCGGGGATGGCCGGCCTCAATAAAAAGGTCGCACAGGCGAGGGAAGTGACCTCGCTGTTGCGTGATGGATTAGATGCGTTCGCTGAGCGCAATGAGAAAAGGAAGCGATTGAAATGAATGACATCATGTTTGCTGGCTTGATCGTCGGCGGATCCGTTGCCCTCATTTGGGGAGCGAGTGCGCTGAAGGCGATCACCGTTGGTCGTGGTAAGAAGAACAACGACGACGACGACGACGAATAGCCAATGGCCAAACGAACCCCTCGAAGCAGGAGGGCGTTCAGGCGATTCGGTAACCGTCTGAGGCGGCGCGTCCTGTGGGTCTTTCTGGCCTTCGGGATCGGTGCCGCCTCGACGTGGTACTTCCGTACAGACATATTCGCTTGGTTGCTGTTACCAGCTGAAGGCAGACTGTCGCCGTTCCCCGGCGGGCCTCCAGTGTTCACAGCTCCAACGGATCTACTGGGTTCCACGATCGGTCTGGCCCTCAAGGGCGGGCTGGTCGTGGCGATGCCTGTGGCGATCTATTCGGTCTACTCGCTGATCCGTCCGATACTCCCGCCCAGGCAACGACGGTTCTTCACCGTCTTCATACCCGCGTCTGTGCTGTTCTTCATCGGCGGCGCTGCGTTCGCGTACTACGTGCTGATGCCAGTCAGCGTCCAGTTCTTGCTGAACTTCGGCGCGGGCATCGCCGTTCCGCTGATCACGCTGCGGGAGTACATGGATCTTCTGACGGCGATGATGTTCTGGATGGGCATCGTCTTCCAGCTGCCGGGCGCAATGTTCCTGCTGTCCCGGCTGCACATCGTCGGCTATCGACGGTTCAAGAACCTTCGGAAGTTCGTGCCAGCGTTCGCCGCCATCTTCTCAGCGATCATCACGCCGGGCTTCGACGTTCCGACGCAGGTGCTGGTCGCGCTGCCGATCATCGTGCTCTATGAGTTCGGCCTGTTCCTCGCATGGGCTGCACGTCCGACGCAGGGCAATTACCTATGGGTGAAGACGGTCTGGCGTAGCGTCACCTGGTTGCTTCGCCGCCCGAAGGTGTTCTACAGGAACTCAGTCGGACGCGCGCCGTTCTTCCCGTAGTGCATCATCGAACCCGCAAGTGCAAATGCGTGCGCCCATGTATCCGGGCGAATGCCAGTAGCAATCGTCAAAGTGCCGCCCGTACTTCACCAGCGGCGGCGGCTCGGGTGCAGGCTCAGGATCCTTTAAATCTGCCAACCTGAGCAGCCAGTCGACCCATGTCACTGATCACTCCGTTCAGGCGGCTCGGCCATGAAGATCACCGCAAGCGGGGCGGCACCTATGGGCAGAAGCAGCCACGCATACGCCCATTCGGGCCAACTCCAGACCGTTGCACAGGTCATCACGCTCAGGGAAACGACGGTGTAGATGGTGAGCAGGTGGCGAATAACGAAGTGCATCAGTCACTCTCTCCGTTCATCTTCCGCTCAGCGTGCTCGATGATGTCTTCCCACCACTGATTGTCGGCCTCGCCCTTCGGGTCGAAGTAGTCACGAACGGCGTCCTGCCACGTAGGTCGATCACTCTCTCCGGTTGGTATAGGGCAGCAAGAATCGGCTGCGGCGTGGTCTTGATCGTGGATGGCATCGATCAGGTCTTTGTCGGACTGGCTGAGTTCAGCCATCACTCCCCCTCAATCAGGGCGATCAGTGCCCTGAGCGGTAGATGAAAATTCTCGGTCACGATCTTCGCAGCGCGCTCGCGCTCGGCCAGAACCAGTGCGGCGTGATACTCGCTCTGTGACAGCGTCGGCGGGCAGTCGTTGACATTCAGGTGAACGTATCCGCTGCGCTGACCTGGAGCCTCACGCTGCCACTGGCCTTTGACGATCGGGTGCTTGCAGTAGTGGCAGATCATCACTCCCACTCCGATCGGCGGACACTCAGCAGGAAGGCGTCAACTTTAACCAAGTCCTGCTCAAACGGTTCAGGCCGGTCTTCCATCGCCTGCCACATCCCAGTGCGCCAGCGTTCAATCAGGTCGAGCAGCTGGCCGTTGGTGATGTAACCCCGCTCGAGGCGTTCACGAAGTTCGATCAACTCACCGTGCAGGTCAGGCGCGTCCTGTTCGAAGTTGACCAGCATGTCACCAGTCCTGAACAGAACTTCGCCCTGCATCAATACCCGGACAGCGGCCATCCCATACTTCGTCACCCGCCCGCGTTCATTGCCGTACTTGTCAGCGCTCAGCTTCTTCCACTGGTTGTGTGAGTAGCCTTGGAATGCGTTGAACACATGGCGGCTGTTCAGGACGTGCGGGAGCAGTTCCCTGAGCCACGGACCATACGCGGGCGATTCTTCAACCACGGGCGCGCCGAACACCTCGAGAATGGTCGGGTTGCACTTGGTCGCCAGGTGGAGGAAGTGCCCGAGTTCCCATGAGGTGTCATCCGTTGCGCCTTCGTTCCACTGGGTCCGCTTCGGGTTCCCTCTGATACTCAAGATCTCTGATGTCGGCACCACGAAGACGCCACGGTAGTCGTGGTCACTGTCGGGCCGGGCTAGACCGTGCGCCTGAGATCCAACCAACACTTTCAGAATTGTTCTAGTCATATTCGTAGCACCCATAGCTGTTGATACTTCCCAATGTGAAGCACGCGGATTTCGATCTCGTGGTTCTGGCCGTAGAGCTGCAGCTGGTTTTGCTCAGGGCACTTCCCACTCGGCCCGCGCTCACATCGCTCGTGCGGGATCTTGAGCGGTGCCTGCCCCGGCTCCATGCAGGCAATGAATTCTTCCAAGACACGGCCCAGTGGCGGCATCACTTCTCCCCCTTCTTAAAGATTGTCGCGAGCACGACGGGCAGAAATACCAGCCACAGCAGAGTTAGTGCGATCAAGAATGAAAGCAGAAACGCTCGCGCATCCCAGAACTCGCTCATGCTTCCCCCTTCGCCGCTGCGATGGCGGCTTCGAGTGTGGGCACTGCGCAGTGCTGCTCGTGTGGTGTCTTTGCTAACTCAAGTCCGGGTGCAGCCACCAGCCCTTGAGGTGAAGATGCCTCTGCGAGCACGTCAACGCCAACCTCACCGCATAGCTGGCAGGTTGCGCGGATAGCCCACCTGCCAGCTTCTTCGTATTTCCGGCCCACCTTCGCCAGAATTAGCACCGCCTCTGCCGCTGCGAGTAGCTGGTCGCGCTGCGCCCAACTGTCTGTCAACTCATCACTCAACTCAATCACTGTTGAAAACAGGATCGTATTTGCCTCAGATAGTTCCGGGCCTTCTTCTACCATCGGTCACCTCTTTTCGAATCTTGCCTGAAGCCGTGCAAACGCTGCAGCGGCCTGCTGAGGAACAACACCGTTCCCGGCTAGTCTCAGCTGAGTAAGTCGAGCCAGCCCATCGGCCAGCCCATCAACCATTCCACGAACTTCGGGTTCAACCGCTGGCCAGTATCGTGGGTCGATGTGTGACCAATCACCTTCTGGACCTGGTGGGAAAGCACCTGCTCCCGGAGATTGATGAACCCCTTGTGTCCGTTGCTGTAGCTGCTGCGGTTCGTGTCCGGTGTCGCCCAGTTCCGTGCCTTGGTCCGCAGATCCGGCCCGCCGTCGCCGTGCTCGCCCGCCCCGTTCGTGTCGCTGGTTCGTGCTGTCGGCCACATCCCTGCCGCCGCAGCCAGCGGCAACCCCCCCTGTGCGTATCGCTTTTCTCGCGGCGATAGGTCGCCCGTTACGGTAGGCCAATATGAAGACTCGTTCTCGTCTATGTGGCGCGCCAACATCGGACGCACGGAGGCTGCACCATTCCGCATCGAACCCGAGCGTGGCCAGACCTCCGAGAACGTGTTGGATTCCACCACGAAGGACGCCTGTGACGTTCTCCAGAAAGACGCCGCCAGGTCGAACGTCGCGAACGATTCGTTCAATGTGCGGCCAGAGCCAGCGGTCGTCGTCGGTGCCCTGCTGGAGTCCGGCGACACTCCACGGCTGGCACGGGAATCCGCCAATGACGAAATCCACGACGCCACGCCACGGCCCGCCGTCGAAGGTTCCTGAATCTGACCACAGAGGCGCCGGATCAATCCGTCCCGCTTCCATTTGCCGAACCAGAAACGCGGCGGCTTCCGCGTCTCTCTCCACGTAACAGACTGCCCGAGCGCGCGGAACGGCCAGTCCGAACCCGAGGTCCAGACCGGCCGCGCCTGTGTAGAGGCTGATGTAGTTGGTATGTGTAGCCACATCGGTGACCTCTCTAGTTGTTTGCCTGTACCCAAGCCTCTAGCTTCTGCCAGACGTCTTCGGCGTAGTGACCGCCGACGTCTTCAGGCCCGCCGATCCAGTGGTCGAACCATGAGAACGACGGCACCTCATCATCATCCTGCTCAGCGAACGCTTCCGCACTTTCGTACTTCAGAACCAGTTCGTCGCTCATGGTGAAGATCCCGCCGTCACCAGCTGTCCAGACCGCCACCATGCACCAACCGCCGGTTTGCCACAGGTGCGTGCGTGGGCCTACAACCCGTTCCATCACCTCGACTGCTGCCCTCGCCTGCTGAGACTCCCATGCCCGTTCACACTGCAGGTTGTACCGTGCCTGCCGCCTTTCTTCCTCGCTGTTCTCGGGCAACACCTTCCATGTTGCACCGGGGTTGTCTTTCCTTAGCTGGGCGAACTCCGCGTCTGTCACCTCGACAGGGTTGCTGCCGCCGAACGTGTCGCCGTTTTCCAGAACTTCCATGACTTTGATCATTGCGGTTACCTCGTGCCCTCGCGGGCCTGTTAGTCGTTATGACAACTCTGATACGTTGCGCGGGAACCGCTCATCGAATACGTGGAAAGCGTGTTCGATGTCGGGTTCTCGCCCTGATTCTTGCGTGTACGTCCCGCCGTAGTAGTAATCACCTTCGGCCATCGGTTCCCCGCAGGTCGTGCAGGCTATCCCGATGCGCTTGCGCCATTCGGCGCAGTCGCGATGCTCGCATGGTTCATCGCAGGTTGTCGGTTCGCCCAGCTTGGGCAGAACGTTCGGGCGTGCCATGACTATTCGCCTTCCCACACGTCAGCGATGCCGTTGATGTGTGACTTAAATGCGTCCCATTCCCATTCCGTCAAGTGGCTGGCCAGTCGACCGACGATGTCCTGCAGTGAGTCGTTGCCAGACGTGCGAACTGTGTGGATCTGAGTGCGGGCGGTGTCGCCTTGATCGAAGCCAGTCTCGAAGCTGACCTCGAGACACTCCGGCTTGGCTGTGAATGTGATGCGTTCCATGTGTCGGTTACCTCGCCCTCGCGGGCCTGTGCTGTTAGTCGCTGACGTTGTCGAATCGAACGTCGAAGTGCTTGTTTGCTGCGATCATCGTGGGCACTTCCCACTCACGTTCCCGGCCCTGACGGCCATCAACCGCCCGGAGTGGCAGGCCGACATCTGCAATGTGCAGGTAGTTGCCCTCTCGGTCCATCAGGACCACATCGGCATCTGCGTCGGCGTCGCTGAGCAGTTCAATGAGTTCGTGGACTTGCATGTCGTTTCCTCTAGGGTCGATGTGTTGACGTTCACTCTGCGCCGCCCTCACCGAAGTGAGGAAGCGGCGATGCAGGAGAGGCAGACG
>SPJK01023541.1_pt1 | contig 34152 bp, 28 predicted proteins | sample 3741771 | NCBI WGS metagenome assembly SPJK01 (sample SAMN10925997, study PRJNA522277) | cold seep metagenome | isolation source: Elba SIP-enriched marine methane seep metagenome, extraction at timepoint T2 | place: Italy: coast of Elba, Mediterranean Sea
ACTGGACTGGCCAATAGAGAATGGTGCCACAGCGGTTCTTTTCAATGAGCAAGGCCAACGACTCACTACTACTCCATTGCGATTTGGTGCTAATCAAATCGACCTGACTGCATTTCCAAGTGGGCCCTACCTGATTCATTGCCAAAGCGCCGAAGGATGGATCAGTCGGCGGATCATCAAACAGTAATTTTGTGCGTGGATTGCGCAATTAGTCAAAACTTATTAGCAAATTGGAGCGTGATCGGACTATCCCGGTCATGCTCCTTTTGCAAATAACCATATGTCGATCGACAGAGCACCTCTAGAGCTTAATTCAGATTTTCAATATGCACTGAACCGGATGGAGAAAAGCAATGACCTGCTTTTCATTACTGGTCGGGCGGGGACGGGTAAATCTACTCTACTGCGCCTTTTTCAGCGCAGCACCCATAAGAAAGTGGTGATCTTAGCGCCTACCGGCGTGGCGGCGTTGAACGTTCAAGGGCAAACGATACATTCCTTTTTTGGCTTCCCTCCACGGTTAATCGATCCTGGTCGAGATATCAAAAAGCGGCGATTCCGCAAGCTCTACGAGAAACTGGACACGATAGTCATCGATGAGATTAGTATGGTTCGAGCAGACATGCTGGATCATATCGATTACTTTTTGCAGCTCAATCGTGATGATGCTCGGCCTTTTGGTGGTGTTCAGATGATCTTCTTTGGCGATTTGTTCCAATTGCCACCAGTGGTATCCAGTCCGGTGGAGAAGCAATTATTCCAAACGACTTATCGATCCCCTTACTTTTTCTCTTCTCGCATTATTCAAGAGGTAAGCCTGGAGATGATTGAATTGCGCAAAGTGTACCGTCAGGAGAATCAACATTTTCTGCGATTACTTGATGCGATCCGCCTTAATCGGGTGGATTATGACGATCTGGAGGCTTTAAATGATCGATACGAACCGGAATTTGCTTCCGCTGAACCTGCGATCACCCTTTCTGCACGAAATGCGAGTGTAAATTCCATTAACCGAAAAGAACTCGATCGCATTCCGATGCCTGCTCAAACTTATATGGCAAAGGCAAAAGGTAATTTCCCGGAACACCTCTACCCTACCGATGCGGCCTTACAATTAAAGATCAATGCGCAGGTAATGTTTCTCCGCAATGACCCGGACAAGCAGTTTGTCAATGGCACTATCGGTCGTGTCGTTAAATTAGAGCCGGATGTGGTTACCGTATTGGTGGAAGAAAATGGGCAAGAACGTTCAATTGAAGTAAAAGAGCATGAATGGGAGGTTTTGAAATACCGTCTCAGCACCGAAGATCCTAATAAGATTGACACAGAATCGGTTGGCTCATTTTCTCAACTTCCCCTCCGGCTTGCTTGGGCTGTTACAATTCACAAGGCCCAGGGCAAAACCTTCGATCGCGTCATTATCGATTTGGGAAAAGGGGCTTTTGAGCATGGACAAACCTATGTCGCCTTGAGCCGTTGTCGAACCTTATCAGGGATCGTCCTGCGGCAAGCATTGCGACCGAAAGATATCCTTGTAGATGAGCGAGTTGTGGATTACTATGCTCAAAATCGCTGATTATCCAAAGCAAAATTTGGGAAAAGTCTCAGCAGCCATCTAAATTTGGGTAAACACAACCGGTATAGCCGGAATTCATCATTGACCAACTTAAGAGCGATATGGCCAGTAGAAGAAGATCACGCAAACAGCAGCGCATTGCTGCAAAAGACAAGGCACAAAGCCGCAAGTTTTTCATCACAGTAATCGTTGTGACCATCGTATTACTGACGCTAATGTACCTTACCTACTCTGGTTTGTAATCATTCCAATCGGCTCTAGCGAGCACAACGGACGCAGTAGGGACTTTGTGGCATCAGTACGACTCGCATCAATGGTATAGGTTTACTACATCGAGCACACAAACCAAAACCTGGTTTGTCCACTCGGTTTAAGGCATGGCGCAATTTACTGAGCTTGTCTTTGGCTTGACGGAGAGAAGCTTCGGTCACGCTTTTGTTGTTGATGGCATCCATTCGGGAAACCCGACCAATTGCATCATCTGGAGATACCGGGGCTGACATCTGCTCATACTCCGCTACTTTAGCAGTCGTCTTTTCGATTTCTTCTTCTATTAGCTGTCGTACTTCTTGTGGATCCATGTGCTTATACAATTTTGCCCTGCTATCGGGCCTGCTATTGTCCTCGTAAACCTAATTCGATTACTTCCATATCCTGAATAGCCCCTTGCTTCAAAGTGAACCTAACGATAGTTCGCATGCGATGAAATCCATGTTTCCCGCAGGCACCGGGGTTAATGTGAAGCAATTCCCGCTTTGGGTCTGGCATAACTTTTAGGATATGTGAATGACCACAAATATACAAGCGTGGCTGATGCTCATCGAGCAATCGCTTCACCCGTGCTGAATATCGACCAGGGTACCCTCCAATGTGGGTAATCAACACGGGTACTTGTTCTACCTCAAAGATTTGATTTTCGGGATAGATGTGGCGCAATTCCGGCGCATCGATGTTACCGTAAACAGCTCGAAAAGGGCGAAATGAAGTCAAGTCCTTCGCTACTTGAGCATCACCGATATCGCCAGCGTGCCAAACTTCATCGCAAGCCACAAAGTGATCGAAAATCTTTGGGTCTAAAAAAGAGTGTGTATCACTGAGCAGCCCGATTCTCATTTACGCCTGTGCCTTCTGTGGTGATCAATAGGAATTCGGCACCATGACGTAACCATTACTCGCCGCCTGGGCGAAATCACTGTACCGCATCCAAAGGTAGCCATTATTCGCCCAATCGCTCCCCCAGCAACTCATCACTTCAAAGGCTTCCTGCGTTTCGTCGTATCCTACTACGATCAAGGTGTAGCGCGATGTTTCTCCTCGTTGCGGCTCCCAAAAGCGAACAGCACTTTGCGTAGGAAAGCCCGCATCTGCCTCAAATTCTACTAAGACCGGATTGCCTCTCATCAAAGCCTTGCGCACCTCAAATACTTTTTCGCGTTGGGTAGCAAAGCCCGAAAACACATGGAGGTAATTATTGATCGTGTACTTATAGGTAGCAAATACTGCGGGTGGGATCTCACCTGCGTCATATGGTACAATCGCAGCACTAACCGTTCCATTGCTAGTCAGGAAGTTGAGACCTTCTTCAATACTTGGACGGCGGCCCTGCGATCTCAAGCTAAGGTTAATATAATCAGGGCTAAGATTGTCTTTATAATTGCGGCGCAAGTTGACATAATACTCCAGGCAGCTTGCTAATGCATAACTCCAATCATCTCCCCGGACACCCAGCTGCCGAACCGGCATCATATAGGGTTTCAGGTTTTGTTGCTCTTGTACCATTCGGGAGTTACTTCCTACTCCATCGATGGTAACCATCAGGCGATCAAAAAGGGCAGCGTCAGTAATTCCAATCTGCTGTACTTCCATCGCATTACGCTCTGTTACATCATTGACCGGCTGTGCCGAAAGTGTTCCCGCTAAAGCTAAGTATAGACAAATGCTAGTTACTATTGAGATGTGCTTCATGATGAGGATTTAAGTCCATTGGTTATCAAAATCAGTGGACTGGACAATTAGTAATACAGGGATAGTATCCCGCAGCCTCCGCAGGAATAGGTGTGTTGTTTTCAATAAGAAAGTAATGGAAGCCTGGATAGCGTGCTCGATCCAGTACTTAGAGTAGTTTTCCCATCTCTCTCAATACCAACGCAGGAAACAGGCGAATCTTTTTCAGACTCCTCACTTTTTATAGCGGGATATTGCCATGCTTCTTCTTTGGTAGGCGTCGGACCTTGTTTTCAAGCATAGCAAAGCCCTTCAGTAACTTTCTGCGCGTATCTTGCGGATCTATCACCTCATCGATAAAGCCTCGCTCCGCCGCTAAGTAGGGATGTGCAAATTTTTCCTTGTATTCAGCCTCTTTCGATTCCAGCATAGCCTTCGGGTCATCCGCTGACTGAATCTCGCGGCGGAATATAATTGCTGAGGCACCCTTCGCCCCCATTACAGCGATTTCAGCGCTTGGCCAGGCAAAATTTAAGTCGGCCCCAATATGTTTGGAATTCATTACATCATATGCGCCACCATAAGCCTTGCGGGTAATAACAGTAATGCGCGGTACTGTCGCTTCACTAAAGGCATAAAGTAGTTTAGCACCATTCACTATGATGCCATTCCACTCCTGATCGGTGCCCGGCAAAAAGCCCGGCACATCGACAAGTACCAGCAATGGAATATTAAAACAGTCGCAGAAACGGACAAAACGTGCCCCTTTTCGCGAGCTATCTACATCCAGAACACCAGCGAGACTTAAGGGTTGATTGCCCACTATTCCGATACTACGGCCTCCTAAGCGAGCGAAGCCTGTGATGATGTTGTCAGCGAAATGCTCTTGTATTTCAAAAAAGCTGTCTTGATCCACAATGCCTTTAACCACGGCCCGCATATCATAGGAATGCTGCGGGTTTTCAGGCACGATATTACGAAGTTCTTCCCTAAACTCTTCTCCTAGCTCAAAGGCCAATTTCTGTGGATAATCCTCGCAGTTTTGCGGCAAGTAACTCAGCAAATGCCTCACCTTAGCCAGGCAGTCAATATCGTTAGCAGCTGTAAGGTGGGTAACGCCCGACTTAGTGGCATGCGTCATGGCTCCGCCAAGCTCCTCCGAACTTACCTCCTCATTCGTAACTGTCTTCACTACATTCGGCCCCGTAACAAACATATAGCTGGTCTGCTCCACCATAATGGTAAAGTCGGTCATAGCCGGAGAGTACACAGCTCCCCCGGCACAAGGACCCATGATGGCAGAAATTTGTGGGACGACCCCCGAAGCCATTACGTTTCGATAAAATATATCTGCGTAACCACCTAGCGATTTTACGCCTTCCTGAATACGCGCGCCACCGGAGTCGTTCAAGCCAACCACAGGTGCGCCATTCTCCATAGCGAGGTCAAGTATTTTGCAAATCTTCTCAGCGTGCGTTTCGGAAAGGGAGCCGCCAAAAACAGTGAAATCCTGGGCGTACACATAGACCAGGCGGCCATTTACTGTGCCATAGCCCGTTACGACTCCATCACCAGGAAAGCGTTGTTTCTCCATCCCAAAGTCATTGGAACGGTGCATGACCAGTGCGCCAATTTCCTCGAAAGATCCTTCATCCACAAAAAAATGGACACGCTCTCTGGCTGTTAGCTTTCCTTTTTCATGTTGGCGTTCGATTCGATCTTCTCCTCCTCCAAGTTTGGCTCGATCTATTCTTTGCTGTAGTGCGCTGAGCTGATCTGTCATATTAGGCTATTGTAAATTTCCGATGAACTGAGCGTGTTTCTCAATATTCCGCTCTACAATTGATTTAATCTCCTCCTCCAATTCAGTGTCGGTTGGTTTTGCTGAGAAGATCTGATAGTAAACAAAGTTTTGGCCAACCTGTTTCCCATACCCCTTATTAACGCCTAGCAACCCCTCATAGCGGAACATTTCTTGAGGAGGGTAAACGATAAAGTGGATCACCATACCGTCGTCGAAAAAACGGTCTTCATAGTCATAGGCCCCTTCTTCTCGATTGAGGTTCCGTTCAAAATACATGCCGGTGAGGTCGTAATAGCCTTGGGTTTCCCGGCTTTCGAGGAAGATTTTGGTTTCTTCCATAAAGCCTTCCAAACGGCTGTGTTCCTCCTCCAGTGGGGCAATTTCCAGGCGAATATCATTGAAGAAGTCATAGTATACCTGGCGATTCGGTGCAATGGCTTTAGCCTCTCTATCATCTTGCGGTCCACAAGAGCAACATAGTAACACAACGATCGGTAAGAGGAATAGATAGTTGTTCATGGTAAGTAGTTTTCGGGCTCCTAGAATTGATTCGCATATTCCCGGTATCGGGCAGCATTTTGCGTGTCCCCTTGCGACTCGAGAATCTGAGCGATCAGTAGATACCCCTGCTTTAATCGTGGATTGTAAGTAACAGCGTTTTGCAAACTAGTTAATGCCGTCTGTAAATCTCCTCGCTGGCGATAGATTTCACCCATCATATAATGCGCCATCGCATTCTCGGGATCAACCCGGAGTAAATCATTGAAGACCAACAGCGCCTGATTCCCATCGCCTTTAACCATATTAGCATAGCCCTTCAAGTACAAAGCCGTTTCATTCTTCGGGGCTAATTCCAGCGCCTTATCAGTTGACTGAATGGCTTCAGCTGCTTGCCCTAATGTCACTTGGGCGGTGGCCAGGCCACTCCAAGCTTGTTCGTTATCAGGGTAGGCTTCCAGTTCCTGCTGAAAAAGCGCCACAGCGCCGCTCGGGTTATTTTGCTTCAGCAATTGTTCAGCCTGCATAGCATATTGTTGTGGGGAGTGCTCGATCGTAGTAATGGGCACGCCACCTACTTCTATGGTGTGAATACTTTTGCTGGTTGGCCAGCTTTCCGCACGTAAATGCGGTCCGCGAATAAATCGACTCGGGAATATGCCATAATCCCAGAGTTCACCGTAACGCTTGTGAAACCGGACATACTGCACCTTCACCTTCGGCTTGTAAGAAAGGTCCAGTTGGCGAAGAACATTGTATGGAAAGGTGGTGCCGATAACTAAAGTATCCTGCATTTCAGCATGCAATATCCCTTCATCTTCCAACCATTGAATGGCCTGTCGACTACTAAGCCCCCAGTAATCCATTTCATATTGACCGTTGGCACCTTGAATCCCCCCAGCAACCGGATTAAAATACAGGTACGGATAAGCCGAGTTCCGCAAGCTGAAAAACAAGGCATCAGCGGAAAGCAATAGAATGGCACCCCAAACGGCATATCGTCCCCAGGATTGCGACTGGACTCGTTCGTGTATTCCTTCATAAAAGAGTGCTGCGCCTACTAACAGTGGCGGGTAGATGAATAGCAGCTGTCGCCAGCCATCATACAATGCACTGTCCTGGATCATGATATACACTAGCGGGAATAGCCCAACAAAAAGGGCCAGGATCACTGGAATTCGGCCAAACCGTTTCCCTAAGCCCGCTATCCATACGATGGAGCCAATGATTCCTAGCAAAACCGATATCGCTAAAGTATACCCCAACCAGGTCAGGGGATACGTATTCGGGATGGCGTCTGAGTAAATATTTTCACCGCCAAAAAGGATAATGATCCGCACTGTGTAATTAGAGAACAACTTCAGTGCCTCTTGGGTGTGTTCGATCGGCGCTTGCAATGCATACGGCCAAAATAGCAAGGCCAAACCAAAGCCAAGCAGTGTAGAACCAATCCAAAAGCCTGCATAACGGCCAAATTGCTTCAAGTTTTTCCAAATGCCGCTAAATCCAAACCGCACGAGAAAATCAATTCCCAGGAATAGGCCGGCATAACAAAACACCAATACCCCCCCGGCACGGGTGGCGGTTGCGAGCGCCGCACCTAGAATAAATCCGAGCCCATCTTGCCAACGTGGGGTCGGCATTCGTTGCAAACATCGATACAGGTAGTAACCACCGATCAGGTAGCCAGCCGCAAAGGGGATATCCTTCGGGTTCATGACCGCATGTCCAAGCAAGCGCGGACTAGCCAAGACGAGTACAATGGCAAAAATCCCAGCTCGCCAGCCGCCAAGTCCACGTGCCCAAAGCGCTGTAAAAAACAAAATCAGCACACCAAATAGCGCATTGACGAAATGGCGAACGCGGTGATAACTTGGCCCTGGTTTATTCCCTAGCATTCGATTCACACCGCCGGTAAGCACTTCAAAAAACCCACCATAAAACTTGTTATAGCGCTGGCTGGTTTGATCACCTTCATACAAGGCCGCTTTATCCTCCCCAAAGGAAGCATAATAATCAACTAGCTTTTCCGCATAATCATCTTGAAACTTTTCATCGGCGTTGATACCCGCAGGAAAGGAAAGGCCAATAATAAAAAGGCTTCCGATCATCAAGAGTCCATAGAAAGCTTTCCGAAGCAGATCATTTTCCCCCACCGGTTCAGATCCTTCAGCACGTGCATATGCCCACTGTGTCCAGTTGCGCTTGGACTTAGCGGGCGCCTTGGCTTTGGGCCGAGTGTTTGTCTTCTTAGTGCCTTTGGTTGGTTTGCGGTTCTTCTTAGCCATATTTTGGACTTGCTTAGCGACAAAGATAACGGATCAGTTGAATTATGCTTGAAGATGATTATTAATGCCAAAATTCATTTGGCAAGTCCATCACTATTCCTGGAGATCGTAAAACAATTGCCAAAATTTTGGAGCTCCTGTTGTGATTTCAGCAACAAAACAGAGCCTAAATCATATAATACTGTAGTTTTGCCAAAGAAGTAAAATCGTTTCCCCATGACAACCGTAGCAACAGAAGTATTATCGCAGAAAGTACTCCAAATGGAGGAGTCCGCCACCCTTAAAATGGCCCAAATGGCTCGTGACCTACGAGCAAAAGGACATGACGTCATTAGCTTGAGTCTAGGAGAGCCTGATTTCGACACCCCCGACCACATCAAAGAAGCAGCAAAGCTTGCTCTTGATGCAGGTTATACGAAATATACACCCGTCCCCGGGCTAATGGATCTGCGTGAAGCTATACAGCGCAAGTTCAAGCGTGAAAACGGGCTTGACTTTGCGATTGATCAGATCGTAGTATCTAATGGTGCCAAGCAATCCATCTCTAACATCTGTGGCGCTTTATTGAACGAAGGTGACGAAGTACTCATCTTCGCTCCGTACTGGGTATCCTACCATGCTATCGTGTCCTTGAACGGCGGCGTTCCGGTACCGGTTAGTGCTGGTATAGAACAAGACTACAAAGTCACTCCAGAGCAGGTGCAGGCAGCAATCACCGATCGCACCAAGATGATTATCTTCTCTTCCCCCTGCAATCCGACTGGTTCGGTCTATTTAGCAGAAGAACTGGAAGCAATCGCCGCGGTAGTCGCGCCACATGAGAATATCTTCATCGTATCGGATGAAATATACGAGCACATCAACTTTACGGATAAGCACGCAAGCATTGGCACGATACCAAGTGTTAAAGATCGCACCATTACTGTGAATGGTTTTGCCAAAGGATTTGCCATGACCGGGTGGCGGTTGGGGTACATTGGTGCATCGGCCTTCATTGCTAAGGCTTGTGCCAAGTTGCAGGGGCAATGTACTTCTGGTGCTAATGCATTTGCCCAAAAAGCTGCGGCACACGCCCTGGACGCAGACCTCGGCCCGACAAGAGCCATGTGTGATGCATTTGCGCAACGCAGGGAGATTGTCATCCAAGGCTTAGAGCAAATTCCTGGAATGCGTGTAAATCGCCCTCAAGGTGCTTTCTATATCTTCCCTGACATCAGTGCCTACTTCGGGAAATCCGCGGACGGCTATACGATCGATAACGCGGATGATTTCTCCGCATACCTACTAGAGGTAGCTCATGTTGCTACTGTGAGTGGCTCTGCCTTTGGTGCACCGAATTGCTTCCGCTTTTCGTATGCGGCATCCGAAGAGAAGTTACGTGAAGCACTTGATCGTATCGGGAAATGTGTAGCGAAATTACAGTAAATCGGTAGGCAGTAGGCAGTAGACGAAATTTCAGGCCTACTGCCTACTGCCTACTGCCTACTGCCTACTGAAATCAAACGTATTCATTAAAGGAACCTCCTTTTCCGCCTGTGTTCTTCTTTGCCCAGGCACGGAATTTTTCGTTGAGCTGCACATATTCTTCCGTGTATCCGCAATCGGCACAGATATATCGATCCAGGACTGCATTCTTCAAGCCCCATTTCGTTAACGAGATGATTTGGTACTGATTATGCTTGTGTCCTACCACTTCGATTACGTCGTAGGATTGACACTTTGGACAGCGACGATTTTGGCGCATACTGAACGTTAATTAATCGGTAATCAATTCTCTGAATGTACTTTCGACTTCCATAATCAGGTCGGCACCATAGGCACCTGCTGGTGTTTGATACCCCATCGCAAAGTCTCCATTTAGCACCCGCTTGGCAATCATCAAAGCCGTCGTAGCCGTTAGCGTATACCCTTCTAGGGTCTCGATGCGAGCGGCGAACTCATTCTCATTGTCATCCCATACTTTTCCCCACACCAAACTCCGACTGCGTTCTCTTTCTTCATCCGTGGGACCAGGAGGGCCGGCTTTAATTCGCCGGCGAGCGATATTCTTGACCAACGATGTACGCAATAACCAATTGAAATATCGCTGGAGTTTCACCATGCGATAAGCACGGGGAGGAAAACTCATATAGGTCTCAATATTCGGTATTCCCGTAGTGTAGTAGGCTGTACTAAGGTCGCCCCACGGGATCGACATCGTATACAGGCTTCGGTCAGCTGAAAAAGGAACGGTCATCGTTTTATGCCCCAAAGGCACAGGGGTAAGGCGTCCATTTTTTCGAACAGCGCTGGCTTGGCCAAGGTTTTCGGCCATTGTCAGCGCCGTACCCTGCGAGGCGCCACCTCCTAAACCGGCAAAAGCCAATTGCAAATGCGTAGCGGAAGGTAATTGCTCATGCAAGAATTTGGCCATGCAATCGGTGGGCACCACATCGAAACCGACACCTGGCATCAACATAATTTCATTCTGCTCAGCTGCTGCGCCGAAGCGTTGGGCGAGTTCAAATACGTCGACCTCCCCCGTAATATCGAGATAATGTGTCTTGGTTTCCAAGCAACCCTCTATCATCGGAATCGCCGTGTATTTAAAAGGCCCTGCCACATGCAAAACTACTGGGACCTTCTGTAAGGCGTGTGTTAAGGCTGGTGTGTCATCTAGCGAGAACGCCAAATAATCAAATCCGTGTCGCTCGGCCAAGGCCTGGAGTCGCTTTTCATCGCGCCCGGCTAGTACCGGTCGCAAATTAAAATCGGCAGCCATTCGAGTGATCAATTCTCCGGTATAGCCGTAGGCCCCATACAGTAGAAAGGAGTCGTCCATGTTCTATTATTGAACCAGTAAATTGCAACCACGCACATCTCCGGCATCGAGGCGGCCGAGAATTTCAAAGCTCAGCCCCGTGCCACTTCGGCCAATATCTTCCGTTGCGATAAAGCTTATCGTGTCCAAATTAGCTAAATCTATGATATCCACAGCGCCGGCCTTGCCGATTTTCACGGTACTAAAAGGATCTGTGATCTCCCGAATTCGGATGCGCATACTTGCCGCTGGCTCAAAAATGCCATTACCTCTTGAATAGGCCTGCGAGAGCAATTCTGTCATTCCATACTCGGAATGGACTGCCGAAAGCCCCAGGCCAGTGCTAAGAATTGAATGCAATTCCTTACGGGTAACCTCTTGCCGTCGGCCTTTCATTCCTCCTGTTTCCATAACTATAGTGGAGGCTGGAAGTGGTTCTGTCAATTGTTCGGCCAAATCCCACAAGGCGAAACTCACTCCTAGCAAAAGGACTTTTTTACCTTTCGCTGCGGCTCGACCTATATGTATCAGCAGGCGGTCGATATCGTGAAGGAAGAAACCACTGAGCTCATCTTTCGTTTGCTCAATAAAGTCTTGCGCCATAAAAACCAAGCTTGACCCGGAGCGTTCCAAGTAGGATGGCAACAAGGCCAGTACACAGAAATCCTGGAGGGGCCCGTAGAATTGTTCGAAAGCTCGGCGTGCATTAGACCGGTAAAATTGGCTATTTCGCAGCGCGTGCCTACTAGTGGTTGACCCCGTAGTACCACTGCTTGTAAAGACCAATTCTGGCTCCCATTGGCCGGATTGTAACAAATAGCGTTTGAAAAGTTGAATCGGAAGACAAGGAATGTCTTGCCATTGCTGTACTTCAGTTTGCTTCGTACCGATTAATTCTAGAAATTGAGCGTAGATGGGATTAGCACTAGCTTGGTAGCGAAAAACAGCCAAGGCGACTTCTTCAAAATCGGCATTCGTCACCTGCTGGACACGATCAAAAAGCTGTGCTCGACCAATTTTTTTTTCCATTAATTAAAGCAAAATACGGCCTTCAGTCGTTAATAATAAAAATACTCGAATGAAATCAGGTCATCTACTCTTCGCTCTTCTGTTGTTGACACTCACGATTGCAGCCTGTGTCAATCCACCCAATTACCCGGATGAACCAATCATAGCCTACGAAGGCGTAAATAAGACAACCGTCTATCAAGGCACAAGTTCTAGCCCGAATGATACCTTGGCTATATTCTTCTCCTTTACGGATGGTGATGGTGACCTGAGTGTCGAAGAATCCACTGACATCTTTCTTTATGACAGCCGCACGCCAGAATTTGCCACGCCTTATAACCTACCCGACATTCCGGATGAAGGCACTGGCAATGGGCTTAGTGGAGACATTATTATCCGCATCCCAAATAAGCCAAGTGGAATTTGCTGTGTCAATTACAATACCGGACAAGTTTGCCAACCATTCCCTAACCAGCCAACCGATACCTTTTCCTATACCATTCAAATTAGAGATGAAGCTGGCAACTTCAGCAACATCATTCAAACCGAGCAGATTACGATTCTGTGTGAGTAGCGTAATTAACCCAATCAATTCCCTTTTTCAGGTGAGCTAAGGTGAACGCCTCAGCAGAATCTTCCTGCACTTGATGGTCGTATTCCCAGGATGCGATTGGTGGCAGGCTCATTAAGATACTCTCGGTTCGTCCATTCGTTTCCAAGCCAAATTTTGTTCCACGATCCCAGACTAGATTAAACTCTACATACCGGCCACGGCGCAAGCTTTGCCAAGCCTCCTGAGACTCTTCGAAGGCTTTTTCCTTGTTCTTTTCCAGTAGCGCAACATAGGTTGGAGCAAAGCACTCTCCTACTGCTTGCACAAAGGCCCAGAGCTGTTCCTTATCCAGCGGTTCTTGCGGCCCTAGACGGTCAAAAAAGATACCGCCAACTCCCCTGGTCTCTTGCCGATGCCGCACATAAAAATACTCATCGGCCCATTCTTTGAAGCGCGGATAATAGCCCTCGTCAAATGAGTCGCAAGTACCTTTTAACTGCTCATGAAACCAGCGCGCATCTGCCGCATCTACATAGTGCGGCGTAAGATCAATTCCTCCACCAAACCACCAGTGCTCTTCGTCCATTTCAAAGTATCGAACATTCATATGGATAATTGGAGCTAGTGGATTGCGGGGATGCAAAACAATAGAAACACCTGTAGCAAAGAAGGGTCCGCCCTTCCCTAAATGCAATGCTTTGGCTGCCTGGTCAGATAATTCTCCGTGGACTGCCGAAAAATTTACGCCACCTTTTTCAATATGACGGCCACTAATGACCCTGGTACGGCCACCACCGCCTCCGGGGCGTTGCCATTGATCTTCCAGGAACTGTCCTTCACCATCTGCTACCTCCAGAGCCGAGCAGATCCGATCTTGCAAGTCCTGAAACCAGGAGGCTATTGCTTCTTTGTTCATACAAATTAGGCTTCTAGTGCGGTACGTACTCCCTCGATTGCTTTCTTGCTGTTTCCCAGGAATACCTGGTCGCCAACAACAATCGCTGGCCGCCGCAGAAAAGTGTACTCCCCCAAGATCAATTCCCGGTAATCACTTTCACTGAGATCCCGATCAGCTAATCCCTGCGAGCGGTACTTCATGGCCCGGCGATTAAACAATGCTTCGTAACTGCCTACAATCTCCTTCATTGCATCTAGCTGTTCAGCATTGACATGCTCAGTTTTAATATCTTGCAATTCGAAGCCCTCACCCTTATCTAGTTCGGCAATGACCTTCTGACAAGTTTTACAAGTCGATAAATGATAGATCTTTCGCATGAGGCTCTTTTGGACAAAAGTACCAAATCTCGTTTTTCGGCGAATCATCCTTTTGTAAAAGCCCACAACATGAGCAGGACCATCCCCCCTTCTGAATTGATTCTAAACGACGATGGCAGCATTTATCACATCAAACTCCGTCCAGAGCACATCGGTGACTATATCATTACAGTAGGTGACCCTGGGCGAGTACCTGTCGTATCTCGTCATTTTGATGAAATTGAGGCGAAAAAAAGCAAACGCGAATTTGTCTCACATGTCGGCCGTGTTGGTAATAAGCGGATTACCGTTATATCTACGGGAATTGGCCCTGACAACATCGATATCGTGCTAAACGAACTAGACGCTTTAGTCAATATCGACCTGGAGACTCGCCAAATTAAGGAACAAAAACGCTCGCTAAACATCATACGGCTGGGTACCTCGGGCTGCCTGCAACCACATATTCCAGTGGATAGTCTGTTGTTCTCCGCCTTCGGCATGGGCCTCGACAACTTGCTCTATTTCTATACTTTCGTTAATAATCCAGCAGAAGCAAAACTTCGCGCTGATCTTTCTCTCTTCCTGGCCGAGCATGACATTGAACTACCCGTCGCACCTTATTTCGTGGAAGGCTCACAAACGCTCTTACAACAGCTGGGGCAAAACGATCATCGAGGGATTACTATAACCGCCCCTGGGTTCTATGCGCCACAAGGCCGTCAACTGCGAGCCCGCTCGGCGCTTACGCGCAATTTCCTTGAAAAGCTGGCGGCCTTCAGCAGTCACGAACATCGCATCACCAATTTCGAGATGGAAACATCTGCCATTTATGGCCTAAGTCGTATTCTGGGGCACCAGGCCATGTCCTGCAACGTGATCCTGGCCAACCGGGCGAGAAATAGTTTTAGTGCCGATCCAGGCAAAGCAGTCGAGCACCTGGTTGAAACGCTAATGACGCGAATTAGTGATAGCTAATCCATTTTGTATCTTCGCCTCCTGTGAAAGAAATCGTACTAAAAGCCAAAAAAGACGGCCCGCTCCGACGCCGACACCCTTGGGTGTTTTCCGGAGCGATTGCTCAAGAGCCGCAAGGTGTAGAGGATGGGGACCGCGTTGTTGTAACTAGTCATCAAGGGCAGCACTTGGGAGTAGGTCACTATCAGGAAGGGAGCATCCGCATCCGCGTTTTTCACTTTGGTGATGAAGCCCCGTCAGACTCCTTATGGCGAGATAAGATCCAAGACGCTCTTCTGCTACGACGTACCCTGGGCCTCGGCACAAAGAATACCAACTGTTTCCGGCTAATTCATGCTGCTGGTGACGCTTGCCCAGGCTTGGTGATTGATATTTATGGAAACACGGCAGTAATACAGTGCCACAGTTGGGGAATGTATCGAGAGCGAGATGAAATTACAGCAGCGCTCCAAGCGATTATGGGGCCTAGCTTAAAGGCCGTTTATTGTAAGAGCAGCGCAACCTTGCCAAACCGATTCGGAGCGAGTATCGAAGATGGTTACCTGCTGGGCGAATACGCCGCCGGAGTAGTGAAGGAAAATGGTCATTCGTTCCTCATTGATTGGCAAGACGGCCAGAAGACCGGCTTCTTTCTTGATCAGCGCGATAACCGCCAGTTGCTGGCACAATATGCCGGCGGAAAGATCATCCTCAATACATTTGCCTACACCGGAGGATTTAGCGTATATGCTTTAAATGCTGGTGCCTTGCAGGTCGATAGCGTAGATTTGTCGGCAGAGGCTATGTCATTGACCGATCAAAATGTCGTCCTGAACAACCTGCCTGTTGATCGACATCAATCTCACACAGCCGATGTACTCTCCTTTCTAAGTGCAAGCGACAAACTATATGACATCGTGGTCGTCGACCCTCCGGCCTTCGCCAAGAATTTCAACAAACGCCACAAGGCTGTTCAGGGATATAAACGATTGAATGTAGCCGCCTTGAAGCGACTAAAACCGGGCGGATTGCTTTTTACCTTTTCTTGTTCGAAAGTAGTTGATCGGGCGCTTTTCCAAAACACCATCGTTGCCGCCGGAATTGAAGCAAGGCGACCAATGCGGGTACTTCATCAACTCTCCCAGGGCCCTGATCACCCAACTAGTTTATTTCACCCAGAAGGAAGCTACTTGAAAGGGCTCGTCATTGGCGTTGGTTGAGATTTCGAAAAGAAAACCAGGTACACCTTCAAAATCGATGTCACTGTGGAAGGTCATGCCGATCTTCTCCAATACGCGAATGGAAGCAGCATTGGCTTTATCTACTCTTCCTATAATTCGTTTTAACCCTAACTCGGAAAACCCATAAACCAAGCAAGCTGTTGCTGCTTCGGTAGCGTACCCTTTCCCCCAAAACAGCCTGGGAACTCGAAAACCAAGATCTACTTCTTGTGTAACTGGATGGTACTTCAGCCCGCAAAAACCAAGATAAACACCATCTAACAAGCGCTCCAGAGTCCATCGGCCGTAACCATGCAAGTCATAGTGATCATAATTCTTGATAAATTGCCGTGCCTCGGCAACTGAAGCAAAGGGCGAATCGCCAGTGTAGCAAATCACTTCAGGATCGGCATTCATCGCAAAGAAACCTTCGGCATCAGCAAGCTGGAAAGGCCGCAACAGCAAACGCTCCGTTGTCAACTTAAAAGCCATTTCATCGAAATTTTTGAATACCAGCAGACTGCTAGCTTTTCCCTACTTTAGCGCCGCTAATTTAGGCGTCCAAAAGCAAATGTGGCATTGGCAAGTATAATTACAATCGGTCTTTCTATTCTCTTTCCTTTCCTAGCCATTCGGTGGTATCGAAGGCCTGGGTTCCCGCAGTGGCTTAGTCCTGCTGTGATGTGCTACGCTATTGGGATAATCGTCGGTAATGCCGCCCCTGTTCTCGTGGAAAAGGACGTAGGTAACCAATTGGCCGGCATTGGCATGATGATAGCGCTGCCCCTATTGTTGTTTAGCTCAAATATTCAGAAAAACTGGCGACTCGCTGGCCCTGGTTTGAAGTCCTATGCCTGGTGTGCTTTAGCGGGGTTTATCAGCACCGGCCTGGTTGCCTATTTGTTTCGTCATCAACAAGATGATGGTTGGCTGGTTGCGGGTATGCTCACGGGAATTTACACCGGTGGCACGCCAAATATGCAGGCCATCAGTATGGCCCTGGATGCACCAGAGAACTATGTGGTGCTTTTGCAAGCGGCTGTAATAGTTGGAAATGGGATTTACCTCATGCTGTTGATGACGGTCATTCACCCATTCTTAGGGCTCTTTCTGCCAGATTTTCGTTTACCGAAAAGCCTGCAAGATTCTCAGGAAGAAGTGGATGTTGATCAAAAGCGCGCCACTTGGCAGGGGATTAGTTTAAGCCTGGGTATCGTAGGAGCTTCCTTCGGGTTGACCTATCTCTTTACCGGGAGTATCCAGAATACAACCTTAATTATTGTATTTATCACCTCCATTAGCATTCTCTTTTCGCTAGACAAGCGCTTCAACAGTTGGCAGAACACCTACGATCAAGGAGAGTATTTTGTATTAATCTTTTGCGTCGCCTTGGGATTGCTAGCCGATTTCAGAGAATTGCTCGGTCAGGGCCTCCCACTTTTAGCCTTTGCTGTACTTAGTGTAGTGCTCATGATTCTGCTGCATTGGTTGTTGGCACGTTGGTGGAAGATCGATCGGGATACGGTTATGATCAGCTCAACAGCTGCGCTGTTTGGGCCCGTATTTATCGCGCAGGTGACAACCTCCATTCACAATCGACATTTACTCGCACCAGGAATAGCACTTTCCTTATTGGGACTAGCCATTGGCAACTACCTCGGGATCGGGGTGGCCTACGTAACTTCTTGGTTGTTTTGGTAAGTTGATCCAGGTCACGGACCTAAGACAAGACCTCTACCCCACCGCGAAGACTTACCTCCAAGAATTCACCTGTTATGCCGGTTGCGGCGTGATAGTTTTCAAGCGCCCGCTGAACGAAAGTCTCACATTGATCTTCTGCAACCAGATTTAAGGTACATCCGCCAAAACCGCCGCCCATAATTCTGGCTCCAAGGACGCCTTCATGCTTTGTAGCCTCTTCGATGAGTACTTCAATTTCAGGGCAACTCACTTCATACAGGTCACGTAAGCCGGCATGTGTGGTATTTAGCAAAGCACCAACAGCCTTCGCATTTCCATCGGCGAGGGCTTCCTTCATTTCCATGACCCGCTCGTTCTCTCCCGTTACGTACAAGCAGCGATTAAATACGTTGACAGGCATTTCACCCTCCAACTCCCGTACTTGATGGGAAGTCGCTTCTCGGAGTGAATCAATAGCAGGGTGCTTTTGTTGTATGATCTGAAGTCCCTCCTGGCATTCTGCAACCCGGATCGGGTACTCAGAAGAAGCTAATTCATGCGCCGCTTTACTATTGAGTAAAACCCATGTATAGCCCACTACATCGGCAGGGATGGTCTCATAAGCCAATGAGCGGCAATCGAGTACAATAACTGCATCTTGTTGTCCCATCAGGCTTGCAAACTGGTCCATAATGCCGCAAGGAATACCTACAAATTGATGGGAGGAGGATTGTGCCAGCTTTGCGAGTTCGGGGCCATTCAGGCCAGCTTGAAGAACCGTGTTCCATACAGTTGCCATACCGCACTCCAAGGCGGCAGATGAACTCACGCCGGCCCCAACAGGCAGGTTGCCGCCGAAAACGACATCAAGGCCAGGGGTTTGAAATTCTCGCTGCTGAAATTGCTGCGCAATACCCGCTAGATAGTTAACCCAAAGTTCATCACCTGGTGTCAAATGGTCTAAATCAACCGTAGCCTGTTGCTGAATATCTTCCGCCCACAGACGCAATTGCCTGGTGCCATTTAATCGAGCAGCAAAGAGCAAAGAGCGATCGATCGCTCCTGGCATAACAAAACCGTCATTATAATCGGTATGCTCGCCAATGATGTTTATTCGCCCCGGAGCACGGACCACTAAGTCTGCGCCGAAGCCTGTTCGCTCCCGGAACAACCGAGAAATTTCCTGCTGTGTCATTAAAAAGGGTACTATTCAGACAAGCTAATTACTCGCTCATATCCATGTTGTGGAAAACATTGGCCACATCTTCGACCTCCTCTAGTCGGTCTATAAGGACAATTACTTCTTCCGCTTCTGTGTCGCTCAATTGTTTAGTATGGCTAGGCACACGGATGAGTTCGAAGCTATCAATTTCAATACCTTTTTCCTCGAGGCCTTTCTGGAGGTTGCCAAAGTCTTCGAAGGCCGCATAGAGTACCAGCTCGTCGTCGTCTACCTCCAATTCTTCGAGACCAAAATCGATAAGCTCCAGCTCAACTTCCTCCACATCCAGGCCTTCCGCCTTGACTTTAAACTGAGCACGACGTGAAAACATATAATCTACTTCGCCAGAATTGCCCATACTCCCCCCTCCTTTGGAGAAAGCCAAGCGCACATCAGCGACCGTACGATTGGTATTATTAGTAGTCGTTTCTACCATCAGCGCGACACCATGCGGGCCATATCCTTCATATACGATCTCGTCGTAGCTCTCCGCGTCCTTCGACTCGGCCTTCTTGATTGCACTTTCTACATTGGCCTTCGGCATGTTCGCCGTCTTCGCATTTTGCATGGCCGCTCTCAACCGAGGGTTGTATTCAGGGTCACCTCCCCCTTCTTTTACAGCAATGGCGATTTCACGTCCAATTTTCGTAAAAGTCTTGGCCATATTGGCCCAACGCTTCATTTTCCGGGCTTTCCGGTATTCAAAGGCACGTCCCATACAAGCAATTATTGCGATTAATAACCCAATTTTCTAGCGATGCAAATTTAGGAAATGAAAGGAACAATACAAGGAGTGATTTCGTTAGCAAAGTGGAAATATAAAACTTTTCATTCCCCAGCTGTTTGAAAAAAGCAAAAGGTATTTATCTTTGCGTCCGCGCAACCGGAGGAGTGGCAGAGCGGTTGAATGCACTGGTCTTGAAAACCAGCGTGCGCGAGAGCGTACCGGGGGTTCGAATCCCTCCTCCTCCGCCAAGCAATCAAAAGAGCCGACCATCATGGTCGGCTCTTTCTTTTTGCCTCATTGGCTATATCTTTCTCCCCAGCAATTACTGCTTCCCATTGCCTCCAAACGAACGATCGGGGAATGGTGGTGGCGCTGGCACGTCACGTGGGTCTTCTTCAATCTTCTGCAGCAGATGTTGAATCGCCGCATCTAGTTGTGCGTCTTCGCCGTTAAACGTAGCATGCGGTAAATTGTCCACTTCGATATCCGGAACAACTCCGATCTGCTCAATCAACCATTCGCCTTCCGGGCCATAAACTCCCATCATCGGCGCACGGGCCAAGCCATTGTCACTTAGGCGATTATTTGAACTCAGCCAAATTTCTCCGCCCCAGGTACGTTGGCCGATCACTTCTCCTAAGCCTAGCCGACTAAAGCCGTCTGCAAATGCCTCTCCATCTGATGCGGTGTTTTCATCCACCAGCACGACCATGTGCCCCCGGAAAGCGTATTGCATGTTCCAGTACGGTTTCTGGTCGCGATTCTGCCAGTACATCCAAGCCTGGCGCATCAGCTTCTCCAGAATGAAGCTTTCGATATTACCGCCATTATTGTGTCGAACATCAATGATCAACCCGCGGCGGTTAAAGACAGGATAGAATTCGCGGTACCACTCTGAAATATCTCGGCTGCCCATCGCCCGTAGGTGAACGTAGCCAATCTCGTTATCACTGGCTTCATCTACGGCCAAGCGTCGACTGTACTCCCAGTCGCGGTAACGCAAGCTAAAGGCACTGCCAATCGGCACGACAATTACATCTTGGCTAACGCCGGTTTCACCTGATTTTAGCCCAATGCGAACTTGCTGGCCCGTTTGGTTTCGTAGCAATGCATTCAGATGAGGCACCGACAAAGTTGGCACGCCATTTACATGTGTGATTACATCACCAACCGAAACATCTAATTCAGGGTGATCAAGCGGAGAGCGCTCGTGCGGGTAATCTGGATCTGCTCGATAAATGTAGTCGATGCGATACCCGCCAGCGGCCTCATCACGAGAAAACTGCCCGCCAAGGTTCGCAACGGCAACATTATCATCTCCGGAACGCCGGTCGCCACCCCGTACACTGGTGTGTAAGGCAGAAAGTTCACCGACAAAACGACCAATAAGATCAGATAGCTCTTCTCGTGTTGTAACACGATCCACCAACGGCAAATACTTTTGATGCATCGCATCCCAATCCAATCCATGCATCCCTGGATCATAGAAATAATCGCGCTCCATGCGCCATGCATCGGTGAAGAGTTGGCGGAAATCCTCGCGCACATCCATCGAGAACGCCCAGCCACTTAGGTCTAGTCGAGAATCGGTCAACTTACTAACGGAGCCAGTGCCCGCTGTGAATACGTAAAAGTCACGGCCTTTACTTAGCAGGATTTTCTTGCCATCAGCAGAGAGATCATACCCACGTACATCTTCTACCATCGTGGTTATTGCAGGATCATCAGAGGTTATTTTCAAAACTTTCAGGTGCGTCTTAGCCCCTAATCCAGTCTCGCGTTCCAAAACATATAAGGCCTTACCGTTCGCCCGGAGCTGGCGGTAATTGCCAGGACCAACCGGTACCTCCTGAATCCTCGACTGTATTCGTTCTAAATCAATCTCGACAACTAGCTCACCTTCTTCCTCTTCATCGTCCTCATCTTCATCCGTGGCCATCAATTCGTCGGCCGGCCGGAAAGGAGAACGCGTTCCTGCTTGCAAGGACACCATGAATACCTTCATCGGCTTGTCGAAGTAAGGTTCCGGTTGTCTCGTGCCCCACGGGCTTCCTACCAGTGACTGGAAATTGCGATCCGAAAGAAAATACAACCATTCACCATCCGGGCTCCAGGAGGGATTGCGGCTATTCGAACGATCCGTCGTTAAAGGCGTAGCAGTTTGAGTGGAAACTTGATAGAGGATGATCTGGCGAAATGTATTATCGGCATCTTGTTCAAAAGCCAGCCAATCGCTATCTGGCGACCAGGAGAAGACGCCAATTCCATTATTGTTGGTTGAAATCAGTCGCTCCTCCCCTGTTTCCAGGTTACGTAAGTACATGTGTCGATTCAAGTCATCGTAGGCCAACCACTTGCCATCCGGAGAAGGCAAGCCCTGGTAGCGCAAAATGGTGCCATTGTCGGTAAGGGCTTGCTGGGCTCCAATTCCAGTGGCCGGCAATTGCACAAACTCAAATTCGCCCGACTCGTCAGACAAAACAATGATATCTTCACCATCTGCAGAGAATACGGCATCGCGGTAACGTACACCTTCCTGTCGGGATAATTGGACCCGGCGCCCGTCACCTACTGGCACGACAAACACCCGACCTCTAGCTGTAATGACTACTTGTTCACCTTCAGGGTGCAACTCAACGGAAGTGATGTAATTCTGAGGATCATCCACCCATTTTTCCCGCAACTGATCCAAATCACTGCTCAATTGGATCGGTACTTTGGCATAATCTCCGCTGGCAAGGTCAAGTAACCAGATATCGGCTCCACGCTGGTAGACGATTTTTCCATCATCCAGCGAGGCGTAACGCACATCAAAATCTTCATGCTCGGTGTGCTGCATCAAATCACGTCCACCCTCTCGCATTGACCAGATATTCATGGTTCCGTCGCGGTCGGTAATAAAATAGACGCGATCATTCCACCACATAGGGTGATGGCTGCCACCATCGTGCCCGACACTCAATTGCACTGCTTCTTCGGCGCCATCAGTATAGCTCCATATCTGTCGGGCACGGCCGCCAGTATAGCGCTTAGTCACATTATTGTGGTAAGAGGGGCGCACAAAGAACACGGTATTTCCGTCGCCACTAAAACTAGCTTCACTAGCTTGGCTGAGGGGAATTCGGCTCCGCTCCTGCGAATCAGGATCAAGCATGACCAATTGGTAGTCAGGCAGAGTGGAGTAGCCAAAAGTCGCATACACAATCTCACCGGAAGGTGTCCAGGTATTGACCACACTGCGCGCACGCTCGTACGTCCAACGAGTGGGTAATCCGCCAGAAATCGGCATGGTATACACCTCTGTTGGGCCTTCGTAGGTAGCAGAGAATGCGATGGTGGCACCATCGGGAGAAATCTGGGCATTCGTTTCTTCGCCGGGATGGGTGGTTAGTCGGCGGGCTAAACCACCTTCCGCTGGCACCGACCAGAGGTCGCCTTCCGCTGTAAATACAATTACGTCCTGGTGGATGGCGGGAAATCGATAATAGCCTTCAAAACCTTGTGCTGACAAGGTACATACCGTCAGGCACATGGCCAGAATGGAACAGGTAATGAGTTTCTTCATTGTAAGGTTGGCCTTAATGGATGTTAGGTCAGTATCGAAAAAGCGCACAGCTCAAGAACTGACGCACTGAAGGTAAAATACAGATTCCCCTGCAAGCATGAACACGAACGAGCTTAGCATTCAGTCAATCCCCAATTTCCTGCATTTAATGGCTCTCTCAAGCGGAGCATTCATGTGGATTACTCCATCAAGACGATTGGTCTGACTTGCGGCAGCTTTCCTTCAACCTCCAAAGACAAGTAACATAATCCAGACCTCACTGCCCAGTCATCGGTATTGATTTGAAATACCTGGGCTCTTGCTCCGTCAGCGTAGTATTGCCTCGACCAAATCCGACGCCCCAATAGATCGGTAGCACTTATTGTGATTTCCCCAACAGGCAAGTTATTAAGTGTGACAAATAGCTCGTTGCGGGTCGGATTGGGGCTCAGTGTGAAATTAGTCTCCTGTCCTTCTTCGCTAGTGGGACTAGACAAACAGTTACCCAGCATATTGTCATCCATCCAGCCAATCCGGGCGGCGATAAAACTCTTCAGGAAATTGATCTCACCTTCATAGGTGTTTGAAATATTTGCGTTCGGCCAGACGTATTCGCCTAAGACTGGCCAGCGCTGAAAATTGCGGTCAACCACAGGCTCCAGCAACTCGGCCTTTTCATCGATGAAGGCAAAAATGGTGTCCAAGCTTAAGGGGCCATTTCTCCATTCCTGCCAGCGGCAATTGGCTGTATTGACAAAAGCCTCATCAGTAAACATTTGTTCCCACCAAAATGGGTTGAAAATCCCGCAATGTTCATCATAAACCCAACTGTGGGCTGTCTCAGAGTTACAATAATTCGCATTGCCAAAAGCCAGGTTGAAATCCCAAACCGGCCCCGCTTTTAGCAAGCCGCCATTACTGTCTTTATCCTTATAATAGTAGCTACTGATGCGGTAAGCATCCACATTTTTGGTCAATTCGCTCAATAGGAAATGTTCTGCAAAGGAACCAATGTCGATGTACTCGTCATAGTACTTCCCTCCATAGGGAATACCGGGGAAGATCATCGCGAGCTCGAAACTATCAACATAGGACTGAATATAAGCTTCCTGTTCGGGTTGAATGCTGGAACGCGATGGATAGACGTACTGGAAGCGGAGTTTTTGCCCTGGATTGCTGACCATATCGAACTGCGAAAACCAGTCGATCGGCCCTTTGTCCAATTTAAAAATATAGCCTCCTGTGAGCTGATCTCCGCTAATATCTTCTTCTCGTAAGCGAGCAATGTCTACCCGCTCGTTATCCCTTTTAATCCGTTCCATCAGCACATAGACCCCCTCATATTGTTCGTTGATGATCAATTCCACTAGGCGGGTCCGGCTGGCGTATTGTCCGACACTGCGGGCCAATTGCATCGCAAGCACATTTCGAATAAGAGATTTATCCGAATAAGGGCCGTGCAGTATCCAATCCTCTTCCTCAGGGAAACCCAGGAAGCTCACGTCCATATCCTCCCAATCAGCATCTTTAGTTTCTATGGCAAAACCATTTTTAGGGAACAAATCCAATGAGGTCTGCCCTCGTCGTTCAATCTCGATATTGCCGAAGAATTCGTTGGGAACATCGATACTGCTATTCAAGCTTCCTTCATCATTCCAAATTATGCCCATCTCACCTTCGATAGCCGGCTCATCCGGGATGTACTCTCCGCCGGTATTGATCGTGACGATCGGCAATGGAGTGCTGAATGAGCCATCGAAGAACCAGTCTGGCGTTGGTCCGTAATCGTTGGAAGCATCATTTATACCAAGGCTTAGCCAGTACAGTGTAGTCATATCGGAACTAGCCAGGCCATCGAAGTTATGCGTTTGGATCGCCAAGACATTCTGCCCTTCTTGCAGGATCTCTTCCAATTGCTCCGATGATAAGTGGAATGCAACAGGGAGCCCGCCGTCGTACATCCGTGCCTCCCGCAAGCCGGTTGCCCAAGTATCATGTGTAGGGGGACTTCCCTCTACATTCGCCCGAGCGATTTCTATTCCGTTGAGGTAAGCTACGAAGCCATCGTCATAGTCTGCATGAAAGAATATGGCAGATACTTTAGACTTGTCAATGATGGTGAATTGCCGGCGCATGTACAGCGATTCAGTAGGCGAAATAACGGTATTATCATCGCCGTCGCCGTAGCCTATTCCTCCCTGACCTGTTGGCCAACTAGTGGCGGCAAAATCGGCCTCATTCCAGTTGACAGGTGGTTCTTCCTCTCCGGTTAGATATTGCCAGTCTGTATCCGCCTGAACAACGGTTTCCCAATGATCAATCTGGGCAGACACTTGAGTTTGTGCGATGAAAAAGCAGTAAAATGCAAGTAGGTAGTTGTACTTCATAAGTCTTGTCAAGCTAAATGACATGCAAGATATCGACCAGCATTGAATACCCTGACATATTGATCCAATTTGTATAAAAGTCCTAGGCTCTTTCACCAAATTCCGGCGCCACTAGGCGTCAGGACGGGCGCTGTTAGCAAAAGTACTTGTGCACTATCATAGCAGATTAGCAGACCATTCGTTCGCTGCTTTAGTTCTTTTCAAGTATATTTTCGCCGCTTATACTGCCAACCTCAACAAGCCGCAACACTCTCAACGAGCAAAATATGAAAAGCAACAAGATCCTGAACTGGTCGATCACTGTCGCCCTGGCAGGCTTCCTATTTGGTTTTGACACCGTGGTAATTTCCGGAGCGAACCTACCTATCAAGGAACTCTGGAATACGACTCCTTTCTTTCACGGCACCTTCATTATGTCGATGGCGCTTTGGGGAACGGTAATCGGGGCCTTGTTTGGCGGCATTCCTTGTGATCGTTTCGGGCGTAAAAAGACGCTGATCTGGATTGGGCTTTTGTATACCGTATCAGCGATCGGATCAGCACTTGCTCCTGAAGCTTATTCCTTCTCCTTTTTCCGATTCATTGGCGGTGTCGGTGTTGGTGCTTCTTCTGTGGCAGCTCCTGCTTACATATCAGAAATATCCGCGAAGGAAAACAGGGGAAGACTAGTGGTCCTGTATCAATTCAACATTGTGCTGGGTATTTTTATCGCATTCATTTCCAACTACCTCATCGGCCAATCAGGCGGGCAATCAGCCTGGCGCTGGATGCTCGGCGTGGAAGCTATCCCCGCATTAATTTACACCATGATGGTGCTGCGCGTTTCCAGGAGTCCTCGTTGGCTCGTCATCAAGCGCGGAGAAGACCAGGAAGCACTGGAGATTTTGACCGAAATCAGCGATGGTAACCGACAAGGCGCTGAAGAAAAATTAGCCGAGATTAAAGCCGGCGCTGGTGTTCCGCAGAACCGGAAGAGTTTTTTCTCAGGGAAATACCGGACGCCGATTCTACTTGCCTTCCTATTAGCGGCTTTCAACCAGCTTTCCGGCATTAACTTTATCCTCTACTATGCACCAGAGATCTTGGAGCGGGCAGGCTTGGCCTCACAGGAGTCGCTCGGAAACTCTATTGCCATCGGGGGTGTCAATTTGCTATTCACCCTATTGGGAATGTACCTCATTGATCGAGCCGGCAGGAAGCAATTGATGCTGTACGGCTCCATCGGCTATATCATCAGTCTCGCGATGGTGGCTTACGCCTTTAGCACGGATGCTTCCTCCCTATTTTTGATGACCTTCTTACTAATGTTCATTGCTTCGCACGCAATCGGGCAGGGAGCCGTTATCTGGGTATTCATTTCAGAGATCTTTCCAAACAATGTCCGCGCCATGGGGCAGTCCTTGGGAACCGGGACGCACTGGGTTTTTGCTGCCATTATCACACTAGTAACACCCATCTTTATTGATAAAGACCACGGCATTTACGCGGATAACCCCTGGCCTGTTTTTGCCTTCTTCGCTGTATGTATGGTTTTTCAGCTTTTGTTCGTTTTGTTTATGATGCCGGAAACCAAAGGAGTTTCACTGGAAGAACTTCAGCGGCGGCTCGTCGACGAGGAAGAAGACAACAATTAACAAGCACAAGAATAGCAGGTTATGGCGAACATCATTGCTTTTGGAGAGGTGTTATGGGACTTGCTACCCAGCGGCCCCAAAATCGGTGGTGCGCCACTTAATGTTGTCCTGCACCTTCGCCAGCAAGGTGTTGATGCACACATAATCAGCAAAGTAGGCAACGACCAGTTAGCCAATGATTTGATGGACTTTTTTCAAGAGCAAGAACTCGATCAATATTTAATAGAGCAAGATCGAAAACTAGCTACAAGCACGGTGGTCGTCCATCTTGATGAAAAAGGCCATGCGCAATATGATATTGTCGCCCCTGTAGCTTGGGACAACATCACCCTTAGTGCACAAGCCATCAATCGAGTCACACGAGCAGATGTCTTTGTTTATGGCACACTGGCAGCCAGGAATGAAGCCAGTCGGGGTACCTTGATGGCATATCTCGAGCAGGCGCAGTACAAGGTGCTTGATGTCAACCTGCGCCCGCCAAATTATACGCAAGACACAGTGATGGCACTGATACAAAGTGCAAACCTCGTTAAAATGAACGACGAGGAACTTGCGTTAGTAGCCGGCTGGATCAAGCCCGCTGCGGCGACCCTACAGGAAAGGATGGCCGTGCTTGTTGAGCATACCGGCATAGCAACACTTATCGTTACGCTAGGAGCAGCTGGTGCTGCTTGTTTGCACGAGGATCAGTTCTACAGGCACGAAGGCTACAAAGTGCAGGTAAAAGACACCGTAGGTAGTGGCGATTCATTCTTAGCTGCCTACCTTGCTGCCCAACTAAAAGACCTTCCCATACAAGAATGCTTAAATCGCGCCTGTGCTACAGGTGCTTTTGTAGCCATGCAATCAGGAGCTAACCCAGTTTATGATTTTGCGGAAATCGAGCGGATTATGATGCCGCCACCCTGACTGTTGTCATAGAACAATCGTCGAACCAACTTAACTTCCTATCATGAATCACTGGCACTTGCTTCATGCTTTTATGCTATGCGTATTCCTTTGCGCCTGTACTTCGGACAACGACACTAGTCGTGAAGGGCCGACTTATCAAGAACAACACCGTCCACAACTCCACTTCACACCACCTGCCCAATGGATGAATGACCCAAATGGGATGGTCTTTTTCGAAGGAGAATACCACCTCTTCTACCAACATTTCCCCGATAGCAATGTGTGGGGTCCGATGCACTGGGGGCATGCCGTTAGTATAGACCTCATTCATTGGGAACATTTACCGATCGCCTTGTATCCCGATTCTATTGGTCTCATCATTTCCGGCAGCGCTGTTGTGGATTGGATGAACACATCAGGTTTCGGTCAAGATGACGTACCTCCACTAGTAGCTATTTTTACGTATCACGATATGGAAGGGGAACGTTCCGGTCGAAATGACTTTCAAAGCCAAGCCATCGCTTATAGTACTGATAAAGGAAGAAGCTGGACGAAATACTCAGGCAACCCAGTTTTACCAAACCCAGGAGTGCGCGATTTTCGAGACCCAAAAGTCATCTGGGATCGCGACTCGGAGCAATGGGTTATGGTTTTCGCCGCTTATGATCATGTGAAATTCTATGGATCACCCGATCTCAAGAACTGGACCCACTTAAGTGATTTTGGCCATCGTTGGGGCTCACACGGGGGCGTATGGGAATGCCCCGATCTTTTCCCGATGAAAGTGGAAGGCACTGGTGAAACCGATTGGGTACTCCTGGTCAGCATCAATCCTGGATCCCCTAATGGAGGATCTGGCACACAGTACTTTGTGGGCGACTGGGACGGCAAACGCTTTCGCCTAGGCGCCGAATTTGAGCCGCAACTAGGCCGCGTGGCTGCTCAAGTACCGTCAGGTAGTGTTTTTGCGAATTTTGAGGGAGGCTACGCCGACTGGGTAAGCGAGGGCGATGCTTTTGGATTCCAGCCAGCCGCCGGCACTTTGGATCGACAAAATCCAGTGACGCAGTTCGAGGGTAAGTTCTTAGCGAATAGTTTCCATGGCGCCGATGCCTCGACCGGCACCCTGACCTCGCCCAACTTCATCATTGAGCAAGCATTCATCAACTTCAAAGTAGGCGGTGGGAACCGACCAGGCGAAGAAATGGTGAACCTACTTGTCGATGACGAAATCATTCATACGGTCACTGGAAACAACAGTGATAAATTGGTATGGCGAAGTTGGGATGTAAGCTCCCATATCGGCAAAGAAGCACGCATTCAGGTCGTTGACAATGCCACTGGAGTCTGGGGACACATACTTGCCGACCATTTCCTTTTCAGTGAAGAAGCCGCTCAACCCGCCTACGAAAAAGCCATCTGGCTTGACTATGGCCGAGACAACTACGCCGGCGTAACCTGGTCAGACGTGCAGGACGATCGTCGCATCTTTATGGGCTGGATGAGCAACTGGGATTATGCACAGCTTGTTCCAACGGAAGTATGGCGTAGTGCGATGACACTCCCCAGGATCCTGGAGCTAGAAAACACCACGGAAGGGCCAAGACTTTTCACCCATTTCCCGGAAGAACTAAAAATGCTACGTGGTGAAGCCCTACAGCACGATATAAGCGGCGAGCTGTCCACTACTACTTCACTCGATATCGACCCCACAAAGCTGGAGTTGCAAATGCGGGTAGCACTAAGCCCGGATGGTGGAAATATTTTCGGTTTTGAATTGAGTAACTCAGTAGGCGACCGTTATCGCTTCGGTTTCGATCAAGCAGGGAATACCTTCTATAGTGACCGACAACAAGCAGGAAAAATAGCATTCTCGGATGCTTTCGCTGACAAAGTCCACTTTGCACCTCGCGCTTATGATGGGGCGATTGTGACACTACATATCGTTCTTGATGCATCAAGTATTGAAGTCATCGCCGACGATGGCGCTAGAGCGCTAACCGACATCTTCTTTCCGACCGAAGATTTCACGGAGATCCGTTTTTTTGTTGAAAGCGGTACTATCGACGTTCAAGAACTTGACGTATACCCGCTGCGTTCTATTTGGTAGAACCAAGTCTTTTTATCAATATGCAACAAATCAAGTGGTTTGAACGAAAATTCACCTTTGAGGATCAGAATGTTTTTCCAGCCATAATAGAACGCTTATGGGGAACTCCCATACGCTTACAAGCTAAATGGCAAGCAGCACCGAGTGAATTGCTCACTTACTCGCCAGATGGCCAGTGGACCATCAAGGAGAATATCGGGCATTTAATCGACTTGGAGCCCCTTTGGCAAGGACGTTTAGCGGATATATTGGCTGGAAGAACCTATCTCAGGGAGGCTGACCTTAGCAATCAACGAACAGATGAAGCTCAGCATAACGCCCGTTCTCTAGACGACCTATTGAGCGACTTCGCTACGCTTCGGGAAGCATGCGTTCGTCAGCTACAGGCCTTGCACGAGGAAGACGTTTTTCGTGCATCGCTGCACCCTCGCCTGGAACAACCTATGCGAACCATGGACCTTTTCTTGTTTGTAGCTGAGCACGACGATCACCATCTGGCTACCATGGAAGCGCTGCGGCAACAGTATTTGAAGGGCTAAGGGCGAGCGAATCGCAAGCCGATCCTTGCTCCGGCATGTTCCCCCTTAAGAAGTAACTTTCCGTTCTCGAAAGTAATGTCCCAGTGACTATTACCTAAACCGTGGTCGGAGTCATCGAACACCAGCCAAAGGCTTGATCTGTGCCCATCGATTTGCCAAATACCACGCTGGGCATCTTTTCCCTCAATACGTCGATTAACAATTACGATGTGGTCCCAGCGAAAGAAGAGATTTTCGAAAGGCAGGGCACTTTGTTCTTCGCCTGGTAAGTCCTCTAAATCGAGCGTCCACATGCCAGCTATTTTATCCCAAGCTGCGAGGGGGCGTTCAACGATTCGGCTCAGATAAACAGATACAAGTTGCCCATTCTCCTCGCGTTGCCAAATCATACCGCTATTGGAGTATTCCACTGTAAATGCTCCAAATTCATCCACCCCAGAAATATCATCCGTAAAGGTTAATTCTAAGGTCGTTTCATCCCAATCATAGCTGGTTCTCGAATTAATGATGCCGCCACTACCGCCAAGGCATCGGCCAGTTTCTTTTAGCTCAAACCATTTCGCTGTTGGCGTCATTTCTTGCTCGCCTACGGCTACTTTATCAACGCCCCACAGGCCTTGAATTTGAGCACTCGAAGGTGTCAAATGCAGTAGAAGAATAATGCTCATCAAAAATTCCTGAAACCTCATCTGCTGATCAATTAAGTTCTGAAAGCAGATGCTAATCAATTGAGATATGGTGGGCGCATTTAACTCTTCCAACTAAAATTCCAGGTGATACTTGGTATAATTGGGAAAAGAGAGACCCGGAAGGCTTGCGCCTGCGCCGTGCCCGTCGTGCTATTCGTCTCGAAATCATAATAGATAAAGAACGGATTGCGGCGATTATAGACATTATAGACCGAGAATGCCCACGTGGACACAAATTTTGATTCAGATTCTGGTTTTGGCGTAAAGATCAAGGAGAGGTCCAACCGATGATATGGGCGAATACGGGCGCTGTTACGGATGCCATAATCTTGCACTAGGTTTTGATCGATAAAGTACAAACTCTTTAATGGCGTATAGGCTTGCCCGGTTCCGTAGATAAACGCACCACCCACTTCCCATTTACGGCCAAGTGTGTAATTAGCCACTACGCTAAGGTCGTGTCGGCGATCATAAACTGCCGGAAATACATTGCCATCATTGATATCAGGGAATTGTCGTTCTGTTCGCGACAAAGTGTAACCAATCCATCCAGTAAGGTCACCCTTGCGTTTATTTACAAACAACTCCAGACCATAGGCACGTCCTTCTCCAAAAACGAATTCGCTCTCCAAGTCATCAGCGGCATTATTGACGTAGTTTTCTCGATAATCAATCTGGTTATCTAAGTCTTTGTAATAGGTTTCAATGCTTGTCGCATAAGTGTTGTCGTTAAAGTTCTGGAAGTACCCTAAGGCAAATTGCACCACACGTTGCGGCTTAATATATTCGGTACTTGGCAACCAGACATCGGCTGGCAAGGTAGAGGTGGAATTACTCACCAGATGCAAGTATTGATTTGTTACGGTGATGCCACCTTTAAGACTGGTAGTTGAACTTAGTTTCAAGCGCGCACTCAGCCGCGGTTCCCAACCGGTATAGGTGATGACAGGTTCGCCCTGCTCATACTCCCGTTCATCGATCAAGGATGTGTATGGTCCCAACTGAGTAAAGAGGGAAAAACGAAGGCCCGCATTAATACTCAATCGATCGCTTACTCGCCAGTCGTCCAGCAGATAGATTCCAGACTCATGCGCATATTTGGGTTCCAACGCGTTGGTGAACGTTTCTTCCCCATTCGTGGCATTGGCTACGTTCGGGATCAGCTTATGGTAGGTGTAGTGCACCCCATATTTGATACTATGTGCAGGGTTGGGGTAATAATCAAAGTCGAGTTTGAAATTGCCGTCTCTTACGCCACTAGCAACATCGACGGAAAAGTCGGCTTGCCCACCCTCAAATGAAAAATCGTAATCATTGTAGATTGCTGAGACATTCAGGAAAAGACGATCATTGAACAGGTGATTCCAGCGCAGCGTAGCCGTCGCATTCCCATAAGGCAGATTGAAGAAAAAGTCGCGCTCGTTACTTCGGTACTTTAAGACATCGCGCCCGAAATAGGCGCTCAGGAAGATCCGGTCGCGTTTCGAAAACCGATAATTGACTTTGGCGTTCAGATCGTAGAAGAAATAATTAGTCCCGGCGAAATCCGAATTATTGATCGCTGGTTGAGCCAAGTCAAGCAGGTAGGTCCGGCGGGCAGACACAATAAATGATGATTCACCTTTCACCAGAGGCCCTTGAATTGTTGCTCGGCTTGCCACGATACCGACACCTCCATCCAATTGAAATCGCTGCATGTTGCCCTCTTTCATCTGGATATCCACAACCGAAGAAAGCCGAGAGCCATAGTTGGCAGGAAGCCCTCCTTTGATCAAGGTGGTATTCTTAATTGCATCAGCATTGAACACAGAGAAAAAACCAAGCAAGTGACCTGAGTTGTAGACTGTAGCCTCATCCAGCAAAACCAGGTTTTGGTCGGGGCCACCTCCGCGGACATAGAAACCGGCGGTCCCCTCCCCTGCTGACAGGACACCAGGCAAAAGTTGAATGGACTTTAATACATCCACCTCACCCAATAGCGCTGGCAACTTCTTGATCTGGCCAACCGATACTTCTACAGTACCCATCTTGGTGTCGTCAACATTCGAATCTTCCGGTTTTGCCTTAACGACCACTTCCTCCAATTCCACCCCTTCGCGCATGGCAACATCCAAAGTCCGGTTGTCCTGGAGTTCTACTTGGATAACCTGATCGCTAAAGCCCAGGTAACTGAAAACGATATTGTACGTCCCTGGATCCAAGGTTAAGGAGTAAAAACCATAGACGTTGGTAGCCGCTCCTTTTCCGGAGTCACCTTGCACATAGATATTCGTTCCTATGAGTGTTTCTCCACTGCTTTCATCGGTGACGTAGCCACTAATGGTAAATCGATCAGATTGGGCAAACAGACAGCAGGAAGAGAGCGAGAAGAGCAGCACCATTAGAAAGGTCAACTTCTGGGGCATAGATTTTTTCATTCGTCGGTACTTGAAGTCAAGCAAAAGATCAGCTATAAAACAGCAATAGAACGTCCGGGTTGCGTAATGCGCTGTTAAAGTAATCGGTAAAACAAACAGGGCAACTCGGATCACCCGAATTGCCCTGCCTTCTATTTCTATTTCCCGGCAAACCGGGATGCGAATTATTCGTATTTATAAGGCAACACCTTGCTGTCCTTCACAGATGATAAAGTCATCAGTGTTTTCAGGCGTTCGATCTCTTCGATCTGCGACAAGGTTTTGAATAAAAGTTTCTCATAGGTTGGAATATCCTGGCAAATAATCTTGATCAAGAAGTCTGCATCACCGGTGATGATATAGCATTCTACGATCTCTTCAATTTCCTTGATCTTTTCCAGGAAATTGTTCAAGGCATTTTCCTTCTGCCA
>SPJK01057602.1_pt1 | contig 34107 bp, 30 predicted proteins | sample 3741771 | NCBI WGS metagenome assembly SPJK01 (sample SAMN10925997, study PRJNA522277) | cold seep metagenome | isolation source: Elba SIP-enriched marine methane seep metagenome, extraction at timepoint T2 | place: Italy: coast of Elba, Mediterranean Sea
CGGTAGGGTGATATCGGAATCGTGCCCCATCCAGCCGTGCCAATCGCTGCGGCACAGGCCCGTGGCTTTGACTTCCAGGACGACGCCTTGCGGGCCAGGTGTAGGGTCGGGAAGGTTTTTCAAGGAAAGTGGACCGGTGAAGGAATCGTAGTAGATGGCTTGCATACTCAGGAGGGTTTGACTAGGGGGAAGATACGGGCTATCTTGAAGGTAAAAGAGGACTTAAGGTGAATGAATTGATCAAAATAATCAAAGCTATTGGCAGTTATGGTTTGATTGCCAGCAAAGAGACTAACAATAAGCCACAAGATTTAGAACAACAGTTAGTCAACCTTTATAGTGCATCTTTCGAGATTCAATACACCTATGACGATTCCGATTACCCAGATTTCGATAAAAATCAGTTTCCGGATGTCATTGAAAATGTCCAGCAGAATTTTCCAGACTTCGGCTATTATCATGAGGTACTGAATCCCCAAGCAATAGTGGAGGTACCTGTTTATGGAATGGGAGATGCAATAGATGATCTATCCGATATCATCTATGATCCACTGGAAATAAAATGGCGAGTGGAAAACAACAGCGAGCAAGATGCCTGGTGGTATTTTGAGTTGATATGGCGCGGGCATACCAAGGCTCATGTGCTTGGGTTGTTGAATTATCTGGAAGCAACATCCTAACCCATCCCCTTACCCCTGCCTGCTCGACCGTCTCGCTGGCAGGCAGGCTTCCCCGGCGATGAATGCCGGGGTCATGGACTTTCAAAATGGAAGGGTGATAAGTGGTGGTAAACTAGTTGGCACGGTAGACTTTGAGAAGCGAATCAAGAGCTATATCGAGCAAAACATGATTGTTCGATGCTTAGGGAGGTAGGATTTCTCCAAAATCCAGCGCCATAGAATAGATTCGGACCTCGGAGAGGCCCTACACTGCTAGAGCATCCACAATAATAGCTGATCCGACCTCGGAGAGGTCGCACTTGGCCCTTGATTCGCGTCAGTATTCCAATGTGCTAAACTGGCTCCCTTCCCTTGCAAAGGTACCGCTTTAATACAAATTCAAGCGGGTCATCACCTCTTCTTTGTGCCCGCGACTGATGGGCACCTTCGTTTCCTTGATCTGTAGAAAAGTGGGGCCTATTTCACTAACTTTCTCCAGATTCACAATAAAAGAACGGTGGGTTTGAATGAAGAATTCATCTGGCAAGATATCCAGGAAATCCTTCAACGTAGAGCGGATGACGTGGCGGCCAGTATCCAGATGCAACTCCAGGTAGTTTTTGAACGCCTCTACAAAACAGATATCACTCAATGGAATCTTGCGATAAGTAAGTTCGTCTTTGACGAAGATGCTGTCGTTGATGAGGAGTTCTTTCGTTGTATCGGTATGGCTTTCCGGCAATTGAAGTGACTCCTGTTGCTTGGAGTGCGTATGGAGCGCCAATTCAATGGCCGCATAGAGATCTGCTTGGGTAAAAGGCTTGACGAGGTAGCTGGAAGGCTCCGTTTTAGCCGCCTCAGCAATCGTTGCCTTATCGCTGAAAGCGGATAGGAAGATAAACGGGATCTGAAAACGTTCGCGAATACGGGCTGCCAACCAGATGCCGGATTGGCTTCCTTTCAGATGAATATCCAGGATAGCAATATCGGTATCGCCACGCTCGAGGATAGCCAGGGCTTCATCAGCCGTCATCGCATCCCCAGAGATGGCATAGCCAATCTCTTCCAATTCATCCCTTAGCGCATCCAAGGTGATGAATTCATCTTCCACGATTAGCACACGGATCTTCTTCATCACTGTTGTTTCTAAAAGCGGACAAGCACTGCTGTCCCGCGTTCAACGGCCAACCATTCGATGGTTCCTTGCAATTGGCGAACCAAGCCATTCACGAGGTTTAGACCCAAGGAACGCGATTTACGCTCCCTTTGCTCCGGATGAAAGCCGACACCATCATCACTTACTTTCAGGAGATACTGCTCGCCACTTTTATTGAAATCTACTTGTATGGTACCTGCCCGTTGCCCAACAAAAGCGTATTTGTAGCAATTTGTAATCAACTCATTCAAGATCAAGCCGACCGGAATGGCCGTGTCGATGTCTAGTTTTTCTTCCGCTACATTTAACTCTATCTGGACTTGTTCGGCATTCGCCGCCTGACTTTTTCGGATATTCTCACTCAGCTCCTGTAGATAAGAATGGATATCGATCCCACTTAATTGATCTGATTCATATAGGTTTTGGTGAATCAGCGCCATACTTTGAATTCGTTCCTGCCCCTCGCGAACCAAGGAGCGGACAGCTTCATCTGTAGACTTGCGGGCTTGCTTGTCCAACAGGCTGGAGATAATTTGAAGATTGTTCTTCACCCGATGGTGAATCTCCCGCAGTAGGACTTCCTTTTCAGTTAGTGATTGCTCAATCAAAACGTTCTTTTCCTGGATCAGCAAGCGGTCTCGCTGTACTCTTCTATATGACCAAATGAGTACCCCTAGAATGAGTGCAGCTCCGGCCAATAGCCAGAGAAAAAAGCGGGTTCGAGCTGCCGATGCCTGTTGTTCTAGCAAAGTCGCCTGTTCCGCTTCACGGCGTGCCTGTTCATTGCTAGCCAAGTCCATGCTTATCGCTGCTCTGGCGGTCGCTTCTTCCTGGTTGCGTTCCACCATAGCCATTTTCAGGTGGTGGAAAGTATCCAGCGTATTCCAAGCCGCTTCGTACTGGCCAGCCAAGGCTTGCACTTTATGCAATTCCCTTAATGAGAACAAGACCATCTCTGTGGTATCCGAATCAAGATGCTGCCGCACGAAGTCGAGTTGCGCCTGGCCATACTCGACGGCCTGGTCCATCTCACCAATGGCCCAGTAATATTCTCGCAAGGCCGCATACATGCTCATGCGAATATGGATGATCCGGTAGCGTTGGTCGCTAGCCAGCAACTCCTTAATTTCCTCGACATACGGAATAGCCGAAGGTGGATCCAGGAAGGAAAAGTTGCGAACCATCCCAATCAAGGCGTCGGCATAATAGCCATCTGGCAAATTCTTGTCGCTTATCGTCTGCAATTCTTCCAACAGGACGATTGCTTCTTTCCGCAAGCCAGCATCTGTATAATTATTGGCCACCAGATACAGGGTGTGCTGTAAGCGACTGTGTTTATCGATTTGGCGGGCCATTACGAGGGCTTCGCGGCAAAACTCTATAGCCCGGTCATAGTTGCCCAGGTACTTATTGGTGGAGATGAAGACCATGATAATGGACAGCTCTGTATCCGGATCTTCTAAGGTTTCATTCAGCGCTCGGGCCTCATTTGCTCGATTCAAGGTCGCATCGTAATCGCCTAATTCGAGGTAGACCCGGGTGAGGCGAATGAGTAAATCGACCCGTTGCTTGTCGGCTAACTCATAGTCTGTCAAAATCCCCTCTAATCTTTTTGCGGCAGCCTGATGCTGCCCCTTATCATTGAGCGCTGCAGCATAAGTGGCTTCGATTTTCACCCGTAGATCAAGGCAGGCTTGGTCTGAACATCCCGTCACATACGAGATACTTCGATCATAGGCCGCTTGTACATCCTCCAACCTCCCCTGGCGGTGATACAGTTCTTCAGCAGCGTACCAGATCTGTGCCGAGCTTAATGACGGCACATTTTTCTCGGCATATGGAAGCAACTCATTGATGGTAAATTCTAAGCTATCCGTATCCCCTTTACGTCGGTATTCATCGGCAAGAAGGCGTAAAATACGGGTGCGAGCGGTATCGGTGGAAACTTCTGAGAGTTGTTGGTACAACTTTGTGGAGGAAAGCGCTTCTCCTTGTCCTGACAACACAAAGGAGCAGGACAACAGCAATAACACGGCAAGCCAGGCTATTTTGCAAGTAGCTGTCAATTTCGGACGATTCATCTCACAGTCTTGATGCCAGACCAGATGGACTTTTTTGAAAGCCCTTTACAGTAAGCTAGTATACGAAAAAAGGGCGAACCTGACAGGCTTCTTCTCTTATATCAGCTCGCCATTTCACTATCGGTCCCAACTTCAACGGCATTCGTCCCAGCAGGCTTTACTTATTGCGCTGGATATGTTTTATTGAACATTCTAGCGCCAGTCCCCTTACTTGCAACGCCACACTATCAATCAAGCAGTTACCGCAATTCACCGAGATCTGTAATGCCAGCGCATTTTATTATCCACTATACCCCTTTACTATGCGTGATTTCGATAACTCCAGATTAAACAGATCGATCGCCTTACATGATGGCAATTCCCGACAACAGCTTGTGTTAAGGGATATTCTATTTATCCAGGCAGATCATATTTACGTGCGCATTTACTTAGCGGATGGCCAACGGGTTTTACATCGAAAGTCCTTGCGTGAGCTTCAGCGATTCTTACCAGCCCCATTCTTTCTCCAAATCCATCGCAGCCACATCGTCAACCTCACCTGGATAGGTGAATGGGATAGCCAGGAAATTGAGCTGGCGGGTCACCGCTTATCAATTAGTCGTGCCCGTAAAAAAGAAGTACAAAAAGAACTATCGACTTTCTTTAGTCGACCGCAACGATAGCTGACTTCCATCAGACCATTTTGATCCACCACAATAGAGGATTGGGGGTTAACCGGGGAATCGCTAATTTCGAGGCATGCGCCGATCACTCCACATTATCTTGCTCGTTGCCTTCGCCTTCCTTCTTTCTTTTGCTTTGCAGCGTTTGTTTTTCGCTGATCTACGTGATGGATTCAACACTATTATCGGACAAGCTGCTATCAGCTATACGCTGGCGTATCTGACGGTTGCCTCGCCGCTACTATTGGCCGTAGTTTTCCTGCACGGTGCTGGTAATTTCTTTTCCGAAATTGGCTTATCAAGCTCCATTCCCCGAGCACTAATTTTTGCTCTACTGTGCACCTTACCGATGCTAATTGGATACGCCTCCGTTTTCGAACTTGATCAAGAACTCACCTTCAATCGCATTTTCGGAGGGGCGATCATGGCTGCATTCATGGAAGAACTCTTATATCGAGGCATCCTGTTTGGCCAGTTGTTTCGACATACTCGACTAGGCTTCATTCCTGCAATTTTGTTCGGAGCCTTGATCTTCGCTGCCGCTCATCTGTATCAAAGCCAAGACCCCGGCACGCTGGTTGGTATTTTCCTCACCACCTTTATGGGGGCCGTCTTGTTTGCCTGGGCTTATGTGGAATGGAAAGACAATCTCTGGGTGCCCATTTTTCTGCATTTTTTCATGAATCTTTTCTGGATGCTGTTCTCAGTATCGGATAATGCCTTCGGCGGCACTTATGCCAATGTCTTTCGGGGCATCACCATTGCCTTAATTATCCTGCTAACCATTTTATACAAGCGCCGTAAGGGACTAAAAATGGCCGTCAATCGACAGACGATCTGGATGAAATCCTCTATTTGAACGAGGCATGAAAGGAAGCTTCAATCAAATGATTAATGTCATTGAATGGGCTACCTGCGCAACCAACAATGTCATTAGCAATTCCAAATTCAGAGTTAGCGGCAACCGCAACTACGATATCATTGTGAAAAATATACCAACAAGATCTAGCCCCTTTTATTCCTCCGTTATGGTGAAACACCGGTGCAACCGTTGGGACTGGAGCATGGGTGGTGTATAACCCAAGGCCTCCAGCCATCGTAGGATCAAAGAGGGCATCTCGCATATTTTTAGATAAAAGTAGGTTGGTATATTTTGCTCGGTACATCGTCATACCAAGAAGGTTAGTTGTAACAGCTAAAGTGCCTCCTCCCGCTCTATCACACTGATAGCCGGGGTCAAAGCCAGGCTCGCTGCTATCACAGTGATTGTAGTAAAGCACCTGATCGCTATTCGTACAATCTACCGCAGAACCCAGGAACACTTCCGCTTTGATGTACTGCATGTATTTGATCCGCGTCATGGCATCATAATTGCTATCAATCCACGGCAGCTCAAAGGCGGAGTTAAACGGCACATCACCATTCAAAGCAGGAATCAGCAAGCGAAGCAAACAAAAGTTAAAATTCCGATAGGCATATGTTCCATGATTACTCAGATCTATCCCCTGTGCTAATTGCGCTTTCATCTCTTGATAAGTTTCTGCATTTACTACGAACCCGCTTTCATGCAACAGCAAATCCCTAAACGTGATGACCTCTGTATTGGGGCCGAATGTCCACCATTGTGGCAAGTATTCAATAATTGTGGAATCCAGGGTTAAACCATTAGCATCCAGTAGCTGCAAAACAGCAATCGAGGAAATCGTTTTACTACTACTGGCAATATTCATCCGAGTGGTAAAGGCTGTGATCTGTTCTCCCTGGCCGTCATAACGAGTCAGGCCATTACTTCCTGTTTGTTGTAATACACCATCGTAGAAAATCGAGAAACTATAGCCCTTGGTATATCGCCTTAAGTTTCGATTAAGCTCTTCTGCAAACGCATCAATACTGGTACAATTGGCACCATTGGCATCACAGACAGTATCCGTTTTATCACAACTTGAACTCAACAAAACACAGGTAAACAAAGCCATCAAAAGGCAGAGCACATTCCATTTCATGCTGATTGTATTTTGAACGATGATGAATGGTTGGTTTTGTTATTCATGTCCTCATTGCTGAAAAGTTACCGCCGTTTGTAGCCTTTCCCACTCGTGCCGCCTGCTGCCCTTAGACTAATTTCGAGCAACTGATCTTATTCACCGATCATCCTTTTCGAACAAATCTTGCTCCTGCTGGAACAAGCCTTCTGCTCCTGTTCGCCCGTAGTTTTGCTTCAAAACAACGAACAATGAGTATTACAAGAGCTTTTTTCGCTGCTATCCTTATCTGGACCTTAGGCGTCAGCGCTTATGTGGCCTCCTTCTCTTTCCAGTTGTTGGAAAACCCTGATGTGCAAGCTAATATTGTACTCTTATTTTCCCTGGTTCCCATAACTTACCTGGGAGCGAGTTTCTACTATCGGAAGGGGTTCCCGACACATGGTTTCAAACTCGGTGCATTCCTCTTTGGCATCGCTATGTTGCTCGATGCGGCGATCACCGTCCCGGTATTCATCATCCCGGCCGGCGGTAATCACCTGACCTTCTTTACCGACCCCGGCTTTTGGATAATTGCCGTGGTGTACATATCGGTCGTTGTAATTTACTGGCGAACTCGGGTGGCCGTACCCGCAGCTTAACACTTTCTTAGCCTCCCTCCACACCGCAGGTGGTGGTGAGGCTATTTTTGCTTCCTCCAGGCCACTATTTAGTAGCCTGGCATTTGATTCTTCGTTACCAAGTCTGCTGAATTATGCCACCCAAAGCCCAAGAAATCACAAGACTTCGTTACATTTAGAGGAACTGAGCGATCCCCCAGCTCGATTTCCACACACTTAAAAACCTATATTTCATGGGATTTGTAAAGGACTTGGTCACTCTAGATGTAGTAACGGTGACCGGCAAGATGGAAGTAAAAGTGACGGACGTAGAGCGCCGCAGCACGGAAGATGAGAAACCGAAAAGCGTGATCGATTTTGATGAATTATTTACGCGTATTAGTGGTGAAGTTTCGGGTAAAGCGAAGCTCAAAATAGTCGCAGCTACACGGATCAACATCGATAAAGACACCTACAATTTCGTCTCCGAAGACCTGGGAGAAGTAGGAAAAGAGTTAGTCGAGTTACACTTCAAATCAGTTGACATGGCCGCCAAGTCTCGTGCGGAAATCATTGGTCGATTGTTGCCAAATTTTGGTCGCAAGGAGGCCGAATCCTAGCTGATGGCAAGGTAACAAACCATGTCAGGTTACACCTCCGACATCGTCAAATTCAAGAAGCACTGCAAAGAGATCAGCCACGAAGACGCTGGTGGCAAATCCTCTTGGCTAGCCTTGGACGAACTAACTGAGCAGCGCATGACGAAAGTCTATGCGCTGCCAGCCCAAACTGTGCCCGGCCTTTCTTTCACCGAAAAACAGAAGCAAGACAAACAGCTTCGCGGGCTATGGCACCAGCTCACCCAACACCTGATGGATCTGGGCTATATTGGCGATAAAACCTTTGAGCAATACTGGAAACAAAGCAAGGAGATACTCCGAAAATCGGAGCTATTGGACCCTATTGTGGAAGGTGTACGCACCTACCTCCAGGAGGAACGGGCAGACAACATCCTGGAGTTGATCAATTCGACCAATCCCAACAGGCCCTTTTCCCGCCAGTGGATTGAGCAGCACCTGGGCATGATCGCCGAAGCGATTTCCCGCTACACCTCTTTCGACGGCGTGCTTCCTCCTCCTGAAAGCTACGAGATCGGTGAAGTTTCCTGTTATGGCCGCTCCCTGGCTTTTCGCATGAGAGTGTTATTCGCAATGGACAGCGCACTGGATGACGTCTACATATTTGATCAATCGCTGCTCAAATACACGATTGGCCTCAACAACATCCTCCAATTTGAAAAAGACAGCTCCTTCAACCCTCGCGTTGAGCAGACAACGATCGATGAAAAATTCTGGCGCTTTACCGCCGATATCGATCGAATGTTCAGCGCTTACATGGATGCACTTCCCAAAGAAATAAGTGACAAGGCTTTTGCCGTATCCTATCGGCTGTTTCAAAAGCAAGATTCAGATGGCAAATTGTCGTTCTTTATCAAGAATTACCAATTGATCGTCAGCCAACAATCAGCAGAGAACTTAAAAGGTAATAGTAGAAAGTGGACGACTAAGCGGATCGAAAAGGCCCGCAAGCTCCACGAAGGGAGCTACAGCTATATGGCTTGTCGGCTCTTGCAAATAAAGTTGTGGCAAACCAGTTTTTATGCCGGTGCTATCGACGGTGACTGGGCCATCTTATCCCACCATGCAGCGAAGGCCGCTCGTGAGGAAGAATTAGCGCACTTCCAAAACTTGAGCAAACGGGAACAAAAGCGCATGCCCTACAGCGAAAAAACGATCCGTCGTTCCATCTTCGAAAGCGAGACTGAACGAATCGTTGCCATCGATGTCCAAGACCTCTATCAAATTCTCAAGAGTTATGTGAAGACCGCTAGTCCTACCAGTAAAAAGGAAAATGTCCCCGATCATCAGCTCATTGAGCAATTGAATACCAAATACCAATTACCGCCCGAGAAAATTGACAAAGCCGTATTAGAAGAAAAAGGCCTCGATAAGGTATATGATGGAATGAAGGAGAACAAGCGACGACGAGTGGCCTTCCCTTCTCAAGGCAATCGATCCTTTTTCCGCGGACTACTTCGTGGGATCAAGAAAATTGCACAGTGGATCAGTAAGGCGATTGGAAAAATAATGGGAGTGGTGTTCGCCTTTGCCAAAGCGATCATTGATCGTGTACGCAAGGGAGTCCAACTATTTTGCCGCGGTTTCCGTTACATCTCCCACCTGCTACTAGGTCGACCTTTTTACTCCGTAGAGCAAAAGGAAACCGATGAGGAAATGTTCCGCGTGTATTTGACAAAGTTCCGCCTTGATTTTGACTCTATCAACCTTATTCCGGAAGACTCCACTCCCGATGGTCTGAAGGCACATGGCTTGTTGTTGGAAGACATTAAGAGAGGGATGCTCTTTTTTATCGACGTTGTCGTTTTTGTTATTAAAAATATCGGCAAGCTTCTTCATCCCGGAGGATGGATTTGGTTAGGGCTGCAACTGTTCCGATTTGTTTTCAAAGGAGCGGCCCTATTGCTAAAAGGCCTGCCACTGCTCTCCTAGTACTTTGAGTCATCACCCGGCTTCGAACTCATGTCACTGACAATGCTCCTTAAGGATTAAGCTGGACTTTCGGGAAAACCGAAAGTCGTAGAGGGAGACGTGACAATGAAATCGTCACTGTGGTAGAGGGTAGAGAGATGACCAAACAATTCAAAGAATGTAATTTCTAAGATTGGCTCCAAGCACCGATGTTGGAAATTAAACCTTGGTCCTTTTTATCGCTCTACTCCTTCTCTTAGGGCCCGTACCTCTATACCGACTTTTACCGAAAGTCCAACTAAGTTATCTTAAAGGCAAACTTGCGCCCTTATACGGCGTAGGATATTTCTCCACGCCAACCTACTTGCTATGCGATACGCCTTACTCCTTACCGCCTTATCTCTGCTGTGTTTCAGTTGTCAAACTATGGAGGAAGCTACTCCCAGTCCTATCATCGTCATCGGAGGTGGGCTCATGGGAAGCGCCACTGCCTGGCAGTTGACACAAGACGGACAAGAAGTTATCCTCTTGGAAAAGCAAGACACGGTATACACGCACGGCTCTAGCTATGGCGAGGCCCGCATCGCGCGAAGCAGCAATCGCGGCAATGACATCTGGTCGTACTTGCACAATCGCTCCGTAGAAGAGGTAAAAACACTAATCGACTACCTCAATAGCACCGAAGAAGGCGAGCCATTCAAAATCTCAGCTATTTATACCACCTCGCCCGTCACCTATGTAGGGCGCACCCGCATTTACGAACGACTGATGGCCTCGATCCTCCGTCAACATGTCGACGCTGAAGTAGCGGTGACCCAATCCGAGGGGTTGGAAAAATTCGAGGTCGTGCTCCCCGATAGCGTGCTCATCCAACGTGAATACAATGAATACTCCGGCACCATCAACCCCAAGCAGTTGATCGCTTACTTGCACGAAGGTATTCGTCGAAAAGGCGGTCAGGTTCGCTATCGCACGGAGGTTACGGCCGTAACTTACGAGCAAGCATCTGACCTATATTCCATCGAAATCCGAGAAGGTGATGGCAGTGCTTCTGATCAACTTACAGCCAGTCAGGTCATCAGCGCTGCTGGCCCCTATACTGGGCCCCTTTTGGAGGAAGTCGCTCCCTATTTCGACACATTAATCAACCCAGAGCGCGTCTTTCTCGCTTTCCTGCAGATCGATTCTACCGTCTATTCGCAACTGTCGGAAGCGGATAAAGAAAAACTACAAAGCTTTTACCCGGTCATCAACAGCTCGGCCGGCACTCGAATGGGTAGTTTTTTCTCCATGATCGAGTATTACGATGAGGCGGGCCATCCTGTGATCAAGATTGGTGGGCACTTTCAGCGTTCCCCGATCGAAGCTTTGGATCAGGTGTGGAAGATGCCTTTGCAGCCCGAAGAAATCGAATGGAGCCTGAATGGTACGGCCGGCTACATGGAGCTATTGCAATTGCCCATTGCGAAGGAAGACATCAAGGTCGTCGGCGAATACTCCTGTGTGTATTCCCTGGCCGGCTCAGAAGTGCCCTTTGTGACGCCTATCCTGGGGGCAGATCAGCAAGCTGATCATGACTTTATCGTACTAGGCGGCATGTCTGGCGTAGGCGCCAAGGGAGCCATGGCTTATGGTCGAATGGCGAGCAACCTGATGATGGGAACCACCGAAACCGACTCCCTTTACCTGGAAACAAGTGCCGCGATGGGCTTTGAACGCTTGCAGCGGGATTTGGGTATTGAATAACCTTCTGCCTGCATATACTGTTTTCCCCGTAGAATGATTATCGATCACCGACAAATCGATCTTTTTGGAAAGATGCTTTTTGAGCGTGCTGTCATACAGCCTCCTTTCAAAAAGCCCAATCCCATGCCTAATGAAGCATGCTTCCTTCATATTCGGGAAGGGGCATATAACTCCATCTCGGAAGAGGAATATTTGCGGGTCCCCCAAGGACAATCCGTCTTGATGAAATGCGGAAGTTATCTGTCGCAGATGCTACCCAATCGGGAAACTGGCATGTACGAAGCCGTCGCGGTGCACTTTCATCCTGATGTATTGCGACGGGTATATCGTCATGAACTCCCCTCTTTCCTACACGAAAAAAGACAACAGGTCCGGAGCAATATGGCTCTGATAGCATCTTCTATTCCGATCGATAAGTACGTAGAGGATATTCTATTTTACTTCGAACATCCGCACTTGGTCAATGAAGATATCCTCATCCTCAAAACCAAAGAAATCATCCTGCTTCTACTCCAAACTAAAGATGCGCCAAACGTACTCCAAATCCTGGATCACCTTTTTACCGAGCGGACGGTGGATTTCAAAACTATTATTGAAGCGCATATATGTTCGGAACTTAGTTTAGCAGAGTTCGCACAGCTTACGCACATGAGTCTTTCTTCTTTTAAGCGCACCTTCAAGTCGATCTACAACAGCACGCCTGCCTCTTACATCCAAAATCGTCGCCTGGAAAAGGCCGCCGAATTACTCCTTGTTTCGGACAGCACCATCGGTGACATCGCTTTCGATTGTGGCTTCAAAACCATTAGCCATTTCTCGCAAAAATTCAAGCTGACCTACGGCATTTCCCCATCTGAATATCGCCTGACCCGCTCAGGAAAATAGTTGACCCTCTCGCGAAAGCGAAGCTTATCACCCGCCGACATCTTTGCATCATCACTAAAACAATAGAGATGATGACATTACGAAATGGGTCTTTCAGCCTGTTATTCCTCATGTGCATCGCGTTCCTGGGGTGCTCTTCTTTTGCAAATAATACAAATCCTAACATCATGGAAAACAATCTAGCTCCTACAGCTGACACCGATGAACAGATCGTCAACACGGCCTTCTTTTATCTAAAAGAAGGGCATGAACAACAATTCGAAAGACTGCGCAGTCGCGGCAATGTGCTGCTGGAGAAATACGGTGCGAAGATCGAGCGAGTCATCAAGCCACAAATGCTTGCTGCCGGCGATTTAGATCTTCCGGATGAAATTCACTTTGCTGTGTACCCAAATGCTGCGGCAAAAGAGGCCTTTGACAATGATCCGGAGTTCCAGCAACTAAAGCAGGAGTACGTCGCCACCTCGGTTGATAGAATGTTCGGCTTCGCTACGCGCAACGATGACTTTGAGTTCTTTAGAGAGATAGGTGACGCTACCAAAACCTACGGCATTGCGCTAGTATACATTAAGGATGGACAGGAAAACATTGATCAATTTGCAGCATACCATCAGCAAGCCTGCGAGATCATACCCGAGTTCGGCACGCATTTCGAACGCTTCCTCATTCCGTTTGCTGCGGCTAACGAATTAGTCGAACAACCAGACGAAATCCATCGCTTCTACTTCGACGATCCAGAAGGGATGCAGGCCATGGTCACAAATAGCCGTATGCAGGCGTTGTTTCCCAAACGGGATGAAAGTTTAGAGAATCTTGTATTCATCATTGGAGAAGCCATCCAATAGAAGCAACAAATCACTTCACTTCTTTAAAAACTAATCATTTTGAAAAATATCATCATCACCGGAAGCAGTAATGGCTTCGGTTATTTGGGAGCACTCACACTTGCTCGTCATGGTTTCAAAGTATGGGCGACCATGCGCCAAACCAGTTCGAAGAATGCTGCAAAGAAAGCTGCACTGGAAACGATCGCCAAGGAAGAAAAACTCTCCTTGCAAGTATTGGAATTGGACGTCACAAGCGAAGAATCTGTACAACGGGCCGTCACCACCGTACTCGAAGAAGATGGCCGCATCGATGTGCTTCTCAATAATGCCGGTGTCATGTACGTGGGTATTAGCGAAGCATATAGTATCGAGCAGATTCGCCAGCAATTTGATGTCAACTTCCTAGGCATCGCCCGAACGATCAAGGCTGTAGCACCAACTATGCGGGCTGCCAGCGACGGCCTGATCATCAATACCACCTCTTTGGCTGGACGCTTGGCTTTTCCTTATTTCGGTATCTACTGCGCCAGCAAACACGCCGTGGAAGCCTATTCGCAGGCTTTGCGATATGAGTTAGCCCCATTTGGGGTTGAGGTTTGCATTGTGGAACCTGGGCCGTTTGGTACGAACCTACTATATTCTGGACCGCAGGAAGCCGATCAAGCTACTACCACGGCCTATGGTGATTTTAAAGAAACCCCAATGGCTATGCTAAAGAATTTTGAAGGATTCTTTGCCAGCGACGACGCTTTACCTCCACAACTCGTTGCTGATGACTACTTGAAGCTAATCGAGACGCCAAAGGGGCAGCGAGCCGTCCGCACGGTTTCCGGCATTGATTTCGGCACTATTTCACTGAATGAGAAAGTAGCGCCTATCCAGGACGATCTAGTTCGAGAGACCTTACAAATGGAGCACCTATTGGTGGTACAGGAATAGCGCCTAGCCTACCAGGAATTGGGCCGACAGTCATCCCAGTCCACTAAGATTGGGATGACTTTTTTATACCTTAATCCATTATCTACAACCTATCATAAATCCAATGAGCAACTGGTTCAATCGATCGGTAGGCTTCGACGAGAAATCACGTGAGCAAGTGCAATCCCATTTAAAGCTAGAAGTCGGAATGGCAGGCTTTCGCTACGCTAGCCCTCGACGCCTTGTACGAAGCCACGCTGCATGTGGCGCTGTTGAATAAAGTGCGCAGCGGCAACAAACTCACCTATTTGACATTGGTCGGTGGTGGTGCATTCGGCAATCACGAGCAGTGGATCATCGATGCCGTAGTCAAGAATTTACGGCAGTTCCAAGCTCATGATCTAGATCTGCGGTTCATTAGTTATAGCGGCCCAAGCCCGGTAGTGGGACAAATACTAGACCAGCTTAACTGAGTAGAAAGGGTGCTAAAGTTGGTACTGTCGATCAATCGGTCGAGTGGCCGTCCCTCGTAATTTCCTCCATCAGGCGTTGCCCAAACTGCAACATTTTCAGGGTTTCGTCGGTCCGAGCCAGTTTCAGCTTATTGAAAATAAGTAGGGCTTCACCATTGCATTCGACATGCTCTACGTCTTCATTTTCCAGAAAACGGATCAGCTCGGGTCGGAAGAATGCGCGGATTTCCTCTTCGTGATCACCCATGAGCAGGTATTTATTCGAAAATCCGGTATACAGCTCAAAGTCGATATCGCGATAACCGGTAAAGGCCATTACCCGATCAAAGAGTTTATCGAAAATACCTTCTTTCTCCAGGATAAATTTCGGAATCGGTTGTGGTAAGTGTAAAACCATGACCGTACTGTGAAATACTTCGGCATTGAAGGCCGCTCCTTCATTAAAGGTAACGTCGGCAACTTCCCATTCAACCAGCGACTGCTCGTACTTACCGCTCAGCGAGTTGTCTTTTCTTTCAATCGGCCGGATCTCAAAGAATTGGAAATTCCGTAGGTAGGACGTATTCCAGTTGACGTGACTGTCGAAGGAATAGCTGTTTTCTTCCGCGATGTTTTTGAGGCGCATTTGTCGAGGTGACATCGTTGCCGCAATTGGACTGAGGTGAATTTTAAGGGCACGATTATGTGTAGAAGAAGAAACATGATGATCCAGGCCAATGATCAACACATCACCTCCGGAATCTTGCTGAGACCGCAAAAAGGTAGTGATCTTCTCCATGAAGGTCATCCCTACCAATCGGGTCTCCGAGAGGTCAATGTTCACATTTGCTCCGCTGGGAATCATGCTAATAAGGTGATCTACTTTGGGGATCGCCAGAAAATTGGCGACACCATCGATACGCAAATCGTAGTTCCCCTCCCTTGACATAAAGACGTTAGAGCCGGGTCGTAGCGCCGTTCGAAAAAATTGACCGACAGGCTGTCGCGCTAGTAGAACATGTACCAGCAAGGTAAAGGCGGTACCACCAATGATGCCCCACAACAAATCGGTGTAAAGCGTAATGACAATGGTCACTAACATGAAGATCACTTGCTCAATACCCATATTATATACCTTGCGAAAGGTGGCCGGAGAAGCCAGACGGAAACCAATGTACACCAGAATCGCTGCCAATGCTGCCAACGGTACTTTTTGGATCACTGGAGCTAGCAACAACAAGAAGATAATGATAAGCAAGCCGTGATAGAAATTCGACCATTTCGTCTTTGCATTGTTGGTAATATTAACCGTGCTACGTACAATAACCGTAATCACAGGAAGGCCACCAAGAGCTCCTGCTACCATGGTTCCCATACCTACCCCGATAAGGTCTTTATTCAGGTTCGATTTCCGCTTATAGGGGTCGAGTTTGTCTACCGCCTTTGCCATCGCCAGCGTTTGAATCGAAGCAATGAGGGTAATCGTGACCACGGCCACCCAAAACTCCACCGTATTGATCTTGCTAAAATCCGGGTATAGAAAAATCTTAGACAGGTCTTCCGGAATAGCGATTAGGAATTCCGGTCCCACCGGATAGGCCGCCCCAAAAAAGTCAATGGTATGTGCCTCAAAAAAATTGAAGGCATATACTAGCGGTATCGAAACGATGAGTACCCAGAGGGAAGCAGGGAAGAAGTGTAGGAAGCGCGACTGTATCTTCGGGATAACAATCAGCAGGATCAATCCGGTAAGCGAGATAAGCAGAATAAACGGATTGATTTCGCGGACTTGTCCAAATATAGCGGTAAGCTGATCGATGGTATTTCCCTGAACGGCTGGCGTGCCTAAGGCTACGTGGAGTTGGCTGGCGAAAATGATAATACCGATCGCCACCATAATTCCTTGAATAACCGACGAGGGTAGCACCTCGGCAATACGGCCCAGCTTCAGGAAACCCATGAGCACCTGAAGCGCACCAGCTACACAAGTTGCAGCCAAAACGTAATGCAAGGTTTGTCCGGATCCATCATCCAGGCTATGCAAAGCAGAGAGTATCACCGCAATCAAGCCGGCGGCCGGCCCATTGATAGCCAGATGGCTGCCTCGGAATAAGGTCACCACAATTCCTCCAATAATAGCTGACAGAAGGCCAGAGATAGGAGGAGCCCCGGAGGCTACTGCAATTCCTAATCCTAATGGTAGTGCTACTAGCGATACACTAATGGCTGCCAGAAAATCGGATCGCCAATTTTCGACTAAACCGCGCAGGCCGGTTTGGGGTTCGATGTGATGCGGCGGCTGTTGCGGCAAAGTTCATATAGATTAATGGCTCACAAGGTCTAAGAAAGAAACATGATCTAGTCGCTTTTCTTAAAATGGAGGTGATAGTAAGCTAATTAGCTGGGATTCACCTATCTTTTATGCATGAAAATCATCGATCACCCTAATATGCCTTCACCCGCCGGGCACTACTCGATGTGTATTGAACATCAAGGTGTACTTTATCTAGCTGGACAATTGCCGAAAGACCCCGCCACTGGTTTGATGCCAGAGGGGATTCGTGCCCAAACCAGGCAGGCACTCGCTAATATCAAGCAGATCGTAGAATGCGCTGGCAGTTCACTTGAACACATTATCCAAATGAGGATTTACATCCCTCATGTTGACCTTTGGGATGATGTCAACGCAGAATACGCCGCTTTCTTTGGCAGCCACAAGCCTGTGCGGGCAGTTATTCCTTCCCGTGAATTACACCACGGCGCTCTGATCGAAATCGAAGCTGTAGCAGCTACTCCGTAAAGGCATATTTATGCAACTGCGCTTATTCTTCTCTCTGTGTTCACTCCTGTTATCGGTGGCTGGCTTTGGCCAGGATACCTTACGCGTTTATTCGGAAATACTGCAGGAAGAACGTACACTTTTAATTGCCCTGCCGGAATCTTATGAAGGGGACCGAATCTACCGAGAGCGGACCTACCCTGTGATGGTCATGCTCGACGGCGAACGCCTCTTCGAGACAGCTCGCACCATACTTCATGATCGAAGTCAGGCTTCGGTAGAAGAAGTACCGGAGATGATCTTGATCGGCCTAATAAATACGGATCGCAGAAGAGATATGCTCCCGCTTCGTCAATCAGATGAACATGGCGCTTCGCGATTCCTTGCCTTCCTGGAGCAAGAGCTCCTTCCCCTCATTGAGCACCGATATCGGGCGAGTAGCTACCGCTTGCTAGCCGGGCATTCTTTCGGTGGTTTATTCGCTACTTATGCTCTCCTTCACTCCTCCAGGTTTCAGGCTTTCTTGGCGCTGGACCCCAGCTTGTGGTGGGAGAGCGAATGGGTGGTTGAAGGTTTGCTTAGCACTAATTTGGACACCACAATTCATCAGGCTTATTACTTGGCCAGAGCCAACAACCCTTTTGACGAAGGACAGTATGCGGGACCATTGGGCGTTGCTTTGCAACATTTTGAAGAGGGGCTCAACAATCTACACGCACCTAAGCTTCAGTACCGTATCGATTACTTCCCGGAAGAGGATCATTTTTCAGTAGTCCTCATTGGCCTTTATCAGGGGTTGCGCTATCTATTCCAGGATTATCGCTTCCCACTGAATAAGTTGACCACCCACCCCATAGATAGCGTACGAAGCCATTATGTAAGGGTAATTAAACGGTATGGCCCTGATTTCCGGCCGCCGGCATGGGTGTTCCTCCAGATAGCGAATTGGCTCAGTGGGAATGGCGAAGCCCGGCGAGGGCGACGGTTGCTCCAATTCTTAGCAGAATACTACCCCAACGCTCCGCTACTACTTAATCACCTGGGTGATGCTTATCGCCGCGATGACCAAAATGGGGCCGCATTACAAGTGTTCCGACGAGTATTGGCACTGGATGAACGCAACGAACATGCCCTGGCCGCCATTCAAGAAATAGAAGCACATAACGAATAATTCACCATCAACCTATTGAAATTTATTGCCCATTACCATTAGTCATGCCTGCTACCCAACCACAAGATGAACAGTTGCTACCTCTAGTCTGCAGCCTATATGATGAACCAACAGCGTCATTTTCATTGATCCGCTGGAACAGCAACCTGATCTATGAAGGCCCTTCCACCTACCTTCGACTGACGCCAGTAACCGTGCGGCAGCAAGCCGATATCGCAGCAGAACTACGATGGGTCCAATACCTGCTTGAGGCAGGGCTGGATGTGGTAGAACCGATTAACACGGTGAATGGCGAAGCAGTAGCTCCCATTACTAGTGACTCTGGCACCTATCTGGCTGTAGGCTTCAAGAAAATCCATGGCCACCGTATCAAGCCCGAGGAGTGGAGCCCTGCCCACTATCGGCGCTTAGGTCAACTAATCGGTGCCATGCATCGCCTAAGCACTGAATTCACTGCTATACATGGCACCAATTACCAGGACTGGTCAGATATTCCGGAGCATACTAATCACACCTATTTACCGGCCGCAGAAGGCGATTTACCTACCCTTTTCCAGGAAATCTGCACTCGCCTGAATAATTGACCAAAGAACCACCAGAACTACGGCGTGATCCACTACGATGTGCATCATGGCAACTACCTGCTCGATGAACAGCAGCAGATCACCTTACTCGATTTTGAGATGACTTGCCGGGGCTGGTTCATCAGCGATATTGCTACTACCTTTTACTACATGCTACAGCGTGAGCCAGTAGCAGAACGAGCGACTGTCGATAAGGCCATCGCTATTCCTTTCTGGGAAGGCTATACCTCCGAATACCACCTTGCGGATGAAGAACGAAGCATGATTCCACTGTGGATGCTGTACCGCGACCTCATGGTGCTGGCCTTTGTTCACAAGATCTGGCCGCAAGGCCAGCTAAACGAACAACAACAAGCGTATCAGCATATGCTGTGGCAATCCATCCGGCAACGGCGCGCCTACCTGCAGCTCTAGCAATCGACCCATCAGAACAAATTAGGCACTTGTGTGCTAATGACGATGATAGCGATGAAGAACAAGGTTAGAAGGATCGCATAGTTCCAGTTGAACTCCCAACTTCGGTCCAACTGAATCGATTCATCCTTCTCTGCCGATCGGCCTGACAACAGGCTTACTGCGATACCAACGGCAAGAGTTACAACAGCACCAACCGCATTCCACCAGAACCAAAATACCTCGGGCACAAATAGCCACAGATAAACATTAACACCTACGCCAGCCAGCAAGCCCACGTTTGCACCAATGGCATTGACGCGTTTAATGGCAATGGCCGCGATAAAGGTGGCCAAAATAGGCCCGTAGAATACCGAACCAACTTTGTTGATGGCTTCGATCACGGTCTTGGCGATATCGCCCGTAAAGAAGGCCAGCACGATACAAACGATGCCCCAGAATAGCGCGGCATACTTCGAGTACCGCATGTACTGTTCATCGGGAAGGTCCTTATCGCGGTTGAAGAAGTCTTCCACCGTAGCAGCACTTAGCGAATTGATCGCAGAGCTCAAGGAAGACATCGCAGCCGAAAAGATCGCAACCATCAGAATACCAATGATGCCATGCGGGAGGTAATCACGAATAAAGATCGGGATCATTAGATCTGGCTTATCCGTTGGAATACTTTCTAAAAACCCCGTCTGGGTCATGGCCAATGTGCCGATAACTAAGCCCATCAGGCAATAAACAAAGGTGATCGGAAAGCGTAGCAATCCGTTGACCAGCAGTGTCTTCTTCACTGTTCCCATATCCTGTGCCGAAAAGAGGCGCTGTACCTGGCTCTGGTCGGTGCCATAATAGGAAGCGTACAAAAAGAAACCACCAACAAGCATGGGCCAGAAGCCAAATTCGTCGCCTTCGGTCAAGCCCATTGAGCCAAAATCGACAGCCATCAAGCGGCTGCGATCCAAATTGCTGGTCAGCTCTTCCCAACCTCCCAGGTGATACAAGCCTGCTACCAGGCAGATCACAATTACGAGGAACAGGATGATCATTTGAATGACATCGCCATACACCACTGCCTTCATCCCACCCTGATAAGAATAAATGAGCGTAACGACACCAATGATGAGGATGGTTTGCCACATTGGGAAGTCCATCACACTAGTGAGAATCAAAGCGATTGTATACACCATGACACTGGTCGCGAAAGCTCGACTCACCTGAAAGACTGCACTGAGCAAAACGCGGGTAGACGAACTAAATCTCTTTTCGAGATAAGCATACACGCTGACAATCCCCGCCTTATACATGGGCGGAATCAGAAAGACCATCAAAAACAACATAGCTAAGGGCACCGCAAACTCATAAGTCAACCACATCATACCGCCACCTTGTTTCAGCCCAACAAAGGCCGGCGCCGATACAAAACTGATGGCCGAGAGCTGCGTGGCAATCGTACTCATGGATAGTGGAAACCACCCCAGGCTCTTACCGCCCAGAAAATAGTCTTGGCTATTCTTATTATCCTTGAACAAGCGGCCCAGAAACAGAAAGCCGATGATGTAACTGACAATTACGATATAGTCGACGGTATTCATACTGTGTTTTTTAGAATCGCAGAAAAATAATCTTCCTGATTTTTTGGTATTACTTATGGCCTCGTCATTCGCGCCAATTTTTCTTTTACTCCTCCCAACCATTCTCCACGCAAGAGGCTGAGCAAAATGAGATCAGCCCGGCCGGCCTGATGTACAGCAGGTAGAAAATCACGTAGTATTCCTTCTCGTTTCACGCCAAGTCGTTCGAGTGCTCGCAGGCTCCGCGTATTTTCAGCGTGCACACCAAAACCCACCCGTACGGCTGCCAATTGCTCAAAGACAAAATCAAATAGCAGGTACTTGGCTTGCTGGTTGACTCCGCTGCCCCAAAAGGCGGTTCCGTACCAGGTATGCCCCATTTTCAGGTGATTTAATTGTGGATCAATCGCGTATAGCCGGGTCATACCTGCTAAGCAGTTTTTCGTTTTATCGACAATGGCAAAAGGATACTGAAGGGCCTGCTTTCTGGCTTCCATCGCTTGTTGGAAGTAGGCACTAAAAGCATCCCTCCTTTGTCCGTTTTCGGTGAGGTAGGTCCAGATGCGAGAATCCTCCGCCAGCACAGCAAATTCATCTACGTGCTCTGTTTGCAAAGGCTCCAGGCGAATACGAGCATTTTCAAAGATGTAGTCTGCCCTAAAATCGAAGATGGTCATCATCTCAGTTAGTAGGTTCCTGAAGCAAATCGACGGTGCAAGCTGCTGTCCAGGAGAAATCACCACCGCCATAGCCAACCGTGAGCGTATCAGCCAGTGCCTTTTGCGATTCGAAGTATTCGTAAAAGCCATGCTTGGTGACCAGCTCAATGAGGTCAGACTTGACAATTTCGGCAGTCTCGCCAAAACCATAATCCTTAAGGCCGTGGTAGATCATCCAATTCATCTGCGACCATACCGGCCCGCGCCAGTAGCGTTTAGAATCGAACAAATGGCTATCGACATCGAAGCTTGGGCATATATGAAAACCGCGCTGGTGCAACGACTGCAAGTAGTCATTCAGCAGCTTTGCCTGCTCTTCTGTAGGAATGCCCGCATGTAGTGTGGCTATACCGCCTATTTCCTTGTAGGCAATCGGATGATCAGCCCGAGCATCGTAGGCGCAAAATGTTTGTAATCCTTCGTGCCACAACTTCTCTCGGAAGCACTTCTTCGATTGCTGTTGCCATTCCGCTAATTCCCCAACATCGAAGCCGAATCGTTGACCAATGCGAATGAGTCCTTCATTGGAGCGGATCAAGGCCGAATTCATGAGCGTATCCTGCACTAAGAAGGGGCTCTCTTCGAATATCCCTGGCCCATCATAACGGTGTGTTTTGCCCAACTGCAAGAGGTAGACGTAGCGGTCATACTGGTAGGACGTGGGGCGTTCATCTACCGGGGCCAAACTAGTATCGCGGCGCTCGTAAGAAGGCAACTTAGCTGGATCAATGATGATACGATCCAAGGATTCATCCCAAAGCGGCGAATTATCTCGCCCCGATTCCCAGGGATGGAAAATGAACATTAAGCCTTCTCGTTCTGGATCTCGGTAGGTGTACAAAAAGCGATGATAGTGCAGCACTTTCGGAAAGAGCTCCTTGACAAAAGCAATCAGCTGTTCGTTATCGGGGAACCGGTTCAGCAGGTGCTCCAGCACAAAACCATGCACCGCTGGTTGGGTAATACCTGATGATTTGGGTTTTTGGGGCGCGCCAGAATTGACACTGGAATCCCAGAAGTCGTAGTTCGGGAAGTACGTTTTTTCGTTTTCACTGTGGAATACGATATGTGGTACCATGCCGTTCTCCCACTGACTGGAAAAAAGCGAGGCGAGTTCCTGTATGGCCCTATCCAAATTGAAGTGGCTGTGACCGATACTGGTAAAGCCCGAATCCCAATTCCATTGAAAGGGATACAATTTGCTAGTGGGGATGGTAAAGCCATCTTTCCAGTTCAATTGCAAGATATGTCGGGCGGTTTCAACTAAATTTCCCATAGGATCTGCTATAGAAATCGGGACAAAGGCTCACCTTTATCCCGTGATAAAATAGTAGGTATGAAGCTTAGCTTATTGAGAAAGGGCCCCACTAAGGGGGTTAGCAGGGCCCTTAAGAAACTTGCTTACACTCACTAAAAGTCAAATGCTGCTCTGATGAAGAGTCTACGTGGCAAAATCGGGCGGCCAACAAAAAAGTCACTCACCCCGGTTTGTGCGTCGCCCTGACGAGGCGAGCCTTCGGTAACGCCGTCTGCATCCAACAAGTTGAAAACAGAGATACCTAAACGAAGTGTTTCTTCATCGCCCAATGGAAACTTATAGCCCGCGTCCAGGCGAACGATATTGAATCCATCCAGTTCAACGGTATTCGCATCATTAGCGAACTTGCTCCCCATAAAGTTGCTGGAGATATTGGCGTCAAAGCCACCGGCCTCGTAACTCAAGCCAACCATACCCATTACGTTAGGCTGACGGCGAAGCTCATTGCCCTCTTGTTCTTTGTTCCCTTCTACTTCGGTAAACTCATGATCTTGGAAAGTAAAGTTACCGTAGAGGTTCAAGCCTTCTGAAAGTACATAGTTCAGCGTGGCCTCAATACCGATCGTCTGGGTACTCTGTAGTTTCACTTCTTCAATGACATTACCTGGGTTGTTCGGGTCATTAATGAAGTCGACGTTTCGACGGTCATTCAAACTAACGTAGAAAAGGGCACCCGTAGCGGCAAAGTTTCCTGAGCTATATTTCATACCCAGTTCTCCCTGAAGCACTGTTTCCGGCTCATAGCTCTGGGGGCGGCCCGGCGCTGAGAAGGAGATCGAACGCAGCTGCGGGAAGAAATACCCACGCGAGAAATTAGCGTAAAGATTCATCGAACTACTTGCCTTATACAAACCGGCAATAGCCACGGCAACATCGCTTGTCGACACTTCGCCTTTCTGGAAGGTATTGCTACCTACACCTGTTTCGCGGCTGATGATACCAGAGGCACGTTCCCAACGAAGACCTAGGTCCAGGTTAAAGCGATCGCCTTTGATTTCATCGCCGATGAAGAAAGCCACTTTGCTACTTTCGTGGTAGCGGTTGGATGTTTGGCTACCCGAAATGAAGCCGCCAGTGGAATAATTCACCATGTTACCTAGTGAATCCATGTAGCTCACGTCCACCATGCGTGGCGCATTACGGAAATCACCTACAAAGCTGCTAATCCAGTTATTGTCTTCCGCCTTGGTATTCGCCAAGAAGGTACCAAAGCTGATATTATGGTTGCCTACCGTTTTGGTCAAATAGGTTTCACCAACCAACTCTTCCATCGGACGCTCACGATCAAGAATCCGGTTTTGGAACAATAGGTCACTGCCCGCCAATTGGGTAGCATCGTCCACATAGGTGAAAGTTGCATCGGCTGGCAGGCCGCGATCTGTGAGGTAAGAGGCCTGTGTTTCGGGTACATTGTGTACACCGTCACCATCCAGGAAGAGGTTAAACCAATGGTCGTAGCGCGCTACTTTGGCTTTGGTCGATAAGCGCCAATCATTGCCGAAGGAGTGCCTCAAGTCTACCTGAAGGTAACCGCCTTGGGTCGTCACGCCATTTCCAATCGGCGATTCAAAGCGACCGAAAGGTGTATCGAAAGAAAAGTCAGTTGCCTGACTCGTCAGCATCGTGTAGATGGTTTCTCCATCATTACCAATTGGACGCTCCCGCTGACCATTGTCATTCGCCAGTGGATAAGGCAGGTAAAACTGTACATTATCATCGATGAGTTGGCCATAGATCGTCAAAGAACTATTGCCGTCGTTGAACAACTTCTTAATGTTTCCGCGAATTTGGTAGCCGCGGGTTGGCAGGCCTGTTTCCAGTGGTCCTTCATCATAGCGATAGAAACCAGAAACGGCGTAGAATAGGTTTTCACTCAATGGCCCCGAAACCAGGAAGTCAGACTTAATTCGTCCTCCTTCAGCCCATTCCAGTTGTACTTTGTTCACTGGGTTGGCAGAGCCTGTAAAGCTGGTATAGTTCACAATACCGGCTACACTACCTGCACCAAACAATGTGGACGAGCCACCGCGTGCAAATTCCAGGTTGCGAAGGCCAATATCGTTGCGGAAGTATACATCATGCGCAGAGGAGTTCAAGCCGAAGGTGCTCAGCACCGGCAAGCCATCTACTTGCAGTGGTGTAAACTGAAACTGACCACCCGATGGCATACCACGAACAAAAACATTAGTGGCAACTTCACCACCACCGCCTTCTGCCGTAATGCCTGGAATCGTCCGCAGGATATCCGCCTGAGAATTGGAACTCAAGCGCTGCAATTGCGCTGAGTTAAGTAATGACAAGGACATCGGTGACTCCTTCTGTGTACGGCCACTGAAGGTACCTGTAACAACGACCTGATCGAGGTCGAAGTTGTCCGTGCTTAGCGTGACGTCTTGTGTGTAGCTACGGCCGTTTTCAACCGTTAAGCTAATTTCAGAAGGGCTATAGCCCGTGTAGGAAAAGACCAGTACCTGCTCACCGGCTGGCAACTCCAATTCGTAGTTACCGTCGAAGTCAGTAACGGTGCCCGTATTGAGGTCTTTGATCAGGATATTAGCCCCGATCAGCGTTTCCCCATCGCTATCAGTTACGGTACCAGACAATGTACCCTGTGCATAAGTATGACTCATGGTTAAGGCAAAAACCAAGACACAGAACAAAGGCTTGATACAGTGTAAAAAATTTGGCTTCATAACTTTTGATTGTTTGTATGTTATATTCTTTTTAAATGTTCTGACAAACACTTCATGCACAAAATTAGATTGGGTTTCATCGATATGCCTACAGCAAACTACCCATCACTAACACTATTCTATACAATTTTGCCTCCTACAGGCTTATTTTGTTTATTATTGTATGTATGAAGCCGGAATATGAGAAGATAGTTGAACCGCCGGAACGATCTTTTACCGCCAAAATCGTGACGCGCAAGAACCGACCCTTACTGAGTCAGGCTTGGCATTTTCATCCTGAAATTGAGATCTGCTACACACAAAAAAGCAACGGCCGCCGCTTCGTTGGCAACCAGATTGCTGACTATGCTGAAAAGGATTTAGTCATGATCGGTTCGAACCTACCGCACGGTTTCACCACCGATGTATACAGTAGCCAAGTGGTGATACAAATGACCGACGATTTTCTGGGGCGGGCCTTCATTAACAAACCTGAGCTACACGCGATCAAACAATTATTTGTACGAGCAAAACGTGGCCTAGAATTTAAGGGAGACACCAAGAAAAAGGCCCGTAAGATCATTCAGCGACTAATACGTCACGAAGGCATGGTGCAGCTCATCCATCTGCTGGAGCTTTTACTTACCCTAGCCGACTCGGAAGAAGTACACGGCATTTGCTCTGAGGAATACGCCCTTGATTTCAATGAAGCACATCTGAGCCGCATCAAGATCGTCTACGATCATATCATGGAAAACTTTCGCGAAGAGGTGCGTATCAAAGCAATCGCCGACAAGCTGAGTATTTCAGAAGCCGGCTTCTACAAATTCATTAAGAAACACACCAAGAAGACCTATACGCAGATCATCAACGAATTCCGGACCAACTATGCCAGCAAACTTCTGATGACTACTGATATGAGCATAGCCGAGATCTGCTTCGAAAGTGGTTATAACAATGTCTCTTACTTCAATCGTAAGTTCAAGGAGATCATGCAACAAACCCCTCACGACTTTCGCAGTCATTACCTGGGAAGGAAGGATTGAGGTACTATCGTTTACTCGTCGGCCTCAGCCTGTCGGCCCGTTCAGCAAGCCAAGCGCTCCCCTTCATCCCTCGATCTCCTGAAGGGGACGCCCACCCCCTCTACGCTATGACAAAACTGCTTATTGCAAGCCGCAAAGCGGCGCACTGCCCACTGCACACTGGTCAACTGTAAAATATATTCAGCAATCAGTAATCGGTATACGTGCCTCAATGGCCATGCGTCGATTTTTGTATCAGAACTAAAATCGAGCACAACATGAATAAGCAAGTTATTATCATCACAGGAGCGTCGGCCGGTATTGGTAAGGCCGCGGCTTTGCAATTGATTCGGGAAGGACACATTGTATACGGTGCCGCTCGTCGCCTCGACAAAATGCAAGACCTCGTGCAAGCCGGAGGCCATGCGCTGCCGTTGGATGTGACCGATCACGAGCAAATCAAAGTATCTATTGCACAAGTCCTCGATGAGCAAGGCCGCATTGACGTCTTAGTCAACAATGCCGGGTTCGCCATCTGGGGATCGGTAGAAAACACTTCTTACGAAGACGCCAAACGCCAGTACGAAGTCAATGTGTTTGGATTGGCTGAAATGACTAAAGCGGTCTTGCCTAGTATGCGGGCGCAACGTTCAGGTAAGATCATCAATGTTTCCTCAGTGGGCGGTAAGATCTATTCTCCACTCGGCGCCTGGTATCACAGTACCAAGCATGCGGTAGAGGGGTTCAGCGACTGCCTCCGCCTGGAGGTCAAGCAATTTGGCATCGATGTGGTTATTGTAGAACCTGGCGCTATCTTGACCGAGTTCGGTGATGTCATGAGCAGCAACTTCGAAGAGGCTGCCAAAGATGGGCCGTACCAAGCACTAGCGCTCACGGTCGAAGCCGTTCAAAAAAACAGCTATGAACAGGGAAATAGTTCGCCTCCTTCTGTCATAGGAAATGTCATTGCAAAAATTATTAAAACCCGCAGGCCCAGAACTCGCTATGCTGCTGGCAAACTAGCCAGCCAGGTCTTGTTTATGCGCCAATGGTTCAGCGACCGCTTCTTCGACCGCATGATCTTACGCATGATGAACAATATGGGGAAGAAAGCTTAGATGGATTCAATCTAGTGTTTTCTCTTCGGCTGCCGGCCGCTATCCCCTGTCGGCCGGCTAGTCGCAAATTTTCTATACCTAGAGCCTTGGTTGCGCATAACAACTGGTTTACTGCCAACTGAAATCACTATCTTAAGTTGTCAAATGACGATGCTTATGCGCACTCTTCTATCTTTTCTATTCATCAGCTTACTTTGCTTGGCTTGCGGCAACAGTCAGTCATCCTCCCCAGCTCAAGAGGCAGATGCGTCGCCTGGTCATTGCATGGAGCGCATCATAGCGCTGGACGATTCCTTGGGCACCGTCCGCAACCACGCCTGCGAACGCATTAGTTTGAGTGAGACCATTCGCAATTATGTCGCCGATATTCGCGCACTCGATTTTTCGAGTTGTCCGGCCGATTTCACCAAAGCATTTGAAGAGCACGTCCTAGCCTGGGAAGAAATGATCGTCGTAACCGATGAGTATCCCGATCTGCGCGGAGAGATGCACGATCTTTTCGATGACATCAAGGAAGGCGAACACGAATACTACCTAAACAAACACCTAGATGCCATCTGGGGTACCTGGGCCGAAGTAGAAGACGCCCTGGGCGTCGTTAGACAAGAGCGCCATTGAGCTTAGCCTTACTCAACCCGGTGTCCGGTGTCCGGTGTCAAGCTGTCAGATTGAATCGACGATTGGCTGAGGTGACTGTTGGTCTGATTACCCCTACCTATTTGTAGGTAGATTCATCAAATTCAAGCATAAATACATGGCAATACATTGTAATACATCTAAAAAATGGCTATACTTGTAAAGCTGATTAGCTAAACCCATCCTACTTGTTATTCCCCAGTCTTTTAATGAACGTGAACATCTTCACGAATCCAATCGGTGAATGGCCTAAGGCCTAATCAACATTGTTTGCCCCAGCACTTCATTCGTTGAATGACGATCAAGCATTCGCATGCTTGGAACGAACCCGTCATTGAATTGATGGTGCTATGGCTGCAATAATTTAGGTCTACAATAGACTACACACACCATTCACAGCCGCCAGAGTAAACTATACACAATTTTCGGTGAGGCAGATGGCCGTGGTCCCAACGGCTGCGCTATAGCATAAAGCTTGGCTCAGTTTGTAACGCCATGGTTGTCAAAGGCATACCTGTAGCCTAGCTGCTGGTATGCATGGTATCATTTTCTCAAAAACAAACCAACATCATGGAACGTACTACCGTGCTATTCCTACTGCTATTCTGTGCCCTATCGCTAACGGGACAAAATTTCCAACAACAAGCGGACGAACTCCTGGAAGGAGCCTTTGCAAAAGATGATTGCGCTGGTCTGGCGGCTGGCTTTGCCGTTGATGGTGCTATTAGCTGGGCAGAAGGAACCGGTTTTAGCAATCTGGAGAACGAATCCCCCTTTCACACTGAAACACTACATCGCATCGGTGCTGTGAGCAAACTTATGACCGCCGTTGCCATTATGCAATTGTACGAACAAGACCTCATTAATCTCGATGCTACCGTACAGTGCTACCTACCGGACTACCCCGAACATGTACAAGGAGATATCACCGTGCGGCATTTGCTGACGCATAGTTCTGGCATCATCGACCAAGTCACGACCAGAGGGAAAGCTCACACCGAATCCACCGACTTAATCGATGCTACTGCGCTTTTCCAAGCAAAGCCCCTACTCTTCCAGCCAGGCAGCGACTTTCGCTACTCGGCCTATGGGTTTGTAGTACTAGGCCGAATTGTTGAAGAAGTAGCGGGTATGCCTTATGGCGACTATCTGCGCGCCCATGTCTGGGAGCCTGCTGGCATGACCCATACCGAGGTGGCTTTTTATGCAGAGGGCAACCCCGATAAAGCCTCTTTGTACCGCTATCTTTCTAATGGCGAGATCAGGCCTGTGTATGCTACTCAAGTGAGCAACCGCTTACCAGGTATTGAAGTCTATTCTACTACGACAGATCTGCTCCATTTTGGCGACGCCATCATGAACGGCACCCTGTTGCAGCCGGCAACTACCGACCTGATGATGCAAGATGCCGGGCTTAAGACCGATGGATACGGATGCGCTATGGGATGGTATCGCTACCACGAGCACCCGCACTACGGCGCTGTAGTTGGCATCAATGATAGTCAGTCTGGCTGCTCCGCTATGTTCATGTTGTTACCGGAGCAAAAGGCAACCGTTGTTGTCTTGTCAAATACCTCTGGTGTTATGCCAACTGTTTCCTACACCGGCATGAAGTTAGTCGGGCTAGCAGGAGTAAGCGCCAACCAATAGATTATAGGCAAACCTTTACTCGACGATTCAAACTTCCGCTTGGTCGATCTGATTGGATCGGTACGACCAGACCATGTTATTTGCAGACTAGACCAGAGTGGTCTAGTCTGCAAACGCATTTTTGGATGAAGCATTTCTTACGCTATACCCTTTTCCTTTGTTCCCTAGTATTTTTTACATCATGCCAAGATGTGGACTCACTGGTAGCTGCTATTGCTGAAAATGATCTTCTAACATGTGAGCGGGTGGGGTTTGCCGGTAGCAAAAGTGATCAATACCAACGTTTTCTTCACTTACGTACAATAGCCTCTCCCGAGGAATTAACCGCCCTGCTTGAGCATGAAAACGATGTGGTCGCAGGCTATGCCGCTTATACTATCCTGGATCGGGACTTAATCCCTCCTTCTCGTCTATTTAAAATCACCTTAGTGCAAAATCGATCTGTCAGTACGATGTGTGGATGTATACTTAGTGGAGCCGCTGTTTATGACCTATTGTACTCCCGCTACAGAAATCGACACCTGGAATTTCCCGACTCAGCAAAAACCGAATACGGAGTACTAAAAGACAACCAAGAACTCCTACAAATGGACAGCCTGATACTCTATTCAGATTCCGTTTATTGGCTTCCTCGAAAGTATGCGCTCGAAAACAGAGTCTACCCTCCCCATTTCAATGAACGAATCCAATACTTGGCTTTCGAACGACAGGACTACTATGCCATGGAATATGTTTTTCAGCACTTGCGAGTAGGAAACGAAGAGCAACTGATGAACGCGCTTGAAGTTTTTGCTGCCACCAAGGAAAATGGTGTGGATCAGAAAGCCAATGCGCGGCGAATGTTAAGCACGCTGAACAAAGAGGAATATGAAAGCACCATTCAATAGCTAAAACATGAAAGCCATCATCTGCACCCAATACGGCCCACCGGAAGTTCTTCAACAGCAAGAGGTACCTAAACCCAAGCCTAAAGCCCGGCAGGTGCTCGTCCGTGTACGGGCAGCTACCGTGGCAGCAGGCGATGTGCGCATTCGAACCGCCAATCCCACAATGATCCGCTTCATCTTCGGCTTTCGACGGCCACGGCGGGCGCCGATCCTTGGCCTCGAACTGGCTGGTGAAGTAGAGGCTGTCGGTGCCAAAGTCACGCGCTTCCAGCCGGGTGATACCGTGTACGGCCTCACGGGTTTTCGCTTGGGTGCCTATGCTGAATACCGTTGCCTCTCCGAAAAGGGAAGCATTGCCTTAAAACCCAACAAGCTAAGTTTCGAAGAAGCGGCAGCTGTGCCTGTCGGAGCTTTAACCGCGCTCACCTACCTCCAACACAAAGCGCGGCTCCAAGGTGGTGAAAATGTCCTGATCTACGGTGCCAGCGGTAGCGTAGGTACTTATGCAGTTCAGTTGGCCAAGTACTTCGGCTCCGAAGTAACGGCTGTTTGTAGCGAGGCCAATCACGAATTGGTTCGGTCCATTGGTGCCGATCACTGCATCGACTATCATACCGAAGATTTTACGGCGAATGGTCAACTTTACGACCTCATCTTCGATGCGGTTGGCAAGATCACGCAGCGGCAAAGCCGTGGGTCGTTGGCCCCGCTTGGCCGCTTCCTGACAGTGGACAAGGGCCTGGCTCGTGGCGGGGCCGACAATCTCAACTTCCTCACTTCCCTCATCGAAGCCGGCCACCTTCAGCCCGTCATCGACCGGGACTATCCGATTGATGATATCATATCCGCTCATCGCTATGTAGAAACCGGCCGCAAGAGGGGAAATGTAGTGATTACAATTTGACTGTTTTTCAGTTTGCAGTTTTTCCAGTTTGCAGTTTTCCAGTAAGCAGTTTGCAGTAAGCAGTTCGCAGTAGGCAGTTTGTTGCTTCGCAACTTGCAGTAGGCAGTGGGCAGTAAACGTTCCTGTTTGTGGGGAGGTATTCCTCCTATCCGAAGGTCGGTTTGGAATCACTATTGGGGTTATCTGCAGATCTTAGCAAGCATTCTCTACCAGCTTCCTTATCTTTTGGAGTCCATTAAATAATCACCCGATGTTGAAATTCTTCCGGCGGCTACGTCGCCAACTGCTTATTGAGAACCGCTTTAGCAAATATTTGCTGTACGCCATCGGGGAGATCATCCTGGTGGTGATCGGCATTCTGATTGCCTTACGGGTAAATAATGCCAATCTGCAGCGCCTCGATAATGCGCAGGAAGCACAATACTTAACCGCCATCCAGCAGGAATGCCGCACCAATAGTGCCAATTTGGCCACGGGGATTCAATTCTGCGAGCGCATCCTAACTGCTATCAACTACATCGTGGACAATTTGGATACACCCGTGGAAACGCTGGACATCGACTCCTTGAATGCGAGTCTCGGCGAAACCATGCTTTACGTCACCACCACTTATATTCAAGACACCTATCGGGAGATGCAATCTTCTGGTCACCTAAGCCTCATTCGTTCCGATTCCATCAAGAATCAGATCACGGCTATCAATAGTTTCTATGATCAGTATCGACGGATCGAAGACGACTCCTGGCACACCCACTTCAGCCTGGTCTACATTCCTTTTACCAGTAAGCATCTCAACATGCAGATCGCCGGGCAGTACTGGTCGCAGTATTCGCCGCCCGGTTCCGGCTACGACTACCATGCGGCCACCTTTAATCCGCTTACTTTCTGGTCGCTTCCACCCGATGATCCTCGCAAGCTCGAATTCGCCAACATTATGCAGGTATCCTACGGGGGCGTTTTTTATGCCAAGATCTCCGCAGAACGCTTGAAGGGGATGTCCGACGAACTCGAAAGGGCAATTGGACGGTTTTTAAGTGTTCAGTAGGCAGTTTGCAGTGCGTTGCTTTGCAACTTGCAGTGGGCAGTGGGCAGTTTGCCGCTTTGCGGCTTGCAGTAGGCAGTAGGCAGTTCGCAGTTGCACAGCTCGCAGTAGGCAGTGGGCAGTGGGCAGTTTGCCGCTTTGCGGCTTGCAGTAGGCAGTAGGCAGTAGGCAGTTCGCAGTTGCACAGCTCGCAGTAGGCAGTAGGCAGTAGGCAGTTTGCTGCGCAGCTAGATCATTCACTGTTTTTCAAACTCGCATTACGACTGGTTGAATTCCAATTTCATTCGAATCGAATAGATTTGTGCTAAGTAAAGGCCATTACGATGCGAGACTTAGACGATCAAATACTGGACTATGAGCCGGATGAGGAATCTCCCTTCATCAACAGGCATCTTTACATCGGCGCACGCCTGCTAGCTTGTGTGTTGCTGGGCTACGACCTAGTCGTGATGCTTTCCTGGCAATTGCACATTGGCTTTGCTGGTGTGCCTGGCATTTCTTACTACCTATCCGTATTTCTTCCTTTGATTGCAGCAATGTACTTCGTCTACTACAACCTGGTGCAAGTCATTATGGAGATTCAGCATAGCAAGGTCTATCCAAAATTCAGGACTCCCTTCATTGTTGTTTTACTTTTCGTAGCGACTTATTTTATCCTAATGAATATTGGCCCGGCACTGCGTGGGTCTATAAGAAGTATTGGCATCATTAGTTGTTACTTCATTATCCGGCGAGAACGGCAGTACTATCGGTTTTTGTCCAAGCGGTAAAGCAGCCCCCTATTGACACAACTTCTTAGGCACATTTATTCACCACAAAGACCGCCAAGAGCACGAAGTTTTCAGCTTCTTTAAAATAAGCCTTAGCGTTCTTAGTGTGCTTGGTGGTAAAATTTTGATTACCCCAACGTAACTTGTTCGTATATGTACCCCTAGCCTTCCACCTCTTCCAAAAACGCCCATACCACTTCCCAGGTCGCCTCGACTTCGCCGCCAGAGCGTTCGGCTACCAGCATGGAGGAGCCGTGAGAGCCTGGATCAGCGATGTGCACAGTATGCCCTAAGCTTTCGGCAAGAGCGTGCTGGGTTTGTACGCTTTCATATTCCATTTCAC
>SPJK01002118.1_pt1 | contig 34012 bp, 24 predicted proteins | sample 3741771 | NCBI WGS metagenome assembly SPJK01 (sample SAMN10925997, study PRJNA522277) | cold seep metagenome | isolation source: Elba SIP-enriched marine methane seep metagenome, extraction at timepoint T2 | place: Italy: coast of Elba, Mediterranean Sea
AGTGGTTTTCTACTAGAAGAAGCCTGCCAGCTCTGTCGCTACGCGGGTATGAGTGACAAATTGCGCTCATTCAGTCTGATGGGTATCAGTCCGCAGAAAAAGCAACCTCTGCAGCAATCCGCACAGGCTTTAGCGCAAATGGTGTGGTACTTTACCGAGGCTTACTATCAACGGAAGAACGATTACCCGGCGACTAATAAAGGGCTTACTGAGTATTTGGTTGACCTAAAAGGAAGGGAAGAAAAACTTGTGTTCTGGAAAAGCAATAAGAGTAGCCGTTGGTGGCTGCAGGTACCGGTAAAGACGGCTCGGAAATATCAACGCCATCGCTTAATCCCCTGTAGCTATCTGGACTATACCAATTCTTGTCAGGGAGAGGTGCCGGACCGCCTCATGAATGCTTTCAAACGCTTTCTTTAGCGGGCTTCAATAAGTCGTTCCAAAGCCATGCCGCGACTACCTTTGATCAGAATCTGGCCATCTTCCCAATTATGCGGATCAAACCATTTCTGTAGGGAGCCTATGCTGTCGAAATGACGAATCCCGAGAGCCGTCCCGGCTAAAGAAAACAACGGCCCCACCAGAACCAAATCCTTCAGTGGTAACGACTGTGCCCAGCTCGCCAAAGCTTGATGTTGATCAACACTAGAATCTCCCAATTCCAGCATATCTCCAAGAATTGCCAGCTTCGGTCCTCCAGCCAGGCGGCTAAAGTTTTCCAGCGATGCCCGCATGCTACTCGGGTTCGCATTATACGCATCAAGTAGCACCTGAATGCCCCGCCAATCGGTCCATTGTGACCGATTGTTTTGCGGTACATAAGTGGCAATTGCCCGAGCAATTCGGGGCGCATCAATCTTAAAGTATTTCCCAACAGCGACGGCTGTCTTAATATTTTGCAGATTATGCTTACCTGATAGGTGGCTATCTGTTTCGATCAACTCACCAGTAGCCGCATCCAGAAACGCAACTTGGATAGAAGGCTGGAGACGCAAACTTTTAATTTCCATCGGGACTTTAGCAGGGCTGGGTTCGGCCGAGTCATGATAATAGATAACCCGACCCACCCCTTTTGCCAGTTCCTCCAGGTATTGCTCATCCTCATTGACAAAGGCCACACCACCAGTTTCCGCCAGGTATTGATATAGCTCTGATTTGCCCTTTTTAACGCCCTCTAATCCGCCAAAGCCTTCCAGGTGGGCATATCCTATATTAGTGATCAAGCCGTGGGTAGGCTCCGCTATTCGGCACAAAAAATCGATTTCCCGTTGATGGTTAGCGCCCATTTCTATAATTGCTGCTTCAGCCGAATGCTTAATCCGCAACAAGCTTAATGGCACGCCAATATGATTATTTAAGTTTCCTTGGGTAAAAGGTGTACGATAGCGCGAATTCATCACCGCAGCGGTCAATTCCTTCGTCGTCGTCTTACCATTACTTCCTGTTATAGCAATGACCGGGATTTCAAGTTGTCGCCGATGATGTCGGGCCAAATCCTGCAAGCTTGCCAAGGCATCTTCCACCAGCAGAAATTGCTCAGAGCTAACCACTTCCGGGTCATCTACCAGCGCAAATGCAGCTCCCTGTTCCAGCGCACTTTTAGCAAACTGATTACCATCAAACCGTTCGCCCCGCAAAGCAATGAATAGATCTCCTTGCTGCAAGGCGCGCGTGTCGGTGCACACCCGTGGGTGCTCCAGAAATACCTCGTATAGTTCAGTTGTTGAAAGAAAGGCCATTTGCGCTTGGCTTTTAGGAATCGGAAAGATACAGCTTGCCCTTCAATATTGTCGCAAGGCGAAGCCGGTTCTTTTACGAATACAGTTGACGAACCAGGCCCCAATAAAACAGAAAAGGCCCTCGTATTAACACGAGAGCCTTTTCTATTCTGACTAGTCAAAGTCGATGCTATCGTCGAGAACGACGATTACGCCGAGTTTTGAACTGGTGTCCGCTTTCTTCATCATTGCCGGTAGGTGCACCCATCCGGATCATAGCACAACGGAAACCGATCGCACGATCGCCTCTGCTTTGATCCTTAAAGCGACGCGTACCAGGTGAAAGCCAATAGGCACGGTCTGCCCAAGAACCTCCCTTGTATACACGAGATTCATCGCTAATCAGGGTATGTCGACCATAGTCGTAAAAAGCTTCTGATTCTTGATCACCATCCAGGTAGTTGAAGACATCACCGCGCTTATAGTTTTCGCGATCAGCAGCTTCATCTTCTTCCAGGTAGCGATAACGCAGACGACCCAAGCTGTCCTTTTCTACCGGGCGACCATCCTCATCCAATACGAGGTGTTGGAAGTTATTACCCCGGTAAGGGTTCATGTCGTGGTTTTCTACATCAGAAAGGGCTAGTGTAGTCAGTGGACGATACAAGTCCTGCACCCACTCGTTTACATTACCTGCCATATTATACAGACCGAAGTCGTTAGGCAGATAAGAACGTACAGGAGCAGTAGGACAGGCATTATCGTTCAAACGGCCAGCCAGACCCATATAGTCACCGCGACCACGCTTGAAATTCGCTAAGATATTACCCTGCGAACGGTCATGCGTTTGATAACGAACCGTGGCACCATCCCAAGGGTAAAGGCGGCGATCCGTATATAGTTCATCTTTTTCGTTTTCCTGGTTACCGATCAGGGCCAAGGCGGCATATTCCCATTCGGCCTCTGTCGGCAAACGATATTCTGGCAAGAGGATACCATCTTCGAAACGAACTGGACGCTCACCACCTGTTTGCAGATCGCGAAGGTTCTTGCGCACGTCTCCTTGGTATTGCCCTACGAGGTACGACCTCGTGTTGAAGTTATCTTCATCCTTTTGCTCCGTGTTGAGGTTAAGAACGCCGCGCTCAACAAGGATAGCTTCATTCACCCGATCAGTACGCCAGCGGCAGAATTCGGTAGCTTGTTCCCAGCTAACACCCACAACCGGATAATCATCATAAGATGGGTGACGGAAGTAAGTCTCTACCAACGGTTCGTTGAAAGAAAGTTCGTCGCGCCAAACCAGTGTATCCGGCAGGGCATTCAGGTATACCTCAGGGTAGCTCTCACCAAACACACGATCAACCCAGTACAGGTACTCACGGTAGTTGTGGTTTGTTATCTCTGTTTCATCGATGTAGAAGGAGGAAACGGTTACCCGGCGAGGCACGTTATCCCAGTCATAAGTAACATCTTGTTCAGTGAAACCCATGACGAAGGTACCGCCAGGGACTAGCACCAAGTTTGGACCGGTAGGCTGGCCCTCGTAGTTGGTGTTCTTTTCGAAACCACCCCACTTGGTGTCATTGTATTTCCAGCCCGTGATATCGGATTTTTCCTTTTTTCCGCACGAACTGAAAACGAGTGCGAGGCCCACGAGCAGTGAGCCGTACTTTAACAGATTTTTCATTCCCTTTACCGAGTTTGATTTTGCGAATCGACCAACAAATATAGAAGAAAAAGTCTTTAACCAATTGCACCCCACGTCAGCTTAATGGCAAAAAGGGCAACTTTAACATTTTCCTCCTGCCGTCTCTATTGGAACATCTTAAAACAGTCGTTCCAACGTGAAGCATTGCGACTACGTCTCAAGGCGTCACTGTCTTCCAAGTTAATGGTGAAAGAGATTTCGTGTGTATTCCCAGTCCCGCCGGGAGCCGCCGCCAACTGTGAGACCGTAAAGTCGTAGCTGTAGGCAATCCGAAACACTCCTTCACGCACGCCCAAGGAAAAGATAGCTGCATCGGCCAAGGTGAAATTGTGGCGAAACCAGGCGCCGCCGAAAATTCGGCCCATGCCTAGATAAGTGCCAATATTTACCTGACCGGTATCTCCTTGTTTGACGAAGAGTACATTCGGAGAAATAAACGCGTGATCGCCTCGCTTATTGCGCCGGCCTAGGTCGAATTCCGCTCCGGCGTGTATTGTGGTCCGTAAAGGCCGGCCAGCAAAGAGGTTTTCGTTTAAGCGCAAAAAACTCTCATCCGGCCGATTAAGGTGTTTTAAGGAAATACCAAGGTATACCGGTCCGGTATAGAAAAGTACGCCTGCCGAAGCATCGAACAGCGTGGTGGTCAGTGAATTGGGGCGAATTTCTTCCGTGGGGAATGGGTTGCCACCAGGGTCTGTTGACCCGGTTATTGGGTCAATCTGGTCTTCGAAAATGAGGCGGTCCCAATCGACATTGGCCTGGATCAAGCCCGCTTCCATGCCAAATTTGGCGTATAGATCATTACCTAATCGCACCTTATAGCCATAGATCACCGAAGCATAGTTCGTCTTATAGATACCGTCTCCGGCGACATCTGCCATAACGACAAGGCCAAAACCACTGTTCAAGGATTCCACCTCCTGCTCGTAGGAAGCAGCATAGGTAACATAAGCATTCGGCCAACCGGGATATTGATTGCGATAGTTGAATGACACTCGTGGCGCAACGGTCGTACCCGCAAAGGCAGGATTCAACTGGAGCGGAGCGGCATAAAACTGACTAAAGACCGGGTCCTGAGCAGAAACACTTAGTAGACAAAAGGCTAGGATTCCTACACACAGTAGCCATTTTCTCATAGCAATGCACTTTAATAAATAGATGAAGGAAGCGCGTTCGTTATTGTTCGATCGCTTAAAACTAACTATTCCGCCGGGGGAAAGCAAGCTTTTAACATCTTGAGTAGCATAGCCGACCATTCCACCCCACTTGTCCGTTAACAAACAATAGTGTATGTGCGTTACCGTTTTGTTACCGTATTTTTGCAGTACGGAGCTAAACCTGATCCTGCGCCTATGAAACAGCTACTCTTACTTCTCTCTTTGACATTTTGTGCAATCTTAATCCTTCCAGCCCAGACGACAAGTATTCGATCGCAGTTCGCTTGGGAGGACGTTCCTACTGACTATGTAGCAGGCAGCGAACGGATCCAGCAATGGGCTTTTGAAGGCGCAAAATTTGGTGACCGGGCACCCTCCCACCCTTACTGGATACATCGATTCCCGGTCTCTTCCTTGGGCGATCTTGACATTGAAGTGCGAAACATCGCGACCTCACCTCTTGACAAGCGGCTTAGCCAGGAAGACCAAGAACTAAGTAACGAGCTTATCTTTCACACCAGCGTAATCCGGGAGGCCTCCGGTCGATATATGGCCAAGATCACCTGTGTACCCATTTTGCGACAGGGAAGTAGTTTCCAACGAGTAGATGCAATGGAGCTAAACGTGCGCTTTGAACCAAGAGCTGTACCAAGAGGAGGAGGCGGAACCGAAACATCGGCCCTGAGTACCGGCTCCATCTATCGCATCGCCATCGCCGAAACCGGGATGCACAAACTAACGTATACCTTCCTAAAAAATGACCTCGGCATCAGCGATCTGGATAATATTGACCCGCGCGACATTCAAATCTTCGGCAATGGCGGTGGACATGTTCCCTATAATGTAACAGTAGACCGGCCCGATGACCTGGTGGAGAATGCGGTTCGCATTGTTGGTGAAGAGGATGGCAGTTTTGATAGTGGTGACTTCATCCTGCTATATGCAGAGGGGCCGCATAAATGGTCTTACGATAATAATTCCGACCGCTTCGAGCGGGAGACCAATATTTACGACACTCGAAATTACTACTTCATCAAAACTGGAGGGGCTGGCCAAGGGTTGCGAATTGCTGAGCGACCTAGCCTTTCGCAAGGCGAGTATACAACCACAACTTACGATGGTGTTTTTCGCATTGAAGAAGACCGCGTGAATGCGCTACACCAGATCGAAGAAACAGCTACCGGAACAGGGCAACATTGGTACGGTGATTTCTTTAAGATATCCCGCGAAAAGGACTACCCGGACCTGTTTGATCTCCCAGGTTTACAAACTAATGAGCCGGCCATACTAAGAGCAGAAATGGCCCTGCGGGCCACCGTGGGTTCTCGCTTTTTCCTCGATATTGATGGGCAAACAGTGCAAAGTAACCAGGCGAACGATGTCCCCATCGGCAGCACCAATGAAATATACAACACCTTAGCCCCAACCGCTTTTTTGGATACAGAAATCAACTTATCGGATCAGTCACCGGATCTTACCCTGCGTTACCCGCATCCAGGTGGATCTGCCCAGAGCTCCGGTTGGCTGGATTTCATTCAGCTCCGTGCTCGACTAGCTCTGCAATTCAATGGCAGCCAGTTGGCTTTCCGCGATACACGGAGCCTAGCACAAGCTAGTGCGCAATATACCCTGAGCAATACGGATAGTGGTGTGGAGGTTTGGGATATTTCCAATCCCCTGAATCCTATTCATCAACTGCCAAGTAGTGATGGTTCCAATCTGACATTCGCAACCACCACGGAGAATGGTTTGCAAGAATTCGTAGCGTTCCGGGCCAATGGTGAATTGCTTAGCGCGGAAGTTGGTGGTGTTGTTCCCAACCAGAATTTACATGGTATTTCCGGTGCAGACCTTTTGATTGTCTACCATCCAGATTTCATCGATGCTGCTCAGCGACTAGCTAATCATCGGGCTAATCACAGTGGGTTACGAGTTGCCATGGCACCGGTCGGTCAAGTGTACAATGAGTTTTCCAGTGGACGGGTTGACCCTACGGCAATCCGCGACTTTGCCAAACTGCTATTTGAGCGAGACCCTGGTTTCAGTTATCTACTACTCGTCGGTGATGGCTCATTTGACTGTCGTGACCTGTATGATTTTGGTGCCAACTTCGTTCCGGTATACCAACGCGACAGGAATCACGAATTAACCGGTTATCCAGCCGATGACTATTTCGGCATTTTCTTTGGGGCTGCAGGCAGTGACCCCCTCAGCAATGACCTGAGTATTTCAGTTGGCCGGCTTCCGGTTAAAACTGTCGAGGAGGCCGATGCTGTGGTTGCAAAAATTGTTAACTATGAACTACTTCCTTCCAATTTGGCCGATTGGCGGACTCGCATGCTCTTTGTAGGTGACGATGAAGATAGCGCCACGCATAGTGACGATGCGGACCTGGCCGCGGAGCTAATCCGGGACTCGATGCCGTTCTTGAATGCGACCAAACTCTACCTTGACCTTTTCCCACAACAGTCTACCCCGGCTGGAGATCGTTTTCCAACCGTTACTGAAGAAATTGATCGTTCGCTCTTCAAAGGAGTACTGGCCGTTACCTATCTCGGTCACGGTGGCCCAAGAGGATGGGCTCAGGAGCGAATTTTGGATATTCCAACCATTCAAAACTGGGAAAATGAAGATGCGCTCCCAATTTTCCTGACAGCCACTTGTACCTTCGGCGATTACGATAATGGCGCCTTTGTTTCTGCTGGTGAAGAGCTTCTGCTTAATCCGCGTGGTGGAGCCATTGGCTTGTTAACAACTACCCGTCCGGTGTTTGCTAATCGCAACTCTGCCCTAACCAATCGCTCACTGGCTGCAATGGTTTCGAGAAAAGAAGATGGAAGTTGGGCTACGCTGGGTGATATTGTCAGAGAGGCCAAAAATTCGCTAAGCAGCCCTAACAACTTTGATAATGAGCGGAAATTCATGCTAATGGGTGACCCTACCATGATCCCGGCCCTTCCCAGCTACCTCGTTCAAACGAGTAGCGTCAATGGCATTAGCGTGGATCCTGCTGTTAGTATTACTGATACATTGCGAGCACTGGAGTTAGTGACAATTACCGGAGAGGTAACCGACATAGATGGTACTGTATTAGATGGTTTCAACGGTACTGTTTTCCCCACGATCTACGATAAGCGCGTTCCCGTAAATACGCTACGCAATGATGACGGGAGCCCCGCCAGAACCTACATGGTTCGTCGAAATATCCTGTTCAAAGGAAAAGCTACCGTTGAAAATGGTCGCTTCACCTTTTCCTTTGTGATGCCTAAGGACATCAATTATGCCTTTGGCCCTGGAAAGATCAGTTACTATGCCCGCGACCTGCAAGAGGAGAAAGATGCCTTTGGAGCCTACGAAGGGGTAATTATTGGTGGAACCAATCCGGAAGTCCTTACCGACGATGAAGGCCCCTTGGTAGAAGTCTATATGAATTCAGAAGACTTTATTGCAGGTAGTCAGGTAGACCCTGACCCCACCCTCCTGGTTCAACTTTCAGATGACCTGGGCATTAATGTCACAGGCAATAGCATTGGTCATGACCTAGAGGGCTTTCTTAACGAAGACACGCAAAACAGCTATCTGCTGAATGATTTCTATGAAGCTGCTACCGACGACTACACCAAAGGAGAAGTGCGCTTCCCGCTGCGCGACCTGGCTCCTGGTAGCTATAGCATGAAAGTCAGAGCTTGGGATGTTGCCAATAATCTTGGAGAAGGTCGGACGGAATTCATCGTTGCAGACGACGGTAAGATTGCCTTGGACTACGTGCTGAACTATCCGAACCCTTTCACGGATCGCACCTGCTTCCAATTCGACACCAATATTGCCGGAGAAGACCTTGAGGTCATGATCCAGATCTACACCGTTTCCGGTCGCTTAGTTAAAACATTGCAAAGTACGGTGCCAGCAATTGATGGGTCACTGCGCCTTGACGATTGTATCGAGTGGGACGGGCGAGACGACTATGGCGATCAATTGGCAAGAGGTGTTTATCTCTACCAGGTTCGGGTACGAACCAACGGTGGCGTGTCCTTAGATGGAGAAAGTGACTTTGAAAAGCTGGTCATCTTGAAATAAAATGACTTGCTGGTTCCCGATTTTTTATGGTCAGGAACCAGCAAGTTGAGATCAGAATTTACATTAACAATAAAATAAAGCGTTCTGCCTATCGTATTGATATTGACCTAATTTTTTGGGGGAGGAGGTACAAATACCGGTAATCCGCAGATTAGATAAAAGGAACCGGTTCTGGTCTACATTAAACCGTAGGCATCCAAAACCCTCTATTGAACAAAGGACGTCAGCTGCATTTGGCAAGACTTTTGCAATGTTGAACTAAAGCACCCTTTGCTAAGTGCTGAATGGCTATATTTGCAGCTGATTTGCGAAAAATTTGCAATAACTCATGAAGAACGCATTACGTTTCTTGTTTCTCTTGGCCCTTCTAAGTGCCTTCCAATTGCCCAACCTACAGGCTCAATGTACTGATGACGGTAACGGCAACTTGGTCAACCTTGATGGTACCCCATGTACAAACACTGTTGTAACAGCGGTTCCTTTTCTCCGAATCGTCGCCGACGCCCGTTCCGGGGCGATGGGTGATGTAGGTATTGGCCTCAGTGCCGACCCGAATGCCATGCATTTCAATGCCTCGAAATTGGTATTGGCTGAGGAGGATTTAGCTGTTTCAGCTACTTATACACCATGGCTGAAATCGCTTGGCCTGAACGATGTCTATTTGGCATACCTGACCGGATACAAGAAGATTGATGACCTGTCTGCCGTCGGTTTTGGTTTACGCTACTTCTCATTGGGTAGCATTCAGTTTACTGACGTAAACGGAGAACCACTCACCACTGGCCGGCCGAATGAATTTGAAGTAGCCCTGGCCTATTCGCGCAGGTTAACGGATAATTTCACCGCTGGCTTGACCGGTAAATTCATCTATTCCAACCTGGCTGCTGGCCAGCAATTGGACGGTGGAGATATTATCGAACCTGGTTTGGCCAGTGCCGCTGATATTTCTTTCACTTATCAGACAGAGCTCAATAGCAACTCGCTGGAAGAAAGTAACCTGACCATCGGCTTGGCATTGAGTAATATTGGCTCCAAGATTACTTATACCAAATCGGTAAACCGTGACTTCTTGCCGGCGAACTTTGGCTTAGGTGGTGCCTGGACGATGGATTTCGACCAGTTCAACCGCTTGACCATTGCTGCGGATATCAATAAGCTGATGGTACCAAGCCCTTGTCAGGGAGCTGACTGCGACAATGAAGAGCGCCGCAATCAATCACCTGTTAGTGCTATATTCAGTAGCTGGGGTGATGCACCTGAGGGCTTTAATGAAGAGCTCCGGGAATTGATGTACTCCATCGGTGTAGAGTACTGGTACGACGAGCAATTTGCCGTACGCGCTGGATACTTCAACGAACACACCCAGAAAGGTGGCCGTAAGTACCTGACTGTTGGCTTAGGTTTGAAGTATAACATCTTTGGTTTGAACTTCAGCTACCTGGTTCCAACCACTAATCAGCGGAATCCACTGGATAATACCTTGCGCTTTAGCTTGCTGTTCGACTTTGGTGCGTTCCAAGCTGATCAATAGCCCTTTATTTCTTTAGACGAGTTGAGCAATTGACTCTTATAGGAATGGCGAAGGCCCCGTCGATGGTTCGGCGGGGCCTTCTTCTTGAAGCAGAATTCTTAGACAATTTCTATGGTCAAGGTCATTCGAAATAAAATCGACACTCCTTGGCAATCGCTTTCGCTTGTGATTTCAAATGAAGCACAAGAAAAGTCTAAGAAAGAGAAGCAATTGTTGTTTCGTAAGCCGGATTCTGTATCACGCCAAGCGCGATTCCCGTCATTTATCTAGCCGCACTGTCACCAGTACGATCGGCATCTGCCTACCCCCTTCGATGCAGCCGAAGCTTTTCCGAGCGAGCAACTCAGTTCCCCGAGGGGAATCGAAGTGTATGTGGCATTTCAACCCACAAGGTTTATCTCTCCCGAACATTGCTGCCCGACAGCGTGCGCTCTTACCGCACGTTTTCACCCTTACCCGCCAGAGGCAGGCGGTATACTTTCTGCGACACTCTCTGTAAACAAGGCGTCTCCCCCTTGCTCCCCACCCGTTAGGTGGTGTGGTGCTCTGCGTTGTCCGGACTTTCCTCTCGATCGGCGAACCGACCCAGCGACAGGTTCCGCAGCAATTGCTCCGCAAATCTACGGAATTCATTTACAGGAAGCAATGTCACATTTTGCAACTAATGCTTCACAAATACGTATACATCTCCCAGCGTCAATCCCTGATCATGACATCAACAATCCAACCCTCCGGACGCAAGAGCTGGTGGGGTCTCGTTTTGATCGTACTCAGCACTAGTCTTCTATTTGCTGTAACGCCCCATTGGGCGCCCGCTATCATTTGGATGGGGGGACTCTTAACCCTTTGGTTCGGGGTGAAACTCTTGGCGACCAAGCAGGAATTGCTTAGCAAAGTACCCTTTTGGGGCCTAGCAGGAATAGCGGCGATCTCCCCCACCCTACTGGTGATCTTTATTCATATTCTTGGCCGAGAAGCTTATGGCTGGCATGGCTTCCTGCATTTAGCTGACATAAAATTGTCGGCGTGGCTGAGCATACTTTGTCTTTGGAGTCCGGCAATCGGCCTCTGGTTATTGAGTTACAATTGCTTAAGTGCACTACAAAAGCAAAACCCCGATCGCCCGCAGCGATTACTCGTCTTGATCGGAGCCTCCGTAGTGGTAAATAGCTTAAACCTATTTCTACCGCTTTCCGCAGGAATCTTGCCTATGGTCTTGATCACTGTGGTATTTCTGGCTATGCTAGATCTGTACCTAGATAGTTCACGAACAAGCAGTTTAACCTGGTTACTTTCCTGGCTGCTGCTCTTCTCCCTCTTTCTTGCCGCTTATAGTTTCCGTCAAAGCCTGGCAATCGACCAGTTGGCATTACAACAGTTGGCCGAAGAGATCGAACAGGAAGGTCAACCGCCTGCTGAATTGACTTATCCCTTAACCCTACAGTGGGACACGATTGGACAAAGTCGGGCAGACACCTTGCTCTCCGAAGAGCTATTGCAATTGGGCCCCGAGAGCGGTCGAGTAATCCTTAGTCCTGGTCGGATCGATTGGGTAAGACGATCCAAAGACGGCCACCAATGGGTGATAACAGGCCGACCTAGTGGTGGTTATCGCCCACCGCTAGTACTATCTTCGCTCTTTTTCATCGTGGGTTTGGGCTTTTCATTAGCCCTGCGGGGTAGCAGCTGGTTACTCGGCTTATCCGTAGAACGTTGGGAATTACCACTTTACGGGCCATCCTCTCTGCGCATCCGGATCCAGCTTTATTTCTTTGGCTTAGCCCTCATTATCTTTCTACTGATCGGTTGGTTTACCTATGTATTCTTTCGTGATCAGGACATTTCCTTACAAGACTGGCTCGATAATTTGCTTGCGCTCTACGCTTTCCTTTTGATCGTAGCCGGAGCGTTGGGAATTTTCCTGGCCAATAGTATCACCGAACCCATTGTGCAAATCGGGCAGAAACTCGGTGATACCCGATTGCGTAACAACGAACCCCTTTCCTGGCCCAAGCAAGACGAGATTGGCCGCCTGGTGACCAACTACAACCAGATGATCGCAGCCCTGGACGAGAGCGCACAACGACTAGCTACTTCTGAACGGGAAAACGCCTGGAGGGAGATGGCAAAACAAGTAGCCCACGAAATAAAGAACCCGCTTACTCCGATGAAATTGCAATTGCAACAACTTCAGCGATTGCAAAAGGAAGACCCTGAACGGGCAGCGGGTTGGGGGCAACGTGTAAGTCAGACCTTAATCGAGCAAATTGATGGCCTGGCCCAAATAGCCAACGAATTTGGTCATTTTGCCCGCCTCCCTGAGGCGCAGCCAGCGGTACTAGAGACACATACATTGCTGGAGTCGGCACAGCAACTCTTCCAACACAATAGCGAAGGGGTCGAGATTAAACTGGAGCCGTACTCCAGAGCACTTCCTCTCTTCGCCGACCCTAACCAATTGACCCGGGTACTGAACAATCTGCTTCGCAACGCTATCCAGGCCATTCCCGAGAGCCGAACGGGCCTGATCACCATTCGACCATATGCGGACAAGCAATACGTGGTGATCGATATTATTGACGATGGAAGCGGTGTGCCCACAGCCCTGCGAGAGCGAATTTTCGAACCCCGATTTACCACAAAATCTTCCGGAATGGGGCTGGGTTTGGCCATGTGCAAAAGCATTATCGAACAAGCAGAAGGTTGCTTGTCGTTTGTTTCTGAGGAAGGTAAAGGAAGCACCTTTACCATTCGGCTCCCTTTGCATGATCAGGATTAACAATTTTGGATGAACCGGTAGCAACAATCATTGTTTAGAACCTGAACAGGGCGTACTTTTGCCCAAATCATTAGCTCCTTTTTTCAATGAGTACTGTATTGCTAAACATCGGAATCATTCTACTAACTGTGCTGGGCATGGAGTTCGTTGCCTGGTTTGCCCACAAATATGTTATGCATGGTTGGCTATGGTCTTGGCATGAAGATCATCACCAGCCACATCACGAAAAGGATGGCTTCTTTGAAAAAAATGACCTCTTTTTCCTGGTTTTCGCAACGCCAAGTGCGCTTAGTTTTCTACTCGGTCACTTCGTTGAAAGCTTATCCTGGTTGACTTTCGTCGGGATTGGCATTTCGATCTACGGGCTCATTTATTTCCTTATCCACGATGTATATATCCACCAGCGCTTCAAGTGGTTTCGCCAGCTGGATTCTAAATACAGCCGAGCCATTCTTAGAGCACATGGCGCACATCACGCTATTCGTACCAAGGAAGATTGCGAATCATTCGGCTTGCTAATCGTCAATTCCAAGTACTTCAAAAAAAGAAGGAATTGGAAGCAAGAGGCCTAAACGCCAAGTACTGTTTTCATACATTTCCATAGTGGCGATACCGATCAAAAGCAACTACAAGCAAGTAGGTAGAAGGCGTAACTATTGCCGATCTAAATGTTTGGTTGTATCTTGTACGGTAGACCAATGACTGAGAATAGGTGGATAATCGACTCCTCGACAAGGTAGCACAGCCTTTCAATGTAGATTTACCGGAGGCGGAAAGCATGGATGACCTGCTGAATAAGGTTATTCCTGTGGTTCGTCAACATAGCGAAGATCTATGGGAGGAAGAGTACTATCTTCGTAAACATTGGATTGAAGTACGCGACGATGAGGAATTTCATCGCATCGTCATGCACATCTTTAATCCCGACGGGGAATACCTCTGCTCCACAGATGGCGATATCGAATGCGGAGAATGGCGTCACCTCGGTAACAAACTCCTCTTTGGGCCTAGTAATTGCGATGGCGAAGTCTTCGAATTGGCTTTTCTGGATGAAGACTTTTTCATCTTGATGAAGCATGGCAATTACCGCAAATTCTCGCAGCGCTATCGCGTTTTCGTCCGCGAGCCACTGGCCAAGCGTATGGAGTGGAATGAATCCATCGAATATCTCTTCGATAAATATAGAAACACGAATGGCTTCTTCATGACCATCGTTGTTTTATTGCTTCTTATCATTGTTGTCGTACTGCTACTCAGCTAACCTTAAAGCGTGTTAGGAATTTGGGTCTTCTAGTCAGAGATATTTCCCTAGGTCAAGTCATGATCCACGAAGTAGCCCCGCAGCTGTTGCGGGAAGGATATTTACCACGCAGCCTTGGGTGAAAAGGGTCATTTTGACGCCGATTTTCAAAAACCCAACAGGCTCTTAACAGCTATTTAACCTTTCGTCGCGCTTAACAGGCAATCTTTTTCGCGTTTGAGCAGTTTTAAAAAACATAGCAGTCGGCCGCCGTTCGGTTTACTGCTTTGATTCAAACGACCCTGAAAAACTAGATTATGCCTTCGAAGCAACTAGCCTCCAACAACAAGGCCAGATTGGGCGTATGCGGATTAGTAATACTCATTTGGGCGTTGTTCCCTGCTTTCGGGCAATGCCAGGATATCGAATCCCCTCGTTTCTTCAAGCTTAACTTTCAGTCGCTGGGCGCATCAACATCGCCCGTCTTCGGTTCTTCCCCGCAGTTACCATTTGAAAGTGAACAGAATTTTCTGATCGATGCTTCGCTGCGCTTCCCGATCAGTATGGGGCCCCAAACAACTATCCTTGGCAAGATAGACTTCGAACAAGAGGTACTCTTTGGCTTCTATGTGCCTGATGAGCAGGGCCTAGAGGAATTGGAATTATTCGAGAGTTCTTTTTCCCTGATTGCACTCCATAATTTCAATGAGGGCTTGCGCTGGTCGAGTATTGTTGATGTGAGTTCCAGCTCTAGCAAAGGGATCGACCTCACTGCCGATGCGCTTCGTTTCAGCAGTATGAACTTACTGGAATGGCGGAATGGGGGCCGTTCCTTTGGTTTTGGAGCGGCATTGACCTATCGCCAATCACTAACTGTTTTACCTGTCATCAAATACAAGGCGCCGCTATTTGGCAAGTGGTCGATTGACGCTTTATTACCTTCCCATCTTCTATTTACCAATCGAATATCTAATGATTCACGCTTTCTCTTCGGCTTGCGCGGTTCGGCAGGTAGCTATCTAATTCGAGATAATGAAGTGGCTTACGCCGGATATCAGGGCGATAGCTATAAACGAATTACCGTAAATGGAGTGGTAGGCTATGAACGACAACTGACGCCTTGGATTGGGCTTTCTGCCGAGATGGGTATTTCGCTTCCTTATCGTTCAGGCATCTTTGATACAGACAATCGTCGTTTGGAGTTACACAACTTTAACGATCGAGTTAGTCCACATTTCAAGGTAGGTTTTTTCTTGTCTCTTCCGGATTGATCAGTTGGCAGTTGGCAGTTGGCAGTTGGCAGTTGGCAGTTGGCAGTAAAGTATAGGATATACTGCCAACTGCATACTGATAGCTACTTTCGTAGCGGCCTGCCTACTGTAATGCTTTTACCATCGTTGAGCCCAACTCAGCTGGCGACTTCACTACGTGAATGCCACATTCTTCCATGATGGCCATCTTCGCTTCAGCAGTATCGTCTTTGCCTCCGATAATCGCACCGGCATGGCCCATTGTGCGGCCTTTGGGTGCGGTTTGTCCTGCAATAAATCCAACGACTGGCTTGGTACCGTGATCGCGGACGTAGTGAGCAGCCTCAGCTTCCATTGTTCCCCCGATCTCGCCAATCATGATGATTCCATCGGTTTCCGGATCATTCATCAGCAATTCAACAGCGTCTCTGGTGGTTGTACCAATAATTGGGTCACCTCCGATGCCAATGCAAGTAGATTGGCCGAGTCCTGCTTTTGTTACCTGATCAACAGCTTCATAAGTCAACGTACCAGAGCGGCTAACGATGCCTATTCGGCCTGGGTTGTGGATAAAGCCTGGCATGATGCCACACTTGGCGGCACCAGGTGTGATAACTCCAGGGCAATTGGGTCCGACAAGGCGGCAATCCAAATCTTCGATATAAGCTTTGGCCTTTACCATATCCTGGACCGGAATACCTTCGGTGATGCATATGATCACCTTGATACCTGCGGCGGCAGCCTCCATGATGGCATCCGCGGCAAATGGTGGCGGAACAAAGATCACTGAAGTATCTGCTCCAACTTCCTTTACCGCATTTTCAACCGTATTGAATACCGGCCGCTCTAAGTGCGTTTGGCCACCTTTACCTGGTGTAACGCCGCCCACTACATTGGTGCCGTATTCGATCATTTGCGAGGCGTGAAAGGTTCCTTCCTTCCCGGTAAAACCTTGCACAATAATGCGGGAGTCTTTATCGACAAGTACTGCCATGCTAGTTATTGGTTTGAGCAAAAATTTATCGAGGCATTAACATGCCAAACGAACAAATTAGTTAGCAAAATTAGTGGATATTCAATAGCGAGTGATTGTACTAATTTACAATTCGCTATCCTCTTCATTTTCATCGACAATGATGAAAACATCCTCGTTGTTTTTCTGCATGAAGTATCGCTCACGAGCAAATTGCTCTTGATTGACCTCCATATCCAAACGTTCCTGCTCCGCCTCTTCAATCTTGTCCTCATAAAACTGCTTGTCCATTTCCAGTTTGTTAACGGACCGCTGCAATCGCCATTGCGTGAGGATATCATGACGATCGAAAAAGACCATAAATCCGATAAACAGCGCAGCTGTCAGAAAGTACCGGTTGCGCAAAGGCGCCGGCAAACTCTTCCAGAATTGTTGTATGATCTCATTCATCGACGGAAAGGTACGACTTTTTAGATTTTGAGGTGCTTAGGTTTTGAGTTTACCAGTTTACTAGTTTATGAAGTTTCGAGATAATTGTTAGCAAGTCAAATACCACTTGAATCTCAAAACTGCTACTATCATCAACTGTCAACCTGAAAACCGGCAAACCTCAAAATCTCGACACCTCAATACTGAACATTAAGTTCCGCCTTATCCCAGCAATGCACGGCCTGGATAGATCGCAGCATCTGCCAACTCCTCCTCGATGCGAAGCAATTGATTGTATTTCGCGATCCGATCGGAACGCGAAGCAGAACCCGTTTTAATCTGTCCGGTATTCAAGGCCACTGCTAAATCTGCAATAGTGACATCTTCCGTTTCGCCAGAACGGTGACTCATGACGCTCGTATAACCATGGCGGGTAGCCAATTGTACTGCATCGATCGTTTCGGTCAAGGTGCCGATCTGGTTCACTTTGATTAGAATACTATTTGCTGCGCCGGTATCAATGCCGCGCTGTAAGCGCTGTGTATTGGTCACAAAAAGGTCATCACCTACCAATTGGGCCCGATCGCCAACAGCGTCGGTCAGTAATTTCCATGCGTCCCAATCATCTTCATCCAAGCCATCTTCGATAGACAGGATCGGATACTTCTCCACCCAGTCTTTCCAATAGCTAACCATTTCACTTGGCGTCAACTTATCGCCAGTCGACTGATGAAAGTGGTACACTTTTTCTTCTGCATTGTAAAATTCAGAAGCTGCCGCATCCATGGCGATCATAATGTCTTCACCTGGGCGAAATCCCGCCGCTTCGATGGCTTGCAGCACGATCTCTACTGCTTCTACATTGCTGCCGAGGTTTGGTGCGAAACCACCTTCGTCCCCCACATTGGTGCTATGTCCTTTTTTCTTCAACACCCCTTTAAGGTGGTGAAATACTTCCACCCCCATCCGTAGGCCTTCCGAGAAATGATCGGCACCAATAGGCATGATCATAAACTCTTGAAAGTCGATACTGTTATCGGCATGTGACCCACCATTGAGAATATTCATCATGGGTACCGGCATCACGTGGGCGTTCACGCCACCAACGTAACGATACAAAGATTCGCCGTTAGTAGCTGCTGCTGCTTTCGCTACTGCGAGGCTAACCCCCAGCATAGCATTGGCACCAAGTTTGGCCTTATTGTCGGTACCATCCAATTCGATCATTGTCTGATCGATGTAGCGCTGTTCGAAAACACCGATACCGATCAATTCTTCAGCGATAACCTCTTCTACGTTGCGGCAAGCTTGCAATACGCCCTTGCCCAGGAATCGATCTTTATCACCGTCACGTAACTCGACGGCCTCATATTTTCCGGTGGACGCGCCTGAAGGAACAGCCGCGCGGCCGATAATACCTTCATCCGTCAATACTTCTACTTCAACCGTGGGATTGCCTCGCGAATCTAAGATTTCACGAGAGCGAATGTCTAAAATGGTGCTCATGGCTTAAATGGGTGTGTTTTGAAGATGAAGAATACGGTTTTAGCGGCCAGAAACGTCTTGTAGCAGAGCTACAAATTCATCAAACAGATAGCGAGAATCGTGCGGTCCAGGGTTTGATTCTGGGTGGTATTGCACGGAAAAGGCATCTTTACCTTTTACTCGTATTCCCTCGATGGTTCCATCGTTCAAATTACGATGTGTTACCTCTACAATATCCGTAGAAGCTTCGATAGCCTCCGGGCTGACACCAAAGCCATGATTCTGGCTAGTGATCTCACATTGACCGGAGATTATATTTTTTACCGGGTGATTAATTCCCCGGTGTCCGTGGTGCATTTTGTACGTAGGGATATCCAAGGCCAATGCCAGGATCTGGTGCCCCAGGCAGATACCAAAAAGGGGCTTATTCTCTGCAAGAATAGCCTTGGTAGTAGCCACAGCATAGTCCATACTTGCCGGGTCCCCAGGGCCATTGCTCAAGAAATAGCCGTCTGGCTCGAAAGCCTTCAATTCTTCCAGTGGAGTCTTTGCTGGAAATACCTTTAGATAGCAATCGCGTGCAGCAAAGCAACGCAAGATGTTCTGTTTCGTGCCAAAATCCAGGACCGCTACTCGATACTTCGCGCTCTCCTCGCCGAATGTATAGGCCTCTTGCGTGCACACCTTACTGGCCAACTCTAATCCCTCCATGCTAGGCGCTTTCTTCAGCAGCTTGGCTAGTTCTTCCTCATCCAGCACTTCACTGGAAATAATGGCATTCATAGCGCCCTTGCTGCGGATATGCCGCACTATTGCGCGCGTGTCCACCTCAGCAATACCCACGAGACCTTCGTCATCAAAGTATTCCTGAATCGATTGATCGGCCAGAGGTCGGTGATAAGGAATGGTAAAGTTTTTGCAAACCAGGCCAGCAATTTTGACATTGGACGACTCCATATCCTCGTCCTTTGTCCCATAATTACCAATGTGTGCGTTAGTAGTGACCAGGATTTGCCCGAAATAGGAAGGGTCAGTGAAAATTTCCTGGTAGCCGGTCATACCGGTGTTGAAGCAAATTTCGCCAGTGGTAGTACCGATCTTACCGGCGGCTTTCCCTCGAAAAACAGAACCGTCTTCCAGCATCAAGACGGCCGTCGATTGTGTATCACTCATGTACACGGTTTGTTTTGTCCTTTAACAATCCTGAGAACCAACATCAATTAAAGCCTTAATTGACGCTCATTTTCAATCGCTTATGGCCCACAGTATTCAGCAGACCAACAAAATTTGCTAAAGAAGGTTTTTTTAACCGTGCGCAAAGATACATAAGGGACCATAGACAGGAAAAGAATCGCTAGGTTAAATACTTAAGATATCCAACGAAATGCTAGCCAGGTCATTCTTCTATAACCGAATCGTCATCCCCGCTCCGAGGAAATGAACGTCTGGACGCCAGATTAAACCATCTTCCAGGCTAGTGTTGGACCATTGCCGCCGCCACTGGTAACCTACCTCCAGCGCGACCTTCGCGTTCAAAGGCCGAGAGATCATAAGACCCAACTGACTTTGGAGCTGCCAGGAATGAAGGATCGGGTTTTCCTGATCATAGGCGATGATGGCACCATCAGCTGCCAAGGTCCGTCCTTCAGTCTGCATGGTCTTAAGACCAATAACACCCGCACTGGCTCTCACCCTCCAGGAGCGCCATTGCACCTGTTGGTTCCACTTAGCACTCAATAGTAGATTGCGCTGGCTGTTGTACTGAACAAGTCGATTCTTTTCTGTGCCGGCGGTCGTCACATCACCATGCTCATAGGACGTACGGTCCCCGACGCGGAAGTGTGTTATTTCCACCACCGCATTGGTTACCTCTACTGGCACCTGGCGCTCGGTATAACTGTCGATGTTCTGGAAGACCGACTGGTAACCTACCCCCAACCCAATTTCTGAGTGGCTCATCAATGGCTGCCGCCATTCCACGCCGAATTCATACCCAAATAGCGGCGAAGTGAAGGTGTTTCGTAAAGCCCCTGCGAAAGAGGGGCCTTCATATTCGCTGTTCGAGTAGATCCCCCCGCCATATGCGGCGAGCAGGGCTTTTGATCGCTCTTTTTTCTGTGGTGTGGCCGTTGGCGGCAACATTTGGATGTTTAGCTCGATGTGAGGCGGCTCCTTATCTTCTATCAAAGGGATCGAGTTATTCAAGACTTGGGCTACGGCCATTTTCCTCATCGCTGAGTGGCTTGTAGCATTCGCTTCAGCCCGCTCTTCTGTAGTTGACGGTGTCTGATGACCTGAATTAGGCTGCGACTGCTGGGTGATTGAGGCTCGTTCAGCAATTGGACCAGTCGATACTACTTGTGGAATTATTCGCTCCGCTGTCTGGCTTTGAACGGGCGCTTCTTTCATTACTATCGGTGGCGCCTCATCCTGCATACCAGGAATCGGCCGGTCTATTTCTTGGGTTGCCGGCACCGAGAAGTCTTGCTGCAAATACCATCCAAGTAGCCCTCCTACCAACACGGTGAGGGCGCAGAAGGACCACCAGAAGAGCAGTCGCCGTTTCCTGCGACGATCAAAGAACTGGGGGTCTTCGGCTACTATCTTCTCAAAGATGCCAGCCTCCATTTCCTCCCAGCGCAAGCTCGGATCTTCCCACTCCTTAGCCTGACTGGGCGGAGTAGAATGATATGGTTTGTCAATTTCTCCCATATGGCAACAATGAGTGAGTGAGTAATGAATCTTGCAACCAACGTTTGGCTCGGGTTAGCTGTGATCGGGATGTTGCGGCACTGATTCCCAAGCGTCGCGCCGCTTCTTCATGCGAATAGCCTTCCAGAAGAACCAAGCGCACAATCCGACGGTACCCTTTCGGCATTCTGGCTAAGCATTGCTCCAGGCGATCGGGGTCCAGGTGCGTGAGGTTGATCTCCTCCTGGCCCTGCTTTTCCGGCGGAATATTTTCTATCTCCTCGTAGTCGAAGGCGCGCTGCTTATCACGTAGAAACATCCTGCATTCATTGACAGTAATTTTTCGAAGCCAAAATTTAAAGGCCCCTTTCCCATCATCAAAACTATCCAGTTTAAGGAATACCTTCGCGAATACATCCTGCACAATATCCTTGCGCAAGTCTGCATCCTTGATGTAGTCCTTAACGACGGTATAAACGTAGGGCAGGCAAGCCTGATATAGTTGCTTAAAGGCCCGCTGATCTCTTCGCTTACACCTGGCGATGATCTTTTTGGGTACTAACAAGTCTGTCCTTTTGATTCGTTTCTTCTTTCTCCAACACTTATTCCAAGAGGTCCTCCAGTTTCTCAATCCGGACGCTTACTTGAACAAGTCTTAACGTGTGGTGGAAGCCCGAAAAAATCGGGCTTCCATTGAAAACACGCCAATATTCGGTTTAAGGCTATCCCTACCAGCATTCGGCTATGGCCTCACCGAGTTCTTCATGATCATTTACGGTGATTGTCTCTCCTGATTCCAGGTATACAATGGTCAGTGGGAAAACAAAATCCAATTCCATTGCATCCATCGGGATATTCATCCAATCTTCTGGGCTATTGAGCGTGTACTGCTCACCGGTTGCCAGGTCTTCCAGTGTAAACGGAAACTGAAAATCAAAGCAAGGCTCTTCCGGTCCGCCGCCTGGCCCCCAAGGACCGCCGCCACCAAAACCTTCACACTCACTAAGTGCTTCGAACAAGCCCTCCTCACTATCGACTACGATGGTATTTCCATCCTCATCGATCAATGTCAGCGGGTAGCCAAAGCCAGCCCACTCACCGGAGAACAGAAGCTCTGCGAATTCGTCTTCATTGTTCACCACTACCGAGTTGCCATCAAAATCAACTACGGTGGCTGGATAACCCAATTCGTAACAGCCGAAGAAGCCATCTAGATCACCTGGGCCCCATGGTCCGCCGCCTGGTCCGCCGCCGCCGTAATAGTCATCGCATTCAACGAAGGCTTCGAACAGCTCTTCTTCGCTGTTCACCATAAGTTCATTGCCTTCTTCGTCAATCAAGGTCAAGGGGTAGCCAAAGCCAGCCCACTCACCATTAAGGATGAAGTTGTTGAATTCGTCATCATTGTTGACGACCACAGAATTGCCATCATAGTCGATGAGCGTTGCTGGGTAACCCAACTCATAGCAGCCCAAGAAACCGCCCAAATCGCAACCGGTAGGGCCGCCGTCCGGGTAGCAGTCCGCTAGCAGGTCAAATAAGGCTTCACCGTCATCGGCCGTTACTTCCGCACCATCTTCATCGATCAGGGTGAGAGGAAAGACAAAGCTGTAATAATTTCCGTCAGAGAGAACACCCAGTAGCTCTTCTTCATTGGCTACTGATTCTTCCTCCCCATCCTGATTCATTACGGTAAGGGGATAGGCTAGTTCATAGCACGAATTGTCAAAGTTGATTTCCCAGGCCGGGAAGAAGTCTTCTGGATATTCTTCACCATCCCAGCCGCCTTCGGGGACACACTCAACGAAAGCTTCGCCAAGTTCGTCGGCATTGTTGAAGGTCAGGCTATTGCCATCCTCATCGGTACCGTCCAGTGGGTAGACAAAATCAACAGGAAAATAGTCTTCCGTTGCATCAACGAAGACAGCTTCCAAGTCCTCGACACTATTAATTGTGATCGTAGACTCATCCGACATCTCCATATCGAAAGGCAGGTTTAGCGAAATGCAGCCCAACTCTACCGATTCATTATTGAGGTCTTTCATGTACGTTAGCAAACCGTTCTGTTCGGTCACTTTCGGCACTACTTCTTCTATCTCAACCTCCGAAGTATTTATGCTATCCTTTTCACAGGATGTAAAGGCCATCATGGCCACTAAGGCAAAAAAGAGGAGCGATCTAAATATTTTCATTGTTTTATTTTTCTGTTGTTCTGATTGAAAAGTCAAAGAGAAGCTGCTTCACTGTACCATATGCGGATTGACCTTCAAACGCTGCACGGATAGGAGAATATCTTCTCCGGTTTGCCAGCCAGCTGACAAATCGAAAAACGAGTCGGCACGAAAAATAGTTATAACCAATTGATTATCAACAGAAAGGAAGTAAAAATCAGCCAAGTGGTATTTTATGTTGTATAGCTGACAAAGTAGCGGCAGGCGCTCTTACCTAGACTTTTGGTAAAAGCTGGAATAGAGATACGGGGCCTAAGATGGAAGGTAGAGCGATAAAACGGAGCAAGATCTAATTACAACATCGGTAATTCGTAGCGATCTTGGCAATTGGCATTCATCTAGGAAATCTCCCAACCGTGTTTTTCCCAATCCTCCTGAAAGTCAATATCGGAGAGGGTAGGAAGCAGCGATACCGACCAATTATTTTCCTTGATATGTGCTAAGGTTTGTGGTAGTACTTGATCGGTGCTCCACGCCATATCATCGAATACGCTAGGCATGTAGGTACGCATACCCAATAGGTAATAGCCACCATCTTCGGCGGGGCCAAGCACGAAATCATGCTGTTCCAGTTGGCGATAAGCCTCCACTACGATCGCTGGGGTCAGTTGCGCACAATCGCTGCCGATGATCACTGCCGGCCCTCCTTCCGTGAATGCGGTTGCAAAGGCACGTTTCATTCGCTCGCCAAGATCCGCCCCTTCTTGTAAGCGTTTATCAAAAGCAGTAGGTGACCAGTCATCTTCCTGCTCAATAAATGAACTATAGAACAATAGGCGATGGGCATCAATCGCTTCGGCGATCTGCCGGGTATGCCCAAGGAGGGCCCAATAGATAGCGAGCGCACGCTCCTCTCCTACCCCCTGCGCCAGGCGGGTCTTGACTTTACCCTTTTCCGGGTTTTTGATAAAGATAAGGAGGGTCGCCATGAACAATCATTGAATGGGTTAGAAGGTATAATTTTCTTGTTGTTGGCTTAATACCAGTCTGCCCGTCTGCAACGGAGGTGGTGCAGGCGGGCAGACAAGCCAACCAGCACGCGAATATACGAGCTGATGGCTAAGTTATTTGTGAAGCTTTATTCTTCTTCTCCTTCTTCGTAGTACTCTTCTTCAGTTACTACATTCACTTGTTCTCCTTGTTCCAGTTCACGCGCAACCGAGGTATACGGGCCAATAACCACCTCTTGTCCTGCCTGTAAACCTGATACGATGTGGATATTGTCATCGTCTTGAATTCCGGTGGTTACTACTACCATACTGACGCTATCTCCGTCAACTACAAAAACGACTTCCAGCAGGTCATTCAGGTCTACTTCTTCGTCTTCCCCTCGGTTCTCATCTTCATCTTGCTCGCGGGTCGTCACGGCCTGGATCGGCAGACTAATGGCATCGTTCTCCTTGTGTGTCAGGATTTCCACGCTAGCCGACATACCCGGGCGGAACGGATAAGGCTTGGTGGGCGACACCAGGTCGTCATAGGAAGCCGGGTCGATATTGATGCGGACTTCAAAATTGGTCACCTGATCGCTATTCAGTGTCGTCTCTGCCAAGGCGGCGGTAGTCGATGAATTAGCCACTTGCGTAATCGTGCCCAAGAAGGTACGATCGGTATAGGCATCCACTTCGATCTCTACTTTATCGCCCAAGGACACACGAGGTATTTCGTTTTCACTCACCTCAACACGTACTTCCATGGCGTTCAAATTCGCAATACGCATCATTTCGGTACCCTGCATTTGAATGGTACCCACTACGCGTTCGCCTTGCTCCACATTCAACATAGAGATTACTCCGGTCACCGGCGCATAAATAGTCGTTCGGCGTAAGCTGGTACGAAGCTCGTTCAAGGTAGCTTCTGAGCTTTGTACATTGTAACGTGCAGCTTCCACTGATTCTTGAGTAGAACGTAAATTAGCCTGAGCCGCTGCTAAATTCGCAGCCAGGGCATCTCTACTAGACAAGGAAGCTTGAAAATCAGCCTCTGCAATCACGCCTTCTCCATAGAGACCTTCATTCCGGGTATGGATCTCCTCTGCGTTTTTCAGTTGAGCTCGGATTTGGGCCACTTGTGCGTTCATCGATTCTACTTGTGATCGCGAATTGGCCAATTGTGCTTTTGAACTATTTACGCTGGCTACACCTCGCTGCACCTGAGACTGATAGGTATCAGGGTCAATTTTGGCGAGGAGTTGTCCGGCAACGACAGAATCGCCTTCCTCCACATACAGTTCGATGATCTCGCCCGACACATCGGAACTGATCTTCACTTCGGTTTGCGGGAATACTTTGCCGCTGGCAGCGACGCGTTCCTGGATAGATCGGGTCTTTACTTCTTCAGTAAATACCTTAATGCCATCGGGGTTGCGATTTCCAAAAATCGCGCCGGCGATGACTACAATGATTGCCACTAAGAGCAGGATAATCAACCAGCGGAACCGACGTTTACGGGTGGTCATAAGTCGAGTGGTTTGTACGGTGAGTAGAAATACTGTTGTTGTGTAAAAAGTCGGCCCCAAAATTGGGGCCGATCGTTTCTTTCTTGCTAATTGCCACTATAATTCCAGTGGTCGGCCGAGATAGAACTCGACTACCTTTAGGTTAAAGAGCAATTGGTAGCGGGCGCGCGTCAGATCAGTACGGGCAATGTCCAAATTGTCCACTGCGTCGTTGAGTTCGAAACTGTTAATGGCTCCTACCTCAAAGCGGCGCTCTGCATCATTGAAGGCAGCCTGCGCGGCTTCCATTGCCCGTTCGGATGCCTGAAAGCTATTCCGAGAAGCATGGAAATTCGTAACAGCCAACTGCACATTAGACTTCAGCAGGTCGCGGGCTTGGCGACTCTGCACCTCCGCAGAAATGGTGTTCAGGCGGGAACGTTCGACATTCGTGCGTGTAAAGTTATTGTTGTAGATCGGCACACTGATGCTCACACCTAGTGATTGGCCGAAGTTTTCGTTGAGCTGATCGCCGTAGCCCACTGTTGGGTAAGTCACTCCTTCCAGGTTAAGGAAGGTAACTGTAGCTGGGTCGCCATTGATAGTAACCGGCCGTGGACTAGACTCTACCAAGGAAGCATTATCGGTATTAGGCTGAGAGAAGTCGGGGTTTACGCTGGAATAGTTGGTGTTCAAATTTCCAAAAATGGACAATCTAGGAAAGTAGTCTGCTCGAGAAACCTTCTCGCCGGCTTGTGCACTGGAAACACGAAGGTCGGCGGCTTGTACATCCGCCTGGGTCTGCAAAGCAGCTTGATATACTTCTTCAATATCGAAGGTCTCCACCATTACTCCTTGGTCGATCACGACCTCAGGGCGTTCAATCTGTAGCTGTGAATTTGGATCTAGCTGCAACAGTTGCTTAAGAATGAGGAAGTTGCTTTCCACCAGGTTCTGAGCCTCGATGCGCAATTGCTCATTCCGCGCTACTTGTGCCTCCAGGTCGAGGCGGCTATTCGCCGGCAATTGACCCACTTCGATCAAGCGATTGGTGCGCGTCAGTTGCTGTTGCGACAATTCCAATTGCAATTCCGTATTGGCTAATTGTTCTTCGGCCAATAGGATATTCAAAAACCCGGTAGCCGTATTCAGCGCAATGCGCTGCTGAGTGGACTCTGCGTCGAGGCGGCGAGCTCTCAAATCTAGTTGTGCTTGCCTGACCTGGTTGTTGATCCGTCCTCCATTGAAAACGGTAACGCCCGCATTTACCCCATAACTATTGAAGCCAATCCGGGAATTGTTAAATTCATTGGTCGTTGGATCAATGGTTCGGCCAAATTGCCAGCCGGCACTAATGGAGCCATTGACATTAGGTAGGCGGTTGAGCTGACTCTGCTGCAGTGTCAATTGGTCGTTGCGAATATTGAGTTCAGCTAATTGGACCTCCAGGTTATTCTCCAGGGCATGTCGAACGCATTGTTCTAAGGTCCAGGATTGTCCCTGGGCGATGGAGACGGTCACAAAAAGAGCCAGAAAGAGGAAAGTGCTTAACAGTCGGCGCATGAGTAGATGCTTTTATTAAAGGTGATACAATTACAACGGAAAACTCACATGACCTACGGCCAGCGAGGGACAGTGCTTATCTCCAAGGTCCGTCAATAATTCAACTTCTGGAGTAGCACTTCCTGGAGTTTCCAAACTGTTGCAAAAATATCGCCTTAAACATAAGCAGGCCACCTACGGACGAAGTAAAATTTTATATGAAAATGGCCGAATCATGGATAAAAGCGAAACAAGGAAGCTATTTTCGTTCGCAATGTAGGGAAAAGCATCGTATTTTGCGCTCCCACTCTATCGCCAATTTTGTAGCCGCGCTCGCTTGAAAAAGACCAATCCCAACGATTAGCCCTCATACCACCGCACGAACACCAATGAATCAATCTTATGAATCCGAGCAAAAAATACCTCTGCATTCATGGTCACTTCTATCAGCCCCCGCGCGAAAACGCCTGGTTGGAAACCATCGAAACGCAAGATAGTGCCGCTCCTTTCCACGACTGGAACGCCAGAATAAACTTCGAATGTTACGCGCCTAATGCAGCTGCTCGCATTTTGGATGAGGAGGGCTACATTATCGATATCTCCAATAATTATTCGCAAATCAGCTTCAATTTTGGGCCCACCTTGCTATCGTGGATGGAGGTGGCTGATCCAGTTACCTATGCAGCTATCCAGGAAGCTGATCGTCTCAGCCTTGATCGCTTTAACGGCCATGGTTCTGCCCTAGCGCAGGTATACAGTCATTTAATCATGCCCTTAGCGAGTCTTCGCGACAAGCAAACGCAGGTGGCTTGGGGTATCCGCGATTTCGAATATCGCTTCGGCCGGCAGCCGGAAGGAATCTGGCTGGCCGAAACGGCGGTCGATACTGAAACCCTGGAAGTACTGGTCGATCATGGCATAACCTTTACCGTTTTAGCTCCAAGACAGGCGAAAGCTGTACGAGCAGGCAATGAACATGACTGGATCGAATTGGAACCCGCTACAGTAGATCCTCGCCGACCCTATCGCTGCTTACTACCCAGCGGACGAGAAATCACTTTGTTCTTCTATGATGGTCATGTATCACAGGGAGTAGCCTTCGAAGGGCTACTAAACGATGGCCGAGCTTTTGCACATCGAATCATCAATACGCTTGATGGCAGCGACGATGTGCAGATCGCTCATATTGCTACCGACGGTGAGAGCTATGGGCATCACCACAGCAAAGGCGAAATGGCGCTAGCCAATTGCCTCCGCCATGTCGAGGAGCATGAGGGGGTAACCTTAACTAATTATGGGGCCTTCCTGGCCGAACACCCCGCTACCTGGGAAGTAAAGATCCATGAGAACAGTTCGTGGTCGTGTGTGCATGGTGTAGAAAGATGGCGTAGCAATTGTGGTTGCAATAGCGGTGGTCGCCCTGGATGGACACAAGCTTGGCGTGCCCCTCTACGGCAAACACTCGATTGGCTACGTGACGAGCTTAATCCTGTTTTTGAGGAAAAAGCGGCCAAATGGCTAAATGATCCCTGGGCTGCCCGCGATGATTATATCGATATCATCCTGGATCGATCCAAAAAATCACGCACGGCATTCCTGGAAAAACACATTGATAAAAAGCTCAATGAGGAAGACCGCACCACCCTGCTTCGTTTGCTGGAGCTACAGCGTAACCTCATTTTGATGTACACTAGCTGCGGCTGGTTCTTTGATGAGATTTCCGGTATTGAGACCAATCAGATCCTGCAATATGCCAATCGGGCTATTTACTATGCCAAACAAGTCTCTGGTATTGATCTGAGTGGTGAATTCCGGACACGGCTGGCAGAAGCGCCCAGTAACGTCTACGATAACGGTGCAACGAGCTATGAAAAAAATGTAGAACCATCTGCTGTAAACCTCGAACGGGTAGGTATGCACTTTGCGGTCTCGTCGATCTTTGAAAAAGACATTGAAGAACTACCTCTATTCAACTACCGTGCGGAAACTGAAGTATTTGATCGTCTGGAAGCAGGTGAACAGGTTTTGGTCATCGGACGAGTCAGCATTCGCTCACGAATCACGCGCTCGCGAAAACAGTTCAGCTTTGCGGCGCTACACCTGGGGCAGCAAAATATTATTGGCAACCTGAACACCAATATGCCAGCTGAGCAATTTGAGGAAATGCGTCAACTTGCCACTGAGGCCTTTCGCACCCCTGACCTGGGGCGAGCTATAGGGATCATGCAAGAATACCTGGGAAGTGAAAAATTCAGCATTTGGCACCTCTTTCGAGATGAAAAACGAAAGGCCTTCCGGGATATCACTCAGCGTAGCCTGGAGCGAACGGAGTTGTCCTTCCGGAATATCTACAATCAAAACTACCAGTTGATGGCCGGGATGCGCAATAGCAACATCCCCATTCCGCAAGCCTACCTGGCTGCTACACAGTACATTCTCAATCACGACCTGCTGCGGGCGCTGCGGTCTCCGGAAGCTAATTTGCGCGAAATTCACCAACTCGTTAATGAGTTTAATAACTGGGATATCCTCATTACCAATGTTTCAGAACTAAAATTAGCGGCTTCGGAAAGGCTTTACCAGGAGATGCAGCTGTTAGCAGATTCAGAAATGGATGTCGCTCGCTTAATCAACCTCATCGAATTGCTGAAAATGCAGGATGAGCTAGGCTTATTCATCGACTTATGGAAGAGCCAGAATGAATTCATTTCCATGCTTAGAGGCTACGAATCAGGAGAGTGGGTTTTTGCCGGAGAGGAGTGGAGGAATGCGTTCCTCGCACTGGGTGAACAATTGAAAGTTCGCGTTCAAGCAAGTAGTGTAAAAAGCTAATGCTCCCTTGATTCAAAGGCAGCGTCATACTTAGCGATAAGTTGCTCCCAGTCATACTGAGCTACCCAGGACGAAAAATCGCCCTCGCTCGCTGCTACATATTGCCGGCTATTCATTTGTGTAAGAACTAATTGATAAAGTTCTTCATCCGATTCATAAAAGTGCCGGGTATTCGCTTCACTTGGAATATGCTCTGGATAGGCCAATCGATTCGGTAATATGGGATAACAAGCGCAATAAATAGCTTCTACTACGCTGCCGCCAAAGAAATCCTGTTGACTGGTGACCGGAAGAATATCAGCCTGCCACAACCAGCGATAATAAGCCCTTGCATCCTCGGCGTATCCCCAGTGCAACAGGTGGCTTTGCAGGCGTTCTTGTGCTTCAGCAAAAACAGAAGGGCTCTTTCGATAGTGCTCGCCGAGCACCACCAAGCGAAAGTCTATATTCTCTTCTTGCAGGCGATAGCAGAGTGTAAAGAAGGCCTCGGGGTTTTTATCAAATTCCCACCGATGATTCCACAGAAGGATCGGTGGTCCCTTTATCTTTTCAGCGGGTTGGTATTGATCGAGTGAGCGCAGCTCCATTCCCAATGGTAATGTGCTTGATTTAGCAGCAATATGATCGACGTTTTGACGCTCTTGATAATCGGGAAAGGCTCCTAGGAAAGTCGGCAAAGCATCCAGGAAACTCTGGCGATGATAATCGGAATTAAAGAATACTCGGTCACTAGCTAAAGTCGTCGTATAATTTAACCAAGCGTAGTGGCGGTCGCGTTGATTGATACGATCAGGGTCGGTCGGGGACCAAGGATAGGTCAGTTGATTTTCGTGAAAATAAACCGCTACTGGTACGTTTCGAAAAAGCGGTGGCAATAGTCCCCGAAAACTGGCTACATCCAGCATATCTGTTGTCAGGAATAGATCGGGCGGTACCGTGTAATATTCGGCGACTTGCTTCATTAGGCTAACAGCAGCTCCGTGCATCCGCCACTTCCAATGCCGGCCAGGAAGCGTCAGCAGTGTTATTTCATGACTACTGTGCTTAGTCAGCTCCTCCGCCCAACGGCGATGGCTACCACTAAAAAACGGCGCTAGCAGGGCAATTCTCATGCCTAAAATTACTACTACATCTTTTTAATGCTACAATTTTTTGATGCTGTAATGTTTTGATGTTGCGATGCCGTGCTATTCAAGGCTAACAATTTTAAAGATCAGAAGGGTGGCTTACTCCTTCAGGACCTGGGCAATTCCGACAGAAGTCGGAAGATGCTCTGAGACGCGGGTGGAGCATGTTTTTGATGCTCGAATGATTTGATGCTGCAATATTACGGCTATTTACTAGCGTACTATCACAGCATCATTCAATCAAATCATCAATAAATCAAACCGCTATCATTGTTGCGTTAACCGAAATTCTGCTTGATTTCCCTCTAAGTCGGTAGCCAGGCCAACCAGCTGGCCTGAACGGTTGATGGTACCGGCCCAATTACAGTAATAGTTGACATTTCTACCATACTGCAGCATGGTGATCAAGATTCCACGCGGTGACTGATAGATCTGGCCAGTGAATTGCGAAGGCATCGCATTTTGGGATGCCGCACCACATTCCGTGTAGCGAGCAGAGAAGGCACTAGGGCCATCCATGCTGATTTCCATGAGGGAGCAACCGTGATTGCCCCGATAGGCACCATCGATCTGTCGATCAATTTCTAACAACCAAGTGCCATTCAAATCTGGCAGGGTGCTGCTGGATTCATTGGGAAAGATAGCCATACTCACTACGGCCAATACTAGTGACAAAGCAATCAGGATCTTGTTTTTCATAATAAATTAAGGTTTACTACTCCTGCAAATCCCTGCGGGCCATTACAACCAAAAGAATCGCCGGAGAAGGGGTGGATTTAGCAATACAGGGGTAAGCCCCTTTTGTCTTAAGACTTGATAAATGGAATGACTTGGCGGCCTTCTTCTGCTTCGAAAACCAGATAGTAAGTACCACTCGGTTGTTGATCAAAAGCCATATGATTCATGGCTTGCCCAGCGTAAACTGGCTGCCCCAGTGCATTCACAATTCGAGCCTGGGTACCTATTGGCAACTGCTCAACCCCATTAAGGGTTAGCGTTTCTTGTACGGGATTGGCCGCTATACGCACACCGTAGTCTACTGTTGGCACCTGCCCCGTAGCACTGGTTTCATTGCGTTGCGCATAATAGATGGAAGGCGACACCTCAGGATCATCCTCTACCGTGAATACCATAACTGGTACAAACTGCCCAGGTAACATCCAGGCATACTGAGTTTCACTGCTGGTCAGCAATGTGGTCGTTTCCGAGGTGATCACCAATCGCAACACATTCTCGTAGGTGCCCATTGGTGTAATGATCGTTCCATATCCATCTACCTCGACTTCACCATCCCGGAAGCCGGATGAGGTGATTCCGAAGAAGAAAGCGTCGAATTCTGAGTGATAGGAATACATATCTTGATAGGTCATAGGAAGCTGCAAGCCATCTTCTACATCTGAAAACACTTCCTGATAGGTGATATCACCTGGTGAACCATTACAGCCACCGATCAGGTCTAATCCGGTATCTGATACTTGGTAATAATTGTAGGCTTCGAATTCATTAAGCAGCCAAACAAAGTCGGCATCCTCAAAGCTATCTCCACAGATCGTTTCCGCTGGGTCGAGGATGGAGAATTGTAGTTCAAAAGTCGGTAAGTTCAAGTCTGAGAAATCCCAGGTCACATTGGCTCCTCCCGGTCCGGGATCAAATACACCTACTTCAGCAAATTGTACTTCGTAGGTTTCACCAATAGCAGGCGTGAGGCCTGCGGTCGTTAATGTTGGTTGTGCTGATAGGCTAACGCTCAAAGCAAGCAAAAAGCAGCACGTTGAAAAGATTCGATTCATGATAACAGGTTTTCTTATTGATTTGCCTATTGATCACACCAAATCGGTTCCGGTAAACAGCTTGAAAAAAAATCAGCAACTTTGTTTACCTTTTCAAAAATTCCAGCACTAAGAGCCTGTTGGGAATTTACCCTCTGGGCTGCAAATGATCATTTTTTTGAACCTCACTTCGCCATTTTTTCAGTCCATAGCGCTGCTATGAACTTCAAAAATCACTTTGTGAGAACCGAAAACTGATCATTTTCGCCACCAAAAAAACTCCCAACAGGCTCCGAGGTTAATTAATTGCACGGCATGGTAGCTACGCCTGACGTCATTGCGGCTATACATCAAGGGAATGAAACGATCATCAGCCGACTCTACGAAGAGCATCGCGATGCTTTCTTTGCCTGGGCGCGAAAATCATTTGGCCTGGATGATGATACGCTCGTTGACATCTATCAAGACGCTGTCATCATTCTTTATCAAAACGTGATGGAGGAAAAGATAACAGAGCTAAAAAGCAGTATCCGGACCTACTTATTCGGGATTGCCAAGCATTTGATCTTTCGAGAGTTACGTTCGCGAAAGAAATCGCCCGTACAATTGGATCGGGTAGCTGAAATTGCGGTAGCCCCTAAATACCTGGCCTATGAAGAAGAAGATCACCAGCGGCAAGTGGTTCGCCAGGCCTTGAGCGCTCTTGGGGATACCTGTCGTCAATTGATCGAGTATTTCTATTACTACAACTATAGTATGGAGATCATCGCTCAGCGCATGCGCTACAAGAATTCGGATACGGTGAAAGCCAAGAAGCATCGCTGCATGAAGCAATTAGAGCAATTCTACAAAGAGCAAAATCCTTCCGTATGAGCGAACTACCAACCGATCGGATCCGTGATGCAATTAGAATTGAGCTGAGGGATCGCTGGAAAAAAGAACTACAAGCCAAGGAGGAAAACCTCCGCAGCCAGGGAAATAGCCGCAAAAGCAGCTCCTGGGCATGGGCGGCGGCCGCAGCACTGCTTTTAGC